>Ga0224557_1000130_pt1 | contig 86367 bp, 81 predicted proteins | sample 714S31014metaG_FD_180677 | JGI IMG/M metagenome (GOLD analysis project Ga0224557, IMG submission 180677) | Peat soil microbial communities from Stordalen Mire, Sweden - 717 S3 10-14 | ecosystem: Environmental > Terrestrial > Soil > Wetlands > Peat | place: Sweden: Norrbotten County, Stordalen...
CTCCATTATGGAAAAGCTGTCTCGCTGCCGCCAAACACTGGAACAGATTCAACCTGGATGCACCCTGCCACGCACACGAAAAAGGAAGCAGTCTGCCTGTCCAGTTATATAGTGGACACTACACTAGCGGCATCGAATGCTTTGCTTCCCGAAACCCCTCCACACTCGACTCCCTCCCCATGAGAGATGTGGCCTTGGCCGTCACTTGCGCTTAGCTGCCCAGTTCGGCTACCGGGCACAAGTATCCATTTCCCTTCCACAAAAAGTCCCGCCAGATTATTCGAGAAAGCATTGATCTCATCAGACCCCCCAACGATCCGGAATTGAACCTTTGATCCCGCTGCTTTCTGCAGGTCTTCTATGGCAATTCTCGCTCGGGCCAATAGAATCGTCCTATTGGGAGGTATAATTTTTCCGAAGTTATTCACCTGCGGGTTTATTAGCGTCCCTCCAATTGAGCCGATGCCGTTGGGGGCGTTCACGGTTTGCTGTGGGGCCGGAGTTGAAGAAGCGGTAGGCGGAGCCTGCTGCGCCACAGGCGGAACAGACTGTGTGGGCTGGGATGACCGAGGCGCCGGCAAAATCGCCTTTGGTATCCTTGCGCTTTTGGTGGCGGGCTTATCTGATAACGAGGATTCGGGGAGTGCTCTCTCCTGGAATTGAGGATATTGCTGTGGTAGACCAACTGGCTTTCGAGCCGTCTCTGAGCTTGCCTCGCTAGGCCTCGGTTGGGGGTGATCCCTTTTGTATTGCGAAAAGACTTGGAATCCGGTCAAGGAAAAATAGATTAGCCCTAACACCCATAATGTGTTAACTCGCGAAGCAGTTTCCCAATTCGCCGTTTTCTCCCATTTCCAGAAGCCGAAGGCTAGGAGGGCGAACGCGATCGAAAGGGCCAACGCGCCCAAATAGAGATTTACTGTTATCCCTATCATTGGCAGTCCCATGGCGACCAAGGCTAGGACGAAACCAAGGATGAGAGATGGGGCGACAGACTTCGTTCTAGCGCGTTCCTCTTCCTCTTCCATGTCTGTAATTCTCCTACCGGGCTCTACATGGAGTCCAGAACCTCTCGCAACAAAGACCTCCGGGCTCAGTCGTTCCCTCCGATGTCAAAGGGCAGATTAGGACACTCACAGCGGTTTCATCATGGTTCCGGCAGTCGGGTCATCGCCTCGATCGCCCGCTCCAGATGCACGCCGCGCGAGCCCTTTATCAGCACTACATCGCCCGGCTGCATGGTCTGTTTGAGCCAGCGTCCGGCTGCTTCGGCATCGGGCAGGAACAACGATGCGACCCCGCCGGCGCAGGCCGCCGCGGCCAGATGCTCGGCGTTGCCGCCCACTCCAACTACCAGATCCAGCCCGGCCTCGGCAGCGGCGCGTCCGCAGGCGGCGTGAAGTGCGGGTCCGTGCTCGCCCAGTTCGAGCATCTCCCCGGCCACCAGAATGCGGCGGCCTGCCGGGCGCGCAGCCAGGGTGCGAATCATCGAGCGCAGCGCCTCGGGGTTCGAATTGTAACTATCATTGAGAATTGTGACGCCATCGATCTCGATCACCTGGCCGCGCTTGTCACCGGCGGTGAGCGATTCGAGCGCCGCCACGGCCTCATCCAGTCCGACACCAGCTTCTAAAGCGACGGCCAGGCCGGCCAGCGCGTTCGATGCATTGTGCGCGCCCAGCAGGTGAAGCGTCAGTTTGCCTTTGCGCTTGCCGGCGCGAAACTTGAGGTGCAGTCCGTCAAGGTCTTCGGTTCCGTCGATATATTGCGGATCGGCGCACGGTCCCGCGCCAAAGTAGACGACTCGGCCCTGAAAGTCGCGGCCAAACTGCGAGACATACGGATCGTCGCAGTTGAGGAAGGCCACGCCGTTGAGCGGCAGCGCCCCTACCAGCTCGAACTTGGCGCGCGCAATCCCGGCCTGCCCGTCGGCAAAGTTCTCAATGTGCGCCGTTCCCACGTTGGTCACGACGCCCCAGTCCGGCGCGGCGATGCGTGCCAGAATGGCGATCTCGCCCGCGTGGTTCATGCCCATCTCGACCACGGCATACTCATGCTCCGGCTCGAGCCGCAACAGTTGCAGCGGCAGGCCGAAGGCGTTGTTCAGATTGCCTTGAGACTTGAGCACGGTGAACTTCGCGGCCAAAGCCGCGGCGACTGCGTCCTTGGTGGTGGTTTTGCCTGCCGAGCCGGTAACGGCCACCACGCGCCGGCCCCACTGGCGGCGCACATGCGCGGCCAATGCCTGCAAGGCAACCAGCGGATCTTCGGTGATCAACAGCGGCACGGCCAGCACCGCATCGGGCAGCGTGGCCACCAGCGCACGCGACACCACCGCCGCAACCGCCCCGCGCTCCAGCGCCGCGGTTACAAAGTCGTGCCCGTCCAACCGCTCACCGCGCACGGCAAAGAACAGCTCGCCGGCGGCTACCGTGCGCGAGTCGATCGAGTAGCCGCACACCACCAGCGCGCCGGGGTTCACAATGCTGGCCGGAGCCTCAAGCACCGCGCCCGCGCCGATTGCCGCCTCTGCCAATGTGAGCTTCATTGCTAACTACCATAATCCATTTTGGAGCCCAATTCTGCCAGTGCCGAGAGGGCGGCTTCCGCATCGTCGAAGGGAATCGTACGGCCGGCCAGAATCTGCTCTTTCTCGTGCCCCTTGCCGGCAATCAGAACCACGTCTCCGGTTTTGGCTGCCTTGAGTGCCACCGAGATGGCCGCCGCGCGATCCGGCTCGATGGTATAGCGAACGCCGCTGGCCTTCAACCCCGGCTCGATCTCGGCCAGAATCGCCGAGGGGTCTTCGCTGCGGGGATTGTCGCTGGTGGCCACCGCAAAGTCGCTGTCTTTGCCCGCGGCCAGACCCATCTTGGGGCGCTTGGTGCGGTCGCGGTCCCCGCCGCAGCCGAAGACCGTAATCACCCGCGTGCCTTGCTGCGCCGTCATCTGCCGGGCCAGGGCAATCAAATTGCGCAATGCGTCGTCGGTGTGCGCGTAGTCCACGATCACCGTAAAGGGCTGGCCTGCATCGACGGACTGAAAGCGGCCGGGAACAGGCTTGAGATGCGGGATGGATTCAACGAGATCGGCAAAGGATACGCCGCGCGCATGAGCAGCCGTCAATGCGGCCAACAGGTTGAGAATATTCACCTCGCCGGCCAGCCGTGAAATCACTTTCGCCGAGCCCACAGGCGTTTCCAGCTCCAGCTCAGCCCCGCTGGGCCGGAGCGAATAACTTGCCACGCGCCAGTCGCACTTATCAATCTGTCCGATGCCGTACAGGCGGACTTCCGCGCCTGCCTTGCGTGCGGCGGCGGCCAACTCCCGCGCGCGAGGGTCATGCGCATTGAGGACGGCCACGCGCGGAGCCGGATAGACCGTGCCGTCAAACAGCAGCCGCTTGGCCGCGAAATACTTCTCCATGCTTCCGTGATAATCGAGGTGGTCTTGGGTCAGGTTGGTGAATACGGCCACGTCGAAGTCCACGCCAGCCGCGCGTCCCTGGTCAAGCGCGTGGCTTGAAACCTCGGTCACCAGCTCGGTAGCTCCGCGGCTCACGCCCTCGGCCATCAACTCAAACAAGTCGCGCGACTCGGGCGTCGTATGCACACTCGGCCTCACCTCGCCGGCCACATGATATTCAATCGTCCCCACCAGCACGGTTTTGCGGGCAGCGGCATTGAGCAGCGCCTCGATCAGGAACGCCGTGGTGGTCTTGCCGTTGGTGCCCGTGATGCCCGTGGCGGCTAGCTTGCGCTCGGGGTGGCCGAAGAACGCCGCAGAAGCCTGGGCCAGCGCGCGGCGGCCGTGTTCCACCTCGAGAATTGGCAGGCCGTCTTCAAAAACCAACAGGTGATCGAACTTCTGCGCGGAGTCGGTGACGATGCCCAGCGCACCCGCGGCGATGGCCTTCTCTGCGTAGCGATTGCCGTCGGTTGAGCCGCCCTTCATGGCGACGAAAACCGAACCCGGACGCACTTTGCGCGAGTCGTATTCGACGCCCGTTATAGGCTGGGCGAAATCGCCGCCAGGGTCGCCGCCCGCTCCCACCGCTGTCACTTCTTCAACTAATTCTTTCCAATTCATCTTGTGCTTGATTGTAGATTGCTGGGGCGGTGCGGAACGCCGCAAAACCAGCGCTGCATCAGTGCGTCGTCACGGGTAGGTTTCGACGAAAGCGGCGACTCCGTCGAGGAACGATCGCGATCCTTCGGGACCGCCTTCATATTCGGTGAGCAGAAGTTCGGCCAATGCAATTCTCATCTGGTCGTACTGGGCGCAAGCCTCGCTTTCGAGGCTGAAGAATCGAGTGTGCATCATGCAGCCGTAGATGCCGCATGTAATCGCGAAGGGAGCGATGGAGCCGTCGCGTTCAAGCGTGATGCGTGCCTCGTTCGGGCGTTCTTCATCGCGCAGAATCGTCCCACCCTCGGACCCCTTCTGGGCAAGAGTCGAACCGTTGTCGAACGGGTACCACAAAGCTTCCGCCATGGTCTGAGCTTAGCGCGACAGGGTGCAGTCTCAACATGCCGACCTGTTCGATGCAAACAAAATCTCTCTTGACATGCAACTAAACAGTTGCATAATATGGCTGCAATGAGCGCGGACGTCGACAAGGTGTTCAAGGCGCTTGCTGCTCCCGAACGCCGGCTGTTGCTCGACCGGCTGCGGGCCGACAACGGGCAAACCCTGGGACAGCTTTGCCAGTACATGGAGATGACCCGCCAGGCTGTGACCAGGCACCTCAAGCTGCTGGAAGAGGCGACGCTTGTGGCCACCATCTGGCGGGGCCGCGAGAAGCTGCACTATCTCAATCCGATGCCGATCCACGAGATTGCCGAGCGCTGGATCGGCAAATACGAGCGGGGACGTCTTCGCGCCCTCGCCGAACTCAAGGAAAAACTGGAGGGAGAAAACAATGGCTGAATCGCAATTTGTCTATGTAACGTTTATCCGCACCACGCCGGAGAAGCTGTGGCGGGCGCTGATCGAACCAGAGTTTACGCGGCAGTTCTGGATGGGGACAACGCAGGAGTCGGAATGGACGCCGGGCTCTTCATGGCGCATCGCGAAGCCAAACGGAGACACAGCCGACAGCGGCGAGGTGATTGAGATCGAGCCGCATCGCAGACTGGTTTTGAAGTGGCAGAACCACATGTTTCCGGAGATGACCGCGGAGGGCTTTTCGCGCCTGACCTACGAACTTGAAGAGAAAGGCGAGACTGTCAAGCTCACCGTTACGCATGAGATGGACAGGAGCGGCTCGAAACTCATCAAGGCTGTTTCTGGCGGCTGGCCGATGATCCTTGCGAGTCTCAAGAGCCTGCTTGAGACCGGTGAATCGCTGGCAGCAACGCGCAAATGGCCGGAGGGGATGTAATCAGGCTTTCCCGGTATCCTCGCACCCGATGATCCGGTCGAAGATCAGAGTGGCGCAGGCGGAGCAAGCCGCCTGAACGGCAGTCCAGTCGTGCCACTTCGGGTCCAACTGCTTATAGCCAGCAAGATCGACACCATGAAGGTCGTAAGGCATCGGCAGCGCCAGTTGAATCTGAAGTTGTTGCAGGGCCGATTCCCCGTTGGGTTGCGGGTACAGGCTATCGAACGAATCCAGAGCCAGGATGGCTTCATCATCCCCCATGCGGTCAAACAGAGCAGCGAAATCAAGGTAATCGCGAGTTGCATTGCGCTTGAGAATCAAAACAGCTTTGATGCGAAGCATTTCAGCCAGGGTTGGAACGGTCAGTTTCTGGCCGAAGCGTTCAATTTGAGCGGTATCCAGAGGTTGGTCACGAATGAGCTGGCGTACACCTGTCTCGATGCCATCCAGGCTGCCCAGGATCTGCACAGGCGGCCGAATCCGGGCAGTTTTCCAGCCTGCCACCGATTCCAATTCGGCCAAAACCTGATCGAAGCGCTGCCGTAGATCCGTGAGAACATGGTCGGCATCGGTAGAGAGTCGATGCCCCGCGTAGATGGCCGCCGCGGTGCCCCCTACAAGAACCGCGTCCGGCAAGAGGCGTTGCAGGTGGGCAGCCGAGGAGAGAACCTGCTCCCATTCAGGCAGCTTTGAGGTGCTGTTCGGCATACTGTCTCCAGAAGTGATACCGCTGCGCGCACGGTTCCTGTGCGTGAGCAAGAGTGACGCGGAGGATATCTTCCATGAGGCCACGGTCTTGGAGGGCAGCCGAGCGCAACTGAGCCCAATCCTCTCGCTTTCCGCGCTCGATCACATCGTCGATTGCGGGCAGGATGTATCCCACCCCGTCCTTCAGATGCCTGTGCAACATTGTTTGCCCCCTGAATACGCCGTCGCTCACGATGAGGTTACTCCATGGTAAACCTGTTTCACCGTCCGCAGCGGACCACAATTTGCGTTCCAGGCGCGACCATCGTGCCCGGCGCGGGAGCCTGTTCGCGCACTGTGCCGTTGCCGGTGATTTGCACTTCAAGCCCCGCGGCCGCGGTAAGCTCAATGACCTTGCGCACCGGCAGCCCGATGAGCGATGGAACCTGAAGTTTCTTCGGGTCGGCGACCACCACCGCCGTAGTCGCAGGCTGCCCGGAGGCCGTCTGCTCCTGTTTTGCGGATCGAGGCGCGGCAGGTTGAGACGCGGACTGTGCAGCCTGTGCGCCCCCGGCACTGGCTTTGGCCTCCGCGGCTGAATTTGCGGACTGCGTGGCGGGCTGGCTTGAAGCCGATGCCTGATCCGGCGCCGCGCGCAATGGATCGTCGGCCGGCAGGTCGTTGGCCGCTGCGTAGAGTGCCTCAATGTCGCCCGAGTGCTGCTGCGCGTCTTCCACCACGGGAGCATCCTTTTTGGCGGCAGCGCTGGGAGGGCGCACGTCAATGTCGTGCGAAACTCCCAGATACTCAAGCACCTGCTGCGCCACCTCGGCAAACACCGGCGCGGAGACAGCCGTTCCGTAATACGACCCACCCTTGGTGGGTGTATCGATGATCACGGCCACCGCGATCACCGGATTGTTTACCGGCGCAATCCCCGCAAACGAAGCGATATGCATGGTCTTCGAATAGAGATGCGTGGCCGGGTCCACTTTTTGCGCCGTGCCGGTCTTGCCGCCGGAGGAGTAGCCGTTGAGTTGCGCCTGCTTGCCGGTGCCGTAGAGCACCACGCCCTCCATCATCTTGCGCATCTGGGCCGCGGTGAGCGTGGAGAGCACGCGATGCGCGCCGGTGGGCAGCGGATTGGGCAGTTCGGCGCCCGGCTTGAAAGGCGACGCCTGCAACGGGGCTTGCGGTGCGGCCGTTGGTTGTCCTTTGCCGGTTCCGTCCACCTGGCCCGGCATCAGCACATGCGGCGGAAGATAGACTCCTCCGTTGGCGATGGTGGAAACCATCGAGACCAGTTGCAGCGGCGTCACTGCCACTTCCTGTCCGATCGCGATGGAACCAATCGACGATGGGCCCCACCTCTTCACGGGTTGCAGCAGGCCGCGTGTCTCGCCAGGCAGCTCGGTGCCCGTGCGGGAGCCAAAGCCAAAGCTGCGGATGTACTGGCTGAACCGATCGGGGCCTACCTTGAGCGCCAGCTTGACGGCAGCTACGTCGCTCGATTCCTCCAGAGCCTTATGAACCGGAATGACTCCGAAGTGCTCGCCCTGGTTATCGTGAATCACGCGGCCGGCCAGCGTGATCTGACCTCCCTGGCAGTCGATCATGTCGTCCGGCGTGGCCACACCCTGATCCAGCGCCGCCGAGTACGTGACCAGCTTGAACACCGATCCCGGCTCGTATACATCGCTGATCGCATGGTCTTTTAACAGCTCAGGCGTCGTACTGCGAAATTGGTTGGGATTGAAAGTGGGGCGGATGGCCAGCGCCAGAATCTGGCCCGTATGCACGTCCTGCACCACCACCGTGCCATTGTTTGCCTGCGTCCGTTCCATCGCGTGATCCAGCGCCCGCTCGGCCATGAACTGGATATTCTCGTCGATGGTCAGCACCAGGTTCTGGCCCGGCTCGGGTTCGTGTTCGGTTGAACCCAATCTCCGGGCGTGCGCATCCACCGCCGTGTACATCCGGCCCGGAACGCCGTGCAGTTGGCCTTCAAACTTTTGCTCCAGGCCGCCCAGGCCGTTGTCGTCCACGCCCACATAGCCCAACACCTGGGCGGCGATCTGGTTGTCCGGATAGAACCGCTGAAACTCTTTCTGAAAATAGATTCCCTTGATGCCCTGCGACGCAATGAGCTCCTTGACGTGCTCTGCAACATCCGGCGTCACGCGCCGCGCGACCCAGGCAAAGCTGTGGCCGTTTGCCAGCCGCGCGGCAATCTGGTCCTCGGTGGTCTGCGCGTCCGCTGGGTCGGAATGCACCAGCGCGGCCAGAGCGTGCGCGGCAGCCTGCTTGTTGTCGATTTCGGTGGGCACGGCGTAGATTGAGTCCGCCTGCACGGTGATGGCCAGCTCGCGGAGGTTGCGGTCGTAGAGCACGCCGCGGCGTGGAGCTACCTCAAACGTGCGCTGCTGCTGCTTTTGGGCGCGCTCGACAAACTCCTGGTGGCGAACAATCTGGAGCCAGAAGAGGCGGCCGCAAATCGCCAGTGTCCATAGCAGAAAGAAGAGGCAGATGAGCCAGAAACGCATCCGCTTGAGAGGAATGGCGCGCGCCGCATTGGTGCGGTTCCGGTTGGCTCCAGGGGCTGCTTGCATGGGAAATAGCTCCGCTTCGAGCAGCTTCTAGCTCCTAGCTTCTTGCTCTCTATCGCTTCCAGCTTGCAAATCGCCTTCGGACTCAGTCTTATCGAACTGTCCATGCAAGCCGAACATTTCGTTACTCGAACTCAGGGGCTAATAGCTAGAAGCTAGGAGCTAGTAGCTGTCCTTCTGAGCTGGAGGAGTTACCTGGGCCATCGTGGGAGTCACGGCATCGAGGCGAGCATTGGGATGGACGACCTGGCCCGGCTGCGGATCCGCTAATCCCAATTGGCGAGCCATCATGTCGATGCGGCCGGGCTGCGAAAGCTGTGCCTCAGCCAGCCGCAACTGGCGGTTTTCCTCGCGCAACTGGTCGCGCATCTGCTTCTCCGACTCCACCTGATACCCGCCCTCAATGGCGTAGAAGTGCTGCAATCCATAGACCATGACCAGCGAGAAGAGCAGCGCCACCGCCACGGAAAACACGCGCATCTGCCGCACCCGCACCGGGTCCGCCGCCTTGACCAGGCGCGAATTGTCAAGATGCTTGGGAAAGTAGAACTCCGGCGTACGCGCGCCCCGGCGGCGCAATGCCTGCTGCGCCAGCAGCTCGGCGTTCCGCTCGGCAACCCGCGCGCCCCAGCCGCGGCCTACTTCAAAATAAGTTGTCGTGCATGCCGCCATGGTGTCTCCTTGCAGAACAGTTGTCAGTGGTCAGTGAACAGTGGTCAGTTTCGGGTACTTTATCGACTGATCACTGATCACTGACAACTGATCACTTTCTTTCCCCCGCCCTGAGCTTCGCGCTTCGCGAGCGAGGGTTGCGTTCTATCTCTTCTTCGCTCGCCGTGACCGGCTTCCTGGTTAGAATCTCCCAGATTCCTTTCTGCGCGCCTTCCCGCAGACTGTCTTTCGCGATCCGATCTTCCAGCGAGTGAAAGCTGATGACAACAAGCCTTGCAGAGGGCTTAAGCAACTTTGGTGCGGCCTCAAACAACGCCTTGATCTCATCCAGTTCACGATTAACGAAGATACGAAGAGCTTGAAAGGTTCGGGTCGCCGGATGAATGCGCTCTTGTTTCATTGGCGGAGCGGCTGAGGCTACAAGCCGGGCTAACTGTCCCGTGGTTGTAACCGGCCGCCCCCGCACAATGGCTCTGGCGATTCTCCGCGATCTCCTTTCCTCTCCGTACTCGTAAATGAGGTTTGCAAGCTCTCGCTCGTCCTCCTCATTTACCACTTGTGCGGCGGTTGGCCCCCGGCGCGTGTCCATGCGCATATCCAACGGCCCGTCCGCCTGAAAACTGAATCCTCTGTACGCCTCGTCAAACTGCAGGCTGCTCACTCCAAAGTCGGCCAGAAGACCATCTACCGAACCCGGCTTCACATGCTCGGCAATGGAGCTGAAGGCCTCGCCCACCAGGGTCACTTGCGGAGCCTGGCTGCCCAACTCATTCATGACCCGGGCCAGCCGCATCTTGGCTAGGTCGAGCGCCTCGTGGTCCCGGTCGAAACCAATCAGCCGGCCCTCAGGTCCCAGCAGCCTCGCTATCCCCTCGGCATGACCTGCCAACCCCAGCGTGCAGTCAACATATGTGCCCCCTGCGCGTACCCTGAGAAAATCGATCGCTTCCTGAAAAAGAACACTCGCATGCCGTTCAGCCGTTTTCGTCATGCGTCCCCCTGGGGGGTTTAGTAGTCACTTCGCCGGCTCAGAATCGCCGCCATCGCTTTGCGATCCTCCGCCGTCATTGCATTTGCCGGCAGACCCTGTTCGAAGACCTCCCGGTTGTGAACTTCCAGGTAGGTCATCTTGCCGAATACCGCTACTTCCGCATCCAACCGGGCCGTGCCGCGCAAAATCTGCGGCAACAACACCCGCGCCTGGTTGTCCATCTCCACCTGGTGGCCGTAGTAGCTGGTCAGGTTCAGATACTTTTGCACCGCGTCGTCCAGCGTGCTGGACTCGGCCAATTGCTGTTCCCGCTTCTCCCACTCCGGAAGGGGCCAAATCTCCGCGCTCTTGCCATCCACACTGGTGATGTAGAACTGGGTGATGTTGGCAGCGTCGACCAACTGCTTGAACGCAGCCGGGAGCTTGAGCCTTCCCTTCTCATCGACCTTTGCCGGATGGTTTCCCCGAAACATTGCTTTGCCTCTTCGCCTTCCGCGGTTTCCCATCTCGCCCCGCGGCTGGTTCCTGCCCTGAACTTCCCTTTTCCGTTACCTGAGCTGGTTCCCCAGGTGCATTGGCGCCCAGATTCAGCGCGAGGGAGAGGAAATTCGAGTAAACTTGCCTTGAAAGTCAGTCGAATGGCTCCAAATGACTCCACTCAACTCTACTTTCGACCACTGTGAGGCGATAATAACCCCGATTGGTGCTTTCGTCACTTAGAAAATCGATCAAAAGTGGGGGTTGGGGTAGGCGAATGTGGAAATTTCTTCTAATAGGTTAGAGAACTTCTATTACCACAATATGTAGTGTTTACCGCTTTGGTTCCCGCACTAGACAGGGCCGTCAGGGCATGATAGGGGAATAAAAAGCGAAAATGTTGCCCTTTCGCCCCGTGCCCTCCGCCAAAAGGAACGACTGCGCCCTTATTGTCTACGTCTGCTCGGAGCCCCGCCGGTGCCTCCCGCGCTCAACCACGATCTTTAACAGATAAAAGAAGACCAGGGTGTTGACCAGCAGCAGGCCCGACCTGATCCATGTCACCCTGCGGAATACTTCGAAGATCTCCCAGGGCAAGAACGAAGCGGTGATGGTAAGCGTCAGGTACTCGGCCCAGATTTTCTCCAGATACAAGCCGGTTCCCTCAATCAGATCGAGGCTGGCATAGATGAAGCCCACTTCGCCGATCCGCAGCAGCACACGGTCGGTAACAAGCGAGGATTTGTCGAGAACGAAGTTGACGAATCGCGATTCCGGGTTGAAGCGCAGGTGCTCCACAAGGTGGGTCAGCATGTCGCCGACGTCCTTGTGCAGAAGCCGGAACGCACCCACGCCTACGGCAATAAACAATAGCGCCTGGCTGAGCTTGAAGGCCGCAATCAGGGTGAGCCAGCGATTGCGATGGCGCGGCTTCGATATGGACTCGGACGGGAAATCTGTCATGATCCTGGGGGAACCTGAGGAACGTGTGCTTCTTCTTAGGTTAAACGATGGGGGACGGTTCTGCTAACTGTTGCCGGTTGTGCTGACCGCTCTGGAATGGCCCGGCGTCAACGATTACCATCGAATCCATGCCGCAGCGATTCGAAACTAGCCAGTGGGTTCCGTTTCCGGTGGAGCTGGTGTTCGCGTTCATGGCCAATCCCTCGAACCTGCCCCACCTGATGCCGGCCAGGCTGGAGACCCGGATCGAAGACGCACGGCTTCAACCGCCGCCTCCGAGGCCGGTGCATCCTGATCCGGCGAGACGTTTTCGCAGCGTGGCCGCCGGCGAGGGGTCGGAGATTCTCATCAGCTTTTATCCCATTCGATGGGTTCGGAAGCGCGCGAGCTGGATGGCCCGCATCACCGAGTTTGTGTGGAACAGCCACTTCTGCGATAAGCAGGTTCGCGGGCCCTTCACCGAATTCCACCATCGTCACGGCATCCAGGCAGAGTTCCGTGACTGGGTGGAGGGAACGCTGGTGACCGATCAAATTGAGTACACCCTTCCCTACGGCCTGATCGGCCGTCTTGGCGGCCTGCTGGTTCAGCGGAAGTTGAAACAATCCTTTGCTCACCGGCAACGGCGGCTGCCGGAAATCCTGGCGGTTACGGCGCGGCAGGCAGTAAAGCGGGGCTGATGCCGGGGCTAATCGGAGATTCACTTCTTCAGATTCAACAGCGCGTCGCGATCCATGACATTGCCGTCGACGATGAGCCCGGTAATGCGGCGCGCGTTCCAGATGTTTTCCGTGGGATCGGCATCCACAACCAGAATGTCGGCGCGGCGGCCGGGAGCGATCTGGCCCAGCTCATTCCAGCCAAACTGAATTGCGTAGTTGTTGGTAGCCGCGGCCAGGGCTTCGCGGGGGGAGAGCCCGAGCCGGACCAGCAGTTCAAGCTCGGTGTGCAGGGAGATGCCGGCCATGGTCCCTCGGGATGATGCGCCCGAGCCTGCCAGGTAGTGCGGATAAGCGGAGAAAATGGTTTCATTGGTGCGCCACATCCGCATTGCGGACTGATCGGCCTTCTTCCGCTGGCTGTCTTCCATCCAGCGCTGCCCGGTCAAGGGAAGGTGCTTTGTCCAGGGCGGGAGCGAATAGGTCACTTCACCCGTGGCGCGATCCGACGGCTCAAACATATGGGCGGGGTCAAGCAGCCGGGCGGCAGGCTCCTTCCACAGGTCGCGATGCCCCGGCAATTCGAGGTAATAGAGGCTGAAGGTTGGCATAAGGGCCGCATGGTGCGTGGCCAGAAGATGAGCGTAGGCGCGCAAGTGCGCGTCAGTGGGCGGCAATCGCTCAGCATAATCGTAAGCCGTGTTTGCGGCCGGTCCCTCGGAGAATTCAACCAGCGGCTGCTGTAGCTCATCGGGGATGACCCCCAATTCGTAGCGGTTCATGTGCAGCAAGGAGTCCACGCCTGCTTCGACGCCTACGCTGTAGGGCGTGGAGATGAACGCCCCATAGGTGACCAGCCCCATCTGGTGGGCGTGGGCAATGATCCACTGCGTATTGGCCGCGGTGAGATTCCAGCCGAGCCAGAGCACGCGGGTCCCCAGCCGTGCCGTGTCGTTCATCTGATGCAGCGTATCCTCGGGGCTCAGTTCCGCGGAGTTCGCGCCCTCTCTCAGCTTGGCGGCCCATTCCGGACGCCGCGCCAGGAAGCTCCAGTTGTCGGTCGTCCCGATTGAATCGATCAGGTAGAGGTGGGGGCTGGGATGGGCGGCAAGATCGATCCATCCGCGGCGGTCGTCGCTGGAGGCCACTACCGTGGTCACTCCCATATAGAGATTGGCATTGGCTTCGCCCTGGCTGCTCATGCCGGCAAAGCCGTCTACCAGCCCAGGGATAATGAATTTCCCGGTGCAGTCAATGACCCGCGCGCCCTTGGGGATGGAGATCGCCCCGGCGGCGCCCACATCCGTAATGCGTCCGTCGCGCACAATGACGATCGCATTCCGCAGATCTCTTGCCGAGTGTCCCCAGTCGGTGACGTCCACAACGGTGCCGCCTGCCAGAACCAGGGGAACCGAGCCCAATGCTTTAGGAATAATCTGCGGCTGTGGCTGCGACCACGCCAGGACGCCGGCCAGAGCCACTCCACCCATACCCGTGATCGCGATACAAAGAAGACGCATAGGAAAGCTGGTCTTCTCTGGATTGTCGCACAGCGGTTTGAACGGAATCATCGGACGAGTGCCTCTGTGACTTTGAAGGGCAGGCTTGACATACTGCGGAAAATTTCTTGGGTCCAAGGTCAATCTGTTTTGAAAGGGCGCGGCCGTAGCCGGGCTCTTGCAGAGCAGCGACGTGCCCAGAGAGTCTTCTAGCTTGCCACCAGCGTGGGCCTCTGCCTGCGCGTCAGCAAGGGCAACACCTGGGCCTGCGCCTCATCGACTGAGACGCCGTGGCGAGCGCGCAGTTCGTCGATCTTGCCGTGCTCGATGAACCGGTCGGGCCAACCGATGCGCACCACGGGAACCAGGCTGCCCAGCTCTTCAAGCGCTTCGATCACCGCGGAGCCAAAGCCCCCCATCTTCACATGATCCTCAAAGGTAACGAAGGCAGCCACGCGCCCCGCATAATGCTCGAGCATCTCGCGGTCCAGCGGCTTGACGAAGCGGGGATTGATCACCGCAACAGAATAGCCGTCGCGCTCCAGCCGGCTGGCCAGCTCCCGCGCCATCTTCACCATTGGGCCCAGGCCCAAAATGGCCACGTCGGAGCCATCTTGCAGCACCTCGGCCTTGCCCACTGGAATTACCTGCGGGACCGGCTTGCGGCCCACACCAGCCACGGCTCCCCTTGGATAGCGGATGGCGCTCGGTCCCGGAAGCTCGACGGCGGTCTTCATCATGTCGGCCAACTCGTCTTCGTCCTTGGGAGCCATCAGCACGATCTCTGGAATGCCGCGCAGATACGCGATGTCGAACAGCCCATGATGGGTTGGACCGTCATCGCCGGAGAGTCCGGCGCGATCCATGCAGAAGATCACAGGCAGCTTCTGCAGGCAGACGTCATGCACAATGGGATCGAATGCCCGCTGCAGAAAAGTTGAGTAGATGGCGCAGACCGGCCGGTAGCCCTGCGTGGCCATGCCCGCGGCAAACACTACCGCATGTTCCTCGGCAATGCCCACATCGAAGTAGCGCTTGGGAAAGTGGGGCCGGAACAGATCGAGCCCTGTTCCATTGGGCATGGCCGCGGTGATGGCCACGATGCGGTCGTTTTCGCGGGCCAGATCGACCAGCGTATTGGCGAAGGACTCAGCGTAGGTTGGCACGCCGGCGGGCTTGGTTTCGCCGGTCTCGGGATCGTAGGGCCCGAGGCCGTGAAACTTCTTTTGTCCGTCGAGCGCCGGTTGGTAGCCGCGTCCCTTTTGCGTAAGAACGTGCAGCAGCACCGGGTGGTCCGCGGCCTTGAGAAACTTGAAGGTCTCCACCAGCAGGGGCAGGTTGTGGCCGTCGATGGGGCCGAAGTACTCAAGCCCGAACTCCTCGAACAGAATTGACGGCCAGAGAATACTCTTGGCGGCCTCTTCGGCGCGGCGCGCCAGGGTCACTGCCGTTTTGCCGCCCAGCTTCTGCACGATGCGCTTGGCGGAGTCGTGCAGGTTCTTGTAGTGCTCGTTGGTCACGATCTTGTGGAAGTAGCGGGCAATGGCGCCCACGTTGCGGTCGATCGACCACTCGTTGTCGTTGAGCACAATGATCAGCCGCTTGGTCTGCTCGGCGATGTTGTTCAGCGCTTCAAACGAAATGCCGTTGGTAAAGGCCGCGTCGCCGGCCACGGCGATGACGTGCTCCTTGCCGCCGGACAAATCGCGGGCCACGGCCATTCCTAAAGCAGCGGAGAGAGCGGTACCCGCGTGCCCCGCACCGTAACAGTCGTGCTCGCTCTCGGTGCGAAGCATGAAGCCGTTCAGCCCGCCAGGTTGGCGCATGGTCTCAAAGCGGTCCCGGCGTCCGGTAAGGATTTTGTGGATATAGGCCTGGTGGCTGACGTCGAAAAGCAGCTTGTCCTCGGGGGTGTTGAAGACGGTGTGCAGAGCCAGCGTCAGTTCCACCACGCCCAGGTTCGGGCCCAGGTGACCGCCGGTCTTGGAAAGGGTCTGGATCAGGAATTCGCGAATCTCCTCCGCCAGTTCGGCCATCTGCGCGTCATTCAGGCGCTTGAGATCGGCAGGCGAATGGATGGACTCCAGCAGTGTTCCCATGTAGTTCCTTCCCCCGGAGAAGGGCCGGGCCGTAAAGAAAAAAGCGCCCATCCGCGGCGGGCTGCTGATGGCCGCAAACTGCCGAAACGGAGCCCACCTGAGTATACCAATCCCGCCTGTCGCCGTGCCCTGAATATTTGGACGGCGAAGAACGGCGTGGGGCTGACGTGGCGAATGAAGTTCCGTGTCACCGACGTTCGGCAAGCGGGAGTTGTAGCATTGCGGAGAGAGATTTTCGCGGAGGATTGGAACGTGCGGACGAGTTTGAAAACGATTTTGCTGGGATTGTCGATGATGGTGTTTGCCGCGGCCGGCCCGGTTTACGGCCAGTTGCTGAGCCCGAACGGCGGAGCTGCCGCCGCGCCCAATCCGCTGACCGACCCTACGGTAAAGCCGGGCAAGATGCAGCTCTTCGACCTGGAGGCGCGCTTTGCCAAAGACGTCCTCGAGCGGGGCGGAGCGGCCTTTGCGGACTGGTTTGCCGAGGACGGCGTGGCGCTGGGCAATGGGCAAGCGCCTGTGGTGGGCCGGGTGGCCATCGCCAGATCCGCCGCCTGGGATCCCAAGGTCTACCAACTGACCTGGACCCCTACCGACGCGACCATGGGGCCGTCTGGAGATATTGGATACACCTGGGGACACTTTGAGGGCCACAGCAAGGACGCCAACGGCAATCCAGTCATCACCACCGGCCGCTACATCACCATCTGGCGCAAACAGGCTGACGGAAACTGGAAGGTGGTGCTGGACGCGGGCGCCAACGAGCCGGCCGGCGCGGGCGACTGCTGCAAGCTGCCTGCCGGCAACTGAGGCGCTTCCACAAAATCGTCCCAGCAACCGCTACGGCTCCTCATTCGGGTATAGTTCCGGGATTCTCTCCACCGGATTCGAATCGCTTGTAGTCGCGGAACTCCATCGTGTTCATCACCACTTCGCGCCGCGCCAGCTTCAGTTGAAGCTCGGCGCTGACCGGCATCAGATACTTGAGTCCATTGATCGAGACGTAGTCATAATCCACGCCGATGGATGTGGCTTTCGTGGAGAAAGCCGGCGGCAGATTGTCTGCGATCAATGTGATGCGGCGGGCTCGCCGGGTCGCACTATCGATGAAGACCTGGCCGTGAAAGCCAACGATGATTTGCTTCCCGTTTGATCCTGTCACCGAGAACGTGGAATTGCCGGGATCGACGCGATAGTTGTAGACCTGCACCGTCCCGCTGTTCAATGAGTCGCTCTCCTGCCACTGGAAATTGGCCTTCGACGCATCGCGAAAGACCGCCTGGAGAACGCCGCCGAACTCTCCGGCCGAAAGAGCGCCCTTCATCGCCTTGCGATCCGTGTCGCTGGCTTTGCCATTCACTTCCAGCGTAGTGCGCGTTTCCATCTTTTCGCGGAAACTCAGCAGCTCAACCAGCGTGTCTCTCAACTTCCATCGTCCGTCTCCGTTGAAGTCGACAGAACGTTTGGTCACTTCGGTGCACATGAAATTGGGCAGGAAATCGTTGAAGCTCAAGGCACGCTCTCGCGCAGCCTCAATCAGCAGGTGCGCTTCGTCCCGCGGCGGGGCCGGAGCGGGCTTTGCAAGCACGGTGATGACCAGCTTGCCTGGGGCTTCCGGGGGCGATGCCATGGGCTGATTCCCTGCGTCCGAGCTGAGGGCAGCGCCTTCAAACCAACTCGGGTCGACACTGGCAACTTCATTGCCAGGCGTCCCCGCCACACTGAAGATCTCAGATTGTTCGGCGGTTTTCCCGCCCTGGCTGAGGTAGGCCTTCACTGCATAGTCGCCAGGCGGTAGTGCGCGGGACTTGATGCTTGCCAAATACGGCATCGGCGCGCTCACGCCATCGGCCTGCAGCAGCGGAGTGCGCCGGCCCGGCTTGCCATTGTGGATCAACTCCAGTTCGAGGTGCATCGGCTGGTCCGAGGCTGCATCTGGATGCAGAATGAAAAACAAGGACACATCCCTGTCGCTGGCCGGCAGCTCGCCGGTGAGGTTGGGAGTCACTTTCTGGTGGTCATAGCGAAGAGGCTCCAAGGGATCGTCGTCCTCTTCATGGGATCCCTCCATCTTGCGCACCAGGACCATATCGCTCAAGGAGACGCCGGGCAGGTCCGGAATTTCGAAGCCGCTGCGCTGCGCGCCTGCCTTTCCGCTGTTTTGGTCCAGGACGGCAACCTCCATGGTGTATTTGCCGGGCGCGGAGATGAAGTGCCGCTCCAGCGAAATGGTTGCCGAGCGATCGCGATCCAGCGTTTCCATGACCCCGCGCCTGGTGATGTCTTCACCGTAGTGTTCGACGACCATGCCGTTCTTATTCTTGATCTGCGCGACGATGGAAACGTGGGCTGAAGACAGATTGGTGTGAACGTCCGCTTTTGTTGCCAATTCAGAGAGAGGCACTTCAACCGCCAGGGAGCTCGTGTTTCCATCCGGCAGATCGCCAAAGCGCAGAACCGCTGCGTGAAACTTGAGGTCGGTGGGCAACCGCGGCTCAGCAATGGCCTTGAGCAGGGGCGCCTCAAACGGCTGAATTTCGCCGTCCGCGCCGGGCGCAAGCGCAAAGTAACCTGTCTTGGTTTGGATATTCAGCCCCGCCCGCATCGGTTTGACGGCAATCGTGCGAAACTTTCCGTCGTATTCTTTGAACGGCGGAACATAGGACGCCTGGTAGTAGGTGGTCAAATCCTGAACCATCTGCTGCAGCGGCTTCTTGGTGTTGTTCTGCGCGTCGATGTAAGCGCCTCCGGTAGCTTTTGAAAAGGCCGCCATCGGACTCTTGGTATCGGCAAACGGGTCGGTCCTGTCTTCACCGCTGCTGCGCATGAAATCGGTCATCACCTGAATGTCTTGCTGCGGACCCCACACGGGTCCGGTTGCGGAGGGGGTGCCTACTATGGGCGTTCCAGGCTCCTGCACCGCCGCGGCTCCCGTAGCCGGAGCTTGCGCGTTGAGCAAGGCATTGGCTTCGTCACCCTGCGTCGAATAGCCGACGGTATCCATGTCAACGGTATAGATGCTGACGCCCGCCCGCGCCGCCGCGCCGGTAATCGTCTGGAGCATCTTCTTTGAAGCTGCATCCAACTGCTGGTTTTGGGTGAAGTAGATCAGAGCCTTTCTACCGCCGATGCTCTGCTGCGATTTCACCAGGGCGAGCAAGCCGGCCAGCGATAGCCGCGCGCGCTGTTCCTGTGCGATTGCCTGGGAATCGTTGAGAGCGGTTACCAGCGTCTGCGCCAGAGCCCGTTCCTTCATGCCCACAGAACGTCCCGAGATGTCGACGCCCGTTTGCGCCGTGGCGATGAGGTTCTTCTCTGCCGCGTCCGCAGCCTTCGTTCTGGCATCGTCAGCCGCCTGATCGTCCATGATGGTCATCGGCAGGCTCATCGATGGGGTCATGACGATGGGTTTGCTTTCGGTCATCACATTCACGGCCTGGTTGACCGCCTGGCGATCTTCCGTAAAACCCTGCATCAGCCGAAGCCGGCTCTTGAAATCCAAAACCGCAAAGGAGTAGCCGGCAGACGGAAGCACACTGAGAATCTTTTCGGCAAGGATCCGCGCGCTCGTTGCCGTTGGACCATGGAAGGGGTCGAACACCATGGTGATCAGGTGGCCCCCGCCTGCGCCTGCGTCCCGGCTCACAAGGTGAAACTCGGTCAGCTTGACCGGAACATCGTTGTCGGTGACCACGAGGTCCTGTGGCTTGAGGTCCAGAATGGCGCTTTGCTTTTTATCGTGGACCACGAGATCGAGCGATACCTCATTGACGTTCGTGCTTATGCCTGGAGCCTGTTCCATTTCGGCAGAGGGCGATTGCGTTTCCGGCGCTGCCTGCCCGTAAACAGCCGAGACGAAGAAAATCAAGAATATTGCTGAAAAGAACCGGATGAAGGTCTTGTCCAGAATCGGTCTTTTCGATGCCTGCATACTTCGATTGGTCATCTTTGCCCCAGGTCGCTTTCCCTGTTTGTGCAACTTCTTTCCCGCCGGCTTCGGCAGAAACGCGATGCTGTCTCTAACTCGCTCTCTAACTCATATAGATGCGCTTTTCGCCGGAGAATTTGCCTCCGTGGAATCCTAATCCGAAGAGCGACCCTTGTGTGCAAACATTTTCACCCGGCTTGTCAGCATGGGTCTTGTACGAATGGCAGGCAAGCCGGAAACCTCACAACGGCCCGAGCGTGGGCATACGTCCGATGGCGTTTGAAACCACATCGCAAGCGGTCGCAAGTTGCCAGAGCATTGAGCCACCCCTGAGCTGTTGCCCTGCTTATTCAATTCGAGGTTACTGCTTCGGTTACCATAGAGTTTACTATCCCGGCAGTTTAAAAGCCCGTCGTAGCTGGGGTTTCAGCGAGCATTTCACCCTTCAGCACCGGAATCGTGATCGGAATCCGGCCCCAATGGCTACAGGCTGGAGCACCCGCGGTAACACTGGAATGCAAATAGGGCTAAGAGTTAGAGTTACTTAGGTCGCAATGCGGTTGGCCCATAATTCCCCTCTTTGTGGCAGTGTGTACATTCGTTTACTGTCGGATACTGAACGCGGGGTGAACTTGCCAGATGAGTGCCATTCAGACTTCACATCTCGCGGAATTCCAGGTGCTGGCTTCACGGTCGGAATTCGACATCTTCGATCGCAACCCTGACCCTGCCCTCGATGAATTGATTGAGTTCGCAGCCGTGTTGAGTGGCGCCAATTACGCCTACATCGGCTGGATGGACTTTAACCGCCTGTGGTTCAAGGCGCAGTATGGCTTCAATGCGCAGGAGCAGCCGCGTTCCTCTACCGCTTGCCAGTGGGTGCTGAAGAAAGGCGAGCCGCTGCTGATCCGGGATGCGGGACAGGATCAGCGCTTCCCTCCGGAAGGCATTCCGCTGATCGGCGCCGAGCCTTGCCGCTCCTATGCCGGAACGCCGCTGATCACCAGCGCCCAGCAGGTTGTGGGCACCATGGCTCTGCTGGCCAGGGAACCGAATAAATTTTCGCAGGAGCACCTTACATTCCTTGAAGTTCTAGGCCGACAGGCGGTGACCCGGCTTGAACTCTACAACCGCATCCGCGCCCAGGAGCAAGCGCAACGCGTCCGCCAGCGGACGGAGCGCGCGCTGGCCATCGAACGATGCTTTGTGGCCGCTACACTGGACTCGATCCCCGCGTTGGTTGCCGTGCTGGACACCGCGGGCCGCGTGGTGAGGATGAATGACCCCTGTGCGCAACTGACCGGGCTGAGCCTGGGCGACTCCGTGGGCCGGCCGTTTGTCGAGGAGGTTCTGGAGCCCGATGACCGGGGCTGGGCCACGGGAAAGCTGCGCGAAGCCGCCGCCGGGCATGTCTCCGGCCCGCACGAGACGGCCTGGCGGACCGTCGGCGACCGGTCCCGGCGCATTTCCTGGACCATCCGCCCCCTCAAGGGACCCAATCACGAGACTCAGTTCCTGATCGTGAGCGGACAAGACGTGACCGAGCAGCGCGAGATGGAACTGGCACTGCTCTCCAGCGAAGAGCGCTACCGCGAGATGGTGGAAAACAGCCTGGGCTTCGTCTTTACCTGCTCCATGGACGGCCGGCTGACCTCCCTGAATGCTTTCACCGCGGAGACTCTCGGTTATCGCTCCGAGGCGTTGATCGGCCGTGCCGTTTCAGAGCTTTTGGATGGAGGCGGCGCGGCAACTTTCCAGGACTGCCTGCGCACCCTTGAAACCAAAGACGAGTGGCAGGGCGCTTTGCCGCTTCGCCGCAGCGACGGCATCTACCGCCGCATCGCTTTCCGCAGCCGCCGCATGGAGTTGCCCGGCGAACGGCCTTTCATCCTCAACCACGGCATGGACGTAACCGAGCAGCACGAGGCAGAAGAGGCGCTCCACCTGCTCACGCGCCAGCGCGAGCTGATCCTCGAGTCGGTCGGAGACGGCATCTACGGCATCGACCTGGACGGCCGCCTGACTTTCATCAACCAGGCCGCGGCGCGCGCGCTGGGATACACTCCCGAAGAATTGACCGGCCGCGACATGCACGAGCTGATCCACCATAACCACATCGACGGCACGCCTTACTCGAAGGCCAACAGCCCGATTCTTCATGCCATGCGCCGCTGCGAGACAGTGCGCATGAGGGATGAGGTTTTCTGGCGTCACGACGGCACGGCGGTTCCGGTCGAGTACACAGCCACTCCGCTCATCGACGATGGCCAGATCTCCGGCATGGTCGTGGCCTTCCAGGACATCTCCGATCGCCGCCGCCTGGAACGCATGAAGGATGAATTCATTTCCACCGTCAGCCACGAGCTGCGCACTCCGCTTACTTCTCTGCGTGCGTCGCTGGGGCTCATCGCGTCAGGCTCTCTGGACAAGCGGCCGGAGAAGCAGCGGCAGATGATCGATATGGCCATCGGCAACTGCGACCGGCTGGTGCGGCTGGTCAATGACATCCTGGACTTCGACAGCGGAGAAAAGGGTAAGCTGCCACTGCGCCGCCAGCCTGTCGAGGCCGTCGACCTGCTGCGCCGCGCAGTCGACGTGGCGCACGCAGAGGCCACCCGCATCCACATCGGCTTGCGCATCGACGCTCCGCCCGCGCTGGTGCTGGCCGACGAAGATCGCGTCGTCCAGGTGCTCAACGAGCTGGTCACCAACGCCCTCAAGTTTTCACCGCCGGAGACAACGATTCGCCTGGCCGCGCAGCCCTTTGGCACCAGCGAAGTCTGCTTCAGCGTTGAGGATCAGGGCCGCGGCATCGCCCCAGAGAAGCTGGAACGCATCTTCGAGCGCTTCCAGCAAGGCGACGCCTCCGACTCCCGCGCTCTGGGCGGCACCGGCCTGGGCCTGGCCCTGTGCCGCAGCATCGTCGAGCAGCACGGCGGCCGCATCTGGGCCGAAAGCACTCCCGGCCAGGGCAGCCGATTCCAGTTCACGCTGCCCGCCGCGACAGCCAGTATTCAGTAGCAGAAACAGGCGCTTGGATCGCAAGCCACCTGGCGCCCGACAAACATTGTCTGTTTTTTCAACCGGGTAAGAGCTTACCGGAGGCTCTTAAAGCCGCCTCAATCGTCTTCAGTGGGAGCAACAGCGATAAGGGCTCGTCCACCAGCGGCATGGCGCCATAGCTCGCATACCAGCCAGCCACTCGTTCATTCTTGGCGTCGATAAGAAGCGCCACGCCGCCGATTTCCGTCGAAGCCAGCAGACAACGTCTTCCCGCCGCGAGCAAAAGCTGGCCGCCAAGACCCTGTCCTTGCACCCGGCGATCCACAGCCAGACGCGCCAACCGGAATGCCGGGACGTCGTGGCGCGCCAGCCCGCGCTTCACAATCTCCGGAGTCCGGGCATATGCAACGGAGGCGGGACAGAGGCTGTAGAAGCCGACTATGGTTTTGTTGTCGCCGTCGTCCATCGCAAGGAAGGTCTTCGCGCCGCCCAATTCGTGGCTCTTGCGCGCGTAACGGCGCAGGAATTCGTTCAATGCTTCTTCACCGCAATCGAAGGATTCCCGGTCATGGCGCTTGCCGATCGGCTCTTCATGCCACGGCGTGACACTCATGACTGCCGCGGCAATGCGTGGGCGGCGGCGATCAATCGTGCATTGGGCTCGGGCGGATTCTCCAGCAGGTCCAGAACCCGCAGGCTGTCCCTTCCAGAGAGTTGGATATGCTCGGCCTGCGCAATGATGTCCTTCGCTGCAGCCAAAGCGTGCCGGACGACGAAATCGGTCAAATCGGTGTGCTTCAGAGCCACCGCGCGAAGGAGCAGCGACTTTTCTTCGGCCCGAATCCGCAGGGACATCCGGTTATTGTCTTCGACAGCTACTCTGGGCATGAAGCGACTCCTCTCGGTGGCACATTCAAATCGTACAAAAAAAGAGACTAAGTGTCAATCATGTGCGTATTGAATACGTACATTTCAAGCCCACATCGCCCCAGCTTGAAGCAACCGGCCTACTTGGCGCGCTGGTTCGCACGCCGGCAAGCTCCTATGCCTGTAAACTGCCGTTAAAGTACCGATAAATTACCGATAGAGCGCCATTTGAGAGGCCCCGATCAGAACCGTTCCTCCCGCAACCCGTCCAGCGCCGACTCCCCCGCCCCATGAGACAATCTCCTCGACAGCCATTTTTCCCTCCCTGAATTCTTGGCTGCCGGACAAGAAACCCATGGCTTTATCCACAAGCATTCAGAACCTGCTCTTCGGCCGGCCGCTGGCCACCAGCGAGGAACGCGCCGAACACATCGGCCCCGTCGCCGGCATTCCCGTCTTTGGGCTGGACGCCCTAAGCTCCGCCGCGTACGGCCCTGAAGCTGCCCTCACGCTGCTCGTCCCGCTGGGGATGATGGGCGTGCATTACATCGTGCCGGTAAGCGCCGCGATAGTGGCCCTGCTGACGATCGTCTACTTCAGCTACCGGCAGACCATCGACGCCTATCCGCATGGCGGCGGCTCTTACACCGTGGCCTCGCAGAACCTGGGCGAAGGCGCGGGCTTGCTGGCCGCGGCCGCCTTGATGATCGATTACGTCCTCACCGCTGCCGTGGGCATCTCGGCCGGCGTGGGCGCGCTCATCTCCGCCGCCCCACGCTTGCAGCCCTACACGCTGCAACTCTGCCTGGTGGTCCTGCTGATTCTGACCATCGTGAACATGCGCGGCGTCCACGACACCGGCGTCGTGTTCATGATTCCCACCTATCTGTTTACGGGAACGCTGCTGATCGTCATCGGCGTCGGCGCCTGGCAGGTGCTCCGCGGCGGCGGCCATCCGCACCCGGTCACTGCGATGCCCGTCATCCCCACGGCCACCGTAACTTTCGCCGGCTGGTGGCTGCTGCTCAAGGTCTTTTCTTCCGGTTGCACGGCCATGACCGGCGTGGAAGCGGTAAGCAACGGCGTGATGGCCTTCCGCGACGACACGCGCAAGAACGCCAAGATTACGCTGACCATCATCATTGTTTTGCTGGCGGTGCTGCTGGCCGGCATTGCGCTGCTCTGCCGCGCCTACGGCATCGCCGCCACCGACCCCGGCGGACCCGGCTATGAGAGCGTGCTCTCCATGCTGACCCGCGCGGTGATGGGTCATGGCTGGTTCTACTACGTCACCATCGGTTCGGTGCTGGTGGTGCTGGCTCTCTCTGCCAACACGGCCTTTGCCGATTTTCCCCGCCTCACGCGCGCCATTGCCCTGGACGACTACATGCCGCACGTCTTTATGCTGCGTGGCCGCCGCCTGCTCTACTCCTGGGGCATTTATGTACTGGTGGTGCTCACGGCGTTGCTGTTGATCGTTTTCGGCGGCGTCACCGACCGGTTGATTCCCCTGTTCGCCATCGGCGCATTCATGGCTTTCACGCTCTCGCAGGCGGGCATGGTGATGCACTGGAAGCGCCAGGGCAAAGCCCCGCTGCGCATGTTTGTGAATGGCCTCGGCGCCGTGGCCACGGGCATCACCGCCGTGGTGGTGCTGGTGGCCAAGTTTGTTGAGGGCGCCTGGATCACGGCCCTGCTGATCGTGGTCCTGATCCTGCTGATGCGCGCCGTCAAGCGCCACTACGTGGGCGTGGACCGCGAGACCGAGCTCGACAGGCCTATCGTGCCCGCCGAGGTCACCCAGCCCATCGTTGTGTTGCCCATCGACCGCTGGAGCCGCATCTCCGAGAAGGCCCTCAGCTTTGCGCTGGGCATGTCCAACGATATTCGCTGCCTGCACGTGCAAACCGACGAGGACCCGGACGAGATCTCCCAGGACTGGGAACGCGACGTGGCCGCTCCACTGCGCGCCGCCGGAAAGTGCGTTCCCAAACTCGAAATTCTGCATTCGCCTTTCCGCTACGTCCTGGCGCCGGTCGTCAATTACATTCTGGCTGCGGAAAAGGAGTCTGACTATCACAAGATTTGCGTGCTGGTTCCGGAGCTTGTGGTGCGCCACTGGTGGGAAAACCTGCTGCACAACCGCCGCGCCGACATGCTCAAAGTCATCCTGCTCATGCGCGGCAACCGCCGCATTGTGGTCATCAACATTCCCTGGTACCTGGAACGGGATTGAGTATTTTCACTGTTCCTGTACTGCCGGCTTGGTGCAAACCATCCCAGCGGCAAAAAATTGAGACGCAGCGAGGGTGGGCGGCCATGGCGGTGCACGGTCGGCGAAGGCGCAGCTTTTGTTCCCGGCCTTGATGACTATCGCGGCGATGAAGGGTCCAATTCCTGCGCTCTCTTGGGGACGGTTCCCGCGCAGTGCCGACCCGGTTCGCATCCCGGACTTCTGCGAACCGGGGTGGAGAGGATAGTCTATGAGGGTACCGCAAACCAGTCACGGAGCCTGCTCCTGGGGAATCAAGGACAGAGCCCGGCCAGCGGCTTGACGGCCACAGCACGATATTGAGGAGAGTTTCAAGTTGAAGAGGACGTTATTGCTTTCGATTTTGGCCATGGTTCCGGCCGCTCTTATGCCCCTGGCGGCCACAAGCCAGGTTGCCCCCGCCCGTGGATCGCACTCCGCCGACCAGAGTGAGCCCAGCTACAAGTACGCGGTCTTCGCCGGGTTCGGCTACAGCAGCCTCAATCAGGTAAACGATTCGCGCAGCGGCCTGATGGGAGCGGAGGTCTATGCCACGCGCAATTTCGGCAAATACTTCGGCGTGGTCGCGGACGGCTCCTATTACAAGTACGCGATCGCTTCGGGCAACCCAGGGCACCCGTCGATCGATTCGGTTCTCTTCGGACCCGAGTTTCATGCCAACATCTGGGGAAAGTACGGCGGGTTCGTTCATGGGCTTATCGGCGGAGAGCACACTGCCGGGGAAAGCCAGACCCCGAACATCTCCTTTGCGGGCGGAGTGGGCGGCGGCGCGGAGTACGCCCTGAGCCCGCGCTTTTCAATACGCGCCGGCGGCGACTACATCGGCGCTTCGTTTTCCGTGATCAACAACTCCCCTGCCCTGGGCTACTCTCCGCACCGGACCTGGAACCCTCGCGCCTCATTCGGCGCGGTGTACAGATTCTGAGCTGCATTGGATCAGGCCACTGAGCGCAAAGAGGCGTCCGCCGCGGCGGACGCCTCTTCTGTCATTGCGCCAGGAAAAATCAATCCACCAATGCCGCAATCTCAGCCATAGCAACACTGAACGTGCTACCCGGCAACTCGAAAACCGTGCCCGGCGTAAGTTGCCCGTCGCGATAGTGGTAGAAAAGCCGCTTTTTCGGCTCGATCACCCAAATGGCGCCAATGCCCATCCGTTCGTAGTCGGTTAGCTTCTCCAGAGTGCGTGTCATCGTGTCTTCCGGCGACAGGATTTCAAAAACAGCAAGCGGCGGATGAGTAATGATCTGCTCCCGCGGCGCGCTGCGACTGAGAATCGTCACATCGGGTACACCAAAATTCTCCGCGCCGGTCTGCACCCGCAGCTCGGGGCGTGAGATGATGCCCAATTCCTTTTCACGGGCATGAAAATATGCGGCCAGGATAATCTGCCACGTTGCATGATCATATTCGCCCACGGCACGCTCCTCCACCACTCCGGCCACATACTCGCAGTCCGGGTCGGTGGTGGTCTTCAGGTACTCATCAACGGAGATGAGGGTCGCGGTCGCAGCCATTCAGATGATCCTCCGTGTGAATGATTGTACTCCCGGCGCGGAAAACAGCGATTGGGCCTATCCCTCTTCCGCCTCGCGCAGCTTGGCTATGACGGTGAAGTCTTCCAGCGTGGTAATGTCGCCCTTGATCTCGCCATGGGTAGCCAATTCCCTGAGCAGGCGGCGCATGATCTTGCCCGAGCGCGTCTTGGGCAGCGCTTCGGTGAAGCGAATGTCGTCGGGGCGCGCCAGCGAGCCAATCTCCTTCGAGACCCACTTGCGCAGTTCGTCCTTCAACTGTTCGCTGGGGTAGTTGCCGCTTTCGAGCGATACGAATGCGGAGATGGCCTGGCCCTTCAGTTCGTCGGGACGGCCCACCACAGCGGCCTCGGCCACTTTGGGATGTGCAACGAGAGCCGACTCCACTTCCATGGTTCCCAGCCGGTGGCCGCTCACGTTGATCACGTCGTCCACTCGGCCCATCAGCCAGAAATAGCCATCGGCATCCTTGCGGGCGCCGTCGCCGGTAAAGTAGCAGCCGGGCACGTCGCTCCAATAAGTCTTCTGGAAGCGCTCCGGATCGCCGTACACCGTCCGCGCCATCGATGGCCAAGGCCGCTTGACCACCAGCAACCCGCCATGGCCGGCCGGAACCGGCTCGCCTTCTTTCGTAACCACCTCCGGCTCAATGCCGAAAAATGGCAGCGTGGCCGAGCCCGGCTTGGTGGGCACGGCGCCCGGAATCGGCGCAATCATGATGGTGCCCGTCTCCGTCTGCCACCATGTATCCACAATCGGGCAGCGGTTGTGGCCGATCTTCTCCCGATACCACATCCACGCCTCGGGGTTGATGGGTTCGCCCACCGTCCCGAGCAGGCGCAGCGATGCCAGAGAGTACTTTTCGACGTGCTTGTCGCCCCACTTGATGAAGGCGCGAATGGCGGTCGGCGCGGTGTAAAAAATGGTCACCTTGTGGTCATCGATAATCTTCCAGAACCGCGAGAAATCCGGCCAGTTCGGCGCACCCTCGTACATCAGCACGGTGGCCCCGTTCTGCAGCGGCCCATACACCACATACGAGTGCCCGGTGACCCAGCCAATATCCGCCGTGCACCAGTAAACGTCCTCGTCGCGCAGATCAAAAACGTACTTCGCTGTAAGGTAGGTCTGCACCGCGTAGCCGCCGGTGGTGTGGACCAGGCCTTTCGGCTTGCCTGTTGTCCCTGAGGTGTAAAGAATGTACAGCGGATCTTCAGAATCCAGTTCCGCGGCGGGACATTCCGGCGCGGCAGCGGCCACCAGGTCGTGCCACCAGTGGTCGCGGCCCTCGACCATCTTCACCGGCGAGCCTGTGCGGCGGAAGACGACCACATGTTTGACCGAGTGGCATGCGGCCATCGCCTCATCCACGGTCCGCTTGAGCTGGATCTCGCCGCCGCGGCGGAAGCTCGTGTCCTGGGTCAGGATGGCCACGCACTGCGAGTCGTTGACGCGGTCGGCAATCGCGTTGGCCGCAAATCCTCCAAAAATCACCGAGTGCACGGCCCCGATGCGCGCACAGGCCAGCAGCGCAATCGCCAGCTCCGGCGTCATGCCCATGTAGACGGCCACGCGGTCGCCCTTCTGGATCCCCAGCGCCTTGAGAGCATTGGCGAACTTCTGCACCTCCTGGTGCAGCTCCGCGTAGCTGAGCCTGCGCACCTCGCCCGGTTCGCCCTCCCAAATAATCGCGGTCTTGTCGCGGCGGGCTCCCAGCGCATGACGATCGACGCAGTTGTAGCTCAGGTTCAGCTTGCCGCCCACAAACCACTTGGCCCACGGCTCATTCCACTCCAGCACCTTGTCCCAGGGCTTGAACCAGTGCAGATCCCTGGCCACGCCGGCCCAAAAGCTCTCCGGATCGTCAATGGACTGCTTGTAGAGCGCCTCGTATTCCTCAAGACTCTTGATGTGAGCCTTGGCGCTGAATTCCGGCGGGGGCGGGAAGACACGAAACTCCCGAAGCGTGGAGTCCAAATCCTGATTGACAACAGCGGGAACGGGCAAGGAAGACATGAAAGCGTCCTTCTGGGGAAATGATCCTTGTATTGGGCGGCGCTCCGGAAGAGGCCCGGCGAAGAGATTCCGCGTGGGGTCACTTTACCGGGACAGGCACACAAAGGGCAAGGGGCTCCGGCAAGGGCTTGCGAGGCATTGTCGTTCTACACATCGAATGTGGCCTGGGGAGCGAATCGGCGCAGGGTTCGAATGAACTGCTCGCGGTCCTCGGGGTTGGCCAGAACGTGGCCTCGATCCGACATCGGCGCGGGGCGGGCGTAATCCACTTGCAACATGGATGAAGCGGGCTGCTTCGGGGGGAAACTTCCCACCCTGGTCACTTCCTGCCAGGGGATTTCCTTCACTCCCAAGAAATTGCGCTGGCGGAGGCAATCGGCGTCCAGTTCCCAGTAGTTGAAGATCTGACTTAGCACTCGGAGCAAAGCCCACCAGATATAAATTGCTGCCGTAAATCCCCAGAAAGGCTGTAAACGAGCGACGTGGCCAAAGAACGCAAAATATGCGTAGAGGATGGCCAGCGAGACCAAACCAGTGCCTAGCGCGCCGAACTTTGTCCGGAACCTCATGCGGAGAGGATAGCCCAAACGTGAGCGCGTTTACAAGCACCGCAGGAAGGAAGCCTACGCAGACTTCTTTTGCTGGTTGACATACTCCCGCAGAGCCGCATTGATGCGGCTTTGATAGCGCCGGCCGGTCCCGCGGAAAAACTGAATCACATCGGCATCGAGGCGCAGAGTAATCTGCTGCTTGTTCTCCGCCGGAATCAAGTCGGAGACGCGCCGCCAGCCGGCGCTGGGCTGTGGGGGAATGTCGCTATAGTCGATGTCCTCGTCGCGAAGATCGCGCAACGCCTTCATCTCCGCTTCCGTCATTGTGGGCGGATTCGATGGGTCCAAGCGAAATCTTACGGGTTTACTCGATTTCATAGTCAAGAAGCCTGGGTAAGAAACTCTTCCAGCGCCTTGGAAACAACGGCGTTCAGCTTCTGATGATGTGCCTCGGCAAACAAAGCAGCCCGTTTGTGCAAGTCGGGTCCCACACGGATGTTGAAGCTACCCTTGAAGGGCTGGTCAGGCGTCTTGCCCTCCGCAGCGCAGAAAGCAAGGTACTCGTCCAAGGCGGCGCGAAAGTTGGACTCAAGGCTATCCACGTCCACTCCTTCATAAACAATAGCGTCTCGAATGCCGAGGAGCGATCCGTGAAGAACATGGTCCTCCGCGCTGTACTCGACCGAGCCGTCGTATCCCTTGTACTGGAGCGTTTGGCTCATGGAATCTTCCTCTCCTTCCGTAGAGACTGAATGACCGCCCGGATCTGATACGCCTTGAGAATCCTGGACGGATGGGGTTCGTGCATAAAAAACAACGTCTTGCTTGCAGGATCGAAAAACTTCCTTCCCGAACCGCCGGAGGTTCGAAGCTCATAACCGAGTGCAATCATCAAAGACAGCAATTCATCCCACGTGTAGTCCACAGGTTTTGCGAGGAGCCGCGCTACAGCCTTCATCAGCCTGGACACAGGCTAATCCGCCAATCTGCAACTAAATTCAGTTGCAGTTTACCATGATTGTCGGGATTCGACCAGACCGTCGAATTTGGCTATTGCGCGTACCGCTTCTGATGCCAGACCCAGGCCGTGCGGATGATCTCGTCCAGTTGGGTGTATTTCGGCTTCCAGCCCAACTCGCGTATCGCTTTCTCTGAACTGGCGACCAGCACCGCGGGGTCACCGGCGCGGCGAGGATGGACTTCGGCCGGAATCGGATGGCCGGTCACGCGGCGGGCGGATTCGATGACTTCACGGACGCTGAACCCCTGCCCGTTGCCCAGGTTGAAGATCAGCCGGTCCCGCGTCTCAAGTGCTTGCAGGGCCAGCAGGTGCGCATCCGCCAGATCGGAGACATGGATGTAGTCGCGGATGCAGGTCCCGTCCGGCGTGGGGTAATCCTCGCCAAAAATCTGGATCGACGCCCGGCGGCCCAGAGCTACGTCGAGAACCAGCGGAATCAGGTGCGACTCGGGCTCGTGGGCCTCGCCGTGCGTGATTCCGTTGGGCCCTTCCGGGGCTCCAGCCACGTTGAAGTAGCGCAGCGAGGCGTAGCGCAACCCGTGAATGCGGTTGAACCAGCCCAGCATGTGCTCGACCAGCAGCTTGGACTCCCCATAGGGATTGGTGGGGAGAAGACGCGCATCCTCGCGGATCGGCGCCGCTTCCGGCTCCCCATAGACGGCCGCTGTGGATGAAAAAACCAGCCGGCGGGGACCATGGGCCAGGATTGCCTCCAGCAGCGCCAGGGTGGAGGCGGTGTTGTTGCGAAAAAATATTTCCGGCCGCAACATGGACTCCCCGGCTTCAATCAGGGCGGCAAAGTGAAGCACGGCGTCGAAGGGCTGAGCCTGGTTTTTGGCGGCGATGAAAAGGTTTTCAATCGCGGCCCTCTCTGCCAGCTCCCCCTGCACAAATTCCACCCCTGTCGGCAGCAAATCGCGTCTTCCGTGACTCAGGTTGTCATAAACCACCACCCGGTGTTCCGATTCGGTAAGAAGTCCCGCTACTGTACTACCTATGTACCCCGCCCCGCCTGTAACCAATATCTTCACAAAAATACTCCCCTTCCCGAATAGATTGGTTTACCGTGAGTCTATTACAATAGGGATTGGGTGGTTGTACGCCACCCTTCCCCAGACCGCCGCGCAGGCGGCTAGCGGTATAGGTTTTGCGTACCGCATTGTCTTTGCGCAAGGCATCTGTATCGCCGGGATCCTGTTGCTGGAAACCGGGTAACATTTTTCCATGCCCTGAAAGAGGGATTGCCTGTCTTTCGCTGGATGCCTTGGATGTAGAGTGGAGCATTTTCATGTCCAGGGTTTATGCGGCGGACAACTCGCGTTCCGGTCGACAGGTCATGGCAGATCCCGGTCATGCGTATGCTGGCCTTGAGTTGCCAGAACTTCCACGGGTCCATAGAGCCACTCTGAACCTACCCACGAACACAATTGAGGACTGAGAAAATGTCGCTGAATTACTCTCCAGGACGGACTTTTGGATTGCTCCCTGAACCAGAGCGCTCGCCCGCCTCGTTTATCTCCAGCGTGGCGATCAACGGGATGATCCTTCTGTTGGTGCTCTACATCAGCGCCACGGCCAAACGGGTGATTGAGGAGCACAAGTACGAGGATACGGTGCTGATCGTCCCCACCACTCCGCCGCCTCCGGAGAAGGTCAAGCTGCCCGAGCCGCCCAAGATTCAGCCGCCCGAGCCGCCCAAGCTTGAGATCAAGTACGAAGCCCCCAAGATCAATATGCCCAAGCCGGAACCCAAGCCGGACCTGAAACCAATTCAGATGGAAGCCAAGGTCAACATGCCGGTGGTCAAGGACGCCAGACCTTCCGTCATCCTGTCTCCCCAGCCCAAGGCGGCTCTCACCGCGGCCATGCCGGCGCAAAGCAAAGATGTCAAGCCTTCGACGGCCCCGGTTCATCTGGGCCAGACGTTCGGCGTTACGCCCAATCCCAACGCCACCCGGCCGGCCACCATCGCCTCGATTGGAAATCCGTATGGCGGCATGAATGGCCCCGCCGTCGCGCCGCATGGAATCGTCGGCTCGACGGGCATCGGCAATAGCACCACCAGGGTCGGCTCCAACTCCGGCATAGTCGGCAAGGTTGCTTCAGTGGGTCGCCCAGGGGGCACTGGGACGGCCGCAACGGGCAACATCTATGGCAATGCCAAGGTGGCCTCAGCTGAGATTCCCAAGGTGCAGGTAGCGGCGCCGGTGCAGCAGGCGACCGTCGCACAGTCCTCAACCGACCTGGAGATCGTTTCCAAGCCGTCCCCGCAGTACACCAATGAGGCCCGGCAGTTGAAGATAGAGGGCAATGTGGTGCTGCACGTTACATTTACCGCGGGCGGCCAGGTGGTGGTGTTGAGCATCGTGCATGGACTTGGACACGGCCTGGATGAAGAGGCGCGCCGGGTGGCGCAGCAGATTCGCTTCCATCCAGCCAGCCGCAACGGACAGGCAGTCGACTCGACCACCAACATTACCATTACGTTTCAGTTGGCGTAGAGTCTACACTGGAATTAGGAACAAAGGCTGTACTCAGCCGCGCGATCGATCGCGCGGCCAGAGGAAGACTTGGAAGAACTCACCCTAGGAGCTTGACATGACGTTTCGGAAGATCTCCCTCACCTTCCTGATCATTACCCTGGGTGCGGCCTGCGCGTACGCAAAAAAGGAACCGAAGTACGAACAGGCGCACCAACTCACTCCCGAACAGGCCGCGCTGGTGGTGAAGGCCATCGCGCGCGAGAAGGTGTTGATCAAGAACATCCAGCAACGCACGCCCCTGGTTGAGACCTATATCCAGAACACCAAGCCCGATATCAAGCTCTATCAGGTACCGGTCGACGATCAGTATTCGCTGAGCCGTGTCGACTTCGCCAAGAGCTTCGTCGACAAGACTTACAATGAAACCGCGCGCGTTCAGGCCAAGAAAAAGCACAGTTTCTTCAAGGGTTCGTTCGAGGCCATTACCGGTCTTACAAAAGCGCTCGGGTTGGAGCGGTTTACCTATTCGCCCACCGGCTTCATGCAGATGATGTTCCTGGACCCCAGCGGCTTCGACAACCAGCACTATGTCTTCAGCTTTGTGCGCCGCGAGTTCCTTGGCTCGGTCCGTACTTGGGTTTACGACGTGCACCCCAAGGTACCCGGCATGGGCCGGTTCTACGGCCGCATCTGGATCGAGGATGAGGAAGGCAATGTTGTCCGCTTCAACGGCACCTACACCGGGCCCACTTCCGAGGACTCGTCCAAGTATTACTTCCACTTTGATAGTTGGCGGATGAACGTGCAGCCCGGAGTATGGCTGCCAGTCGCCGTATACGTTGAAGAGACGACCCGCATTGAAGGCGAAAAAACGGTGGGTCTCAAGGCCCAGACTCACTTCTGGGGCTACTCCCTCAAGCTGCCGACACGGGACAGTGAGAACGTCAGCGTGAAGGTGGACGACGCCGTCGACAACAGCCAGGACTCGCAGGATGTGGGTCCTCTGCAAGCCTCGCGCGCCTGGGTCACTCAGGCTGAAAACAACGTGATCGACCGCCTGGTGGAAGCCGGCCTGGTGGCGCCGCTCACTCCGGGAGGCTACGAGAACAAGGTTCTGGACCAGATCGTCATCAACCTGGTGGTTCCCAACAATCTGGCCTTCAGCGACCAGATTCATACCCGCATCCTGCTTTCGACCACCATCGAGACCACTACGGTGGGCAACACCATCCTGATCAGCAAGGGTCTGGTGGACAGCCTGCCCAATGAGGAATCGATCGCCTCGGTGGTGGCCATGGAACTTGCCCACATTGCGATGGGCCACCATATCGACACCCGCTACGCCTTCAACGACCGGCTGATGTTCCCCGACACGGCCACGTTCCAGCGCATCGATATGTATCACACGGACCACGACAACGTGGATGCCGCGAAACGGGCCATGGAGTACCTGCAGAACTCGATGTACAAGGACAAACTGCCTTCGGCCGGGCTCTACTATGCGCAGTTGGTGGACCGCGAAAAGGCGCTCAAGGGACTGAATTCGCCCAAGCTGGGCGATTCGCTGCTCAAAACCGACGGAACCCCGTGGATGGCCGCCCTGCAGAAGATGGCGCCCAAGCTGAACTGGGACGACCTGACCCAGATGGCCGCCTTGCCACTGGGAAGCTGGATCAAGACCGACCCCTGGGACGACAGGGTGCATCAGTTGAACGCCAAGATTTATGCGCCCATGAACGCCCGCGACAAGATGCCGTTCGAGGTGACGCCGATCTTCTACAAGCTGCAGCGGTACGATGTAGCCAAGGTCGAAGCCCCGGCAGCACCCGCGACGACCGCCCCAGCACCCTCTCCCGGCGCCCCGGCCGACCCAGCCGCGCAGCCAACGGCTTCGCCGGGTGCAACGCCCGATGTTTCTCCGCAATCGCCTCCGCCAGCGGCGCAACCTGCCTCCGGCGATGCGGCGGCCCAACAGCCGCCGTCCGCGCAAGCTCCAACGAACCAGTAGTGAAGCAAATTCCGAGAAGCCCCTGGCCGGTTCGCACCACTTAGCCCGGCCAAGGGTACCTGGAGCGAGTCGAATTGAACTCCATATCGCAACTCAAACTCACCTGGACTGGACGTGATTTGTGCCCACGTGTTCTTTGATGACGAAACGATCGATCCATGCTCTGATTCTGATCCTGTTCTCCGCGGGAGCCGCATCCGCCTCCGCACAGGTGGTCCCCGCTGCCACCAGAGGCCAGTTTGCCCTCGATGCCGGCGGCCTTTTCTCCGTCTTTCAGCCTGATTACGCCGGGACCACCAACTCCGTCGGAATTCCTATCGCTCAGACCAGCCCCAACCGCCTCTATGGCATTGGCGCCTTCGTGGACGTCAAGTTCACGCGGTGGGTGCAGGTTGAGGCGGAGGGCCGATGGCTCCGCTTCAACCAGTTCGCGGACATCAACGAGGACAACTACCTCATCGGTCCACGGATTCCCATCCACCACTTCAAATTCATGCGCGCAACCCCCTACGGCAAAGTGCTGGTCGGCTACGGCAGGATGAACTTCGAGAATAACGACGCGTGGGGCCGCTTCACCGACATCGCCTACGGCGGCGGCGTGGACTTCAAATTGACCAAGAGAATCAGCGCACGCGGCGACTTCGAGTACCAGGAGTGGCCCAGTTGGTTGAGCAGCGCACTCTATCCCTACGGCGCCAGCGCCGGCGTCAGCTACAGGATCCTCGGAGGCCGCGAAGGCCTTCCTAGACTGACCAAAGCTGAGAAGGCTGTGAAGGGCTATTAGAGCATTTTCAACTCAAGTGTTAACACGTCGGCTGTGCCTCATCCTTTGTGCGTCCTTTGCACAATGGGTGGGCGGGCTATGATGTCCATCTCGACGGTAAAGAGTTAACCCGAATGCGCCGTAGCTGGTTCGGCATCAGCAGGACAAGGCGGCAGCGTGACCTGCGGCGGCATGATGCGATAGGGCCGATGCTTCAGCAGACGAGGGTTTGAGCATCGGGCCTGAACGCGATCCCAGGCTCGGCCGGACCGGATACAAGCAGAAGGGCCACTCCAAATGGAGTGGCCCTTCTGCTTGTATCCTTCACTTGCGATTCGACCCGCCCTATGCCGGCGAAGGCGAACCCTCGGGGTAGTTCGGCCCGCCGCGGGCTTCGGGCTTCAGTACCTGCTGCACGCCGCTGTCGCCCTTGTCGGTGGGCGAAGCCAGGATCGAGCGCAGCGGAGGCAGCTCCTCGCCCTCGATCAGCATCCTCACCTCTTCGGCATCGATGGTCTCGCGCTCCAGCAGGGCCGCGGCGATGCGGTGCATTGCATCCGCATTCTCTCCGACGAGTGAATGCGCCGATTGGTAGGCCTCGTCGATCAGGCGCCTGACCTCAAGGTCGATCTGCCGGGCTGTTTCTTCGCTGAAGTCGCGATGCTGCGCGATCTCGCGGCCCAGGAAGATCTGCTCTTCTTTCTTGCCGAACGTGAGCGGACCCAGGCGGCTCATGCCGTACTCGCAAACCATGCGCCGGGCCAGGTCGGTAGCGCTTTCAATATCGCTGCCCGCGCCGGTGGACATCTGGTTGAGGAAGATCTCCTCCGCCACGCGCCCGCCGTAAGCAATGGCGAGATTCGCTTCAAGGTATTCCCGCGTGTAGTTGTGCCGGTCGCCGGGCAAGAAGATCGTAACGCCCAAAGCCATGCCCCGGGGAATAATGGTTACTTTGTGGATTGGGTCGGAGTGCTCGCGCCGGAACGACACCAGCGCGTGGCCCGCCTCGTGATAGGCGGTTACCCGCTTCTCCTCTTCGGTGAGCAGCATCGACTTGCGCTCGGCGCCCATGAGCACCTTGTCCTTGGCAAGCTCAAAGTCGTACATGGTGACCTGCTTGCGATTCATGCGGGCGGCGTTCAGCGCGGCCTCATTGACCATGTTGGCCAAATCCGCGCCGCTGAAGCCCGGTGTTCCACGAGCCAGAACGTTCAGGTTGGTGTCGTCGGAGACGGGAACCTTCTTCACATGCACGCGGAGGATTTCCTCGCGCCCGCGCACATCGGGAAGGCCCACCACGACGCGGCGATCGAAACGCCCCGGCCGCAACAGCGCGGGATCAAGCACGTCCGGGCGGTTTGTGGCCGCAACCAGAATCACGCCGTCGTTCGATTCGAAGCCGTCCATCTCGACAAGCAACTGGTTCAATGTCTGCTCGCGCTCGTCGTGCCCGCCGCCCAAACCGGCGCCGCGATGGCGGCCCACTGCGTCAATCTCATCGATAAAAATGATGCAGGGAGCATTCTTCTTGCCCTGCTCAAACAGATCGCGCACGCGGCTGGCGCCCACGCCCACAAACATCTCCACAAAGTCCGAACCGGAGATGGAGAAGAACGGCACATTGGCCTCGCCGGCCACAGCCCTGGCCAGCAGCGTCTTGCCCGTTCCCGGAGGCCCAACAAGCAGAACGCCCTTTGGAATGCGCCCGCCGAGCTTCTGGAACTTCTGCGGCTCGCGCAGATATTCAATGATCTCCTTCAGTTCTTCCTTGGCCTCATCCACGCCGGCCACATCTTTGAAGGTGATCTTCTTCTGCTGCATCGAGAGCAGCCGCGCGCGGCTCTTGCCAAACGACAGCGCCTTGTTGCCGCCCGACTGCATCTGCCGCAGCATGAAGAACCAGATAGCGCCCAGCAGGACAAACGGACCCACATTGATCAGCAACGGAATCAGAATGCTGTTCTGCGGCGACTTGATCGTCAAGGAAACCTTGTCGGCACGCAGCGCCTGCTCCAGATCCTGGTAGTAAGAAGGAACCGTAGTGTGGAACTGGTCTTTGGGCGTAGCCTTCAGGTGGCCATGGAGTTCGTTGCCCTCGATGGTCGCATCCTGCACTGCCCCCGCTTGCGCCTTGTCGAACAGATCGGAGTAGGAAATCTCCGCGTCTTTACCCGCGCCCGTACTCTTCGTGACCACGGTCCAAAGCAGCATAAGGCACATGAGTATAAAGACCCAGAACATGACCGTTTTAACTGTCGAATTCACCAGGATTCCTCTTTCCCGGCGGGGGGGAAACCGCCAGTTGCTCTTCCATCACTGCCCGCATCACCTTTATAGACGCTCGAACGTTCTCTTAAGTCACAGAAAGTGCACAGCGCTTTGACAGCAGACACAGATGCATCGCCGCCTGGATGATGAGCAGTAAGGTCGATTGTACTCCGAAGCCGCGAAATGTTGGAATAATCCAACGGTTGATTGCTTGCAAGCCTTCGGGCCATCACTCTACCCCAAAAGTTCCAATGGAAAGGGCTTCCGCACCGCCGCCGCCGCTCGCCTCGCTCAGGGCGGTTGCCACAACCTCAATTCCCTGCTCCGGCTCCAACTCCACACCCTTCATCCACACGATGCGTGCGCCCACCTCGAGGACCGGCCAAACCGCCCGGCTGCTGCCTGTAACCCGCAGCCGCTCCAGCACTTCCTTCACCTTGCGCGGCCCACTCGAGTAGCGCAGCCTCACCCGGTCGCCGGGTCTCCAGTTGCGCAGAATGGCCGCCGGGCTTGAGGCGGCCGCGCCCTCAGCCGCAGCCGCATCCCCTGAAATCTCAATCCTCAGTCGCAACCCAAAGGCGGGAGCCGCAATTTCGCCGGGAATTGACCCGCAGTATTCGGCAATTGCCTCCGCCGCGCCCTCCCTGGCTGTCACCGGCAGCCCAATCCCCAGCCGCAGTTCGCGTGGGGTTCGCTCGGCCCCCAGTCCCTGGGCCAGCTCACATTTCTGGCCGGCGCGGCCCGCAAGCGCGAGAATCCGCAACGCCTCCGTTGAGGCAAAATCCAACGCCGCACCCAACTGGCCTGCAGCATAACGCAACAGCCTCCTCTGCACCGCCGGGGCCAGCGCGGCCAGCCGGGTCACATCCAGAGCCAGGCTAGCTGGGTCGCCGGCGCCGGCAGAGCGCCCTCCACCTCGCATCGGCCTGCCTTGCATCAACAGTTGCGGCGCAAGCCGAGCTATCTCAGCCTGCCACCAGACCTCTTCGTCCCTGGCCAGCGTGGCCATCTGGGTCAAATGCTCACGCAGCCGCGGATTCCAGCCTTCCAGCAAGGGCAGCAGCTCGTGCCGCAGCCGGTTGCGCGTAAAGGTCAGGTGACGGTTGGATGAATCCTCTCGCCAGCCCTGCCCCAATGCATGCAGATAAGCCTCCACATCGACCCGCGCCGTTCCCAGCAGCGGGCGCAGAATCCGGCCTTCGGGAAACTTGACCATCGGGTAGATGCCGCTCAGACCCTCAGTCCAGGCTCCGCGCAGAAATTTGCCGAGCACCGTCTCCGCCTGGTCGTCGAGGGTGTGGGCGGTTGCCACAGCCTCCACATTGCCTGAAGCCATCAGTTTCCTGAACCAGCCGTAGCGCAGCCGCCGCGCCGCCTCTTCAATCGATTCGCCGCTTTTCCCGGCCTCGACCGCCGTCTCAACCCTCGCCTCGTGGAACGGCAGACCCAACTCCGCTGCCAGCGTGCGCGCAAACTCCAGATCGCCGTCCGCTTCGGCTCCTCGCAAACCATGGTGCAGGTGCGCCACATGCAACACCAGGCCCAGCGGGCCGCTGCGCTCCGCAAGGGCGCGCAGCAGGGCTACCGAATCCGCTCCGCCGGAAAGACCCACGGCCAGCCGCAAGCCCGGCTTGAGCAGCGAGGTGTCGATCGGCAGGCCTGGAGAGACTTTCAAGCGCATCCCAGAATCATAGTGCGTCGGCCGTACCAGTGCCCGTTGTATACTTCACCCGTCATGCAAGTATTCGTAATCCTCCCCGCTGCTGGCCTCGGAACTCGAATGGCCGGACCGCAGCCCAAGCAGTTTCTCGCGCTCGACGGCCTCCCCATCCTGATTCATTCGCTGCGCGCGTTTGCCGCGGTGGAGCGGGTAACGGCCATTTATGTAGCCGTGCGCAAGCCTGAAGTTGAGCGCGTGCAGGCCCAGGTGGCCGAGTACGCAGCCGAGCACGGCTTTGCCGGCCGCGTCCAGGTGGTCGAAGGCGGCGACAACCGCCAACAGTCCGTTTCCAATGCCCTGGCCGCCCTGCCCGCTGAACCGGACGACATCGTGCTGGTCCACGACGCCGTCCGCCCCCTGATCGACGCCGCTACCATCGACCGAACCATAGATGCCGTTCAGGAATTCGGAGCCGCCATTGTTGGCATGCCTGCCGTGGACACCATCAAGCAGGTCGAGCGCACCGCACATGGCGCCCTCATCACCTCCACCATTCCCCGCGAGTTTGTGGTGCTGGCGCAGACCCCGCAGGGCTTCCGCTACGGCCTGTTGCAAAAAGCCTTCGCCGAGGCCACGGCGGATGGGTTTGTGGGCACCGATGAAGCTTCAGTTGTCGAGCGCGCGGGACTTCCGGTAGCCGTAGTACACGGTTCTCAGGTTAATCTAAAGATTACGCAGCCCGGCGATCTGGAGTTGGCCGAGTTCTACCTCCGCCAGCGCGCCCGCTGAGCCCAGCCGGCGTGGGCTCGCGCCCGCCGCCGGTTATCTTCCGCAGAAATAGGCACCGTAACCATGGATACACGGATCGGATTTGGCTATGACTCGCACGTCTTCAAACCGGGCGTGCCTCTGCGCATTGGCGGACTCTCGCTCGAGCACCCGGAGGGCCTCGCCGGCCACTCCGACGGCGACGTGCTGCTGCACGCCATTACCGACGCTCTCCTTGGCTCCGTAGCCGCCGGCGACATCGGCAGCTTCTTCCCGCCCGGCGACCCGCGCTGGAAAGACGCCGACTCCGCCATCTTCCTCAACCTGGCCATGGAAGAGCTGCAAAACGCCGGCTTCCGCATCGTCAACATCGACACCACGCTCATTCTGGCCGCCCCCAAGATCTTCCCCATCGCCGGGGAGATGCGAGCCCGCGTCGCCGACCTGCTGGGCGTCGAGATCGACCAGGTCAGCATCAAGGCCAAAACCCCCGAGGGACTGAATCTCGACCATGTGGCCCAATGCCACGCCGTCGCTTTGGTTGAGCGAGTCCGCGAGCCCGACGAACTCACCAGCATGAGCGCCGTGATCGAAACCCAGCGCCAGCTCGAAGACGTAGTCGAAGACCTGCTCAGCTCCGTCCACGGCGTCCCCAAAAAGCGCGTTGCCCCGGTCTACGACACGGAGGACATTACTTAAGGCAGCGAACAGGGATTAGGGAACAGGGAACAGCCTTCGGCTCTGACCTGAACACAAATGCTGGGTGCTCATCCTTGCGGGGGTGTTGTTTTCGGCGCAAGGGTGGGACGCCACAATGGCCAATGTCCGCAGGACTATACAAGCAGAACCGGAACCCCATACTGCGCCAACTTTTTGTCGCTTGTCACCAGAATCAGGCCCTCCACAAGCGCCTGGGCCACAAGCAGCCGGTCGAACGGGTCACGATGGTGCAACGGGAGCAAAGCCGCCTGGTCTCCGTGCCGAATGGCGACAGGCAACTCGATCAGCCCAAAAACTCCAAGCATTGAGCCAACCGGCACGCGCAGCCGGAGCTTTCCCGCAGCTTGCTTAAGGCCCAATTCCCATGCCGTTGCTGCGCTCAAGAACCTCTTTTCACCGCCACGCAGTGTCCTTAACACGCCCGGTGAAAGCCTCTCATCCCCCGTATCGAGCCAGATCAGGATATGTGAATCCAGCAGGAATCGTTCCCCGCTCACTTTGCATTCTCCGGAAGGAAGAGAGAGTCATTGTCGCTGTTCTCAAAAAGCTCAGGCGGAAGATCCTCGTAGAAATCATCCGAAATGAATGTGATTCCCAGCAGATTCTGCCCAAAAGGCAGCGGCTCGGCTACATTTTCTTCCGCTGGAATCGGCGTCAACCGCGCCATCGGCTTGCCCGCCTTGGCAATCACGATCTCTTCACCCTTCGCAGCCCGCTCCACCAGGCTGGAAAGCTGCGTCTTCGCCTCGTAGAGATTCACCTGCGTGCTTGCCATATAGACAACCTCCGATGCTTGGATTGTGCACTAATTTCCTTAGTTGGTCAAGTTGGTCAAGCAGAAACCTCCACGCAATCACATCGCTCGAATCCTTGCCGGTGCTACCATGGCCGGTTGGAAATCCACCAATCGGGAGACCACCATGGGAGACCTGCTCCAGCCCTGGCACCTCATCGTCATCAGCTTCATTCTCCTCCCCATCAGCGCCGTGGTCCTCGTTCCCTATTGGGTGATCTTCAAGAAGGCCGGTTTCCAGCCCATCCTCTCGATCCTCATGCTCGTTCCACTCGTCAACATCGTCATTCTCTACGTCGTGGCCTTCTCCAAATGGAAGATCGTTCCCTCTCGGGAGTCATAGTCCCTACGTTTTTCATTGCAGAATTTCGCGTTTGGCTTTACCTTTGCTCCGAGTTCCCATCCCACTCACGGAGTGTTCTCTATGCATCATCTAGCGCTGATCTTGCTGCAGGCGATCGCCCAGCCCGATCCTGAAGCCGCCAAGCATATTGTCCTGGCCATGTTCGCTATTCTCCCCATCATCATTCTGGTGGCGCTGGCCATCGTCATTGTGCCCTTCTGGTTCATCTGCAAGAAGGCCGGCTTTTCGCCCTGGCTCTCGCTGCTGCTGATCGTTCCCATGGGCAATCTGGTTCTGTATTACCTGCTCGCCTTTGCGGAGTGGAAGGTTGTGCCCGTGCCCCAGTTCGGCTGGCCGCCGCAACCGCCCTACCCACCGCAGCCGCCCTTTACGCCGCCGCCCCCCACTCCACCCCTGGCCTGAGCTGGTCTGGTCTGCGAACGAGGCTCAGACACGTGAGGGAGCGAGTGCTAGCATCGTGAATGGAAAGAAGCTTCAACGATGCCTGATTCCGCTCCCTCGCCGGCAAAAACTCCCCGCGTCCGTTTTGCCCCCTCACCCACCGGCTACCTGCACGTAGGCGGGGCGCGCACAGCCCTCTTCAACTGGCTTTTTGCCCGCCACACCGGTGGGACACTCATCCTGCGCATTGAGGATACTGACGTCGATCGCTCCTCTGAAGCCATGGTCGAGGGCATTCTCGAAGGCATGAGCTGGCTTGGCCTCAATTGGGACGAGGGCCCGTTTTTCCAGTCGCAGCGCCTCGACCTCTACAAGGCCACGGCAGCCAGAATGGTCGCCAGCGGCCACGCTTACCCCTGTTTCTGCACCAAAGATGAACTGGAACAGCGCCGCCAGCAAGCCGCTGCAGCCGGCCGCCCGGCCATGTACGACCGCCGCTGCCGGCAAATTCCCGCCGACGTTGCCCAAGCCCGCATCGCCGCCGGAGAACCAGCCGCCATTCGCTTTGCCGTCCCCGAAAGCGGGACGACCAGCTTCACCGACGCCGTCTTTGGCGCCATCGAGTTCCAAAACGCCGAAATCGAAGACTTCGTCCTGCTCCGGTCAGCCGGGGTCCCCAACGACAGGTCTTCGTCGTTGGGGTGGTCAAACGGCATCCCCACCTATCACCTCAGCGTGGTGGCCGACGACATCGATATGCGCCTCACCCACATCATTCGCGGCGCAGACCACATCTCGAATACGCCCAAGCAGGTGCTGCAATACCGCGCTCTCGGCGCCGAACTGCCCATTTTCGCTCACGTTCCGCTGATCCTGGGTCCGGACAAGACGCGGCTCTCCAAGCGTCACGGCGCTACAAGCGTGATTGCCTACAAGCAGATGGGCATTCTTCCTGAAGCCTTCCGCAACTTCCTTGCCCTGCTCGGCTGGACCACCGGCGGCGGCAGAAAACAGATTCTCAGGGACGAGAAGGGAAAAGACCGCGAATTCTTCTCGTCTGAAGAACTCATCCAGCTCTTCTCGCTTGAAGGCATCACCAAGTCCAACGCCGTCTTCGACAACGACAAGCTGGCCTGGTTCAACGCCGAGCATATCCGCGCCATGCCCGTCGAGCAGCTCAGCCTCCGCCTCGAGCCCTTCTTCCAGCAGGCAGGCCTCCATCCCTCGCCGGAAAAGCTCCTCGCCGTTACTCCGCTCATTCGCGAGCGCATCAAGTTCCTGCGCGATGCTGTTTCCGCAGCCGATTTCTTCTTCGTCGCCCAGCTCGCCCCCTACGACCCAGCCGACCTGATCCCCCCAAAAGGCAATCTGACGAGCGATGCCGCCCTCGCCATCCGCATCCTTCAGCACGTCCAGCAGGTGCTGGCCACATGCTCTTTCGACCCCGAATCGCTGGACCAGACCCTGCGTCAGGCCGCCCAGTCGCTCGGCCTCAAGGCCGGTCCCATGTTCCAGACCATCCGGGTCGCCGTCTGCGGACGTAAAAACGCGCCGCCGCTCTTTGAAACCATGGCCGTCCTCGGCCGCGAACTCTGCCTCGCCCGCATCCGCCAGGCCGAAGAAAACCTTCAACCGCTCGCATGAGCACAGCTCAACCCGTACTGCGGTGGGGCCAGCGGCCTTCGGCTCGAGGCGCGGACAGCTTCATCCCAGGTCCAAAAAACTGGACCAAGGACACCCGGCTTTAAATGCTGCGGAAGAACTCAATAACGAGCCAAGAAGCGTCAAGGCACGACTTCAGTCGTGCCGATAGACGATTCCAATAGGCCTTGGGCTTTAGCCCCTGCGTGCTTTTGCTTCTTCAAGTATGCCGTTCCAAACGGATACTCGTCTGGCCTGTTTGCCAAACCAGCTTTCACCGGATTGTTTTCGATGTACTCGCAATGCTGTTGAAAGCTCTTGTCATCAAGGATGCCCACATCCGAGTACCCACGCTGCCAAATCTCGCCGCGAAAGCCAAGTTCCTTGTTGGCGCGAAAGGAAAAGCTGCCTTTGATCAATTGCATCGCCTTCTCAATACTCATCTCGCCCGGAACAGTCATCAGAATGTGTACATGATTGGGCATGATCACGAAGTCGTGGACGGTAATTTTTCCGGAGCGCATGTAGGCTCGAAGAACTTCGATAAAGAGTGCCGCCATGCGATCCGTCTGGAAGAGTGATTTTCCGCCTGCAGTTCGCGTAGTTACAAAGAACGTGCGCGGGCAAAATGAGGCGCTTGATGGATCCGAAGGCCGGGAAGGTATCGACATCGCAGCGTACGGCACGACTGAAGTCGTGCCCTGACGCTTCTAGCTTACTCGAAGATTTTTTCGCAGCCTGGTGCGCCGGTCGCCCCATGACTGGATTTTCAGGCCTGGAGCAACCAATCGCGGCGGTAGATTGAGATGTGGGCCTCCGCGCCGCTCTTCTTGAGCACAGCCCCCCGTGGAATAATGAATTGCAGTTATGACCAACTCGAATCCGGAAAGCCCAGTCGCTCCAATTGACGCCGCTCTCACTCCCTCCAGCTTCCTCCGCGACATCATCGCCGAGGATGTGCGCACCAAAAAGTACGGCGACGCCGTCGTCCAGACCCGCTTTCCTCCCGAGCCCAACGGCTACCTCCACATCGGCCACGCCAAGGCCATCTGCATCGACTTCGGCCTCGCCGACGAAGTCGGCGGCAAGACCAACCTGCGCTTCGACGACACCAACCCTGAAAAAGAGGAGCAGGAGTACGTCGACTCCATCCAGAAAGATGTACGCTGGCTCGGCTTCCAGTGGGATCGCCTCTGCTACGCCTCCGACTACTTCCCGCAGCTCTACGAGTGGGCTTTGCAGCTCATCAGGACTGGAAAAGCTTACGTCGACGACCTCTCCGCCGATCAGATCCGCCAGCACCGCGGCACCCTCACCGAGCCCGGCGCCGATAGCCCCTATCGCACCCGCACTATAGAAGAGAATCTCGACCTCTTCATCCGCATGAAGCAGGGCGAGTTCCCCGACGGCAGCCGCGTGCTGAGAGCCAAGATCGACATGGCGTCGCCCAACCTCAACATGCGCGATCCGGTCATGTACCGCATCCTGCACGCCACGCACCACCGCACCGCCGATGACTGGTGCATCTACCCCATGTACGACTACGCCCACGGCCAGTCGGATTCCATTGAGAGGGTCACCCACTCCATGTGTACCCTCGAGTTCACCGACCACCAGCCCCTCTACCGCTGGTATATCGAGCAGCTCGGCATCTTCCCTTCGCAGCAAATAGAATTCGACCGTCTCAACATCACCTACACCCTGCTCTCCAAACGTAAGCTGTTGCAGCTCGTAAGTGAAAAGCGCGTGAGCGCCTGGGACGATCCCCGTATGCCCACCCTCTCCGGCCTGCGCCGCCGCGGCTTTACCCCTGAAGCCATCCGCGCCTTCGCCGCCGCCGCCGGCGTCTCGCGCACCAATGGCGTCGTCGACATCGAAATGCTCGAACACTTCCAACGCGACGACCTGAACCGCCGAGCCAACCGCGCCATGGCCGTGCTGCATCCGCTCAAGCTTGTCATCGACAACTACCCTGAAGGCCAGCACGAGTTCGTCGAAGTCGCCAACAACCCGGAAGACCCCTCCGCCGGAACCCGCCAGGTGCCCTTTTCCCGCGAAGTCTACATCGATCACGACGACTTCCGCGAAATTCCTCCGCCCAAGTACTACCGCCTGTCTCCGGGAAAAGAAGTGCGCCTGCGCAACGCCTACTTCATCACAGCTAAGGAAGTGGTGAAAGACGCAGCCGGCAACATTGTCGAAGTCCACTGCACCTACGATCCGGCAAGCCGCGGCGGCAACTCTCCAGACGGCCGCAAGGTCAAGTCCACCATGCACTGGGTCTCAGCCGCCCACGCCATCTCCGCCGAAATCCGTCTCTACGGCAAGCTTTTTCTCAAGCCCGATCCGACCGACGTGGAAGAAGGCCAGGACGTTCTCGACAATCTCAACCCCAACTCACTGGAGGTTCTGACCGGCGCCAAGCTTGAGCCCTCACTCGCCACCGCCAAGCCCGGAGACCGCTTCCAGTTCGAGCGCGTCGGCTACTTCTGCCTCGACCCTGACTCCACTCCCGGCAATTTGGTCTTCAACCGTACCCTCCCGCTCAAAGACTCCTGGGCCAAGATCGAGAAGAAGGCGGGAACGTAACCCACCTGCCTGGTGCCAGTTAGCCTCCCAGCGGTCATCCTGAGCGGAGCGTTCTTCAGCGGAGTCGAAGGACCTGCATTTGTTTCTTGGCCGGGTGCCGGGTGCCCCAAGTTTCGATTTTTGAAGCCTGGGAATGCTTCAATCCTGACTGGCTAAATGCGAACCAACTGCGCCAGCGTATCGAAGTGCGCATCGCGCGCCGCCAGAACCAGCGAATGTTCCAGCACCAGAGCCGCGATCCACATGTCGTTTGCAGGGATGGGCGTGCCTTGCTTGCGCAGTTGCCGGTACACGTTGGCGTAATGATGCGTCGTCTGCTCGCCCGCGTAGAGAATCCCTACGCCCGGCTTGAGAAGGAACCGGCGCAGAACAGCTTCGTTGCGCGGGCCCTGGCTGCCCGCGGCAAATCCGGCCCGCAATTCGCCAACCACTACAAACGGCAGCCAGACCTCGTCGGCCATCTCAACCGCTTCAATGACGGTCCGGTCGCCCCGGCAAAGGTCGGTGTAGCGATTGGTGTCCAGCGCCAGCCTCACCCTGCGGTCCTCGCTCGCGCCTGATTGTGAGCCTTGGGATGTGGGTTCATGGCCACAGCGACTCATCCACGGTGTCCTGCGACGCCAGCGCGCTGTCGAAGGCGGGATCGTCTTGCCAGCTTCCCGCAATGTCCCCGAGCTCTCGCCACCGGCGCGGTTCCGGGCTCAGGCCTGCTCCGCGAACCAATGCCAGAACCGCAACCTCGTTCAGGCTCTTGCCTTGCTCGCGGGCAGAGCCGCGAAGGGCGGCATCCAGATACTCCGGCACGTTGCGAATGGTGTACTGCATACAGAGATTATAGGCACTGTAGGCACCGCTCGCAAGCACCTGGCTCGACAAGCGTTTCCGAAGCGCCGCACCCTCCCGCTCAAAGACTCCTGGGCCAAGATCGAAAAGAAGGAACCATTACATGGAGCAGACGCTCGCTCATCGCTCGCCTGGGCTGCTATTGCATCGTGCAAAGCAGATTGATGTTGATTATCCTGCGCCTTTTTGGTAACATTTCGTTGTCAATCAAACTGTAGGCACTTTGGTTGACATGTCTGTAAGTGCTTTGGAATGTGAGCGGAGAGAGTGGGAATTGAATCCCTAGCGCTGTGAACGCAACCACTTGGAGAGCTTCATTATGGCAAGCCCAACTCGAACCCATATTCGCACGGTTGGTTCTCGTAAGCTAACCGTAAAGCCGTCACGAGAAAGTGCCTTGCAGGCAATCGTTGCGATTCTTGAAGATCAAATGACGGATATGGGACTCAACGAAGAAGAGAAGAATGTCAAAACCGCGGAACTTGTTGCTTCCGTCAGCGATGCGGTCACTTCGAAGCTAGCGCCGCGCGCCAAGCGCTCAACGCGGCTTCATACCGCGGCTCTCCAGGCTTGATCCCGTAAACACGATTCAGAATCTCTTTGAATGTCTCTTCGTCGCCTATCTCTGTAAGGGTTCGCATAGCATCCATTGCCACTCGCTCGCGGACTCGTGCCTCACCCTTAGGCGTCCTTGGCTTCGCAACATCGAAGGGTCTATCTTTTCGCATCGAACCGGACTTTCATCCTTTAGAACATCATACAATTCACATGGCGCCCCGGGACCTGGGATTCCTGTCAGCCGGCAACCGGCAAGGGCTTTCTTTGCTCGAAAAACTCCCGGAGGCGGGTGGCCCACCCTTTGATCCACCACAAAAAGCTGGGTGCCCCATCCTTGCGCTTTTTTCTGGTGCAAGGGTGGGAGACCACGCCCTCCATCTCTGCGGGCTTTTCGGCGTGTCATTCGCCAACCGGCAACGCCTTCCCTTGCTCGAAGAACTCCCGAAGCTTCACAGTCGAGCACGGAGTCTGCCCCAGCGCTTCATCCATCCATGACGGAAGCTCAGCAGCCAGAAACGTAATCTCCCGTCCCAGAAACGACGCGATCAGCTTGGGCGTCGTTTTGTGTGCGGAGTTGTCATAGACATCAAGGAGATCGATTGTCTTTCCCAACTCGTCCAGCACGCGGCCGAAGTTACCAAGGCTCGCTGAGCGAATATTTCGAACCGTATCTTCCGAGCCGCTGTGTCCGCCCAGGTCTGCCCGGTTCGCTACACGGTCGATGGACTTTTCGAGCCTATCCACGCATACATAAGTGAACCTGACTTCAAATCCAACGGAGTGAGCCTGCCTCATTTGATTGAAGACGATGGTGCTGCGCAGAGTCGTTTCGGTCGCGAAGTCTTTGCCGGCGGCGATGTGATCCTGAATGAATTTTTCACAGATCGGCCCAACAATCGCTCGAATCGACTTGGGAATGCCGACTTAAGAGCCACCGTTCAACTGAGCCGCATAGTCGTCCGCATTGAAAAAATCGCAACCGAACTGACTTCCAGGGAACGCACTCGTCTTTCCACTGCCGGAAGGTCCGGCAACGACGAACATGATCGGCATTCTCTATCCCCCGAAGTCACGATCCGCGCCCGGCTGCATATCCGCGGGGAGTTCCTTCTTGAGGCGGTTGCCGTCCTTGTCGACGATGCCCAAGGCTTCCAGCCTCTCAACCGAGCGGCGAATGCGCTTTCCACCCTCTTCGAGAACCCGCGCCATCAATGCTCTATGCTCGGCCAGGTACTCAGGGGAGAACGTCTTTTTCACATAGGCCGCTTTGGGGGCTTCCACGGCGCTTTCGTCCAACTTCGGAACAACGGCCTCAGTTGCCATCATGCCCTCCTGTTTGTTGAATTCTAGTCCCGATCCGGTGTGAATGAAAGATCACCGTTGCCGGGTGCCCCAGGTCTCGTTTCTGAGACCTGAGATTCCCGCAACATCCCCCTACGGAATCAGAAACGCCCCCGAAATTCCCTCATCCAGCGTGGCCAGAACCGCTCCATTTGCGCTCGCCAGTTGCACGAGGTGCCCGTCCGTCGTCTGAGCCGGGCTCTTGACCCAATTCGGCAGGGATGAAATGTCATTTCCGTCCGGTATGAACTCGAGCGGCAGCGCCTTCCATGCCTTCAGCCCCGTCAACAAGGACCTAGCCTCAGCGACATTCATGCCATAGCTGCGCACATTGCCAAGCACACGAACGAATCCAAGCTCGGTTATTGAACACGTGAGGAAACTGTCACCTCTTCGGGATCGAATCCAGGCGCCAACCCGGTCATGAAAGCCATGCTGCCTGAACCCGTAAGCGATGAGCGCGCTGACGTCGAGCAGGTATCTCATGGGAAGTCAACAAGCAGCTCACGGACCATCTCGCTGGTAAGAACGGGCGCATCGGGACCTGCGTCAATAACCGGAAAGCCGGTGATCGGGTCTTCGATAATCCTTGCCTTGAAATGCTTCCTCTTGGGAGCGGTCAGCACAATCCGATCCTCTTCTACGGCAATGTCCAGTGGATCGCCCGCTCGAATGCCGAGCCGGCGCCGCACCGGAGCAGGAAGCACGATCTGGCCCTTGGTGGAGACCTTGGTCTGCATGGTAAGACAATCTTACCTCAAACTGAATTCTTCGTGAACGAGCCCTGGGCCGCGTACCCCAGCTCTCGCCTGTGAGTCCTGGGAGACCTCGGATCTACTTTGCAGATAATTACGATCCCGCGGCGCACAATGTCTATATGCCACACCTCGTCGAGACCGGCTTTCAGCCCAATAGGGAAGCACCCCACCCCCTCCCCCACTTTTGCCGCATCCAAATGAAAACACAGAGCTTACATCAAAGAGCTTTCGGGTAGCCCATCGAAACAAAGGACTTGCACGCCATACAGTTTTCTGGATTCGCTGAAACAAGGGACTTAGCTTCGGCCCCGCTGAATAGAAACGATAGAAACGGAAGTTGCCCGGTGCTCCAGATCTCGCCTTTGAGACCTCGGGCTTTTGGCTGACCACTGACGACTGACCACTGACTACTGTTTTCACTTCCCGATCACATCGATCGCCACCGCAATCGTCTTCGGCGGCATGCACGCGTTTTTATCGCAGGCCTGAAAGTGGAGCTGGCCCTCAACCAAATGATTACCGGCCGCGGCCACCATGCGCGCCTCGATCACAAACTCGCCGGTGTAGACGCTCAGCTTGTTCTTAGGGTCGAGCGGCAGCGTAAAGTCCTCGCCGGCCGGGTAAGTGGCCTTGTCCAGCCGCACGCCAGTCCCGTCCGGAATCGAGAACGTCGTGGGGATGAGAAACTCGTCCTTCGGCGTGTGCGAATTGATATGCAGCCCTTGCGCAATGCGGAAGTGGAGAACCACATCGCTCGGCTTGCCGGCAGTTACCGTGACCTGTTCAGGAAACAGATACTCGACCGCCGCGCCCTTCAGAATCGACCGTCCCGGAAGGTCGGACTGCGCATGTACAAACAAGACCGCCATCCCCAGGACAAGAGCCGCCACAACCCGAACTCCACCGTTCATTCGGAGCATCAGTTTCTACCTTTTTCGGCACACATGCCGCTAACTCGCTGACTTGCTGACCTGCTAACTTGCTAACCTGCTGACTTGCTGACCTGCTGACCCGCTGACCTGCTAACTTGCTGACCTGCTGACTTGCTGACTCGCTGACCTGCTGACTTGCTGACTCGCTGACCTGCTGACTTGCTGACTCGCTGACCTGCTGACTTGCTGACTCGCTGACCTGCTGACTTGCTGACCTGCTAACCCCGCCAACTCCGCTGCCTTCACTTCCCCAGCGCCTTCTTGATGTTAGCTTCGATATCGTCTTTCGAAGTCAGTCCAAGTTGCGTTGCAACAACCGTTCCATTGCGATCCACAAAGAACGATGTGGGCAGGTCATCCAGGCCGCCGTAGGGCTTGCTTATGCTGTCGCCATCGAGCAGAACAGGATACGGCATCTGCTCCTCCTGAACGAATTTGGCAATGGCGGCTTTGTCCTTGGCCCAGCCGGCTTTGTCATCCTGCTGCAAATCGTCAGCCTCTGTGGATACGCCCAGCACCTCAAACCCCTGCGCCGCGTATTGATTGCGCAACTCAACCAGCCAGGGCGTCTCGATCTTGCAGGGGCCGCACCAGGTGGCCCAGAAGTTGATCAGCACGGCTTTGCCTTTGTAGCTGGCCAGCGAGACCTTCTTGCCGCTCAGGTCTTCAAGCGCAAAGGCCGGCGCGGGCTTGCCCTTGAGCGGGGAAACATATTGGGGCATTCCGCCTGCCCCCTCCGTAACCAGTCCGGGCGCCAGTTCGCCCTGGGCCGTGGAGGCCAGCGCACGCTCGGCCGCCTGCTTTCGATACTCCCAGTTGGCCCAGCCCGCCCAGGCAAAGACAGCCAGGATGAACAGAACGACCGTAAGAACGATGGTGTTGCGCTTCAATGGAATTGACCTCTCAACTTCATTGTACGAAAGGCGCGGGCGCGGCGAAACCAGATTAGACGAAGCGGCGAAGCCAGCCGAAACTGTTACCATCAGAAACCGATGAACCAGTCGAGTCAGCGCAATCCTGAAGCAAACCCTTCGGATCCGGCAGAGCTTGGTCCGGCGGCGCTGGTCCGCACCGAAGCGGCAGCGCTCGAAGCACTCGCCCTCCGTCTTGAAGGCCAAATGGCCGAGCCATTCGGCCGCGCAGTCGAGCTTATCCTTCGCTGCGGCGAGAGCAACGGCCGCGTTGTCGTCACCGGAATGGGCAAAAGCGGCATCATTGCCCAGAAGATCGCCGCCACGCTCAGCTCCACCGGTTCGCCCGCCATGTTTCTGCACCCCGCCGAAGCCGTTCACGGCGACCTCGGCGTCCTGCTGCCCGGCGATGTAGTCGTCGCGCTCTCGGCCAGCGGCGAGACGGAAGAGATTCTGCGTCTCCTGGCCACGCTCAAGCGCAAGGGCGACGCGCTGGTCAGCTTCAGTTGCAATTTGAATTCGACCCTCGCCGTAGCCAGCGACGTAGCCCTCGACTGCGGCGTCGAACGCGAGGCCTGCGGATTGAATCTCGCTCCCACCGCCTCGACGACAACGATGTTGGCGCTCGGCGACGCCCTGGCCATCGCCGTCAGCCTGCGCAAAGGCTTCCGCGCGGAGGATTTTGCGGAGCTGCATCCCGGCGGCAAGCTGGGCAAGCGCCTCGCCAAGGTCCGCGACCTGATGCACTCCGGCGACGACGTCCCCGTCGTCGCTTCAACTACATCCATGACCGACGTGATCTACGAAATGTCGAGCAAAAAGCTAGGCATGGCAACCGTGCAGGACGAGGGCCAGCTCCGCGGCGTCATCAGCGACGGCGATTTGCGCCGACTGCTCGAACGCGAAGGCGGCGCGGCGCTTAGCCGGACGGCAGGCGAGGCGATGAACGCGCATCCGCGCACTATAGCCGCCAGCGAACTCGCAGCCACCGCATTGGCGATCCTGGAAGAGCGCAAGATCACATCGCTCGTCGTAGTAGACGCCAACCAAACCGTCGAAGGCGTGCTGCATCTGCACGATCTGTGGGGCGTGGAGTTGATCTGAAGAAGGCATGGAACATGGTTGACAGGCCGTCGTTCCGGTCCTACGCTTGGACTATGCAGGTTGAACTCACTCCAGAACAGAGTTCCTTCGTTGACCTGGGAATCCAGGAAGGGCGCTTTCGCGACCGGGAAGAGGCCGTGCGGCGGGCTCTCGCGCAGTGGGAAAAGCGGGAACGCGCTCGCGTGGAACTGCTGGCCTCACTTGACCTTGCCGAGCAGTCCCTCGATGCAGGCGAGGGAGAGACATATACCGATGAATCTCTCCAGGAGCTGGTTGATTCCGTTAAAGTGCGCGGTATGGCAAAGCTCGCCGGCCGATAATGCGCATCCGCGTGGCTCCACAGGCCAGAGCCGACCTTGACGCAATCTGGCTGTATTTAGCACAGGAGAGCGGCAGCAGCAATATTGCAACACGCGCAGTTGGCTCAATTACAGATAAATTCGGGCTCTTTTCAAAGTTTCCCAACATCGGCAAAAGCTTCGAATCGGAATTGCGTCCCAACGTTCGTACTTTTCCCGTCAACAACTATGTGATCTTCTACAGCGTAAAGCCGGGGAGAGATACGAATTCTTCGGATCATTCACGCCAGCCGCGATGCTCAGGCCATCTTCGCGGACGAGTGACGATGCCGGGTTCAACCGTGTTTCCGGACCTCATTTCATCTGTACGATCTGTGGGACGTGGAGCTGATCTAATCTGTCAGTCAAGCGAAGGATCGTTCGGAACCTCAGTTTGAGATTCCGTTTGCAATGCAGCAGCTACTTCCGGATCTGGACAAGGATTTCCAAAGCGATACACTCCCCCAACCCTAAATCGCGGTATGATTTCAGTAGGAGTTGACTCAATGACGACCCAAATCGTTCGCAAGGGAAACACCCTGACCGTAGAGATTCCCGAAGAGTTGCTGGCGCAAGCCTCGCTGCCCGTCGGAGAGCCGGTCGAGTGGGTTGCGAACGGAACCGGAAGCATCGCGCTCGTTTCGTCCGACAGTTGGGAACACAGGCACATTCGCGCCGGTCTGGCAGATCTTGAAGCGGGAAAGAGAGTCTCGAACGAGCGAGTGATTGAATGGCTTGATAGTTGGGGCACTGAGACCGAGTTGCCAGCGCCAAAATGAAGATTCAGTGGTCTTCCACGGCGGTCACCGACCTGGAATCAATCCGCGAATACATCGCCAAAGACAGCCCCACAGCTGCGCGCAAGGTATCCAAAAGAATCAAGGAAGCAGTCAATCGTCTCGAAAACTTCCCGTTGTCCGGCAGAGCGGGACGTGTACCGGGAACGCGCGAACTGGTCATCCCTGGAACGTCCTATATTGCTGCATACACAATTGAAGGCGACGAGGTGCTGATTGCTGCCGTGCTACATGGCCGGCAGAATTGGCCGGAATCCTTTTAGAAAGCGGAATATCGCAAGTCAGCAGCGATTCGCAGTACCTGCGCCCCCGTCCATTTAGAATAATGACTGCTTCAATTTTGCCCTTGCGCCGGCCGGCCGGCGGGAAAGCACGTTCACTCATCGCTATGCATCGTTGGTCCAAGCTTTTTGTTCCCACTCTTCGCGAGGCCCCGGCAGACGCCGAAGTGGCCAGCCACAAGTTCCTGCTCCGCGCCGGCTACATCCGCCAGCTCGGCGCGGGCATTTACAACTACCTGTTCCTCGGCCAGCGCTCGATGAACAAGATCATCGGCATTGTGCGCGAGGAGATGGACCGCATTGGCCAGGAGTTTTACCTGCCCGCCATTCTTCCGCGCGAGCTGTGGGAGCAGAGCGGCCGCTGGACCGCCATGGGCGACAACATGTTCCGCCTCAAGGACCGCAAGGGCGCCGATCTTTGCCTGGGCATGACGCATGAAGAGATCATGACGGCGATTGCGCGGAATGAACTGCGCAGCTACAAGCAGTTGCCGCAGATCTGGTATCAGATTCAGACCAAGTTCCGCGACGAGCCGAGGCCGAAGTCCGGCCTGCTGCGCGTGCGCCAGTTCACCATGAAGGACAGCTATTCGTTTGACATCGACAAGGCAGGCCTGGACAAGAGCTTCGAGCTGCACGATGCGGTTTACCGCAAGATCTTCACCCGCTGCGGCCTCAAGTTTGTAGCCGTCGAGGCCGACTCCGGCTCCATGGGCGGCTCGCAGTCGCAGGAGTTCATGGTCTACACCGACGCCGGCGAAGACCTCATCGCGAGCTGCCCAACTTGCGGTTACGCAGCCAATCTTGAGAAAGCCACTTCGCACCTCGATGCGGTCAATGAGATGGAGCCGACTGGCGACGGCACGCCGGAACTGGTTCACACGCCCGGTTGCGGAGCCATTGCCGATGTCGCCGAGTTTTTCAAAATCTCGCCGGCTTCCGATATTAAATGCGTGGCCTACATGGCGCTGAAGCGCGGGACGACCGACAAGTCGGGCGTCAAGCCGGACACATGGCATGGCGTCGCTGCCTTTTTGCGCGGCGACCATCAGGTGAATGAGACCAAGCTGCTCGGAGCCATCGGCGCGGCGGAGTTGCGCACGATGCAGGCCGAAGAACTTTCGCAGTATCTCGACGGACCAGCCGGCTTCCTCGGCCCGGTCGGTCTCAAGCCCAACGCCAAGCCGCTCGAAGACGGTCTAACAGTCATCGTCGATAAATCTCTAGAGGGCCGCAAGAACCTTGTGGCAGGCGCCAACAAGCTCGACTACCACCTGCGCAACGTCACGCCGGGCCGCGACTTCACCTGGACCCTGAGCGCCGACATCCGCAGCGTGAATGAAGGCGAAGCCTGCCCGGTTGATAACTGCGAAGGCAAGCTCGTCGTGGGCAAAGCCGTTGAGGTTGGCCACATCTTCAAGCTCGGCTACAAGTACTCCGAATCGATGGGCGCACGCGTGCTCGACTTGAACGGCAAGGAAGTCACGCCCATCATGGGCAGCTACGGCATCGGTATCGAGCGCATTCTCACCGCGGCCATCGAGCAGTCCAACGACAAGAACGGCTTCTGGCTCCCGGCCTCGATCGCTCCCTTCACCGTGGTGGTCACCGTGACCAATGTCTCCGATGCTTTGCTCGCTCAAACCGGCGAAACAATCGCTGCGGAGCTTGAATCGGCGGGCCTAGACGTGCTGCTCGATGACCGCGACGAGCGTGCCGGCGTCAAATTCAAAGATGCGGACCTGGTGGGCATTCCCTACCGCATCAACGTAGGCAAGAAAGCTGCCGGCGGCTTTGTTGAACTGGTGACGCGCGCCACGGCAACCAGCGTGGACGTGGCCTTGAATGAAGTTGCGGCGCTTGTGATAGAGCGCGTCCAGGAGGATGCCCTGTTGTTAACAGCAGAAGGCAGCCTCTAGGTGGTCACTGATAACTGACCACTAACAACTGACCACTGTTTCAAAGGGAGCAGCGATGGCACTTAAGATCAGATGGGTAAGACTCTCCGGGCGGCATCCGCTGGCATCGCTGCTGTTGCGCATTGCTCTGTTGACGATTGCCGCAATCGCGCTTGTGTGCTTCTCCATCTTCGGCTACTTCTACATCAAATATCAGCATGTTGTGGACGAGCGGCTCAAGCAGCCCATCTTCGCCAACACCGCCAAGATTTTTGCCGCGCCCCGCGAAGTGCGCCCCGGACAAAAACTCACCGTCCGGCTGATCGCCAATGAGTTGCGCGAGGCCGGCTACTCCGCCGATGGCGCCTCGCAACTCTCGCAGTTGGGCACGTACTCTGAGGGCGTGCAGGCCATTACCGTGCGTCCCGGTCCGCAGTCCTATCATGCGCAGGACGGCGCCGTGATCCACGTTGGCTCGGGCGTAGTGCAGTCGATCGACGACGATCACGGCCAGCCGCTCTCGAGTTATGAACTCGAGCCCTTGCTCATCACCGGCCTGAGCGAAGACGCCAACCGCACCAAGCGCCGCCTCATCACATACGACGAGATTCCGCAGAATCTGGTCCAGGCAGTCCTCGCCATTGAAGACCGCCGCTTCTTTGAGCACAACGGCGTCAACTACTGGCGCCTTATGGAGGCGGTCTACCGCGACGTGATCTCGGGCCAGAAGCAGCAGGGCGGCTCAACGCTTACCATGCAGTTGGCGAAAAACTTCTTTCTCTCGCCTGAGAAGCGCTTCAAGCGCAAGATCATCGAGATCGTCATCACCTTTCAGCTCGAACACCGCTTCACGAAAAAGCAGATCTTTGAGATGTACGCCAACGAGATGAACCTGGGCCAGCGCGGCAGCTTCTCCATTGACGGATTCGGCGAGGCCTCGCAAGCATACTTCGGCAAGGACGTACACCAACTCAATCTGGCCGAGTGCGCCTTCCTGGCCGGCATCCTTCAGCGACCCAATTACTTCAATCCCTTCCGGCATCCCGACCGCACAATTGAGAGGCGCAACCTGGTGCTGGATTCGATGGTCGAGACCGGCGCCATCACCAAGGATCAAGCCGAGCGCGCCAAGGCCGAGCCGCTCCATCTAACAGCCGCCAGCGTAGACGCCAGCGAAGCGCCCTACTTTGTCGACCTGGTGCATGAACAGCTTTTGCAAAAGCTCGGCGAACGCGACTTCAACCGCGAGGGTCTTCGCATCTACACCTCGCTCGACCCCGATTTGCAGCGCGAAGCCACTGCCGCGGTCGATTCCACCATTCACGTGGTGGACGAGCGGGTAGACAAGCTGCATAAGCATCATAAGCCGGGTGAGACCTGGGCGTATCCGCAGGTAGCGCTGGTGGCGCTCAATCCCCATACCGGCCAGGTGCTGGCGCTGGTGGGCGGGCGCAGCTATGGCAACTCGCAGTTGAATCACGCGGTGGCCAAGCGGCCCACTGGCTCCATCTTCAAGCCGTTTGTCTACGCCGCTGCCTTTGACACCGCCGTCGACGGCACCATGCTCCCCGGACAAACCAAGCTTTTCTCGGAGGTGACCATGCTCAGCGATGAACAGACCACCTACGACGTGGGCGGACAGGTATACACGCCGCGCAACTATGAGGGCGTTTATCACGACCAGGTGACGGCGCGCTACGCATTGCAGAAATCGCTGAACAATGCGACCATCGGGCTGGCGGGCATGGTCGGCTTCGATCGCGTGGCTGCCCTGGCTCGCGAGGCCGGGGTCAGAAGCGCGCGTGGAACGCCTTCCGTGGCCATCGGCTCTTACGACGCCACACCTTTCGACATGGCCGGCGCTTACACTGTCTTCGCCAACGGAGGCTTGCATCTGGACCCCTGGATGCTGGCCAGCGTGCGCACTCCCACCGGCGACATCATCAACGACTACGCGCCCACTTCAAAACGGGTGCTTGATGCGCGCGTGGCCTACCTCGCCACCGACATGCTTGAGAACGTGATCAATCACGGCACCGGCGCGGGAACGCGCTTACGCGGCTTCACCGCGCCGGCCGCGGGCAAGACCGGAACCGACCACGACGCCTGGTTCGCCGGCTACACCTCGAACCTGCTCTGCATTGTCTGGGTGGGCAACGACGATTACAGCCAGTTGAATATTGAAGGCGCGGACGCAGCCGCACCTATCTGGGCCGAGTTCATGAAGAAGGCCGTGCAGTTGCCGCAATACTCTGACACGCACGAATTCTCCGCGCCCGGAGGCGTGGAAATGGTAAAGATCGACAAGGTCAGCAACCTGCTGAGCGACGACGCCTGCCCCGATGGCTTCGAAGCGGCTTTCCTTGCCGGCACAGCGCCGACAGAAACCTGCGACCATCCCGCGGAGCGCCCAGCAGACCGCCCCGGCGACCACCGCAACGTTTTGCAAAAAATGTTTGGCCTGGGCAAACCCGCGAATTGATTTGATCGACCGTTCAACCATCGACAACCGTGCCATCGGCCATCGGCTGGCAGCGCTCGCACCAGAAGGTCACGCGAGCGTCAGGTCCTTGGATTCGCCTGCGAATCAGCTCGCCGCAGCGTCTGCAAGGCTCTCCGCCACGGCCATAGACCCAAAGGCTGGCACTTGGATCGGCCTCGTGCGTAGTCCGCCGCTTCCTTCCTCCATAAGTGACGATGGTGTCCCCTGAATCCTCAAGCACATTGGCGGCAACCAGTCTCCGAGCCGCTGAAATCAAGGCCGTTGCCTTCTCCAGTTCCAGCGAAACCACTTTGCTGAAGGGGTTGATGCCGGTCGCAAAACACACTTCCGATTTGAATACGTTGCCCACGCCGGCCATCACCTCCTGATGCAGCAACACATCGGCAACCTCCTCATTGGCGCAAGCCAACATGCGGCGCAAAACTTCGCCGGCATTGAACTCCTCGCTCAAGACGTCGATTGCAGGCGGGGGAATTCCGGTTGCTCGCGCCAGTTCCTGAGGCTTCAACATCTTCGCCACCGGCACGCGAAAACCAACCGCAACGTAGTCGCCATTTTCAATCACAATCCGCATATTGATCCGCGGCTGCTGCCATCGCTCCCCAGGACGGTAGATGTGCCAACTGCCGCTCATGAGCATATGAGTAGCCAGCGTCCCACCACCGGAGAAATGAAGCAAGAGCCACTTGCCGCGCGATTCCACCTGCTCCACCGTCTGTCCCACCAGCGGTGTGTCGTCGTTGAACCGCGTCAGCAGCGGATAGGTCGATCGGAATCCGGTAACCGGCTTGCCCGCAAGCGCGCGGCCCAGCGCTCGTGCCGTGCGAAAGATCGTATCGCCCTCTGGCATGGCTTATTGCACCTCGCCACTTTGAGTGCGGCCCGGCTCGTGAGGATGTTGCCCAAGCGGCAACAGAATGCGGCGCAGGTGCATCCCCAGCGGTCCGGGATGAAAGCCCGCATCCATGAGGAACCGCGCCATGGGATGAGCCGCGACCGGCTGTCCATTGATCGTGGTAATGAGCACGCCCTGATGGCCAGCGCCGCGCAACCGTTCCTGACCGCGTGAGCACAGGAAATGCGCCAGGCCCGCGGCCGCCTGCGAACGCTCCGGCTCGTCAGCAGGCAAAAAGATGAGCAAGTTTGGATTGCCGCGCCTGAGCCACGCAACCAACTGCCCGTTGCGCAGAATCACCTCAGCATAGGCCGCGCGGGTGAGCAAGCGTGGCGCCGTCTCCGAATCTTCCTCAGCAACGGGAAGTTCAGGCCAGCGCAAGACCGATCCGTAGGGGTTGGCCGGATCGGTGGCAGCCAACTGCACAAACTCCGGCTTCTCTGCCGGAGGCGCGGCACGCAACTGGCGAAGCAAATCCACTGCGGCCGGCAGCGCAAATTGTGTCGCACCCAAACCGGCTACAAAGTACCCGCGGCGAATTCGCCCACTCTCTTCGAGGGCCTTGAGTACGTCATAGACCGCACTGAATCCTCCGGGCACGTTCTCCGCCGCCACATGCTCCCTGAGCAACACACCGTATCGATTAAGCAATTGCAAAGCCAGCGCATGGCTGGCCTCCGTTGCGGAATGGCCCCCGGAAAAGCTCTTCTCGGTGCGGAGTACGGACTGGTAGGCCGGGGTTTCAACCCCGGCATTCGACCCAACAAATTCGACGGGGGCTTTAGTCCCTGAGGTGTGCTTCGCTGGCGCTTGACGCAACGGCAGCAAGGCCCATCGCCCCTGCGCCGTTGGCGGCGTCGTCCTTCGCGAACGGAAAGCCACGCCCGTCTGCAAGCGGCGCGGCGCTCGTGCGCTCTCTGGCCTGGCGATATAAACCCGCAACGCGTGAAGCGAATCGTTGGTGATCAGCCCGCGCCACACCAAACTCCACAGAGCCTCGATGGTCTCGCCGGGATAACCGCCGCCCACAGCCTCATGCAGCGCGTCGAAGAAGCTCGCGCCCCTCGACTCAAGCACGGCCAACAGTTTTTCCTCGCGCTCCGTCAACGGCTCAACAAGCGGCCTCTGCTGCGCCAGCAGCGGCAGTTTGTCGGCAAGAAAAAGTGCAATGCGGCCGTCGCGCTCGCCGATCGGCTCCACGCCCGCCCACGCCACTTCACCCGCGGCAATCAGCGTATCCAGGCCGGCCGGCGCATACTCCGCAATCCGCGCCGGCAAAATCGCGGTCTCCACCAGCGAGGCAGGCAATGGCGCGCCCTGCAAGCTCTCGATCGCGTCCAGCAGCCCATCGAGATTTCCATGCCCGCTGCGGCGCGGCGCCAACACCCCCTGCCAGTGCGTGAGAAAGCGCGCAAGCGTGTGCTGCTCCACCGGTTCGACCTCGCGGCGCAGCCGGGCCAGCGATTTCCGGCGAATCAGCCGCAGCATCTCCGCGTCGCACCACTCGCGATGAAGACCTCCGGGCCGAAATCCGCCTTCGAGTACGCGACCCTCATGCGCAAGCTGGCGCAATGCATCTTCCGCGGCCGCGGAGTCCAGCGCAAATCGTTCCGCGGCCTCGCGCAGCGTGAACGGCCCATGCGTGCGCGCATAGCGGCGAACCAACTCCAACACAGGATGCGCCACCGGCTCCAGCAGCGCGACAGCCAGGCCCGGCGGCAAAGGAATCCCCAAGCCATCGCGATAGCGAGCCGCATCTTCAGATGCAATCACGCGGCGCTCCCCGCCGATGCGTACTTCCAGCAGACGACGCGAGCGAATCAACCGGTCGACATGCTGCAATAAATCGGGCGTTGCCACGCGCCGCGCCAACTCTTCGCGCGAAAGATCTCCCAAGCGCAAGCAAAGATCGTGAATGCCGTCCGCGGAGCGCGCGCGATAGCTTTCAGTCAAGCACTGCGCAATCTCTTCCACCTCGGCAATCGCGTCCGCATCCAGCAGTTCGCGCAAGTCGGCCTCTCCGAGCAGCTCGCGCAACTGCTCCTGATCGATGGTTAACGCCTGGGCGCGCCGCTCTGCCAGCGGCGCATCGCCGTCATAGAGAAAGTTCGCCACATAACTGAACAGCAGGGATGCGGCAAAGGGCGACGGCTTGCGCGTCTCCACCACGTGCACGCGCAACTGGCGCTGCTCCACCGCGCGGAGGGTTTCAATCAGCGCGGGCATATCGAAAACGTCGCGCAAGCACTCGCGATACGCTTCAAGCAGCAGCGGAAACCTGGGATAGCGCGAGGCCACGCTGAGCAGATCGTAAGAGCGCTTGCGCAACTGCCACAGCGGCGACCGCGCATCGGCGCGCCGCCGGGGAAGCAACAGCGCACGCCCCGCGGCTTCCCGAAACCGCCCCGCAAACAGTGCCGTCGAGCCCAACTGGCGCAACACCAGCGCCATCGCCTCGGCAGACTCGACGAGAAACCAATCCGGATCGGGCGGCTCATCGGTGTCGGGAAAGCGCAGCACAAATCCATCGTCGGACCACAGGGTTTCCACCTCCGGGCCGCCGGCTGCGCGAATGCGTGCACTCACCGCCATGGCCCATGGAATATGGATGCGGCTCCCGAACGGCGTGAGCACGCAGACGCGCCAATCGCCCAACTCATCGCGGCAGCGCTCGATCACGATCGTGCGATCGTCGGGCACCGAGCCCGTCGCGGCCTCCTGGTCAGCAAGAAACTGCATCAGATTCTCTGCCGCTCCTGGATCGAGATCGTGTTCCGCCACAAGCCGCGTCAGCGCGGCGGCCTTGGGCAGGGCGCGCAGTTCGCGCACCAGCGCGCCGATGCGGCGGCCAAACTCAAGTGGCCTTCCCGGACCGTCTCCCTTCCAGAACGGCATCTTGCCCGGCTCGCCCGGAGCGGGCGTTACCAGCACGCGATCATGCGTAATCTCCGTAATCCGCCACGTTGACGCGCCCAGGATGAACGTCTCCCCTGGGTGGCTCTCGAAGACCATCTCCTCGTCGAGCTCGCCCACGCGCACCGCCTTGCCCTCGCTGTGCGCCAGAAAAACTCCGTACAATCCGCGATCGGGAATCGTGCCCGCATTCAGAATCGCCAACCGGGCCGCGCCGTCGCGTGATGTCACTACGTTGCGCACGCGATCCCAGGTGAGCCGCGGCCGCAACTCCGCAAACTCGTCGGAAGGATAGCGTCCACTCAGCAGATCGAGCACGCCCTCGAATGCGCCGCGACTCAGGCTGCCAAAAGGCGCTGCATGGCGCACCAGCTCGAAGAGCGCATCGACGCTGACTTCAGGCTTCACAGCCTCCGCGCCGGTATGTCGAAGCTGATCACTCTGGGCCTGATAACTCGGCGCTTGGTAGGTCGGGGTTTTAACCCCGACATTCGACCAAGCAAGATCGCCGTGGGCTTTAGCCCCTGAGGTATGATCCTCAGCGGCGAGCGCTTCCGCCTCTTTGCGAGCCGAATCCCATTCATCAAACTTCAGTTCCGCCGTGAGATTCTTTCCCCTTCGAGCGCTCTTGAGTACCTTCACCTTGCGCGGCGCTGCTGCTCCCGGTGGATGCGCCACAATCGCCACCAGTTGTTGCGCCAGCACGTCCAGCGGATTGCGCGGGAAGCGTGTCGACTCGATGTGCCCTTCATGCATGGCGCGCGTCACCGCAGCGCAGGCCACTAAATCGGCGCGGTATTTGGGAAATAGAATCCCCTCGCTCACCGCATTCACATGATGGCCGGCGCGGCCAATGCGCTGCATTCCACTCGCCACGGAGGGAGGCGCTTCAATCTGGATCACCAGGTCCACCGCGCCCATATCGATGCCGAGTTCCAAGGTCGACGTCGCGCACAGCGCGCGAATCTGGCCCGCCTTCAACTGCTCCTCGATGATCGTGCGTTGCCCCGCGGCCAGTGAGCCGTGATGAGCGCGAGCGATCGCCTCGCCGGCCAGTTCATTCAATGCGCCAGCAAGCCGCTCGGCCACCTGGCGGCTGTTCACAAATAATATCGTCGAGTTGCGCGCGCGAACGATCTCCAGCAAGCGCGGATGAATCGCATTCCAGATGGAAACCCGCTTGGGCGCTTGCGAGGCGGGGCCGCTGGGCAGCTCCTCCTGTTCGCCCAGGCGCGCCATGTCCTCGACCGGGACTTCAATGCGGAGCTTCAATTGCTTGGGCGCGCCGGCGTTGATAATGGTCACGGGGCGATAGCGGGGCGCGTCCTCGACCGCGCCAGGGATCGGGGAACAGGGATCAGGGATCAGTTCAATCCCAGAACCGTCTGCGTCATCGCAGGTGGCCGCCTCATCGCGAGAAATCTGGGATTCGAAAACCTCAACCGCGCTGTCAGATGATCCTTTATCCCTGACCCCTGTTCCCTGCTTTTCTGATCCCTGTTCCCTGATCCGTGTTCCCTGCTCTTCCACTCCGCCCAAAAAACGCGCAACTTCTTCCAGCGGTCTCTGCGTGGCCGAAAGCCCAATCCGCTGCAAGCGGCGCTTGGTCAGCGCCTCGAGCCGTTCCAATGAAAGCGCCAGATGCGCCCCGCGCTTGGTGGGAACCAATGCGTGAATCTCATCGACGATCACCGTATCCACGGTGCGCAGAGCCTCGGACGCCTGCGAGGTCAGCAGCAGGTAGAGCGACTCCGGCGTGGTGATCAGAATGTCCGCCGGATGGCGCATGAACCGCGCCCGCTCCCTCTGCGGCGTATCGCCGGTGCGCACGTGGATCGTCGGCTCGCGGAAGGGCACGCCCATGCGCCGCGCCATGTTGGCCATGCCGGCCAGGGGCGACCGCAGATTCCGTTCCACGTCCACTGCCAGGGCCTTCAGCGGCGATACGTAAACAATGCGGCAGCCCGACGGGTGCCCCACCCTCGCGACGTTTTTGTCGCTAGAGTGGGAACCTGCCAGCATGAGCCTGTCCAGGCACCAGAGAAATGCGGCGAGAGTCTTGCCCGTCCCGGTCGGAGCCAGAATCAGGGCGCTCTCTCCACGTGCAATCGCCGGCCAACCCATCCGCTGCGGCGCGGTCGGCGCATCGAACACAGCCCGAAACCACTCGGCTGTCACGGGATGAAAACAGGCAAAGGAATCCTGCGCCGGAGCCTGCGTGGGGGAAGCGTCCGGGTTGGGCCGGTCAGGGAGCACTGTCTACTGAGAATAGCGCGGGAGGGCAGCGAAGAGGAAGCGAAAGAGCGGACAGCGACGGTCAATCTTCGATCATTCGCGGTGAGAGCGTCGTGGCCGGCATCCGCGATTCCCGCCTCCCGCTCCACTGCAAGTCGCGCAAGCCGTTGTTGGCAGCGTCATCCCCGCCGCGATCCCCCTCAATCCATCAAGCGAGCCTCTCGCAAAACTCCATTGAGACTGCAAAAGTGTCAGGGCACGACTTCAGTCGTGCCGGAAGAGCCACAAAGTCATCTTGGGCTTTAGCCCCTGCGGTTTTGTTTTCAGTAATTTGCAATTCCGCAGCGGCTAAAGCCGGAATCTAAATTGGCCATTTGCGGCACGACTGAAGTCGTGCCCTGACACAATCTATAGCCTGAAGGCAATTCTGCAAGCGGCTAAAGCATTGATGTTTTCTCGCAACGATAGCGCCGGTCCAGCATCTAACAGCGTGACATCCAACCGTGATCCCTGCCGGAGCGCCCATGCGAGACCATCTGGCTACACTCCTCGACGACTTCCGCCGCTATGGGCGCGAGGTTGCCGTGGTCCGTCACCAGGGCAACCGCCGCCGGGTCACCTCCTACGGCGAAATCGCGCGCATGGCTGGCCGCTTTGCGGCGCTGCTGGCCCAGCGGGGCATTGGGGCCGGCGACCGCGTGCTGATCTGGGCTGAAAACAGCGCGGAGTGGCTTGCCGCCTTCCATGGCTGCCTGTTGCGCGGGGTGCTCGCTGTTCCTCTCGACGCCAACGGGATGGCCGATTTTGCCGCGAGGGTCGCCGACGACGTAACACCCAAACTGGCCGTAGGCGACACCCTGCTGCTCCGTCAGTTGCCCTTGGAACTGCCACGGCTGGCTTTTGAAAACTGGCTAGCCCACCTGCCGGCTGAAGAAGCCGGTCCCGTTCCAGGGCTCTGCGGCGAGACCCCGCTACAAATTCTTTTCACGTCCGGCACCACGGGCGACCCCAAGGGCATTGTGATCACCCACGGCAACGTGCTGGCCAGCGTGGGGCCCATTGAGGACGCGGCCAAGCCCTATCTGCCCTACGACCGGCTGATCCATCCCTTGCGCATCCTGCAAACGCTGCCTCTGAGCCACGTCTTCGGCCAGACCATGAGCCTGTGGGTACCACCCATCTTCAAGGCCGAACTCCACTTCGAGAATCGGCTGGTTGCGCCCCGGCTGATTGAGACCATCCGCCGTGAGCGCATCTCCGTTCTGGCCGCCGTACCTCGGGTCATAGCCCTGCTGAAGACTTACCTCGAAGCCACCTTGCCCGGCCTTGCCGAACGGGTTCTTGGTCCCAAGGGACAGCCTGGAGCCGCGAACGACCGATCTTCGCCGCTGGAGTGGGTGGTAACCGCAGCCGCCATCGCGCAACGCTGGTGGCACTTCCGCGATGTCCACGGCGCATTCGGCCCGAAGTTCTGGGCCATCATCTCCGGCGGCGGCGCGCTCCAGGGTCCTCTGGAACAGTTTTGGAATGCGGTGGGCCTGGTGGTGGTGCAGGGCTACGGGATGACCGAGACCACGGCGATCATTACGCTCAACCACCCCTTCCACGTGGCCGAGGGAACCATCGGCAAACCGCTCGCCGGCCGTGAAGTCAAGCTGGGCCCGGATGGCGAGGTGCTGGTGCGCGGCGCATCCATCTCCGGCGCCACCTGGTCCGGCGGCGTTCTGCATCCACGCGCGGGCGAGTGGCTGGCCACCGGCGACCTGGCCGTGGCCCAGTCTACGGGCGAGCTGCGCTTTCTGGGCCGCAAAAGCGAAGTCATTGTGACCGCCTCAGGCTTGAACCTCCATCCCGAGGACCTGGAGGCGGCTATCGAACAGGAGCCGGGAGTCCTCGCTTCGACTGTGGTAGGCCTCGAGACAGCCGCCGGTCCGGAGCCTTGTGCCGTGCTCTCCTTTCGCGGTACACGCGCGCAGGCGGCGCAGGCCATCGAACACGCAAACACCAGATTGGCGGAATTTCAACGGGTCTTGCGGTGGGAGTTATGGCCCGAGCCGGACCTGCCACGCACTTCAACCGGGAAGGTGAGGCGAAAGGTTGTTGCCGAGTGGGTCGCAGACAAGTTTCATGCGGCCGCAAAGGCAGCCTCTGCGAACGGGGCGTCGAAGGGCGCAAGTGAGGACTGGTTGCTGACGCTGATCGCGCAGATCACTGGCGAAGCTCCGCAGGGCGCCGGGGACGAGCTGCGCCTGGCCGAAGATCTGCATCTCGACAGCCTGGGCCGGGTGCAGTTGGCAGCCGCCGTTGAGGAGCGGCTCAACATGCTTCCCGAGTCGGGACTATTGGAAGAAGCAATCACGCTCGGGGATCTGAGGCGCTTGCTGGTTGCGAACGCCGAGCCCGATGCGCACCAACAGCCGGGCGCACCATCCATCCCGAGGCTTTCGACAGAAAGCATGGCAGACCAAGAGACCAAACCGTCTTTCATCGACCATGAAAGGCCGATTGAACCCGCTGCGGCGCCGCGTTACATTTATCCGCATTGGCCGTGGCTGTTTCCCGTCCGTTGGCTGCGCAATGCTTTCCTTGAACTCGTGGAACGGCCGCTGGTCTGGCTGCTGGCCAAGCCGGAAGTTGTTCGGCCCGACCGGATCGACGCGAGTGAGCCCATGCTGGTGGTCGCCAATCATATAACAACCTTCGATGGACCGCTTCTGGAATACGCGCTGCCTGGGCCGATCCGCAGGCGCATGGCGGTTGCCATGTCTGGAGAGATGCTGGAGGACTATCGCCACTTTCGCAATGCGGAGAGTCTCAAGCCAGAGGCAACGTTTTTTCTGCCGGGTCCTTTGTTTTATCTGCTGCTGACCGCGCTGTACAACGTGTTTCCGTTGCCCAGGCAGAGGGACTTCCAGCGCAGCTTTGCCCATGCGGGCGAGGCGCTCGACCGCGGGTTCAACGTACTGGTTTTCCCCGAAGGGACGCGGTCGGAGGAAGGCAAATTGGCGCGCTTCAGGCCAGGGATTGGATTGCTGGTCAAGCAATCGGGAACGGCTGTGCTGCCCATGGCCATGCGCGGGCTGGGCGAGTTGAAGACCCGCCACCGGGGCTGGTTTCGTTCCGGCGCCATTGAAGTGCGGGTAGGCCAGCCCATCCGTTTTTCTCCATCGGAGACCGAAGCCGCCATCACCGCGCGGCTTCACGATGCGGTGGAGAAGCTGCTGGAAAAATAGGGGACAGGGAACAGGGAACAGAAAGCCCGCGCTCATCTCTGCAATTAATTCATCATGGCGACGAGCATCCTGCCACCTTCGCTGAAATGACCTTCTGCCAGATGGCGAGACTTTGTAGACGACGACGGCCCTGTTCCCTATTCTCTGTTCCCTATTCCCTAGTCCCTATTCCCTGCCCTTTCTAACTCGGCTTCCTCGGCTTGAAGTGGCACGTGCCGCCGGCAAGCACCGCGGTCCAGATGGAGGGGTCGGCGGGTTGCTCGCTCGATCCCAGGAAAAGAACGCCGTCGGGGGCGAGCAGCCGGTGAATGGCGGCCAGCAGCGTGCGCCGCGTCTCCTGCGAGAAGTACAGCATCACATTGCGCAGAAAGATCACGTCGAACCGGTCGTCGGAACGGTTGAAGGGCAGTTGCGGCGAGCACAAATTGGCCTGGCGGAAGTTGCACAGCTTGCGCACCTCCTGCTTGATCACCCAGTCCTCGCCCGCGTGGTCGAAGTAGCGCACCACGAAGCGGGCGGGAAGGCCGCGATTGATCTCGATGCGGTGATAGCGGCCGGCCAGGGCGCGGTGCACAACCTCGGCGCAGAGGTCGGTGCCCTCGATGCGAATGTTCCAGCCCGCCAGCAGTGGAAAGTGCTCCAGCAGCAGCATCCCCAGGCTGTAGGCCTCCTGGCCTGTCGAGGAGGCCGCGCTCCAGAAGCGCAGGGCGCGCGCGGATCGGCGGGCTTCAATCAGCTTGGGCAACTGATCGGTGCGCAACAGCTCGAAGGGCCGGCTATCGCGAAAGAAACTGGTTTCGTTGATGGTCATCGCCTCGGCGATCGAGCGCTCGAGCAGCGGATCCTTCCGCAGCTTCAGATGCTGTACCAGCTCTTCCAGGCGGCTCATGCCCTGGTGGCGCAAAACTTTGGTGAGCCGGGTATCGAAGAGGTAGTCGCGCGAGGGATCGAGAACGTTTTGCGATAGGCCGAAAACGAGTTGGCGAAGATAGCCGTAGTCCACGGTTGCGGTTTGTTCCATGACTACACCACCCGTCTCCGAAGCTCGCGAGTTTCGCTGTGCGTCCGGCTGACGATCCGGAGGATTTCCGGGGCGATGGCGCTGAGCGGCAGCACGCTGTGCGCCAACCCGGCATTGGTCACCGCGCCGGGCATTCCCCAGACCGTGCTGGTGGCCTGGTCCTGGGCCAGCACACTGCCGCCTTGTTCGCGAATCATGCGGCTTCCAGCCAGCCCGTCGGAGCCCATGCCGGTAAGCACCAGCGCCAGCACGCCGGAGCCATAGACGGCTGCCAAGGAACGGAACAGCGCATCCACGGCGGGGCGGCAGTGATTCTCAAGCGGGCCCTGATTCAGATGCAGCGTAGGCGGCTGGCCGGCACGCGAGGCTGCAAGCACCTCCATGTGCCAGTTGCCGCGCGCAATATAGATGGTTCCGGCGCGCATCGGGTCGCCTTCCGCGGCCTCGCGCACGCGCAAGCCGCAGCGGCCGTCCAGGCGCTCGGCAAACAGCCGGGTAAACAACTCCGGCATATGCTGCACAATCGCCACCGGAAGCGGAAAGCTGGCGGGAAGCTGCGGCAAGAGAACGTCAAGCGCCGCCGGACCGCCGGTGGAGACTCCGATAGCCAACACCGCCGGGACCGACGACACCGGCTGCGCCTTGAACGCCGACGCCGCTGGCAACATCAGCGGCGCGCGAGCCAAGCCTGGCAGTACCGCGCCTGGCATGGCCGCGAAGACCGGCTGCGGCTGCACCTCGCTGGTCAGCGCATGGATCTTGGGGATCAACTCCTGGGACAGCGCTCGCGTGGCGGCCTCGCGACCCGATTGTCCGGCCGGCTTCGTCACATAATCTGAAGCGCCGCCGGCCAGTGCCTCGATGGTCACCTTGGCGCCGCGCTGCGTGAGCGAACTGCACATGATCACCGGCATTTTGCTTCCCCGCGCCCGCAACTGCTTCAGCGTCACCAGTCCATTCATGACCGGCATCTCCACATCCAGCAGAATCAGGTCCGGACGAACGGTTTCAATGGTTCTCAAGGCCGATTCGCCGTCCGCCGCGGTCCCAGCCACTTCGAGGTCCGCCTCGGCGCACACCACCGAACGAAGCAGGCTGCGCATCACTGCCGAGTCGTCCACAATCAAGATCCGGGTTCGGCGAGCAGCCGCCATCGCTCAGGCCTCCACCAGACCAAGCATGGCCAGCTTTTCGCTCAGCGCCTCGTCGTCGAATGGCTTCATCAGGTACTCGTCAGCGCCTGCATCCAACGCGCGAATAATGAATTCGTTCTCCGCCTCGGTGGTCACCATCATCACCTTTACCTCGGTAAATCCATCGGCGCGCATCTGCTGCAGCATCTCCAGCCCGTTCATCACCGGCATATTCCAGTCCACCAGCGCGATGTCGAAGGGCATGCCGGCATGAAGCCGGTCGATGCCGGCCTGGCCGTCGGCCGCCTCCTCGCAGTCAATGCCATGCTCTATGAGCAGGCCGCGGAGAAAGCCCCTCACGAAACGAGAATCGTCGACAATCAGTGCTCGCATGGGGCCTCCATTCAGACGTAGGTTGGAACCTGCCCTAAGCAGCGTGGCCCTGACCCAACCGCATCGGGTCCAGCCGCTCGGGGTCCAGCATCACCAGCAGGCTGTCCTTGAGCTTGTAAGCGCCGGCGAACAGACCCCTTCGGCGCTCATCGAGAATGGATGGATTCGGTTCGTAATCCGCCGACGAAACCGTGAGCACCTCGCCGACGGAATCCACCAGCAACCCAAAACATCCTCCGGCGCACTCCAAAACCAGAATGTCCTGCTTGCCATCCCTGGGCGGCAAGCCAAGCAACTGGCGCAAACTCACCGTGGTGAGCACGTCGCCGCGGTAGTGGACCAGGCCGCCCACAAAGGTGGGCGCCAGCGGAACCGGCTGCGGCAGCGCCGAGCCCACAATCTCCAGAATGTGGGTGATGGGCACGCCAAACAGCGTCTGCGCCACCCGCACCGAACACATCTCAGCCAGCGTTGCCGCCGCCTTTTCCTTGCGATGGATTGCCATCCCCGCGGTACTCATCTGACCGCCTCCGCAAACTCAGCTTGCACGTCCGGCCCGCTCTCTTCCACCGGCAGCGGCGCCACGCCGCCCAGGTCAACCACTCCAGTCACTCGATTCTTCAATAGCGTCACCCCGCCCGTTCGCTGGCTGGTCCCGGCCTCGAACAGGTCGCCCCCGGCGGCTACATCCAGCACGTGCGAAACCGCAATACCCACATGCCGATTGCCCTCGCGGCACACCACCACAATGATTTTTGCCTCGGGCCTTCCCTCAACCGCAGCCAGCACGCCTCCCGAATCTTCGACCGGGAGCAGTTGCCCTTCGAAGTTCAGCACCGGCCGGTAGCCGATGTATTCAATGCGCGAAAGCGGAAGCTGCTCGATTCTGAGCACGTCGGCCAACGGGACAGCAGCTTGGCGTCCCGCAGCCTCGACCAGCAGATACTCGAGACTCTTGCCGGCTTCGGCGTCGGTCCCCTCATCGGCTACGCGCGATCCTTCTTCATCGGCGCCCATGGTCACCCCAGCCTTCAGGGCGATCGATCCAGGGTCCAGAATCAGCGCGAGGTCCGCGTTGCCCAGCACCGTGGCGCCCGAGTACAAACCGATGTCCTTGAGCACCGCACTCAGCGGCTTCACAACGATCTCCTCCGGATCGGCAAGTCCATCCACCACCAGCCCAAATTGACGTCCATCGGCGTTCAAAACCGCGATAAAGTTGTCCCCGTCGTTGACCGCCTTGTGCTCCGCTTGCGGCATCAACAGCCGGTCAAGAAACACCAGCGGCAGCAGCTTGCCGCGCAGCCGGTAAAGCGGCGCGCCCTCCATCCATTCGATTGAGGCGGCCGCCTGCTCGGGCGGGATATGCACCAGCTCCAGCAGCGCCCCCTGGGGCAACGCAAAGCTCTGCTTCACGCTGCGCACAATCAGGGCCGGAATGATGGCCAGCGTCAGCGGAATGCGCATCCTCAGTGTGGTTCCCTTGCCGGCCCGCGAGTCGATCTCGACCTTGCCTCCGATCTTCTCCACGTTGGTGCGCACCACATCCATGCCCACTCCGCGCCCACTGACGTTGGTCACGGCGGCGGCGGTGGAGAAGCCGGGCAGAAAAATCAGTTGCAGCAGCTCGCGCTCGGGCAGTTGCGCGGCGCGCTCCGCCGTAATGAGCCCGCGCTCGATGGCCTTTTGGCGCACCTTGTCCACGGCAACGCCGGCGCCGTCGTCGGACACCTCGATGACCACGTGGCTGCCCTCGTGGCTGGCCCGCAGCTTCAGCGTTCCTTCGGGATCCTTGCCGGCGGCCTGGCGCACTTCGGGCAGCTCGATGCCGTGATCCAGCGAGTTCCGTACCGCATGAGTCAGCGGATCCTTGATGGCCTCAAGCAGGCTCTTGTCCAGCTCCGTCTCCTGGCCCTCCACCTGCAACCGCACGCGCCGGCCGAGCGATTGCGAAAGGTCGCGGACAATGCGCGGCATCTTCGAGAAAATATTTGAAACCGGCTGCATCCGCGCCTTCATCACGCTCTCGCGCAGATCGGCCGTCACCATGTCCAGGCGCCGGGAAAGCAGCCTCATGTTGGGATCGGCCGAGGTGGCCTGCAGTACCTGGTTGCGGGTGAGCACCAGTTCGCCCACCAGGTTCATCATTCGATTAAGCAGAGCCACATCCACGCGCAGAGTGCTCTCCGCCGCGGTCGCCGCTCCTGGTAAAGCCCCCGGTCCGCGCGGCTTGGCTGCTTCTCCCTCCGCCTCGACTTGTGTCTTGGGAACCGCGGGGGCAGCCGGCTTTAGCTCTGCCTCCGTGGGTTCAGGCGCTTTCGCGGCGGGCGGGGTTGGCGCGGCTGGGGCGGGCGCGGCCGGTGGAGTTGCGGCTTCAGACGGTGCAGATGCGCCTGCGTGTGCAAGGTTAGGTCCATCGGAAGGCGCCTGCGCCTCATGTGCGCCGGCCCTCAAGCGAACCACGTGTTTTGCCGGCGCCTTTGCCGGGGCCTGCAGCTCTTCAAGACGCTCGATCAGAGCCGCATCCTCGCCGGCGCCCTCGCTGTCCTGGGCCTCAATCGTCTTTAGAATCGACCGCAGGCCGTCCAGCAATTGCAAAAGTCCGGTGATCGTCGGCCGATCCGCCGTCAGCTTACCCTCGCGCAGCAGCCCCAATAGGTTCTCGCCGGCGTGCGCCAGCTTCTCCAGCCGCTTGAACCCGAGAAAACCCGTGGTCCCCTTGATCGTATGCACCGAACGGAAGATATCTCCGATCAGCCCCGCATCCTGCGGCCGTTCCTCGAGCTCGGTCAGGCACCGCTCCATGCGGTCAAGCCCTTCCTGGCTCTCGATCAGGAACTCCCTCGTCAATTCATCCATTGCCATTCGGTTCACTCATCCGCCAAGCCGGAATCAACGCCCCGGCACAACGAGCACCCAATCCCCTTATCGGTAAGAAGAGGCTCAACTTGAGAAATAAGGTTTTTGGCGCAAGATCGGCGACTCGGGGCCATTGGACAAGGCCCCCATGTACAGCCACGCCGCAAATGCTTTAGCCTCAACTTTCACGCTGTCTGGAGATTGGAGACGCAATGAACGATCCACATGCGGCGGAGCCGGCGCTGACGGAACTGCTCGAACAAGCCCGCCAGGCCGCCCTCAACTCTTACTCGCCCTATTCCGGCTTCCGCGTGGGCGCCGCCCTCAAGCTCACCAACGGTGAAATCGTCACCGGGACCAACGTCGAGAATGTCAGCTACGGCCTCACCATTTGCGCCGAGCGTTCCGCCCTGGTTCGCGCCGTCGCCCAATTCGGCCCAAAGATTCGCATCGAAGCCGTCGCCGTCGCCAACCTCAACGACGCCGCAAGCCCGCCCTGCGGAGCCTGCCGCCAGGTGCTGGCCGAGTTCGCCGGGCCGGATACGCGGGTCGCCTTCCCCGCCGCCGACGGCGTGCGCACCATGTCTTTCGCGGCGCTGCTGCCGATGGCCTTCGACATGAAATTGAAGTAGCGCAAAGACAGGAAAGCCCACGTCTGCACGTGGGCTTCGGAGGAACAATGCCAGATTCGCTCCTAGAAATAATTCCGCCTCTTTCGCTCGTACAGATCCTGAAAGTCACTGCAAACGAGCCCGACTGGGAGGGCCACGAGGGGCGTATCTTCCGGATTGGCTACTACCGTGAGAATGACGGCCTGGACTGCGTCTGGCTAGTTGAGGATGATGGGGACTATGGGGAGACCGTAGATCAAGAAATGATTAGAACCCATTTCAAGGTTTTGCAGTTGAGCGATGAGACCGATCTTTTTGGGGTTGATCGACCGGTGATTGGGCCTCGCTGAGTTGCCACTCGCCAACCTCCTTGACTGCCCGTGCCCGCGCCTCCTCAAATATCCCCTCTTGCTTGAGAAAGTCGTCGATACTGGAACCCATGCACTTCTCGCTCATCACCTCTACCCCTACACGACCGACTAAGCCGCGCGCGCAGCATCCCGCCGAATGATTGTTTTCCTGATCTTTTCGCCAGCCTGCTGCTCCGCAAGCCGCAACTCGTATAGCTTTTGCAAATTCAGCCACATCTCCGCGGAGGTGCCCAGCCATTGGCTCAAGCGCAACGCGGTATCGGCAGTCAAAGCCCGCTGCCCCTTGAGAATCTGATAAATCCTGTTCGCCGGAACATGCAACACCTCAGCGACCTCTGGGATGCTCATCTCCAGTGTCTCAAGTTCATCGGCTAGAAATCTGCCCGGATGAATTGGATCGCGCGCCATACTCATACCCTCACGAATGGTAGTCGGTAATTTCGATGTTGAAAGGCCGCTCTTGATCGTCCGGCCACTCGAAGCACACACGCCATTGCTGATTGATCCGGATGCTGAATTGCCCCTTTCGGTCTCCGCCCAACGCTTCAAAACGATTGCTGGGCAAAAGCATCAGGTCGTTCCGGTTGACCGCAGCTTCAAGCAGGTCCAGGCGCCGCTCCGCCTGCTCCTTGAAAGCCTGGAACTCTCTCACGCGCTCCCCGGCGGCAAATCGTTCGCTGCGTTTGTCTCGGTACCTGGGCGGAACGTCAGGCTGCCCCAAGTCGGCCATACCCTACTATGCCAAGTCTTGACGCACCACGTCAAGATTGAATCGCCCCCGCTTGCGATAATCTCAGTAGTCAACAAATCGAGGCCCGACCCATCATGTCCACCCCCGCCCCCCTCCACACCATCGACCTCATCCGCAAAAAGCGCGACGGCCTCACCCTCGACGACCGCGAAATCGCCTTCCTCGCCAACGGCGCGGCAGACGGCTCCATTCCGATTGAACAGCTCGCCGCCTGGCTGATGGCCGCATGGATTCGCGGCCTCTCCCTCGGCGAAACCCGCGCCCTCACCATCGCCATGCGCGACTCCGGTGAGAAGTTCTCGCCGGCACGCCTGGGCAAGGTCGCGGTTGACAAGCACTCCACCGGGGGCGTCGGCGACAAGACCAGCTTCCTGATTGCGCCACTCGCCGCGGTCTGCGGCGTGGCCGTGCCCATGATCAGCGGACGCGCTCTGGGCCACACCGGCGGGACTCTCGATAAGCTGGAATCCATCCCCGGCTACCGCACCGCCCTTACACTGTCCGAATTTGAGACAGTCTTGCTCAAGTGCGGGGCGTCGATTGTCAGCCAGACCCCCTCGCTGGTCCCCGCCGACCGCGTCTTCTATGCCTTGAGAGACCGCACCGGCACGGTCGAAAGCCCTGGCCTGATCTGCGCCTCCATATTGAGTAAGAAGCTCGCTGCCGGCCTCGACGCCCTCGTCCTCGACGTGAAGACCGGCTCCGGCGCTTTCCTCCGCAAGCAGGAAGACAGCCAATATCTTGCCGCCCTGATGGTGGCCACCGCCGAAGCCGCGGGAACCCGCACCGTGGCCCTGCTTACCGATATGGGCCAGCCCCTCGGCCGCGCTGCCGGCAACTGGATCGAGCTGGTCGAGTCGGTCGAACTCCTTCGCGGCCACCGCCCAGCCCAGAGCGAGGACTTGCGCGAGCTGTCGCTCATTCTCGCCGGCTGGATGATCCACCTCGGCGGTCAGGCCGCCACGCCGGAGGCAGGTTATGCCCGCGCCGAAGCAGCTCTTGGCGACGGCTCCGCCTTGGGCAACTTCTTCTCGATGATCGAGGCTCAGGGCGGCGATGTTTCAGTCTTCAACGATCCTGCGGGCTTCCACAAGCCCGGCGCTACTGAGGTGTTGCTCGCATGGGAAAGTGGCTACATCGCCGAGATGGATACAACCAAAATCGGATGGGCAGTGCAACGCCTCGGCGCAGGACGCGAGAAAGCCGGCGAGCCTGTCGATCCCCACGCCGGCATCGATTTCAACGCCCGCCGCGGCGCACGCGTCGAGCAAGGCCAGCCCATCGCCACCCTCTACGCCACCAGCGCCGCGCTGCTCGCCGAGCCCATTGCGCTGCTCAAAGAGGCGATCCTCATTTCCAAGACCGCGCCGAGCAAAGTGCCGCTAGTCGGCCGCATCTTTACCCGAGAAAATGCTGAAGCTCATCTGCGCGATGCTGTAAGGTAATTGAAACAGAGATCAGAGAACAGAGATCAGGGATCAGGGAACAGGGTGCCGCTCCTTGCTCTATAAGGACAAGAGCTCAGCACCCAGATCTAGAATCGGCTTTATACCCGCCGCCAGGGAGGGTTAGCAAACCGCTGACTGCTTAAGCCCGTTCCCTGATCCCTGTTCCCTGTTCCCTAATCCCTGCTTTTTTCAAGGAGCAACCTCTTGGATCGATACGTCGGAGTGTTGGGAATTCTGGCCGTGCTGCTGGCAGCCTGGCTCGGCTCGACTGATCGCAAACGCATCCGCTGGCGCACCGTCGCCTGGGGACTCGGCCTGCAGGTCACGTTTGCCTTTCTGGTGTTGCGCTTCGACTACGGACAGCGCGCGATGACCTGGGCCGGCGGCGTAGTCAACAACATGCTCTCGGCCACCTTCGCCGGCACCAGAGTCCTGTTCGGCCAACTCGGCCTTCCCAACTCCGGAGCCTTCGGCAATCTTCTGCCGCCCAACTCGGGCGCCATCTTTGCCTTCCAGGTTCTGCCCACCATTATCTTCATCTCTGCGTTCTTCGCGTTGCTTTACCACATCGGCGTCATGCAGATTATCATCCGCGCCATGGCCTGGGTCATGCTCAAGACCATGCGCATCTCCGGCGCTGAAAGCATGAACGTGGCGGCGTCTATTTTCATGGGCCAGACCGAAGCTCCGCTGACCATCCGCCCCTTCCTTTCCAAGGCCACCCGCAGCGAGCTCATGGTCATCATGACCAGCGGCATGGCCCACGTCTCCGGCGGCATCATGGCCATGTACATCTCCCAGGGCGTTGAGGCGCGCCACCTGCTCTCCGCCGTTATCATGACCTCGCCCGGCACCATCCTCATCGCCAAGATGCTCGTTCCCGAGACCGGCATTCCCGCCACCGAGGGCAAAGTGGTCATCCCCAAAGACGAATTGCACAAGGACGAAAATCTCATCGGCGCCATCGCCCGCGGCACCATCGACGGCGGCAAGCTGGCCATGAACGTGGCCATCATGCTCATCAGCTTTCTCGCCCTGGTCGCCCTGCTTGACAGCTTGCTCCTTTGGACGCACGGGCTCGCCTACATGCACTGGGTTCCCGGCTCGCTGGGCCAGATCCTCGGCTTTGCCTTTGCACCCGTCGCCTGGCTCATTGGCGTGCCTTGGCATGACTGCATGGCGATCGGCAACCTGCTCGGCACCCGCATGGCCCTCAACGAAGTGATCGCCTACATCTCGCTCGGCGCAGAGAAAGCGACACTCGCCCCACGCTCCTTCACCATCGCCACTTTTGCGTTGTGCGGTTTTGCCAACCTCGGCTCCATCGGCATGCAGATCGGCGGCATCGGCGCATTAGTCCCCGAGAGAAGGAACGACTTAGCCAAGTTAGGCGTCCGCGCCATGTTAGCCGGCACCATGGCTAATCTGATCTCGGCGTCGATAGCGGGGATGTTTCTGGGGTAGCTGGATTGAATAGGAAGGCTCGATGCTGGGTTACCCACCTCTCGATTCTGAGACCCGGGAAGCGAAAACTCTCGGCCTGCCGCGTATTCATCAGCGGCCTGACCGATAGCGAGTGAGCAAATCCTCCATCATCTCGGGCCGATAGCGGAAGTTGGTTGCCTTCAGACGATCGAAGGACTCGGCAAGGTCGATCAAACCGCGCCGCGCGGCGAGGTCGAGGATGCCTAGCGTTCCTGTAACCTCGAATCCCTTTCGCAGGGAGATGCGTGCGCCCTTTCTTTCATCCATCAAGACTAGGTCGGCGCCAATTAGCTCCGCTAACGCAATCGCCGCGCGCTCACCATCGTCCAATGAAGCAGTCGCAGGGTCAGAAATACCTGCCGCCGAGGCAATGGACAGCCAGTCCGGTTTCGCAAATGCCCATGCGCGCACCGCTTGTGGGGCCGCAGGGTGGCAAAGCTCGTTGTACACGGCGGCGGGAAGATGGATTTCACCGAAGAGTGCCGGAAGAAGTCCAATTTCCCCAATGAGGTGGAGATAGAGGATGGGGCTGGTATCGGCGACGACGACCCGCTTCACAAGCTGAGCCGGTCCAGGCTGGCTCGCTCACGCGCCAAGTCTTGCTCGTCGTATTCGATCCAAACTTGATGCGTCTTGAGGAACCCGTCAAGTTCATAGCCGGTCGCGAATCCCAACGCCTGACGCAGTTCCGGCTTGGTCAGCCGCCCGCTCTTGTACTCATCCAAGGCCAATGCCTCCAAAACGCGGCGGGAGAGATCGCCCCCGGCGGCATTCAGGCTGCGAGCCAGATCGTCGGGAATCTGCACAGTCAGGTCCATGCACTCACCGTAGCGCGGAACGGCAGCCCCGTCAAGATTCGCCCGATGCCCCAGGTCTCGGTCTTGAGATCTCGGCGACCACAAACCTCAACCCGCAACACCCGCCCGCATCCGCCTCACCCTGTAGTAGAGCGTCAAAGCCGTAACCGACCCGCAAGTCAGCAAGCTAGCCGCCATCCCCAAAATCAGCGACAGATCCCCCTGATACACCCCATGCACAATTCCAATCGCCTGCAACACGCTGAACCCGCCGAAGGTGATCAGCGAAATCCCCTCATCGGTCTTCTTCCGCCAAACGGCCAGCACCTGCGGCACAAAGAGCAGTGCGTTGCACCCCAACCCCAGCCCAAAGATCACAGCGATAATCTGCTTCATGCCACACGCCCCTCATTGCGAAATCTCTCCGCATTGCGCGCCTTCGCTTTGGCCGCCTCTTCCTCCCGGCTTCTTGCCGGTGCATTCGTCTCCAGCAAACTGAGCAGCCGCGCCGAAACCGCCGCGATCTCATCCACAGCCGCCAGAAACGCCAATTCGTTTGCCTTCGACGGCTTGTTAAACCCGCTGACCTTCCTTACATATTGCAACGACGCCGCTCGAACCTCCTCGTCCGTGACCGGCGGATTGAAGTTGAAAAGCATCTTGATATTCCGGCACATCTTCTGAATCCCTCCTTCGATCCCTCGTAGACCCACATCAGGGCGCAGTAGTCTGAGGCTTTGTGTCGGCTGCGGCCTTGAATTGCCGCATCAGTTCAGTCGTAGTGGTCAGATTGATGGCCCATTGCGAAGTTTCCGGCGTGGCGATGGCCGGGGTGAATGAGTTGTGGCCCGGCGTCTCCTTCACTGGCTCAGCCACCGATGGCCCTTCAATCGCCGTGAGCATTGCAGGGAAACGATCGCCGCCGTTGAACTTGAGGCTGTCGCGGAATAACTGCAGCGCTGCCGCCTCCAGTCCAGAATCGCCCGAAACATTCGCGGCGTATGCCGTGAGCCGCATCTTCGTGTATGCGGGCCCGGGCGTAGCGTGCGCCCATTTGTCGCACAGCAGAAACCATGCGTGGGCGAATGTGGGGCAGTCGATCAGCGCCATCAACTCCATCGCGATCTGATCGCCGCCAAAGAGGACCATAAACTCGGGTGTGCCCATGTTGGGCTGGCCGATGTCGTAGAGGTGCTTGGTGGCGGGGTCGTAGCGGTATGCGCCGCGGGTGATGAAGGCGTCGGGCATGGCGCCGATGTCGGTCATGCCGGTGAGGATGTAATCGCGATAGCGCGTGTCGCCGGTGCGCTCCCACTCGGCCATCCAGTTGCTGGCAAGGGCCAGCCAGTCAGGGCCGATGCGGATGAGAGCGGGCTTGATGGGAAGGGGCAAAACTTCGCGCAGCGGCGGCACCGCGGCCAGCGTCTGCTCGATGACGTTGAGGGGCTCGCGCAGCAGATCGCCCATGCGCTCGTCGGTGGTGAGGTAGTAGTAGAAGCGCTTGAGGAAGGCTTCGTTGATGCGGGCTTCCTTGGCGCCGTCGCCCCAGTGGTTGACGTTGTGGCGCGAGCCCAGGCCGGCAAAGCGGCCGGAGTGGTACACGTCCACCTCAGTGGTGTTGCGGGTCATGGCTTCGGCAAAGCGGAAGACGTCCGCGCGGCCTGTGCGCAGGAAGGCAAACCACAGCCAGGCGTTGGGCATGAGCTCGGTGTTGTTCCAACCGTGCCCGCCGATGTCGTACATCCACTCATGGCGAATGGGATCGTAAGTGCGCACAACGTCGCCGAAGTCCCAGAAGCCGTACCAGCGGCGGCGTTCAACCTCGCCGCTATAGAAAGTGAAGGCGCGATCGAGTTGCTCTTCAGCCGAGGCCAGGTCGGGCCCTGATAGTCCGGGCACAGTGCCGCCGGGCAAACTCCATACGCCGAGGGTGTGGGTGTCGTGGTAGTGCTGCGGCGCGCAGACCAGCAGGGGCGGCTCGTTGGCGCTCTTGGCCATGGAAACCAGGGTCGCCGGGTCGGGCGTGTCGGCGGTCGCCCAGAGCGTCAGTTCGCTGGTGTTGGCAACGCCGTTGGGCGTGCTGAATCCCTCCTGGTAGTCCTCATAGGAAACACCCAGATTATGGCCCACCGTGTCGTAGTGGCGCAGGTCCATGGCGGGTGCGTCGGGAGCCCAGAACCAGATCTTCATCTGGCCTGCCGCGGTGGATGCGCCGCTGATCTCAAGGGCGGATGGATACTTCTGCCAGAAGTGTTTTACTCCAACGGCCAGGCCGCCGGAGACGTCGCCGAGAAAGGCCAGGCCTCGCGCGCGCGCTCCATTTGAAATGTGCAGCCAGGAGCTGCCTTTACCGGTGCGCTTGCTGAGGTCGAAAGAGTCGGGAGCTAGCTGGGCGAGCTTGAACGTGTCCCAGACGGCGATGGTTTCAAAGGCGGCCTTGTCTCGGGCCGTGAGGTCTGCGAGGTTGGGAATGCGCTTGCCAAGCAGTTGCGCCTGTTGCATCTCGGCGGCGTGCGCGACGGCCCTGGGGCGATAGCCGGGACTCATCAGAACTGGCTCGGAGAAAACTCCGGCGTTGTCAGTGGCAAAGCGAATGTGACGATTCTGGCGCTCCTCGCGGAAGGGAACGGTGAAGGCTAGACCGAGGCCGCGAATGAAGTCGGTGAATTGGTCGCCATCGAAGACGAAGGAATGCACCATGCGCACGGAACTGACACCGGCGGTGAAGTAGAGGCGGACGGAAAAAGGCAGCCACTGGCGTGCGGGACGATTGCTGCCGACAGGGCCGGCGTGCGTGCCCTCGATGTGTACCACGGCGCGCACCGGGCCTGACTGCTCGACGGTCACTTTGGAGATTTGGCTGGTGTAGTCTTCCTCGCGGATGGTTTGGCTTGAGTCGGAACCAGAGTCATTTTCGGCCCGGTCTTCGCGGATGACGACGAGGCGGCCGTCGCGCGCCACTTCGCGGCCGTCAACCGCAAGCGATTCGATGAGGCTTTGACCCGAACGGGCGATCCGGCAACGCAGCGGGCCGCTTGCGATCTCGATGAATTGCGCATCCTGACGGACGGAAACAGGAAATTCGGGAGCGTTGGTGGAAGCGCCCGCGGCGTTAGCCTCTGCCGCGACGGTGAGCGGCGCGGCAAGTTGTGGGCCCGCGGCAATGGCCAGGCCGGACCACTTGACGGACCCATCCGGCCAATAGGCCAGGGGCCAGCTCTGAGTGGCGAGTGAGCGGCCGTCGGCCGAACGCACGGTGACCGCGCGGTTCCGCGTCACAGCGCCGCGGGGCCACGGAACTCCCCAACTGACACCGCAGGGCAAAATGGGGGGCCGTTCGCCCAACCATGAAACCTTGACCGTGGCTGGGGCGGGCTCGCTCGACTGGCGCGCGGGGACCGCGGCCAGCAAGCTGCCTTCTGCAAGCGTGCAGGTGGTGATTGCTGCGCCGGCGAGTGCGGCATCCTTCAAGAATTCCCGGCGTGTTGTTTCCTTCACAGACGATCTCCTTGATAGGGAGCGCAATCCCAGGTTTCAAAATCGAGACCTGGGGCGTCGATGTTTTTCTGCGCACCGGACCCGGTCCGAAGTTCGATTCTGCTTGCGGTCAATCCCACATTATCAGCTTCGGAGCCGGGGCTGTGAAGCGGCGACTCGCTTGTTGACACCCTGGGCGGAGAGAGCGTGGTCTCCGAAGTGCTCTCAGGAAAGCGTAAGCTGAACACGACGCATATTGAACAGCTCAGCAAGCGATTCCACGTCTCGCCAGCCGTCTTCTTTCCTTCCTGAGAATTGTTCACGCCTGTAGAATACTGAAAGCGCAACCTCAGGTTTAGAAATGACCTACTTCGACCAAGTCTCTGAAGCCGCTGCATTCTTGAAGGCCGGGCTCGGCTCGCTCACGCCCAAAATCTGCATTGTTCTGGGATCGGGCCTGGGCGCGGTAGCCGACGCGGTAGCCGACCCCATCCTCATCCCCTACGCCGAGATTCCCCACTTCCCGCAATCGACCGTTGCCGGCCACTCCGGCCGCATTGTCGCTGGCCTGCTTGGTGAAGTCCCCGTCGTCGTCATGCAAGGCCGGGTTCACTTCTACGAGGGCTACACGCCCCATCAAGTCACGTTTCCCATGCGCGTTCTGGGTGCGCTCGGTCTTCAGGCGGTCGTGCTCACCAACGCCGCCGGAGGCATCGCCGAAGGCTACCGCATCGGGCAGCTTGTCGCCCTCTCCGACCACATCAATCACATGGGATTCAACCCCGTCGCCGGCCCCAACGAACCACGGTTCGGCTTCAAGCCCGGCTCCGGGCTGCGTTTCTTCGACATGACCGAGGCCTACTCGAAGCGCCTTCGCTCCCTGGCCCACGAAGCAGCCGCCGCCGAGGGTTTCCCGCTCGACGAAGGCGTCTACCTCGCCGTCTCCGGCCCCAGCTTTGAGACTCCGGCGGAGATCCGCGCTTTCCGCACTCTGGGAGCAACGCTGGTGGGCATGTCCACCGTCCCTGAGACCATCGTCGCGCGCCACATGGGCATTGAAGTGCTGGGCATCTCCTGCGTCACCAACCTCGCCTCCGGCCTCGGCGCAACTCCACTCAGCCACGAGGAGGTCTTTGCAGCCGGCCGGCTGGTGGAGCAAAAACTCCTCAGCCTCTTCAAGCGCCTGCTCCCGGAAATGGCGGCTGGTCTGGAACCCAAACCATGAGCGAGGCCCCCGTAACCGTTACGCCCACAGACGACTCCGGCGACCGCACAGCCCGTCTTCCCTTTCCGCCCATCGTCCTGGCCATTGCCGGCTGCTCCGGCTCCGGCAAAACCACCCTCGCCGCCGAACTGGCCCGCACCCTCGGCGGCGTCCACTTCCATTTCGACAACTATTACCGCGACCTGGCCACCATGCCTCTGGCCCAGCGCGCCCTGGAGAACTTCGACGACCCCGCCCTCATCGAAAGCCCCCTGCTGGCAGACCACATGCGGACCTTAGCCGCGGGCTGCCCCATCGAGCGCCCTCTTTACGACTTCTCCACCTACACCCGCATCCCCGGCCGCACTGAGACCTTTCGCCCCGGCCCATTCCTGATTGTCGAGGGCATCTTTGCCCTCTATTACCCCGAGCTGCTTCCCCTCTACCAGTTGCGCGCCTATATCGATACCCCGGATGAGCTCTGCTTCGAACGCCGCCTCAAACGCGACATTGAAGAACGAGGGCGCTCGCCGGAATCCATTCGCCGCCAGTACGAAGCCACCGTACGCCCTTCCAGCCTGGCATTTGTGCGTCCCTCCGCCGCACACGCAGACCTCATCCTGGACGGAACCGGCGCACTGGACTGGAAGGTTGAGCGGGTATTGACTGAAATGCGCACCCGCGGACTGATGCTTGGAGCATTCAAGAGGGTCTAAGATTCACACCCTGAAAATGCTCTCAATTCCCACTGCAACTTTTGGTTCATTCACCAAAGTTTCACGCTACATTTGCCCGTTATCTGCATCTAAGCAGATAGCGTGAGCAGCATGATGAGCAAATTGCGAGAGTCGATCAACATCGCTTCGATCAAGCGGAACGCCGCCATTTGGCTTTGCCAGGGCAGCTCGCCCCGCCGCCTGGCGCTCACCCTTGCGCTCGGATTCGCCATTGGATGCTTTCCCGTGGTGGGCATTCCCACTGCGTTGTGCGCGCTGCTGGCGCTGGCGCTCAGGCTCAATCTGCCTGCCATTGAGGCGGCAAACTACCTGGTGATGCCGCTGCAACTGGTGCTCATTGTGCCCTTTGTGCGCATGGGCGGATGGCTCCTTGATTCCGGCCCATACCACGCCGCGAAGGCAGGCGCTCTGCTGCACACATCTCCCCACGAACTGCTTTCCCGGTTGGGCGGCTTCGCCGGTCACGCCATGCTGGCCTGGCTGGTGCTCGCCGTGCCTGCGGTGGCGCTGATGACCTTCGCGCTCACCTTGCTGCTGCGCCGGGTTCCCGCCCTGGCCACCGCTGAAGCCGGCGACTAGAACGATTTCATTGCTAGCGAACGATCAAGGGTGCCCCACCAGGTCAAGGGTGCCCCACCCTCGGCGCGTCTTTGTTTTTGCGCCTAGGGTGGGATAGCATGATGCCCACACCGCAGGAATTGTGAAAATGCTCCCTTTCCAGCCAGCTTTTCCCGCGTCCTACTTTCCGGCGTAAGGATCGGGCACCGGCTTCGCGCTTTCCAGCCAGGCCGTGTAGATCATGTCCCGCAGCATGGAGGCGCCCGCCGCCAGCCGTTCCGCGGTAAACTCGCGCGACTCGGGGCCTCCCGCTCC
>Ga0224557_1000131_pt1 | contig 86288 bp, 54 predicted proteins | sample 714S31014metaG_FD_180677 | JGI IMG/M metagenome (GOLD analysis project Ga0224557, IMG submission 180677) | Peat soil microbial communities from Stordalen Mire, Sweden - 717 S3 10-14 | ecosystem: Environmental > Terrestrial > Soil > Wetlands > Peat | place: Sweden: Norrbotten County, Stordalen...
GTCATGGTGGATTCTCCCTATAGATATAGTGTTCGCCACCCGACCGTAATTATCTGCAAAATGCTTGGGGCGGAGCGGGCTTTTTTGGTAGAGCGGAGTGGGATGGGATCTCCGGCAGTGATGGAATCGAAGGCTCTGGCGCGTGGGTTCGTGGACTCCCAGGTCCGAAAACCCGGACCTGGGGCAGCCGTCGGTTGCTTCTGAGTTCCGAGTTTGGGACGCGGGCCCCCTGCCAAGCGGCGTTGTCAAACCAATGACCGCACGTCGGTTCAGTTGCTCCAGGCCTCAGGCTGATGCAGTATATTAACGTCAGATTCCGGGAGGAGCTTTGAACCTCCTGAAGTCTGCGAGATTGAGGAAGAGCAGGACGATGTCGACCATCCCAGTATGGAGCCCAAGGTGACCGCACGGCCGCTTGACTTACCAGACTTTAGCAACCCGCCAGTGGTGGAAACGCTTATGTCTGCGCAGTTTGATCGACTATCGGGACTGCAAACCGCACATTTCGGTCTGTACTGGAGCGAAGTGCATGAGCGATATCCAAAGACTGAAGAGCATGGGGAACTTCCGTCTCAGATAGAGCGGTTTCCCGAACAGGCTCAACCCGGAGTGGGCATTCAGTTTCAAGCGCTTGAGGCTCCTCCGACGCCGAGGTTTTGGTTTGTCGATGAAGGGGGCACTGAGCTAATCCAGGTCCAGAGAGACCGCTTTATCAAGAACTGGCGCAAGATAGGGGAGGGTGCTCTTTACCCACGCTATGAGCACGTGCGAGGTGGCTTCGATCAAGATTTCCTGAACTTCGATCAATTCGTGTCTCGCAACCAACTAGGAACCATTCGCGTCAACCAGTGTGAAGTGACTTACATCAATCACATTGTGGCGGGTGCGGGTTGGGAGACCCACACTGACATTGACAAGGTTTTCACTGTGTGGCAGCAGCCTGTGTCCACCTATCCCGGACAAGCTCAGGACCTAACGTTTCGCGCCAGATTCCCGATATCTGATCAGAGCGGAGGATTTGTGGGACGCCTTCAAGTTACCCTTCAACCGGTAAGACGTCTCTCCGATGGCGTCCCCATGTTCTTATTGGACCTGACGGCGCGGGGACAGATCGGTGAGGGCACGGACTTCTTTGATCTCGGTCGCGAATGGATCGTCCGCTCATTCGCGGAGTTGACCACACCTGCAATGCACAAGATTTGGGGTAGGAGGAACTAGGCATGGCAGCGCTTGCTCTACCAGCATTTCGACCGGCTACAGCATTGACCGATAATCAGTTTGAATCGCGGTCGGAGTTCCCAGCGGCAAGTCTAGCGGCCCTTACGAAGCCAAAGGAAAGGGCATTCGTGGTTTCATCTAGGGGGAACACCTACAGGATCGTTGTAACAACGGAACCAATCCCAGCGTGGGTTGAGCCGACTATTTCCGCCTTTATTGCGGTCCAAACGCTTCCTGATAACTGGGATTCCTACAGGGGCAAGAAGATCAATCGCGACCTCATGAATCAGTCGCTGTCCGTTCTGGGATCAATTATGGGAGCGACCTCTCCTGCCCCTTCGGTGGTTCCGCTCGGAGACGGAGGCCTTCAGCTAGAATGGCACAGGAACCAGCAGGACTTAGAAGTAGTGTTTGCGGCCGAGGACGCTCCACGGTTCTTTTACCAAAACAGGGCGACCGGGGTAGGGCAGGAAGGTTTCGCTAGCGACTTTATGAACTTGGTTCAGCTATTGCGCGGTATCGCTTAACGAATGTCGCCGCCAGTCTATCAAGATAACGAGTCAATCAGCGACGAAGAGAGATGATTTCGTCGCGTACATATCACGCAGTTTTTGCGAGACGACGATACGGGCTTGGCACGTGTCTCATCAGGTGTGTTCAAGGACAAAGATCTGTCGGTAAATATTGAATCGACCTTAACAAATACCGGGGGGTCTGCCGAGACGTGCCTACATAATTACAAAGCCCACAAGCTCATATCCATTACCGCGGAAAATGCCAGACAACTCAACCAGGCAGTCTGTCGTGATCCCCTCCCCGGCGACCTGTCGCATGGACTCGTATACGGTTCAAAAAACGCGCGAAATGTTCACGATGGCCTCCGTGCAATGGCAGCTTGGGTAATACCTGCGAGTGCTCCTCGGCATGAGGATATTTTGGCGGAGAAACGAATCTTAGGTATTTAGGAATAGTGATCGGCCTCCTTTTGAGACCATCCTTAGAGCCCATCGTGGATAATCGAAATACGATGTCTCTTTTGTGGAATCCCGAGAGTTGGTCGCAGCGGCTGGCGGAGTTGGAGGCGCAATCCGGCGACCTGAAGGAAGCGCCGCTGCGGCGCGATGAATTTGACGTCGCCCCGCGCCTGCGCAAGGCGTACTCTTAGGGAGAAGAGGTGACCCGATGAATCGCGATGAGATTCTGGCTCGGCTGCGTGAACACGAGGCGGCGCTACGCTCGCGAGGCGTGGCTCACGTTGCCTTATTTGGATCGCGAGCGCGGGGCGATCAACGGGCGGGCAGCGACACTGACATCCTCGTCGAATTCGATCCCGTGGCCCGGGTTACCGTCTTCGATTATGCCGCGCTGAAGAACGATATCGCCGCCTTGTTCGACAGTCCAGTCGATGTGGTGAACCGCGACGGACTCAAGCCACATCTCAAGCCCGTCGCTGTTGCCGATTCAGTCTATGCCTTCTGATGCATTGGCGGCGCTCTCCGACATTGAGCGTCATATCGATTTTGCGAGCCAGTTTGTCGAGGGTCTCGATTATGAGCGCTTCCGCGACGATACATGCACTGTTTTTGCCGTAACGCGGTGCCTGGAGATCATCTCGGAGGCCTCCCGGCGGCTCCCCGACAGCTCGAAGGCGCTTTATCCGTGGATTCCCTGGAAGGAGATTGCAGGCGCGGGGAACGTGTACCGGCACGACTATGAGGATGTTGCCGCGAAAATGGTATGGGATACTGTGCAGCTTGCCTTGCCACCGCTGCAGGTTGTAGTTGCGCAGGAGATCGAGCGCCTTTGCTCTGGCCCGGATGAAGCCGGCCCGAGGCCATGAGATTGCCTCTCACTCGGGCGCACGGTGAGACTATGATCCTCCTCCTCTCGTGCATAATCGAAATACGATGTCTCTTTTGTGGAATCCCGAGAGTTGGTCGCAGCGGCTGGCGGAGTTGGAGGCGCAATCCGGCGACCTGAAAGAAGCGCCCCTGCGGCGCGATGTGCGTTCGCTGGGCATGTTGCTGGGCGAAGTATTGCGCGAGCAGGCCGGCGAAGACTTGTTTGCCCACGTGGAGGCGCTGCGGCAAGGCACAATCCGCCGCCGTGACGCGGAGGCTCGCGGCAGCGACGAAGAGGCCGCACGCCACGCCGCCAGCGCGCTTGAACTTGTACACTCGCTCCCCGCTGAGCGCGCCATTCTGCTCACGCGTGCTTTCGCCTTTTACTTCGAACTCATCAACCTGGCCGAAACCAACCATCGCAAACGACGCCGCATCGCTCTGCGCCTCAGCGGCCGGGCCGGCCGTCAACGCGGATCACTGGCTGGGACTTTGTCGGAAATGCGCCGCGTGGGCATCGGCGCGGACGAGGCTCTGGACTGGCTCAAGCGCGTCCTCATTGTCCCCGTATTTACCGCGCACCCCACTGAGATCGCCCGCCGCTCGGTGATGATCAAGCGCCGCCGCATCGGCGACTTTCTGGCCACGCTCGATCGCATCCCCGTGCCGGAGCAGGACCTGGTGCGCCTGGAACAACAGGTGCTGGCCGAAATCACCAGCCTGTGGCAGACGGACGAGGTGCGCTCACGCCGCCCCACTGTTTACGACGAGATCAAGATGGGGCTCGACTACTACGACGTCTCCATCTTTGAGACATTGCCCAGCCTTTACCGCGAAATTTCCGAAGCGCTGCGAGCCGCTTACGGCCTGGAAATTGAAGCCCTCGCGCTGCCCCAGGTGCTCTGCTTCGGATCATGGATCGGCGGCGACCGCGACGGCAATCCCTTTGTGACGCCGCAGGTGACGCGCGACGCCATTCAGCTTGCGCGCGGCCACTTGCTGCTCTATTACCAGCGGCAATTGCAGGAGATCATCGACCTGCTCACCACCAGCGCTCAGCAGATAGCGGTCAGCGCTGCGTTGCTGGCGCGGCTCGAGGCCTACGTGGCGCAAGTGCATACGCCGGAGGCGCAGGTCTTCGGCGAGCAGTACGAGTTCGAGTACTATCGCCGCTTCGTCATCTGCCTGAAGGCACGCGTGCAGCGGACGCTGGAGACGGGAGGAGAGCACAAGGGTCCTACTGGAGCTTCGCTGCCGATCACGTCTTACACGCTGGCGCAGGGACAGGAAAAGCTGGCCCAAGTGCTGCCGGCCTACTGCTCCGTCGAAGAGTTTCTTGACGACCTGGAGGCGTTGCGCGCCTCATTGACCGCCAATCGCGGGCTGCGCATCGCGCGAACCCTCATCGACCCGCTCATTCTGCAGGTGCGCACCTTCGGGCTCCATCTGCACACACTCGATATTCGCCAGCACGCGCGCGTTCATGCGATCGCGTTGCAGGAGGCCATCGCAGATACCATGGCGCAATCGCTGCCAAGCGGCCTCTCCGCTGAGACGGCCAGCGTGCTTGAAACCTTCCGCGTGGTGGCCGAAATCAAGAACGGCTGCTCGCCTGAAGCGATTCGCCAGTACGTCATCAGCGGCGCCGCGACGGCGGACGATGTGCTCGCCGTGGTCCGCCTTGCGCGGCTTGGCGGTGTGAAGGTCGAGGGCTGCGGTACCGACCCCGGCCTCATGCCGGTGCCCCTCTTCGAGTCCATCGACGACTTGCGCCGGGCCCCGGCCGTCTGCCGCGAGTTGTGGAGCCGGCCCGACTATCGCAAGCTGATAGCCACCTGGGACAACTGGCAGGAAGTCATGCTGGGCTATTCAGACTCAAATAAAGATGGCGGCATGTTGACCAGCACGTGGGAGATCTTCCGCGCCCATCGCGATCTGCACGTCGTGGCTCGCGAGGCCGGGGTCAAGCTGCGCCTCTTCCACGGACGCGGCGGCACCGTCGGCCGCGGCGGCGGTCCCACGCATCGCGCCATCTTTGCCCAACCCATGGACTCCTTCGATGGCCAGTTGCGCATCACCGAACAGGGTGAGGTGCTCAACTTCAAATATGCAGACGAGGTGCTGGCCGAGCGCAACCTCGAACTGATGATCGCAGCTTCACTCGATGCACTGGCGCGTCCCAACGCCCGCGATCCCGAGGGCCACTTTACCGGCGTGCTGAAGCCGGAGTGGGAGGCAGCGCTCAACGAGCTCTCCGCTATTTCCTACGAGTTTTATCGCAAGCACATTCTCGATGACCGCGACGTGCTCACCTACTTCGAGCAGTCCACGCCGATGGCCGAGTTGGAGAACGCCAAGATCGGATCACGCCCGTCGCGGCGAAAGGCTTCCCCCAGCCTGGCCGACCTGCGCGCCATTCCCTGGGTCTTCGGCTGGACGCAGTCACGCCTGCTGGTTCCCGCATGGTTCGGCGTGGGCTTTGCGTTTGAGCAATATCTCGCGCAACCTGGCGCACTGGAGCTATTGCAAACCATGGCCAGCGAGTTTCCGCTCTTCATCGATCTGTTGCGTAACGTGGAAATGGCGCTTGGCAAGGTGGATATGGCCACCGCGCGCCTCTACTCCTCGCTGGTCGAGGATGCGAAGCTCCGTGAGCGCATCTACGACCTCTTCGATGCCGAATTCCATCGGACTGTGCGCGCTGTGCTGGCAGTGACACGGCAGACCGAACTGCTTGAGACCAACCAGGTGCTGGCCCACTCCATCAAGCTGCGCAATCCCTACGTCGATCCGATGCACTTGATCCAGGTGGACATGCTCCGCCGCAAGCGCGCCGGCGAAGACACCGCTGAAGTCAACCACGCCATCGCCGCGACGATCAGCGGGATTTCGGCGGGGCTCAGAAATACGGGTTGATGCAGACCCAGGAAAAGTTCACGGGAGGGTGAGATGACCGCAACAAGGCCCCGTCTCAGTCTTAGTCGCTGCGCATAAATAACAGCTTCACCTGATCGTGTGAGGGCACGACTTCAGTCGTGCCACACTCGCAGCAAAAGTGAATACTGGGGTTTACAGGCTGCGGAAAAAGGCCGATCTTCGAGCGACATGCCCGAAAGGCATGCCTCAGGGGCTAAAGCCCGACGTTTATTTTGTTGCATTTGCGGCACGACTGAAGTCGTGCCCTTTCAAAACAGCGAGTTTTTCCGCAGCCTGTTGATCCGCAGCCTGTTGAGCTGTTCTCACTCGGTCTTCCTCACCGGCATCGGCGGCACGGGCCTCTTGCCATACTCGGCCAATCCCAGCCGGTAGTGCCAATAGTGCCAGGAACGGGCGTTCAGTTCTCCGGCCTCGGATCGCCGCAGAACGCCGCGCAGGTATTCCTCGCCCGTGGCCTCGATCATCACCACCACGTCCTCGTAGTCGCCCAGGTTCATGACCTGCGCCGCAACTCGGTCGGGAAACTCCATCGCTTCGTCCGGCGTCTTCCACCAGACATAACGCGCTGCCAATCCGCACAGGCAGGCGAGGGCCTTGGCGGTCGGCTTCGGCCGGGCTTCAGGCGTTCTGCGGCGAGTTGGTTCGATGAGGACTTCCGGGGCATCCATGGTGTCTGCTCCCTGCCTCCATTCTACCAAGAGCATGAGTTCGCTTGAGGTTCCACTTGCCATATACCGCGCTTCGGGTCTACGCTATTATCATGCGTCGATGTCGCTAACACCGTCCTGGTGACAGCTCCGATGCAGGCGTGCGCCCCCAAACGGTGCGCGCTTCTCACCGCTTGACAGCTCCGCCGTCACCCTAACCCCCTTGAAATCGAAGATATGGGCCTTTGGCCCCGAAAAAGGAGAACATATGGCGCGCATTGCCGCGGATGTAACTGAACTCATTGGCCGCACCCCGCTGGTGCGGCTCAACCGCATGGCGGCTGGACTGCCCGCAACCGTCGTAGCCAAGCTGGAAAGCCAGAACCCGGTTTCAAGCGTCAAAGACCGCATCGGCTTCGCAATGATCGATGCCGCCGAAAAGGCGGGCAAGATCAAGCCCGGCGAGACTGTGCTGATTGAGCCAACCAGCGGCAACACCGGCATTGCGCTGGCCTTTGTGGCCGCCGTCAAGGGCTACCGGTTGATCCTCACCCTGCCGGAGACCATGAGCCTTGAGCGCCGCGTGCTGCTGCTGGCTTTCGGCGCCGAGATTGTGCTGACCCCGGGCCCCAACGGCATGAAGGGCGCCATCGCCAAGGCCGATGAAATCCTGGCCAAGACACCGAACGGATATATCCTGCAGCAGTTCAACAACCCCGCCAACCCCGCCATCCACTATGCGACCACGGGTCCGGAGATCTGGGACGATACCGACGGCAAGGTGGACATCCTCATCAGTGGCGTAGGCACCGGCGGCACCATCACCGGCGTGGCCAAATACATCAAGGAGCGCAAGCCCGAGTTCAAGGCGATCGCCGTCGAGCCAACAGACAGCCCTGTGCTCTCCGGCGGCAAGCCTGGACCGCACAAGATCCAGGGCATCGGCGCCGGGTTTGTGCCCGGCGTGCTCGATACCGGCCTGGTTGACGAGGTTGTCCAGGTGACCAACGAAGAGTCCATCTCGGCGGCTCGAAAGCTGCCGCTGGAGGAAGGCTTGTTTGTGGGCATCTCCTCGGGAGCGGCGGTTGCCGCCGCGCTGAAGGTGGCCGCACGGCCCGAAAACGCCGGCAAGCTGATCGTGGTGGTGCTGCCCGACTTTGGCGAGCGCTATCTGTCCAGCGTGCTGTTCGAGTCTCTGCGCCAGCAGGCCCTGGCTTTGCCGGTTGAAGCGATTGCGGTGTAAGCAGCCGAATTGCCGGCGGAGCAGAGTTTGTTCCGCCGGCAATTGCCCGCTTCGCTCTGCTACCGTTGTTGCAAGACCCACCCTTCAATGTCTCTGTTTGCCCGCATTCGCGAAGACATCAACTCCGTGCTGGAGCGCGACCCCGCCGCGCGCTCGCGCCTTGAGGTTCTGCTCTGCTATCCCGGCTTATGGGCGGTCTGGATTCACCGCATCTCGCACGTCCTTTGGCGGGCCAAACTACGTCTGCCTGCACGGCTGCTCTCCCAGGTCGCGCGTTTTTTCACCTGCGTGGATATTCACCCCGGCGCGTTGCTGGGGCGGCGGCTCTTCATCGACCACGCGATGGGCGTGGTGATTGGCGAAACCGCCATTGTGGGCAGCGATGTGACTCTCTATCAGGGCGTCACTCTGGGCGGCACAGGCAAGGGACACGGCAAGCGCCACCCCACCGTTTGCGACGGCGTGTTCATCGGCAACAACGCCAATGTGCTGGGCAACATCACCGTCGGCGAGAACTCCCGGGTGGGCGCGGGGTCCGTGGTGCTCTCCGACGTGCCCCCCAACTCGACCGTCGTGGGAGTTCCGGCCCACATCATCTATCGCAACGGGCAGCGCGTCCTGATTACCGATCCGCACGATGTGAAGGACCCGCTCTCCGACGCGCTGATTGCCCTCTCGGGCCGCGTGGAGGAGCTTGAAGGACGCCTCGGTGGCGAGCCGCAGGCCGCCGAGCCGTTTGCCGCCGAAGAGGCAGAACGTGAGGCCTATCGCCAGGAACTGGAGTACCTGCGCCAGTATGTTTCCATGGGCGAAGGCATCTGACGCTGGCCGCCCAACAGATCCGCTGAAAAAATCTGTAGAAATGTATTGACAAGTATCATTCATAGCACTATACATTGTTATGCGAGGTATATGGCAATGGCGAATATGAGAGCAACGCCTGCTGACGACGATCAGCCTGACCGCTGGGAGGCGCAATTGCGCAAGGGCGCACTGGAGATGGCGGCACTTGCCAGCCTTTGGAAGGGGCGCCTTTATGGCCTTGAGATCATCCGCTTTCTGGAGAGACACTCGCGGCTGGTTCTGGCCGAAGGAACAATCTATCCCATCTTGAACAGGCTCAAGACGGAAGGCATGCTCACCTCCGAGTGGGTGGAGGCAGAGGCCGGCCATCCGCGCAAGTATTACTCGCTCACCGACGCAGGGCGAAAGCGCCTTCGCCTGATGGCCGAGGCCTGGGTCAGCTTCTCTCAAGGCCTGAGCCAGCTTCTTGAACCCGTAATGGACACGAAGGAGATCTCGCAATGACGCAGGAAATGCAAATCGAAAGTTACCTGACCGCCCTCCGCTACCACCTTGGCCCTCTCACCATCGGGGAGCGGGAAGAGATTGTGCTCGAGATCAGCGCGCATATCCGCGACTCCGCCGAGGAGCCCGGAGCAAGCATCGCATCCGTGCTCGCAGGCCTTGGGCCTGCGGACAAGCTGGCTGCCCAGTATCGGGACGGGCTGCTCATCCGCCAAGCAAGTCGCAGCATCTCACCCCTATTGCTGCTCCGCGCCACCCTCCGGCTTGCCACCAAAGGCATATTTGGGATCTTCGTCTTCTGTTGCGCAATTCTCGGTTACTCCTCCGGAGTCGTGCTCGTTTTCGCCGCCTTGGCCAAGCCCTTCTTCCCCGCGAACACCGGCCTATGGCTTCAGGATGGGCGATTTGTCGATTCGGGAGTACTCCACTTCCCGCCGCCCGCACCTCCCTCGCATGAAGTTCTCGGCATGTGGTTGATACCGCTGGCACTCACTCTGGGTAGTCTCACCCTCCTGCTCACAACTTGGGCGATCCGCGCATCGCTGCGCCTCTCCCAGCGGTTGCAGTCGAAGCTATGCATCTCTGCCGCCGCTTCAGTGAAAGCGGGAATTTAGGAAGGGGCGGGGATCGCGGGCCGATTGAATTCTCTAGGTCTCTGACCGCGTAGATTTGCACCCCCCACCCTAGCCGCAAAAACAAGTACGCGGCGAGGGTGGGGCACCCGAAGTTGGTACAACTTCACTCGGTCAGAGACCTAGCAGCTCTCAGCTTGCAGTCGCCCCCCGCCGTCCCGGTGCTACAGTGGTTTCGTTGCCACTTTCAACCAGGGGCTCCCTTCTTGCCGGGTTTTCGTCCGCTCTTCGTGGCCATTCTCGCTTTTCCTGTCGCCGTCCATGCTGCCTCGCGCGTTGAGGCCGCACCCGTGCCGGCAGAGATGCGGTCTACAGCTTTTTCAGTGACCGTGAACGGCCAGCCCGTCGAGGTGGCGCACGCCGCATCGAGTTATGAATTTGTGAGCTTTGACGTAACCGGCCCCGTGGACGTAGCCATCACCGCGGCTGAGCCGGGCTTTTGGGATCGCGGTGTCGATATTCAGCCCTGGCGGCTGGGTCTGCGCCCCACGCGGCAAGGCTCGACCATCCGCTTCAGGCTCGCAGGACCGGCCAAGCTCTCCATCTCCCGGCCCGGTGACTTCCTGAACTATGGCAGGATGCTGTTTCTCTTTGCCGGCTCGCCACCGCCGCCCCTGCCGCGCGACCCGAACATCCACGCCTGGCAGCCGGGGGTCTACCACCAGAGCCTGAATCCCAAGAGCGGTGAGACCCTTTACCTTGCGCCCGGCTCCTACTTCTTTGGCAGCCTGAACCTGTGGAAGGTACACGACGTCAAGATTCTGGGCCGCGGGGTCATCGTTTATGAAGGCTCGCAGGACCCCAACAGCGACGAGGGCTGGATGCAGAAGCCCGACTGGCACTGCATTGGAGCGCTGGAAGCCCGGAATGTTCAGATCGACGGACTCACCTGCATTGTGCGGGCGCGGACCTGGTCCATTCAGATGAAAGACTCGACTGGATTCACCTTCAACGACCTGCGCGTCATCGGGGGCAACCCCAGCAACGCCAATCAGGACGGAATGGACTGGCTGGGCGGCGGCGACGCGATCGTCCGCGACGCCTTCCTGCGCACCTCCGACGATGTTTTCGCGATGGAGGGCAACTGGGACGGCTACACCGACGAGCAAATCACCCGCCCCGGCCACGACGTCCAGAACATCCTGATCGAGCACAGCGAACTCTCCACCAGCATCTCCAACATTGTGCGCGCCGGCTGGCCGCGGAAATCCTACAACTCGCGCAACTTTACTCTGCGGGACTCCGATATCCTCCATGGCGGCATCGGCGCGTGCGGCCAGACTTTTGGCCTCCTCGGCTTCTGGGGCGCAAACGGCGCCAAGGGCGACCACTCCAACTTCACATTTGAGAATCTCTTCCTCGATAACTGGTACTCGCTGGTGCAAATGGAGCTGGATCAGAATCCGGGCCAGCCGGGCCTGCATGGCTTCACCTTCCGCAACATCTGGGCGCTCGACCAGCCGCCGCTGGCCAATTCGTCAATGACGGGGGATGTTTCAGACGTGACGTTCGACAATGTGAAGTACGGCCAAACGCGCGCGGCAGCCGATGCGGACCTGCCGCTTGTGGTTTCCGGCGGCGCACAGCCAGCTCGCTTTATCCCCAGCCATAACCCGGTGGCCGCGTTCACGTTCGATCCCCCGGTCTTTGCTCCCCGGCAAAAAGTTTCCTTCACCGCACAGCCGTCTCCCGGCGCCCACTATACCTGGCTGTTTGGCGACGGGACCCAAGCCAGTGGCCGCCGCGTGCGCCACAGCTTCCCCGACGCTGAAGGCACACAACTTGATGGGACGAGCGGAGCTGGCCGCTTCAGGGTCCTGCTCCATGTTGAAGGACAGCAAGGCGACGGGGATTCTGCCAGGCAGGACTGGGCCGGCCAGGGAGTCGTGGCTGTAGCCAGTTGGCACGACGCCGTGAACGCAGCCAGCCCGACTCTCCCTGGTCTCACCTGGCAAATTTACCCCGGAGACTGGACCCAACTGCCAGATTTTAGAGCCGAACACGCCGTTTTCAACGGCGAGTCCCCCAATTTGCACGCCGATTCGCAAGGCTTTACGCGCTATGCCGCCGCCTGGGACGGGCTCATCGACATTCCGGCCGACGGCGGCTACACCTTCCACCTGATCGACCGCGACGGAGCGCGCGTGGTCATCGACGGCATTGAAGTGGCCAAAACCGGGCCGCCCTTCGCGCAGGTCTGCGGCTCGCCGGGAAATGCAATGCGCTATGACCTCGGCTCGCTCGGCCTGCGCGCCGGCAAACATACCCTTCACATGGAAGGTTTGCACTCCGTCAGCCAGGGCTCACCCCGCTTGCTGTGGGAAGGCCCTGCCCTGCCCCTCACCGACGTACCTCCGTCGGCATATAGCCACTTGCGGCATGATTTGGTGACGAATTGAGCCGTCCGTACGCCTTCTTTTCTGGCTCGAAGCCAAACGTGAATGCTACTCTTGCAATCACCCAGATTCGAAATACCACTTGCAAGGAGCCTCGATCATGCTCATGTTCCCCAGAAAGAGTTCATCCATGTTGGCAGCGGCGGCTTCTGTCATTGCCCTATCGCTCGCGGCCGGCTGCCAGGCGCCTCAACCCGCAGCCACCGCAGCCCCAGCCTCCGTCCAACTCCAGCCCTACACTGCCCCCGACCAAAGCGCCTCTGCCGGCGTTCCCTCCGGCTGGCAGGTCACCAGCGGCCAGCAAACCGTGATCGCGATGACCGGGCCCGGAGGTGCGGCCCTCACGCTAGGGAACACAATCGTTGCCCAGAACGCAGCTTTCCAGCCGGGCAAAAAAGGCGCCAACGGAGCCGACTTATCCATGCCGTACACAGCCACGCTGGCGCAGAAGTTTACGATGATCATTCAGCAGGGTGCGGCTGTCTCAGGCAAGCCGACCCCGCAGGTCATCATCACTTCCTCCACGCCCATCCAACTTCCCCCAGCCGTTGGCGAGTGTGCCCGCTTCGTCGCGAGCGTCTCTGGTGAGCAAGGTTCCATGAAGCTCCTGGCGGTTCTCTGCTCGCTTCGGCTCGACTCCGGCGGCGCTTATAAGAACATCTCGCTGATGGCACAGGCTCCGGTGGCGGTGGCCGATCAGGCCGCGCCGACCGCCCAGGCCGTCTTCCAGAGCTATCGGATCCCCGCCACATGGCTGCAGAAGAAGCTTGCCCCCTTCAACGCGCCTCCAGCCGCCTCGTCAGCCGCCGATATGAAGCAAGCCAATGCCATTATGCAATCGACAATGGCGGGCGAAGCAGCAGCAAACAACAGCGCCAACTGCTTTGACCTGTCGGTGCTGCGCGGAACCCCCACTGCACTGCTCCCCAGGAGTTGCGGCGGCAACGCACCCTAACTAATGCATTCTCGCAGCTACCAATGGGCATTTCGAGCCCTGTGCTGGAATGGCGTTTGAGAAAGCAAAAGGGCGCCGGAGCTCAATTCAGAGCCCTGGCGCCCTCATCCTCTCTGCACTCTATTTCGGCAACTGCGTCGCATCCCAGCCGCCGCCGAGTGAGCGAACCAGACCCACACTGTCTACGAACTGCCGAGTTTGCAGATCGATGGCCGTGCGCTGGTTCTGGAGAAGAGTGGCTTCGGCGGTGAGCACTTCGAGGTAGCTGGTCACGCCGCCCTTGTAGCGCTGGTTCGATATATCGAAGGAGTGCTGCGCCGAGTCAACCGCCTTCCGCTCGACGCCCGACTCCTGCTCAAGAATCCTGAGGCCGGAGAGCTGGTCTTCCACGTCGTTGAAGGCCAGGAAGACGGTATTCCTGTAGCCGGCGACCTGGGCCTCGTAAGTGTGGCGGGCCTGGTCGGTGAGTGCGTGGCGCTGGCCGGCGTCGAAGAGCAGTTGAGTGGCCTGCGCGCCCAAGGTCCACAGCGCGCTGGGGCCCTGAATCCAGGTGCCAAAATGGACGCTTTCAAATCCGCCCTCCGCGTTCAGGTCGATGGTGGGGTAGAAGGCAGCCACGGCAATGCCGATCTGCGCGTTGGCTGCGGCGGCGCGGCGTTCGGCGGCGGCAATGTCCGGGCGTCGCTCAAGCAGTTGCGAAGGCACGCCAAGCGGAACCTTGGGCAGCGCCAGATTGAGCGGCGACGGCGGAATGCTGAAGTCGGCAAGCTTCAAGTTGGCAATGGCGCCCACGGCATGTTCGTACTGAGCACGAGCCACACCCACATCGATCAGTTGCGCGCGCACGGTTTCGAGCTGCGTCCGGGCCTGGGCCACGTCCACGTCGGTGCCGATCCCTCCGGCAAAGAGGCGCTGGGTCAGATCGAGCTGCTTTTCGAGGTCGGCGACTGTGGACTGAAGCAGCTTGATCTCGGAGTCCAGGCCGCGCAGTTGGAAGTAGTCCGCAGCCATCTCGGCGTGCAGGCTCAGGTCCACACTGGCCATGTCCGCGGCACTGGCCTGGGCGTTCTCGTGGGCTTGCTCGACGGTGCGGCGGATGCGGCCCCAGAAGTCCGGCTCCCAACTGGCTTGAGCGTCAACCACCAGGTCGTTATATCCGACAGGCTTTGTGGATGAGTAATCAGGTCCGTTTTTCGAGATACGGTCGCGATCCACAGAAGGCCCGGCGGAGAGCGTCGGATACAAAGCAGACCGTGCCACCTTCACCTGATCGCGTGCGGCCAGATACGTCTCCAGCGCCTGGCGCAGTCCCTGGTTATTGGCAGCAATGCGCTCTTCGAGTTGGTTGAGCTGCGGGTCCTGGTAGATCTCCCACCATTTGCCGCGCAGCATTCCGTCTGCCGGCGTGGCCGGCTGCCAGCCGCCGCCGTTGGCCGGATTGGGCGGCGGAGCTAGCGGGACTACAACCGTGGAAGCACCAGCCTCCTTGTAGGCCGGGGGCGCGTCAAAGCCGGGTCGATGATAGTTGGGCCCGACGGGCTTGCAACCGGCCAACAGTCCGAGGGCCAGCAACGCGGCAAGCGATCCTCCGCGGCCGGCGCACCGGGGCACTGAACCGAGCAAATGCGCCGGCATGATCATTTGCCTCCCGCGTCGGTGGGTTGGCCGGGGCTCGCCACAAGAACCTTTTCGCCCTCTATCAACGAGTCAGGCGGGTCCTGGATCACCCTGTCGCCGGCGCTGAGGCCGGTGACGATTTGCACGTTGGCTCCATCGTCCTCTCCAATCACCACTGGAACCAGATGGGCCACATTGCCGTTGACCACAAGGCCCAGGCGCAGCCCTTCCCTGCGGAAGATGAGCGCCGCGGCGGGCACGATAAAGGTTGGGCCGGCAGCGGGCGTCTTGAAGTGGACCTGCGCCAGTGAGCCGGGCAACAGCTCCCCGGCGCGGTTGTCCACGTCAATCTCCACCAGAAGCGTGCGGCTGGCGGGATCGATCGCGTCGGCGGTTCGCGTCAGCGTGCCCTGGTAGATCTTCCCGGCATGCTCGGCAAAGGTCAAGTCGATCTTCGAGCCCCGCTTCACGTTCCGCGAGTAGATCTGCGGCAGGTTGGTATAAACGCGCAGGGTCTGGATGGCCTGAAGATGAAAGAGTTCCTTGGCGGCTCCCTGGTCGATCAACTGGCCGGTGTCGATATTGCGGGCCGTAACGACTCCGTCAAAGGGCGCATAGACTTTTTCAAACGATTGCAGTTCGCGGAGACGCTGCACGTTGGCCTGGGCGGACTTGACCGCCGCCGCGGTAGCGGCTGCCTGATTCACAAACGTGTCTGTGTCCTGGCGGGAGACGGCGTTGGACTTCACGAGCCCCGTGTAGCGATCAGCCTGGATGTGGGCGTTGTTGGCGGTGGCCTTGGCGGTATTCAGGTCCGCTTCGCCCTGGGCCAGTTGCTGGTCCACCTCGGGAGTGGCGATCTCCGCCAGCAGCGCGCCCTGCTTCACCCTTGCGCCAATGTCGAAATACCACTTCGTTAAATATCCAGAGGTTCGCGCGTAGATGGGCGAATCCGTCAGGGCGGTCACGTTGCCGGGCAGCACAAAGGTGTCCACAGGCGCGCCCTGCTTGGGGATCGCGGCGATCACCGACGGTGCGGCGAGGGAATTGGTCGACTCCGCCAGCACCTTATCGTCGTGCTTGCGGTGCAGAATTCCGAAGGCCGCCAGCAGCACGGCCACGACGAGCAGGACGGCCACGCCCAGCAGAGCCTTGCGCGGCGAGACCGGCTTCTGATCGGGCGCTGTGATGCCGTCATGCGTAGCCGGGTGCGGGTTCGGTTTGGATTCGTTGGTCATAAAAGCTACTCCGAAAGCTCGTCAAACTCGTCGATAGTTCCGGCCCGTGAAGCGCCATGCGCCATCCTGCGGCGGCCTTCCAGCCACCCGTGGACGACAGAGAAAGATGCGGGCACAAAGAACAGCGTGGCCACGGTGGCCAGCAGCAACCCACCGATCACGGCGCGGCCCAGCGGGGCATTCTGCTCGCCGCCGTCGCCCAGGCCCAACGACATGGGAACCATGCCGATAATCATGGCCAGGGCGGTCATAATCACCGGGCGCAGGCGGACAAAGCCAGCGTTCAGCGCGGCCTTTCGCGCATCGCCCACCAGAACCTCCAACTGCTCGCGGGCAAAGGTCACCACCAGAATAGAGTTGGAGGTGGCCACGCCCATGCACATGATGGCGCCGGTGAGCGCGGGCACGCTGAGCCGGGTGTTGGTGAGGAACAGGAACCATGCGATGCCGGCCAGGGCGGTCGGAAGGGCCGCGACGATCAGGAACGGATCGAGCCAGGACTGGAAGTTGACCACGATGAGCAGGTAGACCAGCAGGATGGAAAACGCCAGGCCGCCCAGCAGGCCGACGTAGGACGCCTTCATGGTCTCGCTCTGGCCGCGCAGGATAAAATGCGAGCCGCGCGGCAGATCGCCGTTTTTCTCGTGGCGGGCAATGATCCCCTCCATGGCGCGGGTCACACTGCCCAGGTCGGTTCCATCCACATTCGCGTAAATATCCAGAACCGGCTGCACATCGTAGTGGCTCACGGTGCCGAGTTCCGTGCCGGGCGAGATGGACGCCAGGTTGCCCAGAACCTCAACCGTTGGCGGAACTCCCGGCACCGAGGACGGCGCGGCGGCAATGGCTTGCTGCGCCGAAGCAGAGCCGGTGACGGGCAGGCTCTGCAGCGACGCCAGCGAGTCGAGGCGATACTGCGGGGCCTGGATGGCCACGTTGTAGGTTACCCCGTTTTTGGGATCGAGATAGAAGTTGGGGGCGGTTTGGAAGCTTCCGCTCAAGGCCACCAGCAGGCTTTGCGCCACATTCTGCTGCGTCAGACCGATGGTCTGGGCGCGGGTGCGGTCCACGTTCACCGTCATATTGGGATAGTTGAAGGGCTGCTGAATGCGCGCATCGACTGCGCCGGGCACATAGCGGACCTCATCGAGCATGCGCTCTGCGACTGCGCGGTTGCCATACAGGTCCGGGCCGACGATCTGGATATCGATGGGCGCGGAGAGGCCGAAGTTGAGAATCTGGGTCACGATGTCCACCGGCAGCACATAAAAAGTCACGCCGGGATATTGGCGATTCAGCTCCTTGCGCAAAGTCTCCACGTAGGCCGCGGTGGGATGGTGGTCCTGGGTCAACTGGACCTGAATATCCGCGTCGGCCGGCCCGATGGGAGCAGACGTCGAGTAGGAGAGGTTCAATCCCGAGTAGGGCAGGCCGATATTGTCGACAATGGTGACCACTTCCTTGGCCGGGATCAGCCCGCGGATCGTGCGATCGATGTGGTCGCAGAGCGCGGCCGTCTCCTCAATGCGCGTGCCGGTACGGGCGCGCACGTGAATCTTGAACTGACCGGCGTCCACCGCGGGAAAGAAATCCCGGCCGAGCGAAGGCGTTAGAAGCCCCACCGAAGCCAGGGAAAACACCATGAAGAGAATCAGAAAGACCGCAGGATGGTCCACGCACAACGTGAGCAGGCGCAGGTAGCCGTTGCGCATTTTCTCAAAGCGGGACTCGAAGGCCAGTTGAAACTGAATGAGGGGATTGCGGCTGGCGCGCTTCTTGGCGGTCTGCGCGTCGTCGTGCTCGACCAGCAGATATTTGGCCATGGTGGGCACGACCGTGCGCGAGAGCAGGTAGCTGGCCAGCATGGCAAAGACGACGGCCTCAGCCATGGGCACAAACAGGTAGCGCGACACGCCGCTCAGGAAGAACATGGGCACGAAGACGATGCAGATGGCGAATGTGGAGACCAGTGCCGGCGTGGCAATCTGAGCGGCGCCGTCGAGGATGGCTTGCTCGATCTCCTTGCCCGACTCCAGGTTGCGATTGATGTTTTCGATCTCGACGGTGGCGTCGTCCACGAGGATGCCGACGGCCAGCGCCAAGCCGCCCAGCGTCATGATGTTGATGGTCTCGTGCAGCATGGAGAGCATGATGAGCGAGCAGAGGATCGAGAGCGGAATGGAGACCGCGATGATGACGGTGGAGCGCCAACTGCCCAGGAAGACCAGGATCATGATGGCGGTGAGGCAAGCAGCAATAATGGCCTCGCGAACCACGCCGTCGATGGCGCCGCGCACAAAAATCGACTGGTCGGAGAGGGCCTTGATCTGCAACTGCGGCGGCAATTGGCCCTTGATGCTCGCCAGCCTTTCGTGAACGCCCTTGATGATGTCCAACGTTGAAGACGAGCCGGTCTTCATGATGCTCATCAGGATGGCGCGATGGCCGTCCACGCGCACGATGTTGGTTTGCGGCGGACTGCCGTCGCGCACATGGGCCACGTCGCGGATGTAGATCACAGCGCCGTTCACGGATTTGATGGGCAGGTTGTTGAGGTCGTTGACCACCGATGGGGCGGAGTTGGTCTCGATCGCGTACTCAAAGCGGTCAATCTTCATGGTGCCCGAAGGCACGATCAGATTCTGCGCGGATACGGCGTTGACCACATCCACGGGCGAAAGACCCTTGGCCTGAAGCGCGTGCAGATCCAGGTCCACTTGAATCTGGCGCTGCTTGCCGCCGTAGGGAAACGGTGTCTGCGCACCCTCGACGGTGGCCAACTGGGTGCGGATGGAATTGGAGCCCAGGTCGAACAATTGCTGCTCGTTGAGACCCTGCCCAGTGACCCCCAACTGCAGCACGGGCACGCTGGAAGCGTTGTACTGAATGATGAACGGCGGCGTGGCGCCCGGCGGCAGGCTGCGCAACTGCACTTGGCAGATTGCCGTCACCTGGGCCACGGCGCTGCCGATGTTCACGTGCGGCTGGAAGAAGATCTTGATGACCGAGATGCCGTTGAGCGACTGCGATTCGATGTGCTCAATGTCGCTCACTGCGATAGTCAATCCCCGCTCGCTGTTGAAGGCGATGCGGGTGGACATCTCCTGCGCAGAGAGGCCGCTGTACTGCCACACCACTGTCACGACAGGGATATCGATATTCGGGAAAATATCCGTGGGCATCGACAGGATGCTGTAGGCGCCAAGGATCAGAATTAAGAACGCAAATACGGCAAAGGTATAAGGCCGCCGCAGCGCAAGCCGGACAATCCACATCATAGGGCAGGTACTCGCTCCTGAGCCGGGTCGCTCATCCCACTGCCGCGCGTGACCAGATTGCCATTGAACGGCTCAGCAAATGCCCTTCCGCGGCTTCGACCGGCTCATCGGGTTCCGGGGCCAGGCGGACTGGCCGCCAAACCCGATCCAACATGCAGTTGAAACTACAATGGTAATTGAAGTTGCCAGCCAAACGCGCAAGACCGAACAAAAGCCGCAGTCAGCACAAGTTCAAGACGCTCAAGCCAGCGAAAAAGACTCAGTTTCGCGCCCTGTGCATGCCGCGCGATGCGGGTCGCTTCATGCCGCCGGGGCCCCGGTATTTTTTGGGATGCGAGAAGCTTTCCCGGGGTTTGCCGGCGCCTGAGCTTTTCGGAGATATTCCCAGAAGGACACCGATGCGATCCAATCGCCAGATTCCCGGCTGCAATGCGCGAAGGCTCGCCGCTTCCAGCGGCCCGGCTTCCGATCCCTACAGGAGCCGTTCAAGCAGCGAGCCACTGAGCCGACTGCGCCGTACCAAACAAATATCGGCGCTATGAAGACGGCCGCACACTGAGCCGCTCCAAGCGCCGATCGATTGCGATGCGAACCAATTCCCGGCCCGCACAGTTTTTTGTTTGCTGCTTCGCTATAAGCAACGAATCTCTATTGATCCCGCCTTCTTTTACTCAGTTTGCTCCTGACTCATCCTCACGAGCTACTTTCCAAAGACACTTTAGAAAAGTATGCCGAAATCATACCCCGGCCATGAGCCCATAGGCGCGAAGCTTTGCTACGATCGCCAAGAAGCATCCGCAGGGCAGCTCTTGTAAAGTCGAACGTTACGAGCCCTGCAAAGAGATACGGGTTTGAATGCTTCCTCAGCACCCGGCCGAAGCCTCCGCCCTATCTCTCTGCCCTTTGAACGTCTACAAACCCATCCCTGCACGGGTGACCCACATGGAGGGCTGAGTAGAATCGTCCCCGGATTCCATAGCTCGTTAGAGAACATTGATGGCGGCCGCGCCGAGGGCGAGCTGCGAGAATATCTGCGACCAGTCCATGAATTGGCGCAGCGCGGTAGGACGCAGAGTCTTCTCCGGCACGACAATCGTGTCGCCTGGATTCAAACGCAGTTGGTCGAATCCGTTGCCCCAGTATCCATTGGCCGCAGCGCGACTGACCACCGAGCCGTCGGCGCGAATCACAAAAGATCGGCGCCAGTCCGCGTTGCGATTCGTTCCGCCAGCCAATCGTAAATAGCGGCCGGTCGATCCTCCATGTTGGTAGAGAAACGAATTCTGATCGTTCACTGCCCCAACCACGTTGATGGTCGAGGGCGCAAAAGGCACGATGAACCGGTCCCCATTTTCCAAACTTATCTCCGGCACGTCATCGATGCTTGACCTGTCCGGCTGAAACTCTAGAACGATTCGGCCTGTCGCCCGAATCTGACTGAGACGAGCAACCAACTCCTGACCGGCTACACGGGAAGCAGATACGTCGGAGGAGTTATTTGCGGACGAGGATCCAGCGGCAGCCAGCGCCTGCGTCCCACGCTCGGCGTCCATACTGATAGTCCGCATGTACTCATCGAGGCGCTGCTGCTGGAGCACGCGCGTCGATTCGCGGGTGAATTCCGAGCCGTAAAGATATGCCTTCCCTGTGATTCCACCGGCACGGCGAACCAGATCGCGCAATGTTTCGCCCGGCTGCACGCTGTAGATGCCGGAGTGAGCAAACTCGCCTTCCAGCTCCACATACTTGGTCTGCCTGTCGAGAGGGACACGGATGTCGGCTTGGGAAAAGATCGTGATCGTGTCGCCCGCCCGCAGCGCAATATCCTGGCTGGCGTCATGGTTGAGCACCAGCTTGCCCAGATCGAACGGGATCAGCGACGTCTTCAATGTCTCCGGATCAAGACGTTCAATGACCGCGTAGTCCCAATTGATCTCTGGGGCCGACAAGCTCACGCGGTTCCGCTTCAACTGTCCCGCGCTTCCTGGCATGGTTATCTCGGCCTGTTGCGAACCAACCGACCCGTTGCTTCCAGTTTGGCCTGCCTTCACGGGTTCCGCTCTGGAGGTGTTCGTGTCTTCCCGATCGTTTGGTGTCAAAGCAGAGGTCAGCGTCTCTTGTGCTACAGATGCAGTAAAGCCCTGAGAATTCGATTCAGGGTTTCGTTGATCTCTCCCCATTGTGGAGATCATGGGCTCAAATTCCGGTACGGGCAAACCAAGATGGCTGCGCTTCCACCAGTAATCCCGACTCATCAGGGAATCTCGATCGGGAATCAGATCGCTCAGATGCATGCCCGGCCGCAAGCTGAAGCGCCCGGGATTCGCAACATTCCCACGCAGCGTGACTGTCTTCTGGTACGCGGGAACTATGGGGTAGATGCGAAGAATATCGCCGTCCGCGAGCGGGGCGGCCAAGCCGCTTGCGTCGAGAGGGAACTCCATCGCCTGGCGAAGCTGGTCCTGCCCGACGCGCTCCAAGGAGATCCGCGAGCTGGAAGACATCGCGGTGGTCCTTCCCGCTGCGTTTATCAGGTCGCCGATGGTTTCGCTCCCGCTAAGCTCATAGATGCCTGGACTGCGCACGCTGCCCGTCAGGGCCACCTGAGATCCTGCCGCCGGAATGTACAGCACATCTTCGGGCAGGAGCCGGGCGTCCTTTGATTTATCTCCGCGAATGAGGAGCGCATACAGATCGAAGTCGGCGATGGTTTTCCCGTCCCGCTTCAACTGAATGTCGCGAAGCGATCCCTGCGGAGATGGGCCGCCACTGGCAAACAATGCATCCACCAGCGAGCTAAGGGAACTGACTGTGTAAACCCCCGGGCGCCGTGCCTGTCCCGTGACATAGATCTGCATCGAGCGAATTCGCCCAATGTCGACTGAGAGGTCAAAATTACGATACATTCTGCCAACGGCCGCGCGCAGATGTTGATCCAAAGCAGAAAACTCCAGCCCCGCCACATGCACCGTGCCAGCCTGAGGAAGATAGATGTCCCCAGACCTGTCCACGCGGAGATTTCCGCTGTAGTTGATCTGCCCCCAAATGCGAACGCGGATCTCATCTTCCGGCCCAATCACATAGCCGGAACTGACTGGAGCCAGATCGCTGGGAGAAAATGTTGATGGAACGTCATGAAAAAGATTCACGCCATAAATGGGAAGCAGTTGTCCGGTCGTGGCGGCTACGAATTTCTGGAACTCGGTTGGCGGATCCGGCGGCAGCGACTGCCCTTGCAGTTGGCCCCTGTTCCTGCCGCCGAGACTAGCGCTCTCCGACGCAGCCGAGGTCGTCGTTGGCAGCGATCGGCCGTCATCCGCTTCGGCAGTTTCGCGGCGCGGCTGCAGGCTCTGGATGCATTCCCCGCTCGTGGGGGACAGCGCATCCGTGCAACTGCCGGAAGTGCTCTGTTGAGCATCGACGGAATTGTTCCCAACCGAATTTTGAGGATAGAGCCCCAGGGGAGCCGCCAGGAGTACAAGCAGCATGAAAGAAACAACGAAACTTCTTCTCATAGATGCACACTATCTTCCTGGGTTCTACCCAGTCCGCAAGCACGCTCAGTGCTTTGCGTTATCTCAATCCAACCGGCGCAACGATTAGTCGGGTTTCCCTGTCCCTGCCAATCCACATACATCCCGCCAATCAGCGCTCGACACTAACGACAACTACTTCCGCAAGAAACGGATGGCCAATGCTACCGTGCAGCCGCCACCCCAAGGAAGCCACACGCCAGCACTGGCCAGTCTAACATGCATCGAGGCGCCTCTTAGCGCGCGCCTATCCGGCGCAGCACCGCCGGAATGGTCCGAAGAAGAATTCCGAGGTCGGCGCCAAGGCACCATGACCGGACATACAAGGCGTCCAACTTTGCCCGCTCCGCATAACCGACATCGCTGCGCCCAGAGACTTGCCACAGCCCTGACAGGCCCGGCGTCGCGGCTAGATAGAAGGTCAGAAGGTTTCCATAAAAACCCGCTTCGGCCTCAACGATTGGCCGCGGACCTATCAGCGACATCTCCCCGCGAATTACGTTGAACAACTGAGGAAGTTCATCTAAACTCCAGCGCCGCAGAACATTCCCGATCACGGTAATCCGCGGATCCCTCAGATTCTTGTTCATCCTCCAATGCAGGCCCGCTCCATCAGCGTGCCCACCTGCGCTGTGGCCTAGCTGCGCAGCGCTTCGGTACATGGAGCGAAACTTCCATATTTGGAAAGACCGGCCATCGCGCCCAACCCGCTCTTCCCGATAAAACACCGGACCTTCCGAGGTGAGAAGAATGGCCGCCGCAATCAGGAGCCCGGGAATGGCAAGCGCCGCTGTCATCGTCAGGGCGCAAAGAACATCGAACGATCGTTTGACATATTGATAGCGCCAGGAAGCCACAGGCTCCTCGGCGGATAACAAGTAATCCGCCGGATATAAGCCATCTGACGCCATCGCATCTCCCTCAAACCTTACTTGGGAGCTTTCAAATACAGCTTGAGCCTGAACCCTTCTCACATTGCCTCCTCTGATGAATAATTCCCCGCGATGTCACGCTCCGACCTGCCGATGAAAGTTGGGGACAGGGAATCGCTCTTCCGCAAGAATGCCAAGGTCAACGTTCTCGCGAATGAAGTTCCATAACACCAACTGCGCATCATTTGGAAATCGTATGGACAGCTTCTCTCTTGCACGAGCATAAGAAACCGGTTCAACGCAACAGGGAACTGAATTAAAAGTTAGGCCCGGAGAATTCGGGCAGGCAATTGATCATTTTGTGATTATGTGGAGTGCGTTCCGAAAAGAAATAGCATTTCAGTTTTGGACCACTGTAGTGCAGCGCCGACTGCCGCGGCCATCGCAAATGCAGCAGCGCCAACCTTCGCTTCAGAGTGAATTACCTGAGGCTGCTGCGAGTCACTCTCTGGATCGTGTGCATGCCAACCATGATCCAGTTCACACTACTCATAACTCGGTCGGATTGACCACGGAGTGAAGGTTACTCCTTCATCGTTGCAACCTCACGCGGAAAGTGCGCAGGCCTCGGGATGAGCACGTCCAGCCAGAACTTGGCGTAGGCTCGAGCCGGCTCCCGGCTATTCGCGCCAGACAGGTCATCTCCACCCAAGAGCTTGGAAAGCCCTGGATGCATCACCGCCGACATCATGAATGCCGCTGTCAGCATGGTTGGATCCAGATCGAGAATCTTGCCCCTCTTGATGTTCGCTGCCAGGTATTGACGGATGGCCGCGGCCATATGTGAAAGATGCTCCTGGCAGTAGGCCTCGATCTTCGAATTCAGTTCAAGAAATGCAACGGCAATCAGCCGTAGCAGCTCTGGCTTGTACGTTGCAGTGTCCGCCAGCAACTCAAACAGCTTGGGCAAAACCACTTCAGGAGGGTCGCAGCGCCCTAGCCCATCTTGAAGATCGCGGCGAAACCTGAGTCCTTTGGTATGCCAGAGGAGAGCCGTCCAGAATAGGTCCTCCTTGTTGTTGAAGTGCCGGAAGAGCGTGTTCTCGCTCACGCCCGCGATACGAGCTATCTCGCGAGTGCAGGTGCCGTGATATCCCTTGCGCGCAAACAGCGTGGCAGCCGCGAGCACAATCTTTTCCGCCGTTGCTGAAGTTTTGATAGGGGATGGCATTCATTACTCCCTGCCGGGTCCTCGCATAACAATGCAGACCTGGATGGAACCGCCTCGCAGAATTGTGGCCCACAGCGCCCTGCCCGGAGAGATACGTCAAGAGCAGCGGCAGAATGTTCTTGTACGCTGGCGGCGCTTCTATCCCTTTACAGTTGCGCAGGTGGAAAGAGGTAACTTGAGAGTCGGCAAGTAAAGTTAAATGAGGACTGACTCTGGGCTTTGCGGATCAGTGGCCGCCGCGTTTCCACTCCAGCAAGCGGCGTCGGCGACTTTCAGTCACTTGGCGCCGAAGGGCGCAAGGCTCCGCCATACTGACTTAGCAAGGTGGCTCTTTGCCAAGCCTTGCATCCTGTCATCACCGGACAAGGCGCTGAAGCACAAAGACCAAAGGCGCCAGGAATTCAGCCACTCGCTTTGCAAACGCCCTTGTACACCAACCCTCAAGCCGCCGCGACCTTGACAGAGCACAAAGCAGACGCCAAATCAATGACTACCTTGATTGATGAGTTCAAGAGTAAGCCCGTGCTCCCATTTTGCAGAGCGTCAAATCGCGCCAATAGGAGTCAATTAGAGCCGCGCTTCCGGGAAGCCACCGAATTCGGTGCAATCGTGGTGGCCATGATGACCTTCTTCCTCATCCGCTTGACGCCTCGCGCGCTTTCTCTTCAACACAGGGGATGAAAGCGTGGGGGAAACCCCTGCGCTGGATGCGATTCAGGTGCCGGGGACCGCCGCCGGCTGTTGGAGAGGTCTTTGGCGCGACGGGTGGAAGGTTCGGTCCTAGCAGGGCAATCGCATTTGAAATCTAGGAAGAAACAGGATTCCGATTGTGCTGCAAGTTACACAATCCAAACGGAGACAGCGTGTTCGGGTAAAGGCAGCGAGTTAGCCCCCGCTGAAGCGGGGATAGCGAGTTAGCATGTTAGCGGCGGCATCGCTAGCAACCCGTGGTGCATATTGCCAGTCATTTCGTTTTTCGTCCAGGCGATGGCCAGAAATCCTACCTGTTGCTGGCGGGTAAGGAAAGCGCCGGAACGGGCTACGCTCTCACACAGGCAGACTTTAGCTCGAATCCCAATCTAGACATGTCGGACACGGAGCTCCTGACGCTCTCCGCCTGCGAAACTGGCCTCACCGGGAGCGCCCGCAACGGCATCGAAGTGGACGGCCTGGGAACCACTGCGCAACTCAAGGGCGCCAAGGCGGTGAAATCCTCGCTTTGGGAAGTCAACGATAGCAGTACGGGCGAGCTGATGGCCGGCTTCTACCACCGCTGGGCCAGCGGCGAGGGCAAGGTGTCGAAGGCGGCAGCTCTGCGTGAGGCGCAGTTGGACCTCTTGCTCGGCAAGGTCAAACCGCGGGCCGACTCGAGTGCCGGGGGCCTCGGCTTCTCAAACCCTGACGCTCCAGCCGGCTTCGCGCATCCATATTATTGGGCTCCCTTCATCCTGATGGGAAACTGGCAGTAGGATGGGTGAGGCATTTTGCGCTCTTTTCGCGCCACCTCCAATGAGTTCCCATTTGGCTCCGGAAAAATAAAACGCCAGAACCACCAAGCTTGCTTCATCATCTATAAAAAGGGTGAGAACGAATTCATGAACGAACCCCTTGCCATCATAGGCATTGCCTGCCGCCTTCCGGGCGGAGCGGATTCGCCCGAACAACTTTGGCAGATGCTCTGCGAGGGCACGGATGCGATTCGAGAAATCCCGCCAGACCGCTGGAGCGTGGCGGCACACTACGATCCAGTCCCAGGCCGCGCCGGGAAGTCCATTTCCAAATGGGGCGGCTTCATAGAGGATATCGACCAGTTTGACTCTGCATTCTTTCAAATTTCAGCGCGCGAGGCTGCCGCCATTGACCCGCAACAACGCCTGTTGCTTGAAGCAAGCTGGGAGGCGCTTGAAGACGGCGGACAGACCTTGGAGACCATCCGCGGCTCATCAACCGGTGTCTTTGTCGGCATTTCAACGTCTGACTATGCCGGGCTGCAAAATGATATCGACGGACGAGGCGTGGCGAATGTCTATTCCGCCACAGGGACTGCTTTCAGTATCGCGGCCAACCGCATCTCGTACTCCTTCGACTTGCGCGGACCGAGCATGGCGATGGACACAGCCTGTTCATCCGCGCTGACTGCCTGCCACGTCGCCTGCCAAAGTCTTTGGCGCGGCGATTGCACGATGGCCATCGTTGCCGGCGTCAATGCTCTGCTGAATCAAAACACGTTCGTTGCGTTCAGCCGGATGTCGATGCTTTCGCCGGACGGGCGTTGCAAGGCATTTGATGCGAGCGCAAACGGCTTTGTTCGCGCCGAGGGGGTCGGCGCCATCGTCTTGAAACCTCTGTTTGCCGCGCAGGCCGATCATGATCGAATCTACGCCGTGATCCGCGGCACGGCAGCTAACCAGGATGGCCGCACCAACGGCATCACAGTTCCCAGCCGGCAGGCCCAGGAAGCGCTCATACGCCAGGCGTGCGTGAGTGCGGGAGTTTCGCCCGCCCATATCGGCTATGTGGAGGCGCATGGCACGGGAACGCCCATCGGCGACCCGATTGAAGCCGCGGCACTCAGTTCGGCTTTGTGCCAGGGCCGGAAGCATTCATGCCCGATCGGTTCGGTCAAAACCAACATTGGCCATCTCGAAGCGGCGTCCGGCATCGCAAGCCTCATTAAGGTAGCGCTTGTGCTCAAACATAAAGCGATCCCGCCCAGCCTCCACTTCAACACTCCCAACCCAAACATCGATTTTGAAAAGCTCAAACTGCGCGTCGTCAAAACCCTCGAAAGCTTTCCCGAACATTCAGGATCGCTGCTCGCCGGGATCAACTCATTCGGTTTCGGCGGAGCCAACGCGCATGTGATCCTTGAAGCCGCGCCGCCACTGTTGCAAAAAAGGAATTCCTCGAAGGACAAACACACTCGCAAACAATTCATACTGCCGATTTCCGCGCATAGCCAGGAGGCGCTTGGGACTGCCGCTAGAAATTATCGCGCGCTGCTTTCTGAAAGCACAGTCAATGCCTCCGCACTTTGCGCCGCCGCTGCTACGCGGCGTTCACATTTTGCACATCGCCTCTGCTTGGTGGGGAGTTCGCGCAGAGAGATGCTCAAGCGTCTCGACACTTTTGTTGCCGGCGGATCAGACCCGGCGATGGTCGCAGGCGAGGTCTTCACCAACGCGGCTCCCGTCTTTGTCTTTTCCGGGCAAGGCCCGCAATGGTGGGGCATGGGCCGCGAACTCTTGCAGCGGGAATCGATCTTTCGCAAAACGATAGAAGAGTGCGATGAACTCCTTCGCGAATTCGGAAGCTGGTCCCTGATAGAAGAGTTGTCTCGCGACGAGAGATCGTCCCGGCTGCAGCAGACAGAGATTGCGCAGCCCGCAATATTCGCCCTGCAAGTCGCGTTGGCCGCTCTGTGGAAGTCGTGGGGCGTCAAGCCTGCGGCCGTCGTGGGCCATAGCGTCGGCGAAGTGGCGGCGGCGCACCTGGCCGGAGCGTTGACCTTGCGCGAGGCCGCGCGCGTGATCTTTCATCGTGGCCGCTGCATGAGCTCCGCGCCGGACATCGGGCGAATGCTTGCTGCCAATCTCGACGCAGGACAGGCCGAGGAGATCGCCGCATCTTTTTCCGGCGAGGTTGCTATCGCCGCGTTCAACAGCCCGAAGTCGGTAACCTTCTCCGGCGCGGCAGGCCCACTTGAAAAGATCGCAAGCACACTGGAATCGGCCGGAGTCTTCCATCGCTTCCTGCACGTCCACTACGCATTTCACAGTCAGCAGATGGATGCGACGAAGAGTGAATTGTTCCGTGCCCTGGGCAACGTGGAAACATCGCCGGTGAAGCTCCCATTGTTTTCCACGGTCACCGGGCAACGAGCAGACGGCTGCGACTTGACGGCCGATTACTGGTGGCGCAATGTTCGCCAGCCGGTGCGCTTCAGCGCGGCCATCTCGAATTTGATTGACGAAGGTCACAGATTGTTTCTGGAGTTAAGCGCACATCCTGCGCTGACAATCGCAGTCTCCGAAACACTCGCCGACCGTGCCGTTCCAGGAAAAGCTCTCTTCTCCCTGCGCCGCAAAGAGCCGGAAGTGGCCACGATGCTCACTAGTCTCAGCGCGCTGCATGTTGCCGGCGCGCCCGTTGATTGGAAGAGCATCTTCCCAGACGCCAGTGCGGATATTTCCCTGCCTGTCTATCCCTGGCAGCGTGAACGGCACTGGAGCGAAACAAGCATGATGCGCGCCGCTCGGCTTGCTTCTCCCACACATCCATTCCTGACCTCGAAGGTCAGCGCCGCCGAACCGGCTTGGAATACCTGGCTCGATCTGACCGCAAACTCATGGCTCAAAGATCATCGCGTGCAGGAGCATGTCGTTTTTCCCGGTGCGGGTTACGTTGAAGCGGCGTTGGGCATCGGCACCGCTCTGTTCAAGTCCTTGCCGCTCGAAGTCGAGGACATCGAGTTTCAGAAGGCGCTTTTTTTGCCGGAAGGGAAAGAGCCAATTCAGATGCAGTCCGCATTTTCGCACGCGGATGCAACCGTCAGATTTTCGAGCCATGGGAGCGAAGCCGGCAGCGATTGGACTTTGAACGCGGCGGCAAAGGTCAGAGCGCACGCTGGCATTTCTCCGCCGCCGATCAATCTAAAACGGCTGCAAGTCAATCTCCGCAAGCGACTGGCAAAGGATGAAGTCTACCTGGCCTGCGAGCAACACGGCTTCTTTTATGGCCCGATGTTCCGCTCAGTTGAATCGGTTTGGAGGAGCGATGGAGAAGCTCTGGGAAGGATTGGGCTGCCAGAACAACTCGCTGAAGGGGCGAGCCAATTTCAGATCCATCCCGCGCTTCTTGACGCCTGCTTTCAGGTGGCCCAGTTTGCCGCGTCCGAATCCTCCGACAGAACCACCTTCTTGCCGGCGCGCATTGACCGCATGACATTGTTTGCGCGCCCAGGCAAAAGCGTTTTCTGCCACGCCAAACTCATTCAAGCCAGTGCGCACTCCCTGATCTTGGACTTTCAAGTCTCCGACGAGACGGGGCGCGTCCTCTTTGATGTCGAAGGCTACCGGGCTCAGGCAGTGCGTGGCATGAGCGCATCGCGCGTGGATGACCCGGAAAACTGGCTCTATGAAACAAGGTGGGTTGACAAGCCACTGCGCGAGCCTCTTGAATCCGTTGCACAAGCGATTCCAGGCACATGGCTCATATTCGCCGACCGTTCGGGTGTCGGGGAAAAGCTGGCGTCGTTGTTGAAGGAACGCGGTGGATCGCCGAAGCTTCTCTTCCAAGACAAGTGTTCTTCCGGTCCCGCCGCAACCGGCGTTGAGGTTGCAGCTTCGCTTCAGCCTGATCTGCAGCCTGATCCCCAGACTGTCCTGCGGCGTCTCCTTGCCGCGGGAAGCGGCAACAAGCTCGCGGGCGTTCTTCATCTCTGGAGTCTGGATGCGCCCGATGCGGCAAAACTGGATCCACGCACACTCTTGCAAACGGAAGCGGCGGGATGTCATAGCGTTTTGCACCTTGTTCAATCGATGGCGTTGCAGCAATCCACTGCCCACGTGTGGCTTGTCACGCGCGGCGCACAGGCTGCGAATGGAGCTGGCCTCGTATCCGTTGCGCAAGCGCCGATGCTCGGAATCGGCCGCACCATCATGACCGAGTTCCCGCAGCTTTCCTGCCGCCTGGTCGATCTGAATGTTGGCGACATTGAAAGCGCAGCGCGACTTCTATTGCAGGAAGTTGTTTCGGGAGATGGCGAAACAGAAGTAGCATGGCGAGGTAAATCGCGGCTTGCGAGCCGGCTTGTGCGGACTACGTTGGCTTCGTATCCGACGCGCGCTTCCTTGTCTCGCAAGTCCGGCTATCAGTTGCTGCTTCCGGCGTCCGGCGTGATGGACGACCTGGCTTTGCACGAGAATCCGCGACGCAAGCCCGGTCGGGACGAAGTGGAAATCGAGATCTGTGCGGCAGCGTTGAATTTTCGCGACGTGATGAAGCTGCTCGGCATTTATCCCATGGAGAGCGATCTTGACATGCTCCTTGGCGACGAGTGTTCCGGGCGCATTGTGGGCGTCGGCAATAAGGTGAAGAACCTGAAGATCGGGGACGAAGTGATGGCCAATGGCTGCGGCTGCTTCTCGTCGCACCTCACGGTTCCCGCGCCGTTTGTAGTGCGTAAGCCGTCGCGCCTCACCTTTGAAGAGGCGGCGGCGACCCCGGTTGCGTTCATGACAGCGTGGTATGCGCTTCATCATCTGGGCAGAATCCAACGCGGTGAAAAGATACTCATTCACTCAGCGACGGGCGGCGTTGGATTGGCCGCAATCCAGATTGCCAGGCTGGCGGGGGCTGAAGTTTTCGCAACAGCGGGCAATGAAGAGAAGCGCAGCTATCTGCGCAAGATAGGAATCCGGCACGTGATGGATTCGCGTACAACGGCGTTTGCAGGCGAGGTGCGCAGCCTGACAAATGGCGCGGGCGTTGATCTGGTTTTGAATTCACTGGCCGGCGACGCAATCGAAAAAGGCCTATCCGTGCTCGGAGCAGGCGGAAGATTCCTGGAGATTGGCAAGCGCGACATTTATGCCAACACGGCCATCGGGCTTCGCCCGTTTCGCAATAATCTTTCCATGTTCGTCATCGATATGGGGCGCGTGATGGCGGATCAGCCTGACACCGTTCAAACCTTGCTTCAAACCATTGGCAAACTTTTCAGCGCAGGGAAGCTAAAACCATTGCCGCACCGGACGCTGCCGGTTTCACAGGCTTCAAGCGCATTCCGCCTCATGGCGCAGGCAAAGCACATTGGCAAAATTGTTTTGACAATGCAAGATGGGACCGTTGTGTCCAGGCAAGCACCGGCTGAGAAGACCATTGCCTTTTCACCAAAGGCGTCCTATCTCATCACGGGCGGACTTGGCGGCTTCGGCCTTGCGGTGGCGAAATGGCTGGTCGAGAATGGCGCGAAGAATCTCGCCTTGACCGGGAGAAGCGGCGCAAGTACACCTGAAGCAAAGCGAGCCGTGGCAGCATTGAGGCGGCTCGGCGCAAAGGTGTTAGTCGTCAAGGCGGACATAGCGGATGAACATCGGGTTGCGCGGGTCCTTGCACAAGTGAAGCTTAAGCTGGGGCCTTTGCGCGGGGTGTTTCACGCGGCCATGGTGCTCGACGACGGACTCCTGACGCAACTCACCGGGGAACGATTTGCGCGCGTCATGTCACCCAAGGTCACGGGTGGGTGGAATCTGCATCGAGCGACGGCCAAGCTTCCGCTGGATCATTTTGTGATGTTCTCATCGGTCAGCGCGCTGATTGGGACAGCAGGGCAGGCGAATTACGCCGCGGCCAATTGTTTCCTTGACGCCTTGGCGCATCATCGGCGCGTCTCAGGGCTGCCTGCGCTCACGGTCAATTGGGGCGCGCTCGGCGAAGTCGGCGTCCTGGCGCGCAATACAAAGGTGGCTGAACAGCTTGCGTTGCATGGAGTTCACGCCATTGCCCCGGCGCAAGCGACAGAGATGTTGGGCAGGCTGCTGCAGAGCGACATAGCGCAGATTGGCTTCATGCACATCGACTGGGAGAGAGTTTTTGGCACGGGAGCAAGTTCATCGCCGTCGCCAAGGTTTTCTGAACTCTTGGTGACTCCAGCCATAGAAAGGGCGGGCGATGGCCGGGACCTTCGCAGCACGATTCTCTCCGCACCAGCCGCGGAGAAGCTGGCGATGGCCGCCGCCATGGTTGGTGATTCGGTTGCAAGAGTGCTGCGAACGAATGCCGTGAGACTTGAAACCAATCGGCCGCTGAAAGAAATGGGATTGGATTCGCTTATGGCATTCGAGTTGTTGAACAGGCTTGAAGGACAATTCGGAGTCTCACTGCCGGCAAGCAAGATTTCAGCCTCCTCGACCATCAACAGTCTGGCCGCGATTGTGCTGGAGAGTTACGGCTTGGATACAGCGAAGGCGCCGGCTGTCGAAGGCGGCGCGCAGGCCATCGAGCGCAAAGGCCATTTGATGACCGAAACTGCGATTGGGATCAGACAATTGCTGACGTTGCGCACCGGCGGAACTGGCGCCCCATTGTTCTTCATCCATCCCGCGGGAGGTGGAACCAACATCTATGACCAATTGGCGGCTCAGTTGCCTGAAGGGTTCCCGGTCTACGGAATCCAGTCTCGAATGCTGGCCGGCGCCGAAGACGAGTTGCCTTCGGTTGAGGAGATGGCGCGCAGCTATGCCGATCTTATCGCAACCCGTCAGCCGAACGGCGCAGTGCAAATAGCCGGGTTTTCCGCCGGTGGACTTTTTGCGTTGGCGACGGCGCGCAGTTTGGAGCAGCGCGGCAAACGAGTTTCGTTCGTTGCCATGATTGAGACTCCCGTTGCAATGCTCCATCCGGACTATCCGCGCGAACTGATCCTGCAAAGCCTGATTGCGGAAGTGTATGACCATCTCGCCGGCGAAGGGTCGTCGTCTCAGCGCGAAGCCGGCGATCTCTCCGGCGCCATGATGGAACTTGCGAAAAACACAGCGACGGCGAAGGACGAGGCGACCCGGTTACATCTGCTGATGGAGTGGCTCGCCAGACAGGGAGTGGATGCCGGCAACGGCGCGGACTCCGGAATGAGAAAGTTTTTCGCAATCTTCATTCGCCACCTGCATCTGGTCGGAGCCGCAAAACTTGAAGCTGTGCTCGCGCCTGTGTTTCTGTGGCGGGCCGGCGCATCGGGACTCACAAGTGCGCCGATTGTCCCGGACATTCTTGAACGAATCACAAACGGAGAGTTTACCGAAGAAATTCTCGAGGGCAGGCATTTTGAGTTGATGCATCCGCCTCGCGTAAAGGAGCTGGCCGCACGACTGGCAGACGTCCTGGCAAAGACAGAAGGAACTCGTACCTGACATCCTCGTTGCCAGATTCTTGCCTTAACAGCCTGTGGCAGAAGTCGCAGTCTGGCGGGAAGCATCCCTCAGCGGCTAAAGCCCCATTGATTCCTGAGGCTTTATGGCACGACTAAAGTCGTGCCCTTTCAAAACCAGACTTCCACCACAGGCTGTTAAGATGTGCCGGTCTCAGCCCAGCCGGATCAGCGCAGCGGAGTAAGCTGGAACGCGCACACTTAGTTTGCCGCTCTGAACCTTGAGCGGCTCACCGGCGCGAGGATGGAATTGTCCATCGCCCGCGACCGCGGCTCCCTCAAACGTGACACCGGCCTTGCTGTCGATCGCCGGCGCCTCAAGGCGCTCCACCACCGCCGGCTTGAAACCGCCGGCAGGCTGAGCAAGGGTAACTTCGAGGTCGCGTGCATCCTTGTTGAAGACGACTACCAGCCCCTTGGCGCCATCCCCGCCGGCCGCATACGCCGTCACATTCGCACCCTGTGCCTGAAGCGTTGTCCGATTCAATGTGCGTCCCGCAAATTGTTGCGCCAGCATCAAACCGTAGTACTCCGGCCGCGCAGTAAAGCCGCTTCCGATGGCGCCCACGATGGGCGAATAATAACCGTTCGCGCCCGCATGAAGGTTGACTCCCACGCAGCCCAGGGACGCCATTTGCAGGCAGAAGTCTCCCGCCCATAGCGCAGACGCAAACGTATCGCTGACCCCCGGCTTGCCTGCGTTGTAGCAGGAATTTCCTTCTGCCATGCGAAACGGCAGGCCGGCGGCTTTGGCCGAGTCCAGTGCCTCCCGGCAGGAGCTATCGAAGCGGGCGCCGGGATGCAAAAGCAGGTCGATTGTCATCCGCGGATCGGCAGGCGGACCCTCGGGGTAGTAGTGGCTGGTCACCAGCACAATCTCTTTGGGAACGTCCTCGGTGAACTGCTTGACCCACTTCGGATTCGAGGCCGTGTCCGGGCCGGCCACCGCAACCTCCGGCAGCTTTTCATGAAACGCGGAGCGGAACGTCTTCCACTTGGCAAGGTACTCGTCGAAGGTCCAGGGCTTGTTTCCCTGATCGTGGTGCCTGAAGAGGTCGGGCTCGTTGCCGAACTGCACACAGATGAGTTGAGGTCCAAGCGCTTTGGCCACAAAGCTGCCCTCGGCGAGCGCCTGCTCCACCGTGCCTCCACCAAGGTTCAAACCATAGATGCAGCGCCAGCCGGCCGCGCCCAGAAAGCCCTGCAGGTTGCGGATGGAGCGCGGCGTGATGGTGAACGTGCGTGGCTCACGATGGCCCGGATCGGGCCCCACCAATCCACCGGCCTCCGGTGGGGTCGCTGGTTCCGTCTCAGACCAAACGGTGAACTCGCTCAGGTTGCCGCCAAGGCGCAGCACGCCCGTTGGGCTCAGCGCGCGGAACATCTCGATCAGGGCCGTGTTTTGAGGCGAAAAGAAATCCGGGTAGGCAAGCTGCCCGCTTTCGTAGCTGAGCCCCATAAAGTCCGCCGGGACTTTGGCGAGGCGGGTCGCTGGGTCGACGGCCAGCGAAACCTGAAGAGCGGCCTGCTGCGCCATCAGGCGATGCGGTGCGCTCAATGCGGTTGCCCCCAAGGCTGCGGTCATGGAACAAAACTCTCTTCTCGACAGTTGTTTCATATTGCTTTCCGTCTTTCATTTTACGTTGACATTGGCGCAGCAGGCTGAAATGAAGGTTGCGCCTGCCCACGAGGAGCAGGCGCAAAGGAGGCTACTACATGACTTGGAACTTTCCAATCGTTCCAAGTTCACACCTTCATATGAATTTCGGGCAGACAGAATATCTCCGATACCAGTCGCGATTTCGCTCCCCTCGGTGGCCGCTCCTTCGCAGAGAAAGAGCGGCCCGTTCGAGGAATGATCAGAAGGTCAGCCGGCCGCCCAACTGAATAACGCGCTGGGTGGCGGTGGCCCCTGTGATGTTGCCCTGAGAGCCCGACGTGATGTTCCCGGAGGACGGGCCGCTGAGATTCACCCAGTTCATGACGTTGGTCATTTCGGCGCGGAACTGGAACACCATTCCCCGCTCGAAGGTAATGTTGCGGAGCAGGCTCGCATCCATATCCTTGAGGCCCGGTCCGTTCAGGGTGTCGCGGCCCACGTTGCCGTCTGCGCCGCCAGGGCCGATGCCCCCTGGCAGGCCAGGCCCGTTTGTCGTGTACGCTGCGTTGTTGAACCATGCCGTCAATACGCTGTTTTGGCTCTGGCCAGTGGCGCCGCATACACGGCAGCGGTGCGGATCGAGCTTGGGGCTAACGCCAGCAACTGCGTTGGGGCGGCTAGAGCCCTGACTGTCAAAGTTCTTGTTGGATCCCGTGGACACGGTAAACGGCCCGCCGCTGGTCAAATAGAGGACCGGTGAGATCTGCCAGCCGTTGACCACTTCCTTCACGATCTTGTTCGATCCGTGGAAGTAGTCGATGTTCCACATGCCGTAGATGGCCGCATTGTTGTCATGGTTTTGATCCATGGGGCCTCTTTCTTCCGGTAGGCCGCCGCCGATGGCGCCCAAGGAGTTATTGGCGGCGGTAAAGGGCTTGCCAGCGACGCCGAAATCCTGCGCGCCCTGCCCTCCATTCTCCACGAAGTTTGCGCTTTCCAGCGAGCGGCTCCAGACATAGTAACCGCTGAGTGTGAAACCGCCTGACATCGTCTTGGTCGCCGAGACTTGAAGCCCGTTATAACTGGAGGTCCCGCCTGGGATCAGGTAGGTAATCCCGCTCAGGGTGCCAGCCGCACCGGGGACGCCGGGATCGTATTGACGCCGGGCGTCGATGCTGGCCGCAGCAGTGCTGGGCGTGCCGAAAGCGGTTGAGTAAGGCGCGTAGTTGTCGTCGACGAAGGTTCCCAGGTTACGGCCCATGGTGCCTACATAAGCTGCCGTCACGCTTATCCTGGCAGGCAATTGCCGCTGCACGCTGAAGTTGAACTGGTAGACCGACGAATCTTTCATATACGTTGCGATGGCCTCGGGGCCGGCGAACGGGATGAAGATCGGAGCGGACGGCTTATAGGTGTACGGGAAGATACCTCCGCCGGGAGTGGTGTTGAGGAAACCGTAAGAGACGCCCCCGTACATATTTGTGAGGGATGGAGTGGGGCCAAAGCTTTCGCGTAAGGCGAACGGCGCGGCGTTGCCGGGCTGGTTCCATTCATTGCCGCCGAAAGAGCCGTAGAAGATGCCCGCCGCGGCGCGAACCGCGGTCTTGCCATCCCCAAACGGGTCCCATGCAAAACCGAGACGAGGCGCAATGTGGCTGAACGGCGTGCTGATGATGCCGCGACCGACGCCGGCGTCCCCTGGGTATAGCAAGCCCTTCGGCGCGGCCGGAGTGACAGTGGATTGCTGGCCGGGCTTAAACGACGCCGTCCGGTCATGGGAGTCGACGGGAGGCGTATCGATGTCCCACCGGAGCCCAATGTTGGCCGTGAAACGGGGCGTGATGCGGTAGTTATCCTGCGCAAACAACGCGGTGTGCCACGTGCTCAGGTGCGTCGTATAAGGCGTGTCCTGCTCAAATGCGCTGGTTTGGCCGGCGATAAAGTCCGCAATCGCATTACTCGTGCTGGTAGGCGCGGAGGTCGCGAAGGAAACGTCGCCATAATTATTCAGATTGGCTTCGAACATGGTCTTGTCGAGAGCGAACTCACCGCCAAGGGAAAGGTTGTGCTTGCCCTTGGTCATGCTGACTACGTCGCGTAACTCATAGTTGTCGGACCCCGTGACCGGGCCGGCGTTCGGGTTCCCCGTGTTAAAGCCAGCACCGATGTTTAGATAGGGCAGTCCGGCCGGTCCCTGGATTTGGAAGTTCGAGCCGAAACTGCCGAGGGTTTGCGTGCCTGGGCCGGTCACAGGGATGAGGACGCGTCCGCCCATGGCCCGCGTGAATGTTAGCCAGGCCTGATTGGCCGTGTTGGGGGTGAAGGTGTGAACGTCGCTGATGTTGGCATTCGTCTGAACCGATTTGGACTGATCTCCGGTCCAATTGACGTTACCGCCTCCGCTGGGAGTTGACGCGGTCGGGGAATAAAAGTAGGTCACTCCCACATGGTCCTTGTCGCCGAGGTTCTCGTCAAACTTTCCCAGGTATTCGTCTGAGTCTGTCGGAGTGACGTATACGCCGAGGTATTTCCCGCCGCCGCTCGATGGCACGGCTACGCCGGTGGGCAACGGGACGGAAACACCGATTTTGTTGTTTACGTTCAAGAAATTTGCAGCGGTCGGGTCCAGGTAAGCGTAATCGAAGCCTGGGTTAGCGGGGTTTGCGATTGCGGTGGTGTACATGCAATTCAAAGTGGCCACCACGCAATTGGGGCTACTGTTTGTTCCTTTTACCTGATTCGCGGGGACGTCCCAGACGGCCGCGGTCGTGCCGGACGGTTTCGGGTTGTAAACCTTGAACGTGTCCGCGGTAAAGTCGCCCAAGCGCTCGGCAGCCGTGGGCACCACACCGCCTGAGATCGTAGCTCCTTGTACCTGGCGCAGACCGGCATAGCTGAAGAAGAAGAAGGCCTTGTCGTGCTTGATGGGGCCGCCGAAGGTTCCGCCAAAGTTGTTGCGGTGGTAGGGGTTTTTCACCAATGTCCCCGTAATGGCGTTGGGGGACGGATTCCAACCAAAAGCGTTGAAATCGGTATTGCGGTTGAACTCGAACAATCCGCCATGAAATTTGTTGCTTCCCGACTTTGTGATCACCGTGACCACGGCGCCGGAGAATTGGCCGTATTGCGCCGCGAATGCGTTGGTCTCTACGCGGAACTCTTCAAGTGCATCGGGGTTGGGCGCCGGGTTGCCGTAGTTGCGCATACCGGTAATGTTGTTGCCGCCATCCAGATAAAATGCGACGGTTCCGTTTCCGGAGTCGAGCGAGCCGTTGACCTGGACATCCTCGGACGCTATTCCAACGGTCATATTGGGGGTGCCGGCGGGGTTCGTGGTGGGGCTGGCGCTATTGGCCATCACGCCCGGTGTGAGCGAGAGTTCGGCGTAGACGTTGCGGTTGACCAGGGGCAGGCCGATGAGTTCGGCCGACTCAATGGTTTTGCCCAATACCGCGTCAGACGTATTGACCAGCGGGGGAGCCTCAGTGACCGTGACGGTTTGAGTCTGCGCGCCCACGACTAGTTTGATTTCAACCGTCAGCGTCTGGTCCACGTCGAGGGCGATATTCGTTTGCACAAAGCGTTGAAAGCTGGGAGCCTTCGCCTCGACGATGTACTTTCCCACGGGAAGGTTATCGATGCGGTACTCCCCATAGGCGTTTGCCGGCGCCGAACGCGAGTATCCGGTATCGACGTTTGTTGCCTTCACGGTGGCCGTGTTGACCACCGCGCCTTGTTGATCCTTCACCGTACCGACGATGGACCCGGTAATCTGCTGTGCAGACGCGATGATGCAGCCGGTGAAAATGAAGACGAGCGCCGCGACGATTCGGGCACTCGCACACAGCCGCGCGTATCTTGCCAAATTGCGTGTGTTCATGTTGCCTCCAAAAATTGTTTGCTGTTGCCGTATCGCTATCGAACTTCCCTGAACAACAGGGATGCTCACTTTGTTGTTTGGAAAACCCCGCCAAATGCGGTTAGCCTTTCCGAAAGAAGTCCAAGAGCGTCCTGAATACGAGCCGAGAGAGCGAAGGTGAACACTGGCAGCGAGACCAACACACCAGCCAGTCTTGCTGTGTTTCTCAACCAGGAATTCACTTTCGATGCCTCCAGAGTGCTTCTGCTTTCTGGGCGATTTGCCGCCCGCAGCCCTCAGGTGCGTTCTCATGCTCCGTTCAAAATTCATCCACTGCGATGCGGAGCACTGAGCTTTTGGGTCTTGGATCGTCGAGAGCGAACATAGCAACCAATTTCCGGATCTGTCATGTAAATCTGAGGTGAAAAATGCGAAGGGAAAACGTGAATACCTCATGCAGCCCAGAAGGCACTGACCCATATGGAGTTTGCGCCAGTCTGGAGGCAGCGCTCCCGGGCTTTTAACATTGTTAAACTTCCGGTAAGTATATTGTGAATGAGGAGTTAAGCGGATCCACGGGGTCACCTGCAGCCTAGGGCCGGCGCATGTCAGATTCCGAGCGATTTGAGCAGGCAGGGTGGTTCGAGGCGGCTTTGAGGCCTTTGCTTCGATTCCTCGGGGGAGAAATTCATCCTGTTTGAGCAGGTTGAGGGCGATGCGGTTGAGGATCGAGAAATCCTGCGCCGCTATCGGCGCGAAGGCTCAGCGAGGACTTCGATTGCATTGACGACGGGGTAATTGACAACCGGGATGAATGAGAGCTCGATCCTGCCTTGTGCGGTCGCCTCAATATTGTCAAACGTCTTCACCACGGGGGCGGATCCGCCTTCCGCCATGATGTCGAAGTTCTTCAAGATCACGGTCCCGTTGCAGGCGACATTGAAGATGCGGCTGCCAGGTCCCCCGGGCACCAAATCGTGTGCGCCGAACCATGGTTCAGAGAAATACAGCACAACACGATATTTCCCCGGTGAAACGACTGGAATGTTATAGCGAGAGCTCCCAACTCGAGCGTAACCGGTAATGCCGTGGCTCGACGTCTTTGTTGAATCGGGAGGCAGGCCCCGTCGGCCTCCAACAAAGTAACGATCCGAGAGCCAAATCTGATTGGCGGAATCTACGATTGCAAAGGGGCTCGCAGTGATGCGAACGGGCAGCAAATCATCTGAGGGCTCAGGCAGAATCTCCACTGCATCCAGCAACGAAACCTCGCTGGTGAAGTCCAGATGGATCGCGCCATCCTTTTCAGGTCGAATTCCGGCAGCAACGTAGGATGTGGCAATGCCGTCCCCACCCGCACTGTCAACCACATCGAAGCTGATACCTGACTCCGCATTGATGGAGAGAATGACGGGGCGGGTTGCCGCTTGCAGATCGGAGCTCTCTGCAAAGTAAAGATGAACCTCATACTGTCCCGGTTTCATTGGGAAGGCGCAGTGGGCGATTCCACGAATGCCGCCCAGATAGAGGTAGGGATCCTCCGTTCCGACGATTTTCTGTGCGGCGACGGTAATGCTGTCGCCTCCAGAGCAGTACTTGTCCGGCTCCCAGGAATATCCTGAGTGATCGACATACGCCTTGCGGCCGGTTCCCATGAGGGCACGGATTGTGTCTTTCGGCTGCGGCAGAGCCACCGGGGAAACCTGGGGCGCGGCCACCGCCGCCTTCGTTGCATTTCGGTGCGTGAAGATGAAGAAGCCGCTCAACAGGGCGACCGCGGCAAAGAATGCGGCAGCCACAAGCCATCGTGAAAGCTGCTTCGGCAGAGGCGTGACGGCAACAAGATCGCCGGGAAGCGCCTGGTCCAACTCCGAGGAAATCGGCACTGGCGCGTCATGGGCGTCCAGGGCGCGGTCCGTTCCCCCATGAACAAAGGACGGCACATAACGGCCGAGCGGAATCAGGATATGCACCGGCCGATTTACGCCGTCCGTCTGGTAGATCTCCTGCAGGCGCTTGCGCAGGGAATGCGCGGTTACCCGGACGATGGTGTCGGCCTGCGGGTCGAAATTGCTGCGCCTCCCCAGCGCTTCGACCGCGATCATGGATTCCTTGACCTGGTCATCCTGATCCAGGAAATGCTTCTCACAGATAAAGGTGAGCATTCTGGTGAGATTGCTGGATTGGCCCAGTGCCCCGGAGGTCAGGAGCCAATTCAACTCTTCTTTTTCAGCTTGAAGCCTGCTGGAGGCCTCCGGCGTCAGCACACCAAATCTCCAATTTGACCGGGATTCTCATTTTGCCTTCCCGGCTATGAGGCACTATACCACCAGTTGCCTCCACTCGCGACTGCTCCTTTGGGTATCGCTCAAGTATCGCAAAGCGATCGGGGCCGATGGAAAAGCCCTCATCAACGAAGGCTTTCTCGCGCCTGTGAAACTTGCCCGCATTCAGGATCGACCCTTCTCGCGGTGTGGCTGCGGGGCCCAAACAGGCGAATCAAGGGCGAATATGAAAGCGGCAGGATGCCGCGACACGCGACACGATCAAGATCGAGCGGCAGGCGTCCGATTTGCCGGCCTTTGAGCCGCCGATCCGGTCAGTGTACTCGTGGGCCTGCCCGGCTTCATCTTGCGCTCGACATACAACGCGGCCTACCCGACACAGGGAACCAGGCAGGGGCACAGAGCGAACCCACCTATCGAGGTGCAGTTCCCACACTTCCCTCACCGCCAGGGCAATTGCATTTGAAATTTGAGCGAGAAATGAAGGGTACGGGCTTTCGATATCAGGCGAATGATCGTTGTTTTGAAAGGGCACGGCTTTAGCCGTGCCGATTTCAGGGCCAATATTGCCGGCTTTAGCCGCCGAGGGATGTATTGAAGATTCTCAAATCATACCTCAGGGGCTGAAGCCCATAAGTCCTCTGGCTGTTTTGCGGCACGGCTAAAGCCGTGCCCTTTCAAAACAATCCAAATGCGATTGCGCTGCCTCACCCGCACTCTGGCCTTTATCGTGCAGGCGTGTCGCCCGTAGCATCAAACGTTGCGCCCGCCGGAATCAGCGTCGTGGAAACTATCTTGCCATCTTGCGAGCCGGTGTAGCCGGCAATCCGGTTTGGATCGATACCCTTCCCGCTGACGAGATATGCCTTTGTGTTGACCGCGCGCTTAGTGGCGAGTTTATTGCCACCCGTCTCCTGGCCGGCGGTATTCCCTACGATGGCAAGCTGCGCATCGGAGTTACTCTGCAGATTGAGCGCGATCTGATCAAGGCAGGCCTTGCCCTCGTTGTCCACTCGATCCGGCCGGCGGACGTCGCGATCAAAGTGAATGGCGCACAGTTCGCTGGTCAGTGGCTTGGGTGCGGCCACTGGAGCCGCAACCGTCACTGCGGTTGTGCCCGAGGCAGTCCGGCCCATGTCATCGACTACATTGCAGGTCACAGCGATAGATCCAACGGGGGCCCCGGCGGTGGAGAGAGTAACCGTCGAGCCGATTCCGCTCACTGAACCCGAAGTCGAGTTATAGCTGTAAGTCAGGGGACGATTCTCCGGGCTGATGCCAGTTGCCGTGATCGTGGAAGACGCGCCGGAAATCACATTGTAGGGATTGGCTATGCAACTGACGGTCGGCGGTTCAATCGCTTTCACCACATACGATGCGGTGCAATCCGCATTCTCACCAGGTCTGTCTCCCTCAGAGACATGGCCCTTGACCGTGTAGGCGCCGGCCACAAGATTCTTCGTATTGATACTCGCGGTGTTTGACGTTCCAGACACCGTTCCGCCATCGACTGACCATGTGTAGGTGGCCGTCTTTGCGGAGTCCAGATTCAGAGCCGTGCCTGACACCGCAAGCGTATCTCCCTGGAAAACAGACGATGGGTTGACCGTACATGCGTAAGTCACCGGCGAGGGAGGCGGGATTGGAGGAGCGGGATTTCCGCCGAAACGGAAGACGATTCCGGAAGAAAGGCGCATGTCGTTCTGCGTCGCGGCGGTTCCTGTGGTGAGATTCTCAAACCTGGTCATCAGGTATTCGGCTTGAATGATGCGGATGGCAAGATGATGGTGTACCTTGACATCCAATCCGCCTCCAATGGTCATGGCGAAACTGTTCTCCACTGGTAGAGGCGTGCAACCAGCCCCTGAGCAGCCGGAGGAAAGGGTCACCTCACTGGCATGCATGCCCCCAAAGAGAGCCTGCGCAAAGGGAGTGATTCTGTCGTGCCCTCGAAACGACAGGCGCGGACCAAAGAGATAGGTGTAGACGGTCCCGCTTGAGTCCGCGACGGTGGATGGATTCGTGCCCGTCCCTGTGAGCAGGAGTTGCGTATCGTTGAAGCCTCCGAAGTCGCCAACGAGTCCCAGGTATCGGTTGACATTGAAGGCAACGGACGCGCTGCCGCCATTGAGCCATGCGAGGCGATTTCCAGCGGCCAGCGTGGGCACAGCGCGCAAATAGGAGTACCCCAGGAACACTTCTGCCCTGGGAGTGTAGCTGTCCAGGCCTCTGGAATAGGGCATCGCTGCGCCCATCGAGGCCGATGGCATCGGAGCCGCCGGCAGCGACGCAGATGGATCGGCGAAAGACGCGACGCTGGAATCCGCAGTCTTATCGTCCTTGGCGCCAGTTGAAGGCTTTGCCGCTTCGTCCGCACAGAGGTTGAACGCAGGCATTAGGAAAACAGCAAATACCGCTGTGGCAATCATCCTTACACTCAATCTCATTGTCGCCTCCGCAACTGCTCGCTGCGATTCTCTTTCAATCTCATCGCCGGTTGGACCCGGCGCGAATACGATTTACCAAACACCCTATCGCCTGAAACCGGCTGAGACCGCCCTGGAAGCGGTCTCAGCATGGCCTTATGGCACGTTGATGACAGTGTTCACCATGGTGACCGACGCACCCAAAGCAATCACTCTGCCGTTGATGGTCGTTACCGCGGCAACTCCGGGACTTGAAACCGTGATTCCCGGTTGAGAGATGATGGTTCCGACCATCGTCCCGCCTCCGCCGTAATTGATGACCCCGCCGGGGAGGCCCCCGACTGCCCAGAAGACGTTGCCGGCCTGGGCGCCGTTGATCAGGATCACACTTTCAGGCGCTGTCGGCGTGCCTACGGTGAGGGATGATCCGATCTGGAAGACCCAGTACGCATTGGGATCGCCCCGAGCGTCAAGAGTAAGAGGCCCAAGGGTTATGCCGACCGAGCTTGCGTTTTTGTAGACGCCGGAATAGATGGTCGTATTGCCTATCTCCGCTGCCAGTCCGCCGGTTGAGGGGAGGCCTTGAAGAGCGGTGTAAGCGGTTCGCGCTTCCAACGCGGCTTCGGTGGCGATGGCCATTGTAGCGGCGGTTCCTTCAGTGGCGCACGCGGGGCTGGGAGGTGGTGGAGCGGTGTCGATTGTTCCATTCACCAGTCCCATATTGAGCGGTGTTACCGTATACGAGCATGGATATACGCCGGCAACGGCCGCAACGCTCTCATCGTAGAATCCGGTCATCGTGGTAGACGCGCCCGTGGTCCCGATATCCCCGTTGATGACCGTGTGTAATCCCTGGTTTGTCATCCCCGCGCCGCCGCCAAATCCGCCGAAAAGCGATATGGTCGGTCCGAGGACGACTGGCGGTGGAACCACTGTCACACCCGTCGAGAAGTCCCAGGGATTGGCTGACCCGGTTGTACCCAGCGGAATGCCAGCCAGATTCGTAACCCCGTTAGTTACTGTTGCAATGTAGCTGCTGCCGGCGGTTAGCGGCGCCGTGGGCGTGAGAGTGGCAATGAAGTTGATTGCATCGTAGGAGACCGTTCCAGCTATCGCTGTTCCGCCCGGTCCAGTAAGTTGGAAGGTTGCCGTGGTAATGGTCAGTGGATTCATCGCTTGAGTGAAGGTTGCGCTCACGGCCTGATTCAGCGGCACGCCAGAGGCCCCATTCATCGGCACGGTAGAAACCAACTCGGGCGGGGTCGATACTGTCGCTGTGCCGGTGGTAAACGTCCAGACATAGTTGGCGGCCAGGGCAGTTCCCGCAAGGTTCTGAGCCCCGGTTGTGATTGTTGCGGTAAACAGAGTGCTGGGCGCCAGATTCGCTGCCGGTGTGAACGTCAGCGTATTTCCAATCGCCGCATAAGCCACCAGGCCGGAGACGGCAGTCGTACCTGGACCCGTCAGCGTAAAGGTTGCCGAGCTGATGGTTGCAGGGTTCATCGCCGTGCTGAAAGTGGCGCTGACGATCTGATTAAGAGGCACAGCCGTGGCCAGGTTGGCAGGGATCGTCGAAATGACCGTCGGCGCTGTGGGAACTGTGCCGGCAGCGGTGGTGAAGGTCCAGACGTAGTTGCTGGCCAGCCCGGCGCCCGCCAGGTTCTCAGCTCCCGTGTTGATGGTGGCCGTATAGAGGGTGCTCGGTGCGAGGGCGGCATCCGGCGTGAACGTCGCTATGGAACCGGAGGCAACATAGGTGACTACTCCTGGTACCGCGGTTGCGCCCGGCCCCGTCAGCGTGAAGGTTAACGCGTCGATCGTGGCAGGGGTCATTGCCTCACTGAAGGTTGCCGTGAGCGCCTGGTTGGTGGGCACAGCCGTCGCTCCATTGACGGGCACGGTGGAGATGACCGCTGGAGGAGCGGTTGCCGGAAGTGTCAGGAAGCTCCAAACGTAATTGCCGGCCAATGCCGCGCCGGCCGAGCCCTGAGCTCCGGTGGTGATGGTGGCCGTATACAGGGTATTGACGGCAAGTGTGGCGTTTGGTGTAAAGGTCGCGACGGCGCCCGAGCAACTGGCTGTTCCCGTTACCGGAGTGGCGCCTGGGCCAGTGACGGTAAAAGTAGTGGATGTGATCGTCGCGCACTTGGCCGTCGCGTTGAAGGTCGCGCTGAGCGCCAGGCTGAGAGGCACGCCTGTGGCCCCGTTCACAGGTATCGTGGAGATCACTGCAAAGCCCGGGGAGATGGTTGTGAAGGTCCACACATAGTTGGCCGTCAGCGGCTGGCCTGCCAGGTCCTGGGCCCCGGTTGTGATCGTGGCCGTGTAGGTGGTGCCATATGCCAGATTGGCGGTCGGCGTGAACGTCGCAACCAGGCCAGAATAAGAGATTGCTCCAGGTACGGTAACTCCGCCGGCCGTAACCGTAAAGGTTGCCGCGTCGAGCGTGCCTGGGCTCATCGCCTCGCTGAAGGTGGCGCTGAGCGCCTGAGCGATGGGCACACTTGTGGCCGCGTTCGCAGGGACCACTGCGGTCACCGCAGGCGACGGGGTAATCGTGGTGAAGGTCCACACCTTGCTGGCCGCCAGCGGAGTCCCTGCCAGAGACGTAACTCCAGTTGTAATGGTGGCGGTGTAGACCGCGTTGTTGGCGAGACTTGCAGCCGGCGTAAACGTCGCAACCAAGCCGGAGTAAGCAACGGCTCCGCTTACAGCGGTTCCGCCCGGCCCAGTCACCGTAAAGGTCGCCGCACCGATCGTTGCCGGGGTCATCGCCTCGTTGAAGGTCGCGCTAAGCACCTGACCGACGGGCACATTGGTGGCTCCGTTCGCAGGGACCGTGGCTGTCACCACAGGCACAGGGGTAATCGTGGTAAAGGTCCAAACATAGTTGGCGGGCAGAGGCTGGCCCGCCAGATCCGCAGCCCCGGTGGTGATCGTGGCCGTATAGACCGCGCTGTTGGCGAGACTTGCAGCCGGCGTAAATGTCGCCACCAGGCCGGAGTAAGTGACGTTTCCGCTTACAGCGGTTCCGCCCGGTCCAGTCACCGTAAAGGTCGCTCCACTGATCGTTAGCGGGGCCATCGCCTCGCTGAAGGTCGCGGTAAGCACCTGACCGATGGGTACATTCGTGGCTCCGTTCGCGGGGACCGTGGCCATCACCGCAGGAGGCGGCGTAATCGTGGTAAAGGTCCACACATAGTTGGCAAGCAGCGGAGTACCACCTGGATCGGTAGCACCGGTGGTAATCGTGCCCGTGTAGATGGTTCCGTATGCGAGAACGGCAGCCGGCGTAAACGTCGCAGTTACACCACTGTATGCAACGGCTCCAGCGACGGCCGCGCCGCCCGGCCCGGTTACCGCAAAGGTTGAAGTGTTAATCGTGCTTGGATTCATCGCTATGCTGAACGTCGCGCTGATGGGCGTGTTAATGACGACATTCGTAACGCCGTTGGCGGGGATTGTGGACACCACGGAGGGAACCGTTACCACTTCCTGACCGCAGCCGGCTACAAAAACGACCAATAAAGCCGCCAGGAAATACGTGATACCAACTCTGAATTTGCGCATTTGTAACCTCTCGTCCAACCGTGGTGACACAGTGTCCAAAGATCGTCATTTTGTCGGATCAGCGTGGAATACCGACACTGCTTAACCTCGCCACAATAACAAGCCGCGATTTCAGAGTTCTGAGCAGAACTGCTCAACACTCACCAAAAAGCAACCAACGACAATTTTCGCGTTTCAGAGGGAAAAGCTGGATAACTGTTTTTTGCATCCATCTAAGGGCAAGAGTGGTAAATGCTGAGCCGGAGCATGTCTACTTGACGCCGCAGTTCGGGGTGGATTCCGCCACTTCCGTGGCCTTCTCCCCGGATGGGGCTCTTGAGGGAAATCGACTCAGGAAAGCGACAGCACGAAGAGGGCAGAGGGTCCTGTGCCCGCGACTTCGGCGAGAAACCAGTGTCAAAGCCTTCGGGGATCGATTCAGGGTACATTGTTGTTGCATCCAGTCATGCGCACGCTATACCCTGACACAACCCCTTGTAGGAGGGCCTATGAAGCGGTACCTCGGCGCCATTTCCGTTGTTCTATGCGTTCTCTCCGGCCTGCAAGTTGCCGGACAGACCAAGCGCGCGCTGCTGATCGGGATCAACACCTACCAGCCTGCCGGCACCCAGGCTGAGCATCCCGCAGGCTGCATCTACGGACGCTGCGAACTGAGCGCTTTTGAGAATCTTGAAGGCTCTGTCAACGATGCTCAGGCGATGGCTGACCTGCTGGTCAGCCCCAAGTTCGGTTTCCGCGCGGACAAGGTGGTCCTGCTTACCAACCCTGGACCGCCTCGTCCAAGGGCCGGGGTGGTGGTTTTGCCTGCCGCACAAACCAGCCGCGACGGCATTCTTGCGGCAATGCAGAAGTATCTCGTGGACTTGCCGCAGCGGGGCGACACGGTGGTGTTTTACGACGCCAGCCATGGTTCCCTGCGGATCAACAGCAAGGGCACAAAGCTCCAGGTTCTGGTGAATGGAAAGCTGGTTCACGCCGACAGCACGCTGGTTCCCGCCGACGCTTACAAAGGCGGCTACGATGTCCGCGACCGGGAGATGACGCGCATCTTCAATGCTGCCCTGGACAAGGGGATCCATCTGACCGCGATCTTCGACAGTTGCCACAGCGGCGGGGCCACGCGCGGCATCGGGCCCAAGTATCGCGAGCGCAGCCTGGCCTTCGATTCGCGGGACATTGCCGAGGCTCCAGACGCTCTCCCCAACGGGCAATCCCGGCCCGCACCCACCGAGCGCGAAGACAATCCCGCGCTGGTCTTCTCCGCCGCGCAGCAGGACCAAACGGCAAAGGAATCGCCTCCTTCCGAAACCATGACCGAGCCTCATGGGGCCTTCACCGCGGCTCTGGTTGAGGCCTTGCAAGTTCTCCCGGCCAATGCGCCTGCCTCCGTTGTGTATCAACGCGTGAAGGCGGTGCTCGAGGGCAACGGCGTCTCCGATCAGGAACCGGATCTTGACGCTTCGTCCGCTCGGCGCCAGCAGCCTCTTTTCGGTGGCCAGGCGGCAGACAGCGGCAAGGTGCTCACCGCCGCGCTGAAGACCGATGAGGACGGCCTGGTGTGGCTGGACATTGGGCGCGTCTCCGGCATCGGCCCCGGCAGCGAGTTCACCTCGACGGCTGAAACGGGCGCCGGCAAAGGGGTAGTTCTGCGCGTCCACGAATTGGATGGCATTGCGCGGTCCACTGCGAATGTGGTGAGTCCAGCAAAGGCGAAGGTTGCTCCCGGCGATGTGTTTGAGCTGACCAAGCTAGTTCCCGCTGAGTCCGATCCGCTGCTTTTCTGGCTGGGGCCGTCGAATCTTTCTGAAGACGACATCCTTGCAGCCGCCGCACAGGTGAAAGCCTCCGGCGCCGTCTCAGTTTCAGATCCTGCGGAAGAAACCTGGACGGACATCCTGAGTTGGGACGGAACCAGTTGGACGCTGCAACATGCGACGGCCATTGCTCCACCCGCCGCGGAGTCTTCGACGACCATCAATCTGGACACAAAGCCAACCGCGCCGATCCGCCTGGGTGCAAAGCTGACGGCGGATGGACTGAAGCAGCATCTTCAACCGGGCGCGAAACTCTGGGTCAACCTTCCAGCGCCAAAAGAACTGGCTGCCAAGCTTGCGATGCGGGACAGCGGCAGCGCCGTTCAAGGTGCGGCCAACCTTGCCAGCGCCAATTACATTCTGACCAGCGTCCTGACCCAGACCGGGCCCGCCTATGCGTGGTTCCACAAGAGCGAGTTTGACGCCGGTCCGCGGGCAAACCCGGTCAACGACCACAGTCCCGGCTGCTCGGCAACCTCGCCGTATCCGGTGCGCACGGACTGGACGGCGCTCGTCGATGCTACAGGAATCGACTCCGTGGGCAAGAAGCTGAACGAGTATGCGCTGCGCCTGGGCAAGGTCCACGGCTGGATCAACCTGTCGGACAGCGCTACCGGCGAATCGGCGGCTAGCTACTATAAGTTGACGCTGGTTCGCGCCTCGGACGAGACGGCGTTGCCCGCGGACCAGCCCGCTCAGAAGGGCGACCGCATGAAGATGGCTTTGCAGTCGGACGGCCCTGTCACCGACCCGCGTTGGGTTTACGTCCTGGACATCGACTGTCACGGAAAAGGCGAGCTGCTCTATCCGATTAACTACTCGGAAAACCAGTTTCCAAACGCCGGTGAAAGCGACCGGAAGTTCGTTCTGCCCCACTCGCTCACATTGCGCATAGGCGAGCCCTACGGTTTGGACACGCTGATTCTGCTGAGCACGGCGCAACCATTGCCCGATCCTTCCGCGCTGAACTTCGAGGGGGTCGCGACGCGTGGGGCGCGCGGCCCGGATTCCCCCTTGCAAAAGCTGCTCAGCAGCGCCAGCAGCGGTTCGCGCGGTTTTGCTGAACCGGTACCAACCAACTGGGGCATCGAAATGACGAGAATTCGCAGCGTTGCGCCTTCAGCGGCAAAGTAAGTTTCTGAGCTGGCATCGGGGTCAGCCAACTCTCTTGATGAATCTCCCTGAAGGAGAATGACCATGCCCGTTTGCCGCCGCGGCCGCCAAGAAAGCTTCAGAAAAAGGCCCCGGCTTCAGGCGGCGCATCCAAGCTGTCCCCTGTGCTTGCACTTGATTGCAGGTTTGCAGGATGAGCGCTGGAGCGGATAATTGAGAGCGAGAGCAAGTGCAACCGGATAGAGCCACGAGGAAAAGATGAACCTGATACGGCGTAAACGACTTATGGCATTCCTGAGCATCGGGCTGCTTTCGGCGACAGCGGCCGGAGGTCAGGATTTTGGCGCGGCGAAGGAGAGGGTTACTCTCGAGCGCCAGCTTCCGGCCCTTGTGCATTTGACTGGAACCACGTTCAAGGTGCGGGCGACGGGGCACGGCGACCAGGCCGACGTGGCGCACGATTTGCAGGCTCTTCTGGAGACTGAGCTGCTGAAGGACGATCCGCAACTGAGATCGAATGAGAACAGCCCATCTGTTGTGATTACATGCCAGATCACCGCGTATTCCCATCCTGCGCCCACGATAAGCACAAAGCCGGGTTTGGCAGTAAGCATGGGCGCGGCGATGAACCAGTCGTATAAGCGCGTGACAGGATCGCTGAGTGTGTCTTTCCAGGCTAAGGGCGCGGGCGGCCAGGTGCTTGGTTCCGACAATGTGACCGCGAAGTACGACGAAGAGTTCGACGGGTTTGGGAATTCGGCGTCCCAGGGCGTGAAAGGCACAGTGACGACCACCTGGAAGCGGATTAAAGGCGGAACGAGCAGCGAAGCTCTCAATCCACCCACCGATGCGGAGCTTCAATCGCTCCTGATGGCTGACGCCGTGCGGCAGATTGCAGAGCACATCGTGAACACAAAAGAAGCCGTGGATGTATACCTCGCTCAAAAAAAGGGCGCTCTGGATGCGGGCGACAAGCAGGCGGAAGCGGGACTGTGGCAACGCGCCCTGGAGACGTTTGAGACCGCGCCGCCGTTTTCAAAGCGGGAGGACGATGCCTACCGGCTCTATAACATCGGCGTGGCTTATGAGGCGCTGGCGTACCAGGCCGAAGATGAGAAGGCCGCAATGAATTTTCTGGACGAGGCTGCGATCAACTACGGCAAAGCCATCGATGCAAGGCCGGCAGAGAAGTATTTCCTTCAGCCCCAGAAGCGCATTGAGACGGCAATCGAACACTACAAGAAACTTGAGGATCAGCAGAGCCAGAAAGTTATACCAACGACGATCAAGATCGAAAGTACGGCGGGTAAATCGGGAACGGGCGGCAAGGCAGGCGCCCCGGCCAACGCGCTCACCAATGCCAAGGTGATCGCGATGGTGAATTCTGGAGTGGATGACGACACCGTGGCCCAGACGATACGGGCATCCAAGGCAGTGAATTTCGACCTGAGCGCCGCGGGCCAACAGGACCTGACCGGCAGCGGAGTGAGCGCACCAGTGCTGACGGCAATGAAGGCGCGGGCAGCGCGCAAGCCTGCAGCGGCAAAATGAGAAATCGTTGGCCAAGCCGAGTGGTGTGTTTGGCGCTGCTGGCTGCGGCGGCCAGCGTCTGTTCGTCTGCGTGGGGACAAGGAGATCGCTGCGGCGCAGGCAAGGACCTGGTGGTTCAGGCGCTGGAGCGCATTTCTCCTCAGAGCGATCAGAGTGCCTTTGAAGATGCGCTGCAGTTGCTCAAGCACGCGGTTTCAGAATGCGGAGAACTGGGCGACGGATGGTACTACCGGAGCCTCGTGGAGCAGCGGCTCGGCCACGACGCGCTTGCCAAGTATGCCATGGACAAGGCGCGTTTTACCGGTTCAGAAGCGCTGCGGCAGGGATTGAATCCGTTGGTGCTGGCTACGCCTGCCGGGCGCGGCCTGGTGGCGGAGGGAGACGAGACAAAGACGCCGGACACGCCCGCGGCTGCCCCCGGTCCAGTGCAGCAGAAGTGGGCGTTGGTGATCGGCATTGGCCGCTTCAGCGACCGGAGTATTCCGCGCCTGAATTACACCACCGCGGATGCGAATGCGATTGCGGCGCAACTGAAAGATCCGGGCATCGGCCGCTTTCCCACGGCCAATGTTCATGTGCTTACCGATGAGCAGGCGACAACGAAGAACATCAAGGAAGAACTGAACTGGATAGCGCGGCATGCGCAGCCGAACGATCTGGTGCTCATCTACGTTGCGACCCACGGCACGCCGCGCACATTGGATACGGCGGGCGGTGCGAATTACCTGGTCACATATGACACTGAGGTTTACTCCGCGGGCAAGTTCGACGAGGACGCCATGTTCGCTACGGCGTATCCCATGGTCGAGTTGGCCAACGCCGTGGCTACGCGCATGAAGGCGCTGCGCACAGCGGTTATCTTGGACACTTGCTACAGCGGCGGCTCGATGAAGAACGAGTCGCCCAAAATGAACGCTGCAATGGCGAATACAGCGCCGTCGAACCAGATGCTGGCGCGCATGAGCCAGGGGACTGGACGGATTGTGATGTCGGCCAGTCAGGTGAATGAGGAATCTCTGGAGAGCGACGAACTCAGGCATGGATATTTCACGTATTTCCTTTTGCAGGCGCTGAAGAACGACAAGGGAATGGCTCCGCTGAGCCAGGTCTATGCCGAGGTGGCGCAACAAGTATCGCAGCGCGTGTCGGCCGCTGGATTGCATCAGCATCCCGTGATGAGCAGGAGTTCCGAGGATGCGGATTTTGCACTGCGAGCGGCTGGCGCTGAGGTGAACAAGGCAGTGCAGTAAAGCAGACGCCGAGCCTTGTGGTGTCCGCCGCAAATAGCATCATTTACCGATGCCCGTGAACGGGTTGAATTCGTAGAAGAAGCTTCCCTCAGGGGCTAAAGCCCAGCTCGTTTTTGGGCCGTTTACGGCACGACTGAAGTCGTGCCCTTTCAAAACATAAACGACCATCTGTGTCGGACACCACCAGGCAGCGAAGGACGAGAGATGAGTCTGGCAAAAGCAATTTGCATCGTGGCGTGCCTGAGCATCGGATTGCTGACGGCTGCTCCGCTCGCCCTGGGCCAAAGCGGGTCGCCGAAAGATCAAATCACCCAGCACGAGCAAAAGCTTTCTGAGGCGCGCGCCGCAAAGAACTACAGGAATGTGGCGATTGAACTGAATACTCTTGGTCCACTGTATCGACAGACGGGCCAGCCGCAGAAGGCCCTGGATGTCTACAACCAGGCATTGCAAATCGAACGCAACGGAGGCAACCACGGCGCCCAGGCACTGACTTTGACAAACATGGGCAGAGTCTTTGCCGACTTAGGGCAGGAACCAAAGGCTCTGGAAGTCTTGAACCAGGCACTGCCAATGTGGCGCGAAACAAGCAACCGCCGCGGCGAGGCGTTGGCGCTGGACTATATCGGCAGGGTCTATTCCGACCTGGCGCAAGAGGACAAGGCGCTGGATTTCCTGAATCAGGCTCTAACCATCTTTCGTGAGGCGGGCGCCCGAAGCGGCGAGGCGAACACCCTGGACAATATCGGCAAAGTCTATACCGATATGAGCCAGGGTCCAAAGGCGTTGGGGTATCTCAATCAAGCTTTGCCCATCTGGCGTGAGATCGGAGAGCGCGGCGGCGAGGCGCTGACCCTGAGCAATATCGGCAGGACCTATGCCGATATGGGCCAGATGCAAAAGACGCTGGAAGCCTACAGGCAGGCACTGGCGATTTGGCGCGAGATTGGCAACCGCCAAGGGGAAGCGGGCACCCTGGACTATATGGGTAGAACCTATGGCCATCTGGGCCAAAAACAGACGGCGCTCGATTACTTCAATCAGGCATTGCCTATCTGGCGTGAAGTGGGAACCCGAAGCGGCGAGGCGCTGGACCTGAACGACATCGGCAGGGTCTATGCCGATATCGGTCAACCGCGGAAGGCACTGGATTTTTACAACCAGTCATTGCCCATCTGGCGTGAAGTAGGCAACCGCCGCGGCGAAGCGATGACGATGAACAATATATCCAGAGCCTGGTTCGACCTCGGGGAGTTTAACAAAACGCTGGAGATCAACTTTCAAGCGCTGCCAATTTGGCGGGAAGTGAAGGAAGGCCGCGGCGAGGCCATGGCCTTGAGCGGCATCGGCATGGCGTATAACCGTCTGGGCCAGCCCCAAACGGCGTTTCCGTACACGCTTGCCGCATTGAATTTGGCAAAGGCCGCGGGCGATCCGGATATGCAGGGCGGGATTGACACCGCGATGATGGTCGGCTTCGAAAAGCAGCATCGTCCTGAAGTCGCGATCTTCTTCGGATTGGATGCGGTGAATTCCTATCAGGAGATTCGCAAGAACATGACTGGCCTGGATAAAGACCTTCAGGCTGGATTCGCGCAATCGAGGTCGGCAACCTATCGCATTCTGGCCGAGCTCCTGGTGGAGACCGACAGGCTGGGCGAGGCCGAACAGGTTCTGGATCTGCTTAAGGAGCAGGAGTTGAATGACGTTGTGCGCGGCGCCGCTCCCGATGCGGGGGCCAAAGTTGAACCGCTGAAACTCAGTGCCGCGCAACAAAAGGCACAAGACGAGTTGAACTCACAGCAGCAGAAGGCGATCGCTCTCGAGAGTTTGAGCATGCAGTATGCGGCTCTGCAAGCGAAGGCGACGCGTACCCCCGCCGAAGACGCTCAACTGAAGGCTTTGGGCGCAAGCCTTGAGCAGGGAATCAAAGAGATTTTCGCTTACTTCACCAGCACGATCTTTCCCGGCCTGGAGGGCAAACCCGGCGCCGGCAAAGAGAATGGACCCCAAGCCGGCGAGGACTCGCGGCAAAGCTATCTTCAGAACACGCTGGCGAAACTGGGGCCTCGCGTCATGGGCATCCGCATTCTGATGGGGGAAGATCATGCCTATGCGATTGTGGTCACGGCCAGTACGCGCAAGAAGGTCGAGTTGAAGGCGACGCCGGCTGAGCTGCGCAGCAAGGTGTTTGAAGTGCTGGACAGCCTGGCCGCGCGCACCTCCGATCCCAAGCCGCTTCTGGCGCAGTTGTATGCAATCATCGTGGCTCCCATAGAAGGTGAGTTGAAAGGGATGGAAACGCCTCCTGCCAAGGATGGCCGAGTCCCAACACTGCTATGGTCATTGGACGACGCGCTCCGCTACTTGCCGATGGCCGCGCTCTATGACGGTCATCGCTACATGCTTGAGCGCTTCAACAATGTTCTCTTCACGCCCGAGAGCTACGGCCATATGACGGATTCGCCGCTGACGAACGGGCCCATTCCCAGCGTGCTGGCGATGGGCTTGTCAAAAAGTTATGGCGGTCTGCCGGCGCTTCCCGGCGTGATGCCGGAGTTGGATGCCGTGGTCCACGATCCCGCCGTGCCTGAGTCGCATGGCCCGATGGAAGGAAGGCTGCTGCCCAATGAACAGTTCACCCTGGCCGCGCTGAAGACAGAGCTCGGCGCCGGCAAGACCTTCGCCGTGGTGCATATTGCCAGCCATTTTGTGGTGGAAACGGGCAGCGGCGAAGAACCGTTTCTGATGATGGGCGGAGAAGACACCGGCGATGCGAAAGGATATGAGTGGAATCTCTCTGAGATGGAACATTCCACGGTTGCCTTTCACGGAACGCGCCTCCTGACCCTGTCAGCCTGCAGCACCGCGAAGGATTATAAAACCAGAGACGGCACGGAGATGGATAGTCTGGGCATGATCGCTCAGCAGAAGGATGCGGAAGCCGTATTGGCAACCATGTGGGATGTGAATGACGCCAGCACGAGCCGGTTGATGAGCGACTTTTATACGCGATGGGTGAAGAATCCCGCGGCGGGCAAGGCGGAGGCTTTGCGACAGGCGCAGTTGGCGCTGCTGCACGATTCAGCCGCCGCGGCCCCGAATGGCGGGAAAGAACGCGGGCCTCAGCTCGAGCAGGATGAAACGTCTATGGGCAGGGAGTCAAAGTACTCGCATCCGTTCTACTGGGCGCCATTTGTCCTGATCGGCAATTACCAATAGTTGCCGGCAAATGTCGATCGACATCAGGCCAGTCCGGGCGACCATCTCTGTGCCGGAGAATCGCGATATCCTGCCCGTGCCGGGTGTATCCTTCTCCTGCACACAAGAACATAGCGCATGATGAGGATTTGGCCATGAAGCAGTTAGCTTCCATCGTTCTCCTGAGCATTCTTTTTATCGCTCCCGTCGCTTCCGCGGCCCCACCGCCTCCTGCTCATGGATTCACTATGATCCGCGTGCTGCTACTCGATGGGCAAAGCGCCGGACCCTACCACAATTGGAGGCTGACCACTCCTGTGCTGAGAGCTGAGCTTGAGGAGACCGGATTGTTTCAGGTCACTGTTTTAACCGCTCCGCAGTCGGACGGAGACCTCAGCGGCTTTGAGCCCGACCTGAGCCATTACCAGGTGATCATTTCCAACTACGATGCTCCCGACTGGCCAGAGGCGCTGCGTTTGCGATTTGAAAAATATGTCAGCGACGGCGGCGGACTGGTCGTGGTGCATGCGGCCGATAATGCCTTCCCTGACTGGCCGGCGTATAACTTGATGACCGGAATCGGCGGCTGGAGAAATCGCACTGAAAAGGCTGGACCGATGTGGTACGTCAAGGACGGCAAGCTGGTCTCCGATCCCAGCCCCGGATCCGCCGGATCTCATGGGGCTCGGCTTCCCTTTCAGGTCGTGACGCGGCAGCCCGAGCATCCCATCATGAAGGGATTGCCACCGGTGTGGATGCACGCTGCCGACGAGCTTTACGCCACTCTTCGCGGCCCGGGCAAGAACATGACAGTGCTGGCAACAGCCCACTCCGATGCGAAGAATAAGGGTACGGATCGGGACGAACCAATGGTCATGGTGGTGAGTTATGGAAAGGGAAGGGTCTTTCACACTACGATGGGCCACGATGTGTCTGCATTAAGCTGCGTCGGTCTGATGACCTTGTTTCAGCGTGGAACGGAGTGGGCCGCGACGGGGAAAGTGTCGCAGAAGGTCCCGGCGAGCTTTCCCACCGCGAACACCGTGAGTTTTCGCGCGGACATTGCTTCCATGGACCCGGCTTTCCTGAACGGCGCGTCACCGCTGGTCCGCGAGGTCGAGAAGCCTGGGCAAGTTCAGCCGGTTCCAGCGCAGCCTATTCCGCATCGGGATTGACAGGCATTTGCCGTTGGCCAGTTTTCGATCGAAGGGTACCACGACATGGAGATATGCAAAGCTATTTCGACCGGTGTTCGCGTGATGTGGAGCGCCGGGGCGCCGATCAACACCTGCAACGTAACCGGCATCGGGCTGCATGGCGCCGCAAGCATCGACCTTCCAAAGGCAGGCGATCCCGTTCCCACCCCGGCTCAGCCCTATCAACTGCACTGAAGACGGCGTGTGCATCGATCGCGCCCGCAGTCCAAATGAGGGCTGCGGGGAAGGTGGCGCGTGATGCCGGCAATGTGAGGAGTTGCCGGCCAGGACTACGGGCGACGCTCAGTTGACCACTTCGTCCTTCTTGACTTCAAGTGAAGTATTGACCATGCGAAGCCTGATTGGAAGGCCGCCGACACCAGGCGCTCCCTGGCGAACAAGCTTTTCGAAGGCGGCAACCATGGCGGGATCGTCCCAGACTCCATCCCCAACGACGAATGAAATCACAGTGCCATCGCTGTGCTTGGACAGAAAGACGTCGCTTCCTTTGCCCCCGAAGAAATCTCCGGCCTTGAGCGATTGGCCGAGTGCCTGGGCCTCCGACTCGGTGGCTGAGCCAAGGTAGTAGATATGGTCATTGCCGGCAAATGAGGCTCGCCCAATGGTGGATTCCTTCTTGATGTCGCGCGCTGAATCCAGCAAGCGCAATTGAATCGGAAATCCTCCAACAGACGGAGCAACCACGCGTCCAACCCCTTCGAAAGACGAAAGCGTTCCAGGCTGGTCCCAGAATCCGTCTTTGACGACGAACGAAACAATGGTGCCGTCCTTCCCTTTCGCCAGAATGACGTCCGCACCCTTATCGCTGAAGTATCCACTGGTCTTCAGCGCGTTCCCGAGCGCCTGGGCATCCTCCTTGGTTGCGGAGCCGGAGTAATAGACCTCGTCCTTCGACCCAATCATGACCCCGGGATCACTGGGTTTATACACCACGGCGAAGATGACGCCGAACAAGACGACGCAAAACGCCGCACCCCATCCAAAAGCGAGCCACTTCGAGCCCAGTGGCCCACCCCTCTGGACATGGTCCTTCACCGCTGCGCCTTGCAAGCGTTGGGCGCTCACCCGCATCCCGATCAGCAGCGCAAGGGCGACCAGGTAGGACACGCTCTGCGGCAATTGCCAACCGAGCAGGATCGCCAACCCTGTGACCGCAATCCCGACGATGAGCGTCATCGCCGCTTTGCCCCCCTGCCCCAGGCGGCGATAGTTGAGGGCCATCAGGGAGCATCCCACAACGGGAGTGCCAAAGAACGTGGCAATGACGACCGCGCCGGCGTCGAACAACGTATAAGTCGGGGCTGGACCCTGGGGAATTACCGCTGGATTCGATGACATGAGTTTCTCTTTCCTTTGAGGATTTGACTTTCTTTCTTCTAGGTACGCGTCATTGCAGGAAAAAATGCATCACGGATGGAGGTGCTGCCTCACAGCGCATCTGCCGGCAGCGGCGCCAAGATGATGCTTCTCTCGGCGGACCAGCCCATCCTGCCCAACATCGAGCATGTCAGTCTTGCCGCCGACCCCGGTTTTCAGGATGCGTTCATGGACTGCATTGGCTTTCCTGGAAAGGAGCGGAGAGAATCCCGCGAGACGCCACCGGAGGTATACTAGCGCGGAATCGAAAACAGCAAAAAACGAAGTCGTGGGATGAAGCGGCCTCACGGGTGCCGAGCCTACAGGAAAAACAGTTCGCCATCCTGAAATACGATCATTTTCGACTTGCCGCACGCATGATTTTTCGATTCAGGAACACAGTTGTTTTGCCCCGGCGGGGCGGCACTCCGCGGCAGGAAGGATTGGATAGCCTGCCGAATATCTTCCGCCGAGTCGAAACTCTGAGCAAATTGTGAGAGAGTACACCCTAACCGCCATGACCAGCATCGACACCCTGCCCGAATCCGCAAGCGCCTCCTCAAAGCGCCGTTACAACCTCTTTCTGCTGGTCGTCGCCGGCCTGGGTGGATTGCTGTATGGAATCGACGTAGGGATTATCGGAGGCGCGCTGCCTTACCTGGAAGCGACCTCGCGCCTGACCGCCGCGCAGCTCTCGGTGATTGTTGCGGCGGTGCTGCTGGGGAGCGTGTTTTCAACGTTGTTCGCGGGAATGCTCGCCGACTGGCTGGGCCGCAAGCCGCTGATGATTCTCAGCGGATTTTCTTTCATTGTGAGCATTCCGGTGATTGCCCTTTCGCAGGGGTATGGGCCTCTTTTCTTCGGACGGCTGCTTCAGGGCGTGAGCGGCGGGCTGATCGGCGTGGTGGTTCCACTGTATCTGGCGGAGTGTTTGGCGGCGCGCGACCGGGGCAAGGGAACCGGCGCCTTCCAGTGGCTGTTGACGCTGGGAATCGTGGCGGCGGCGGTGGTGGGCATCTATTTCAGTTACCGTGTCCAGGCGGTGGCAAGCACAGCAGACGCGGCAACGCTGTTTGGGTTCAAGGATCAAGCGTGGCGGCGGATCTTCTGGGTTTCGCTGCCTCCGGGCGTGCTGTTTGTGCTGGGCAGCCTGTTTGTGACGGAGTCGCCGCGCTGGCTTTTCCGGCGTGGGAAGAAGACGCTGGCGCATGAGGCGCTGCTGCGCTCACGCACTCCAGAACAGGCCGGCATCGAGTTAGCTGAGATGGAAGAAACGGCGCACACGGCGACTGCAAAACGCTCGTCCGGGGAGAAGCTGCACGACTCCCTGCTCCGCCGCAAGTATGTGATTCCGTTCCTGCTCGCCTGCGTCATTCTGTTCTGCAACACGGCTACGGGGATCAATTCCATCATTGGATACAACGCCGGCATTCTGCTGCAGAGCGGCCTCTCCGACCTTCATGCGCACTGGGGCTATGTGATTTTCACTGTGGTGAATTTCCTGATGACCATGGTGGGAATGATGTTGGTTGACCGCAAGGGGCGCAGGTTCCTGCTGATTCTGGGCACGAGCGGGATCATCGTCTCGCTGGTGGGAGTAGGCGTACTGTTTCTGCGCACTGAAAACGTAAGCGTGGACTTGAGCAGCCGGGTGCAAGCCATGGTGAGCCCGAATCAGGAACTGACCTTGCGCTTCGACCGGGCCGAAGCCAACCAGTTGCTGGCCGCACAGGGCGTTGCGGACAAACTGGCCAAGCAGGTTGATGGCGATCGCGCCTCGCTGGCCATCATTTACTCCTATGGCGACTTTACCGCCGCCACCAGCTTTGTGCGTTCCGACGACCCAGCTGCCTTGCCCATACAGATCACGCGCGCAAGCTGCGTGCCGGCCAACAAGGTGGAGGCATTCTTCAAGAATCCATTTGCCAATCTTGAGGCTGCACAGTCCGCGCCGCTGAAAATCGTGAAGGCGCCGATTGGCCGCGTGCCCGATGCGCGCCACGGCTGGCTGGTTGCATTCGGACTGTACGTCTTCATGGCTTTCTATGCCGTGGGCCCCGGTGTGTGCGTGTGGCTCGCGCTGTCAGAGTTGATGCCGACGCGCATCCGCTCCAACGGCATGAGCATTGCCCTTGTTATCAATCAATTGGTTTCCACAACGCTGGCCGGCATCTTTCTGCCCTTCGTCAGCAAGTACGGCTACTCTTCGATGTTCTTCCTGTTCTCCGGCTTCACGGTGATTTACTTCGTTGTTGCGGCCTTCTTCCTTCCGGAGACAAAAGGCAAGACGCTTGAGGAGATTGAGGCGCACTTTGAAGGCAAGCCAACTGCTTAAAGTACAAGTGCAGTGCCGCGGCCAGCGCGGCAATCTCCCCTGGCCGGTACGCACCAACTAAGGCTGCAACGGTTCACAGAGGTCGGAAAGAGTTCCTTCCGAGCGGGCAACGATGACGGAGGCCATACAATTTCCCACAACGTTCATCAGTGTCCTGCCCATGTCCATCAAGGCGTCGATGCCGAGGATGAGCAGGATGGGAGTGGTGGGAATATGAATCGCGCTGGCTGTGGCCAGCAGAACAACCAAAACGGCGCGCGGAACCCCAGCCACTCCTTTGCTGGCCAGCATCAACGTAGCCAGAATCGCGGCATATTGAGACAAACTCAGATGCATACCCGCGGCCTGCGCAGCAAATACGGCAGCCATGGACAAATAGACGCTCGACCCCGTCATGTTAAAGCTGTACCCAGTGGGAATCACGAAAGCGACAATCCAGCGAGGCACGCCAAACTCTTCCATGCGCTCCATGGCGAGCGGCAGGGCTGCCTCCGAGGTTGTGGTTGCAAATCCGATCGCAGCGGGCTCGGCCACTGCGGCAATAAACCTGCGCAATGGAATACGAAAGGCGATGAGGATAGGGAGCATCACCAACAGACAGAATGCAGCCAACGCCGTGTAGTAGGTCAGCACGAGTTTAACCAGAGGCAGCAGCGAAACCAACCCCATGCTGCCCACGTTGTAGGCCAAGGCAGCGCCAGCCGCCAGCGGAGCGAGCACCATGACGAAGCGCGTCAACTGAAACATGGTGTCTGCAAGAGCCTGAAGAACAGAGACGAGCGGTGCGCGCTTTTGTTCGGGCAGCAGCGCCAGCGCCGCTCCGAAGAGTATTGAAAAGATCGCAACCTGTAGAATCTGGTTTTGTGCGACGGCCTGCGCAATGTTGTCCGGGATGAGATTAACCACAACCTGCTGCCAGGTCTGCATGCTCTGCACGGCGGGTGGCGCATCCTGAGCGAGCGGCAGTGCAATGCCCCAACCGGCGCCAGAGAGCGCCATCGCCAATGCGCCGATGATCAGGCCCAGCGTTGTGACAACTTCAAAGAAGATGAGCGCCTTCAGAGCCACGCGTCCGATGTTGCGCAGTTGGCTGTGCCCGGCGATGCCTGTCGTGATGGTGGCAAAGATGAGCGGCGCTACGATCATGCGAATCAGGCGCAGGAAAAGTTCGCCCAGGAAGTGCGTCTGTGCAGCGAAATGCGGTAAATCCAGGCCTAACTCGACTCCCCCCAGCATGGCAAGAAATGTCCAGACAAGAAGCGAGGGCCGGCACAGAGCGGCAGAGGCGAACAGCGAAATGGCAATCACACGCAGGGCCACACCGAGAGCTTGATGGCCAAGCAGGCCCGCGGCCACTCCCGCCAGCCATAACACCGTGCCGGCCAAAGCGAGGATCGGAGAGAACCTGGCCATGGTGCGCGGTCGTTTCGCAATCCGTTCAGGCATCATTTGGAAGTCAGATGTTGACTGCATTCATTATGCAACGGCGGCCACTTACTCGATTCGCAAGCACGCTCCGCCAACTCCGCGCCGACGCGTGCGGTTCGAAACAGGACATCATGCGGGCTGCAACTCCGATAAGGGCCGCATGAGGTGCATCGCTTCCGCGATAACATCCGCATACTTCAGTCCCGCGCCGGTATTAAACAGCACGACACGGTCCGATGCTTTGAGCTCTCCGCTGGCCAACAACCGGTCGTATGCGGCGGTAACCGCAGCGCCTTCAGGCGAAAGCAGAATCCCTTCATTCCTGGCCCAGTCGAGGATCGAAGCGAGGATCTCTTCATCGGTGAGCGCAAGCGCGATGCCGCCGGAATTTCGAAGGATATCAAGGATGATGGAATCGCCGTACGGCTTGGGAACGCGGAGGCCCGCGGCGAAGGTGGAGGCGTTCTGCCACACCTGGCAGCGGTTGACGCCCGCATCGTAAGCGCGGACGACGGGGGCACAGCCTGAAGCTTGGACTGCGATCATGCGCGGCCGCTTTCCCGGTTTGACCCAGCCAAGCTGCTCCAACTCTTCAAAAGCCTTCCACATGCCAATCAGTCCAACGCCACCGCCGGTAGGGTAAAAGACCGCGTCCGGATACTCCCAACCCAGTTGTTCTACCAGTTCGTATCCCATCGTCTTCTTGCCTTCGATGCGAAACGGCTCCTTCATCGTGGAAATGTCGAACCATCCTTCCTCCTGCTTCCGCTCACAAATGATGCGGGCGCAGTCGGAGATCAACCCATCCACCAGCGTGACGTTTGCCCCGTATGCAACCGCTTCAAGATAGTTGGCGAAGGGAACATCGCGCGGCATGAAGATATGAGCTTCGATCCCAGCAGCCGCCGCGTAGGCCGCCAGCGCTCCGGCTGCATTCCCTGCCGACGGGACGGCGAGTTTTCGCAATCCATAGTGTTGCGCCATGGTCACGGCCAGCGCAAGTCCGCGCGCTTTGAATGTTCCCGTTGGATTGGCGCCCTCCTCTTTAATGAATGCGCCGGGATACCGCTTGCTGCGCAGCATTGGCGTCCAACCCTCACCGAGCGTGACCGGGGGAACATCGGGAAGTACGGAGCGATAGCGCCACATCCCGGCCCACGCAGAATCAGCATCGGGCGCGATCACGTCGTTTGGAGTCGTGCCTTGCAGATGAGAGAGGTCATATCGGACAAAGAGCGAGCCGGCAGGCTGGTCCGCACATTGCGTGCAAACAGTCTGAGGCGATTGCGCCGAGGTCCGAGCTTGGCAGCGGGAGCATTCCAGGTAAGCGATTGGAGGCATTGGGTCCTGTAGTGTCGCGATTGACATTTCATATACTACGTAGCAGATAGGGTAGAATGCAAGAATTCATGATGAACGCGATGAAGAAACTCGAAACCCCGCAGAACTTGACCGCTCTGGCCTACAAGAGCATCAAGGCTTATATCCTGCATGAAGATCTGGATGAGACAACCAGGCTGACGGAGGAACTTCTTTCCCATCAGCTGGGGATCAGCAAATCTCCGGTGCGCGAAGCCCTGAATAGCCTGCACACCGAGGGCTTGATCCGCATCGAAGCTCGCCGCGGCGCCTACCTGAGGCGGTTTTCCCTTAAGGAAGTGAAGGATCTCTACGAGCTTCGTGAAATGCTTGAGGTCTATGCGGTTGGCGTGGCGGAACTTAGCCCCAGGTTAATTGCCGATCTGCGCAGTAGTGCGCGGCGTACGCGCAGGCTTCTTAAAGCCAACGACAAGCTCGGCCATATCGAAGAGGATACAAAGTTTCATGGGTTGATCGCCAGTGCAACTGGCAATGCGGAGTTATGCCGCGTACTGGACAATGTTCAGAGCCAGATATGGTTATGCCGGCGCAAAACGTACAGTCTGTCTTCTTCAACGGCGCCGGATGCGCACCTGGCCATTCTCGATGCACTGCAAAAGGGCAATCGGAAAGCAGCCCAGGCGGCCATGCACGGCCACATAGCTCTGGTGAGGCAACGCCTGATCGCTTTCATGGATGAGAAGAAATGATTGGAGCTGTTTTCAGTTGGACTAGGTCCGTGACCGGATGAAGATGTTCTATCCAATGAACGAACGTGGGCCGGGAGGCCCACGCTACAGCCGGCCAGGAGGCCGGCGCTACATTTCCAAAAGGAACATTTTCATTCGGCCAAAGAACTAGAAGCCCGCGGGTCTCACCGCAGCAACATCGAACGCCCGCTCCAGCGTCATTCCAACTTCGGCGACGGTTCCCTCCTCGAAAAGCTTTCCTACCAGGGTTATGCCGTGCGGCACGCGCCTTGGCGCGGCAAACTTCGGTAGAGGGTTCTTCGGGTCCGGAGCCCAATCACTCCGTGCTTCCGATACTTCAACAAACCCCGCCCTCAAAGTGAGAGATGGATGGCCGGTGAAGTTTGTTATGACCAGGAACTCGTCGCGCAGGGAAGGCACAAGCAGAACGTCGACTTCGGAAAAGACTCTTTCCATCTCCAACGCGACCTTGCGGCGCATTCTGTCGGCCTGCACAAAGTCCACCGCCGACAGAAACCGCGATTGACGGAACGTGTTCGGCCACGCATCCGGCACCTGCATTGTCAACTCATCTAATTGATGGCTCAGTGTCAGCTCTTCAAACGCCGCGGCGGACTCGGCAAACAGAATGATGTTGAGCGAGTCGTAAGGCCAGTCGGGCAGTGACACCACCACCGGCGTCATGCCCACCTTCTTCACCGTTTCAAGCGCCGCCCGGTCCACTTCGGTTGCCGGGTCTTTCTGCATCCAGGCAGGAATGTATCCTACACGGAGGCCAGTAACATTGGCATCGGAATTGAACGCCAGTTTGCTGGGAACACTTGCCACGTCTCCGGGGTCGGGCCCACTGATGGCATGGAGCACGAGCATCGTGTCCTCGACCGAGCGCGCCATAGGGCCCAGCTTGTCGCAGCTCCAACTCAAGGTCATTGCGCCAGTGCGCGGCACACGCCCATAGGTTGGCCGCAGCCCGGTAACACCACATCGCATCGACGGGCTGACAATGCTGCCCTGCGTCTCGCTCCCGATCGCAAATCCCACGAGCCCCGCAGCCACAGCCGCTCCCGGCCCCGCACTTGAACCTGACGAGCCCTCCTCAAGGAGCCAGGGATTCTTCGTCTGGCCGCCAAACCAAATATCGTTCAGCGCCAGCGCGCCCAGGCTTAACTTCGCAACCAGCACCGCACCCGCCTCATTCAGCCGGGCGGTTACCGCCGCATCCCGCAAAGGAACGCGATTGCGAAACGGCTCCGCACCATAAGTGGTGGGAATGCCCGCCGTATCCAGAAGGTCCTTTGCGCCCCATGGAATTCCATGCAGCGGCCCTCGGTATTTGCCGGCGGCGATCTCCTTATCCGCAGCACTCGCCTGCATGAGCGCGTGCTCGCGCGTCAGGGTAATGACGCAGTGAAGCTTGGGGCCAAACGTCTCCAGCCGCTTGAGATAGATTTCGGTAAGTCGCTGCGACGTAATCTGCCGCGATCGGATCCATTGTGAAAGCAGCGTGACTGGTGCGAAGGCGATGTCTTCATCCTGCCTGGGAAGACTCGGCACGGGATAGGAGCGAATCGAAAACTCGTCTTTCGCGGGCCCGCTCTTGGTTCCCGGCAGAGTCGGGTTCCACACGGTCGCCGGCGCAATCGTCTCCTCAATTGCCAGTTTTCTGGGACCAACCCGGCGCTCATACACGGCCGCCATGGACTCCTGCCAGTTTCCAGCCGCCTGCGCAAGGTCTTTCTGCGTCATCACCGTCTGCACCAGCTTTTCGGCTTCAACGAACGTCTCGACCGAAACTGCCGGCCCGACCGGCGGAGACGTTCCAAACGCCGTTGGGGTTCCCGGCGGTGTTGCAGGCTGCTGTGCCTCCGCCGAATTTGCGGTCAATGCGACTGCCATCAATCCAAGCGAACTTTTCGTTAGAAACTTCCGGCGCGATGAACGCATCGTTCTCCTTTGGCAAGCGGTCTCAGGCGCTCGCTAACAATAGTCTGTATCGTTTTCTGAAATCGGCTGCGCCCCATCAAGAAGTCATGAGCGACGTTCCGGTAGAGGCGCGACGGCCTGGCTGCAATGCCCGGCCGTGTCGCAGGCCCTGACTCCAAAGAATACGTTGTCCTTTGACACGGGGAGTGTGACGGAGTTATTCCCCGTGGCGGCCCCATATTTTGAGGCGTCTGTGGAGAACTGCCAATTTGAAGCAGCGGTCTCGCGCCACACGATCTGGTAGTGGATTGAGGTGGGAGCAGCGTCAGGCGGATCCCACTTCAGCGTTGTGTTGTTATCGAGGTTCGTTGTTACGATGCGTACGTTTTGAGGCATGCCCGGCGATGAGGCAAGCGTGGCCAACGTGGCCATATTCAGCCGGGCAACCTGCGCAATGTACTGGAAGTCATCGAACTTGAGGAGGTCTCCGAACTCGATTCCGCCTTCTGTTCGAACATGCTGATGCTGGTGGTTGAAGTTCTCTCTCCACTCAGTGAAGCGAACGGCCGGGAATCCTTCGGCGCTGAAAGAACTGTGGTCTCCTCCGCGAAGATAGCGATCGAGCCGAAGCTCCATCACCGGTTCAAACGGCTTCAGTTGTCCCGGTCTGGCGGCCGCGGCTCCGGTTGCGGGGGCGGCGAAGTAGGTTTGGCCGACTGCCAGAATTTCGCGCGCCAATTCGCGCGACGGAGTGTCGTTTTCCATGCCGAGCGAGAGCATCTGCGCGATCGTGGCGGGCGGAGCTGACGGCAAAATGCCCTGCGAAAAGACACGCACCAGCGATTTGTTTTGCAATGTCTCGCCCGGAGTTGTGTCGCCGCCGACAATGTCGTTATTGAGAACGCCTTCAAGCTGCCAACCTTCGTCTTTGGCAAGCTTGGCAAGATGATGGCTTCCGTTGAGCCCCTGCTCTTCACCTGCCACGCAAACGAAGACGATTGTCGCGGGGAATTTGTACTGGCTGAGAATGCGGGCGGATTCAAGGCTGACCGCCGTTCCACTGGAATCGTCGTTTGCACCGGGGGCTGGTGAGTGAGAGTCCATGATATCGGTCTCCCGCGTGTCGTAGTGGCCGGTCACCAGGTACATGCGCTTGGACTGCACCGGATCGCTGCCGCGAAGGATGGCGATTACGTTTCGAATCGGCGTCGGCTTGACAATGCGCGCCCTTGCAGCAGCAGGCCCTGTCGGCGGCTGTTCCACAAAGGCATCCACCTTGACCTCAAGGCAGTTGCCGCACGCCTTGCTGTAGCCTTCAAACTGCTCCTTGATCCAGTCGGAAGCAGCCAGAACGCCAGTTCCAGGAGGAAGATCGGTCTCCGTGCTGGAGACCGTGCTGCGGTTGTAGAAGTTAACCAGCGCAGCAATATTGTCACGGATTTTTTCCGCGGAGACCTCTTTGAGTGCGGCTGCGATCTGCTTGTCAGCGGGAGCCGCGGCCACAGGTGCTCCTGCAAGCCTATAGTCACGCATGTTCTGGTTGGCATTCGATGCCTCTTGCGCATGGGTTATGGAATGGATCATGCCAAGAAAGAGGCAGGGCGCCAGCAGTTGGCAAGTGCGAACAGAGAGACAGCGAGCCGCCGCGTTGAAGATTGCCATGGCAATAGCCTTTCCTCAGTTGCTGTTGAAATCGATTTGGTCGAGTGAGTACAAGGCCGGCGGCGCCGCATAGAACTGCCAATTGGCCCACGAACTATCTCATTGGCGAGAATTATAGACCAAGCCAAATGCTCCCTGTAGAAGCATTGAGATGACGCCCAAATGACGGTTAGATGAAGTTTGGATGACGTTCTGACTGCCGGAGTCTTCTTTCGTTGAGACAGGATTGCTTTGAAAGCAAGCATTTGCAAGGGGAATTGCACCGGATGCTGTGCACTACCAATGGTGCAGCAAAAAACATGTTGACTGATATATTATATGCGGTATATTGGAATGAATCACTTACAGCGCGGCTCCCCAGTCCCCTTGGAGGCTGCCGTGTATCCCAAAACCTGGTTCAACATCTTCCGGAGGTCAACGTGAAGCTGTACAAGTTTTTCGCCGTTCCACTGCTGGGAATCTTGGGAGTTTCTGCATTTGCCCAATCCACCGCTACGCTATCTGGCGTTGTGACGGATCCGACTGGCGCTGTTGTGCCCAACGTTCACATCACCGTCCACTCCCTCGCGACCGGGCTTGATCGCAGTATTGTGACCGATTCCGCCGGTATTTATATAGTTCCCTCATTACAGCCTGGCGATTACCAGGTTGAGGCAACAGCGCCGGGCTTCGGCAAAGTGACGATCAAAAAGGTGACCCTGGACGTGGATATGAAGGTAGCGGCGAACATCAGTCTGCCGCTCGCAGCGACCGGAGCGACGATCCAGGTGCAAAGTTCCGCATCGCAGATCGAGAGCCAAACCATTACGGTTGGGCAGGTGATCGATCAAACTTCGGTGCAGGAACTTCCTTTGAATGGCCGCCACTTCCTCGACCTGACCGTGCTCACTCCGGGAGGCGTCGTGGCTGACACGGCGGGCAGCCTCACCGCGGCAAGCCGTGGACTGGGAGCGAACTCGTTCATCACTGCCGGCAATCGCGAAGATTCGGTGAACTTCCAGATCAACGGCATCAACCTGAACGATATAAGCCAGAACCAGATTACGTTTCAGCCGTCGATCAACACCACGTCCGAGTTCAAGATCAATAACTCCACCTTCAGCGCGGAGTACGGGCGCAGCGACGGCTCGATTGTGACCGTTGCCACGCGCTCCGGCACAGACAAGTTTCATGGCGAGGCTTTCGACTACTTCCGCAACGAAGCACTTGACGCGCGCAACTACTTCAACCGCTCTTACAACGTCACCACTGGAGTGCCGCTAACAGCGGGTACCGGCGACAAGGCCCCACTGAAGCGCGACAACTTCGGTTTCAGCGTAGGCGGCCCGATCTGGAAGGGCCACACGTTCTTCTTCGGAAGTTATGAGGGCCTGCGTCAGCATCAGGGCATCCTGCAAAACAGCACGGTGATCTCAGCGGCCAATCAAACGGCAATCGCGGCCAATAAGGCTGCTGAACCCGCAGCCGCATTACTGGCCGCGCTCATCCCGCTACCAAATAATGGCGCCAACTTCACCGGGTTCACGCCCGGCCCGGTGCAAATCGACCAGTACACCCTCGACATCCTTCATGAGTTCAGCGCAGTTGACTCGGCGCACGCCTTCTATGCGTTCCAGCACGACGTCCGCACAGAGCCGGCATTGCAGGGCGACACCATTCCCGGCTGGGGAGACCACCGTCACGCGCATCGCCAGATTGGCACCTTCAGCGAGACCCATATCTTCAGCCCGACCCTGGTGAATGAAGTGCGTCTCGGCTTCAACCGCATCGCCATCGCATTCAACCCAGCCAACTTGACCAGCCCCACAAGCGTCGGCATCGGCGATGGTCTCACGGGCAATGTAGGTTTGCCCCAGATCACTCTCTCCGATATCGGCCTGGTCTTCGGTGGTCCTTCGGGTTTCCCGCAGGGGCGCTTTGATACCACGGGTGTCATTTCAGATACGGCGACACAGCTCTCGGGCAAGCACACCTTCAAGTTTGGCGGCGAATTCCGCCGCTACCTGGTGGCCAGCTTCACCGGGAACATCGGGACACTCACCTTTACCACTTCAACGACGGCTGCCAGTTTGTTCCAGACCGATATGGCCACCGTCTTCAGCGTGCAACCCAATATCGTATCCAGCCGTGTTTACGATAATTCCGCGGCACTGTTTGCCCAGGACAACTACAAGATCACACCCAAACTTACGCTTGAACTCGGTGTGCGCACTGAGTGGAACGGAACGCCCACCGAGGGCGAAAATCGCTTTGTGCTATTCAGCCCCTCCGCGCTTACGCTCACCCAGGTGGGGACCAACGGCTTTGGAGACAGCTCCGAATACGCCCAGAACTACAACCTCGAGCCTCGCTTTGGATTTGCTTACGACGTGTTCGGCAAAGGGAAGACGGTGGTACGCGGAGGCTATGCGTACCTGGTGGACCAACCGGTTTCCGGTGTCGTCACGGGACTGGCGTCCAATCCTCCATTCAGCACTGCAGTCTCTTATAACAGCACTGCGATTCCGGTCTCCGCGCTGTATGCCGATGCGAAGCTTTCGGGCCTCTCGATTTACATGGTTAACCCAAACTACAAGAACGCGTACATCGAGAGCTTTAACCTGAACGTGCAGCAGGCGCTGCCATGGGGAATGGTCTCCTCGCTCGGGTATTATGGGTCACTCGGGCGCCATTTGGAGATTGAATCCAACATAAACCAGGTGGTCGGCTCGGCAAGCAATACGCAGGTGCATCCCTTCACAAGCCTCTCCCTTACCAGCGGCATCGATCCCGGTGCAGCCATCGCCTCCAACATCGGCGAGAGGACCAGTAACAGCTTCTCGGACTACAACGCCATGTGGGCTGTGCTGAGCAAGAACATGAGCAATGGCCTCGAGTTCAACATGAACTACGAGTGGACGAAGTCGATGGACCTTAACTCGCTCGGGTCGCAGGGTGGCTTGACTCTGCCGGACAGCACCAACCCCAAAGAGAACTACGGCCTGTCAGACTTCGACGTGCGCCAGCACTACGCCGGAACCGCGGTCTATACGCCGCACATGAAGGGCAACCGCCTGCTCACGGGCTATCAGCTTTCAACGATCATCCAGTACCAGACCGGCAACCCCGTCAATGTTCTTGCCAGCAGCTCGAGCTTCAACGGCATCACGGGCTTGGTTCGTCCAACGCAGGTTGGTCCCATCACAAGGTCGAAGCAACAGTTGGCCGGAGTGGCAAACGTAACCTTATTCCCGAGCAGTGGCCTGGCTTACGGGGACACTGTCTGCGACGTAACGAACTACACCTCAGGCTGCAGCTTTGAAGTTCAGGGGACACAAGCCAGCGCCACCGCAACTACCGCACCGACCGTTTACACCGCTCTCGGCGCCATGCAGCGCAACGCTATAACCGGACCGGGCTTCGCGGATGTGGATCTCTCGGGACAGAAAGACACGAAGATCTTCGAGGGGCTCAACTTCCAACTGCGTGCCGATGCCTTCGACATCCTCAACCACCCCAACTTCGGTCAGCCTTCGGGCAATGTCCAGTCGTCAGCCTTCGGCCAGATCTCGGCAACACGCTTCGCCACAAGCGATGGCGGTTCTTCACGCCAGCTTCAGATCAGCGCGAAGTTCATTTTCTAGTTCGTTGAACCTATAGGCCTGCGCAGCGCCAGGGAAGTTGACTGGCACTGCGCAGGCCTTTTCTATGCTTGCTGACCGAGGATCGCACTCACCGAACACGGTGGTTGCATGCGACCAGGTCTCTGACCGCGTGATTTCGTGCATGGCAATTGAGTGCTGCGGCATCCCACCCTTGGCGCAAAAACAGAGGCGCGCCGAGGGTGGGGCGCCAATTCTGGTACGACAACAAACGGTCAAAGGCCCAGCTTTCATTTCATCGCAGAAGATCGCCGGTTACATGCAGACTTGCCAACTGTTTCTCGCGCCGATTACGCGGGTGGGTTGAGACATTGCCAAGATTGCGCACATTCTCCGCGCCTGGACGCTGGCGGTATTGCAGGCAATGTCCATTGGAGCTATACTGGCGGCGTCCACGTAGCACTTCATCTTCAGTTGCTTGTCGGCCTGCAATCTGGCTGACATCGGGAGAAAGCTTATGTCGAGAGGAATTGTGAAGACCTGTATCCTCGCAGGATGCCTTTTTTTCGCCTGTGTTGCAGCGACCGCTCAAGAGGTGGTTCATGCTCTTACTGGGACAGTGAGTTCCATCGATGCTGCCGGCAAGACCTTCACGGTGTTTACAGACAACCATTCGGATGGCTTTTTCAAAGATCGGACGAATTCCAAGGCGCCGATCAAATTGGATAGGAAGATCCGCAATGACGCAACCGCGGATGATGCCTCCAAGAAGCAGGGGGCGTACGTGATCGTCTTTTATTTTGGCGAAGGCGAGGCGAGGAACGCAGTTGGATTGCGGAGCCTGGGGCCGGGACCGTTCACAAGAAGCACTGGAACCGTCGTCAAGTTCGAAGGCAAGGAGCATTCACTCTCGATCAAAGACGAATCGGGGGAGATCGAGTCTTTCAAGATCACCTCAGATACAGTGGCAGAGACTAGCACCGGAGTTGTGGACGGATTCAAGTTTGAACCCCAAAAGGGCGATCACGTGCAAGTGACAGCCGCGGCGGCGAGCGGCAGCGCCACGGCCCTGTTTGTCAATGCGCTGTAATCCTGATTGAGCGAGGTTCGAAACTTGCAACTCTAAAGCGAGACCTGGGGCGCCCAGATCTTCATGATCGGCATTCCAGAATCACGCGGTCAGGGTACTATGGGCTTCCAATCTCGTTGCTATTCTTCCCTCGCTTGTTGAGTGGAGCGACGGGAACCCCGGCGCTATTCCGCACATGCTGAAGATGGCGCAACTCCCACAGTGCAGAGCCGGCGACCAGATCGAAGCGCGCATCCTCCGCGTGGACTAGGTCCGTTACCGGATGAAGATGTTCTATCCAATGAACGAACGTGGGCCGGGAGGCCCACGCTACAGCCGGCCAGGAGGCCGGCGCTACATTTCCAAAAGGAACATTTTCATACGGCCAAAGAACTAGGGCGCATTCGGGTTAACTCTTTACCGTCGAGATGGAAATCATAGCCCGCCCACCCATTGTGCAAAGAACGCACAATGGATGGGGCACAGCCGACGCGTTAACGCTTGAGTTGAAAATGCTCTAACGCAAAGGCCGCAGATAGCTGGAAGGGCTCGATCCGCTTCAGATATGGATGGGACGCCGTTTCTGGAAACGCTTCAGCGCGGCAGGGCCAGCAGCGCGCCCCAGTTCAACCCCGAGCCAAAGGCGGAAAAGACCAGCGGACCGGAGAGCACGGCAGTTTGTCCGCGATGCCACTCGTCCGCCGCAATCAGCAGGGATGCCGACGAGGTGTTTCCGTAGCGGGCGATGTTGGTGAAGAATCGTTCCGCCGGCGTCTTGAGAGCTGCCGCAACGCGTGCAATCAGGTTCAGGTTGGCCTGATGCAGCAGGAACGCTTCGACTTGAGAAGCGGCAAGCTGGTTGCGGACGAGCAGTTCGTTGATGGCGCGAGGCATCTTGCGCGAGGCATGGAGGATTACGGCCGATCCATCCATGTGAAACTGCCCATCCCGCAGGAAAAGAACTTCAGCCGCGGCGCCGTCGGTGAACAGGCAGGAGTCCGCGATGCGGGCAAAGCCGGTCTCCGCGTCCACCAGGGCTGCGCCCGCGCCGTCGCCGAAGAGGATTGCGGTGTTTTTGCCTTCGGGAGTGAGGGAGACGCGGCGCGACATGATCTCCGCTCCAACCACCAGCACACGGCCCGCGGCGGGCGCAAGCTGTGCGGCCAAGGCCAGCCCGATAAGCGACCCGGCGGAAGAAACAGGAATGTCGAGGGCGGGCGTAGAGGCAAGGCCGAGCCCGGCGGCGATCTGGCTGGCTGGTCCGGGACAAAAGCGGTCGCTCGACCCGCTTGCCACCAAGATCATGCCCAATTGCGCGGCGGTTGCGCCGGCTTTTTCAAGGCAATCTTGCGCGGCCAGCAGGCCGATTGCGGCAACTGTATCTGTCTCGGCTGCGTAGCGGCGCTCTTCGATGCCTGAGACTTCGAGAATCCACTCCGGCGTTGCATCCACAAGCGGCGCAAGCTCCCGATTGCTCACGCGGCGCGGCGGAAGCCAGGAACCGAAGGCGCGCAGGAAAGCCATCCTCTATCTCCTGGATGCGAGGTAGGTTTCAACCTTGGCGATGGTGTCAAACTTGCGAGCCGATAAGTCGGAGTCTGGAATGGTGACGCCAAATTCCTCCTCCAGGCCGGTAACAAAATCGGCAAGGGCGAAAGAGTCCAATAGCCCGGAGACAAACAGCGACTCATCCGCGCCGGGGCTGATCTCTTTTCCGCTCACTTTATGAAGAACCTTAAGGATTCGAGCCTGTGGCTCCATCTGTAACTCCTTGTGCCGTAGTTTCGTTGGCGTTTGGGCTCCGTTCTTTGTAGGCATGATACCCGGTCATCAGGTCGGCCAGCAGCGCGTCCGCCATCGCCCGGTATCCGTCGCCGGTGAAATGGGTGTGATCCGGCTGCGCCCAGCCCGCGTAAACCCACTGCTGCATGGCGCCCAGGCCGCCCATGCGCTTGCGCTGGTCCCAATACGCACATCCGTGAGTGCGGCAAACGGCGCGCTGCGCCTGGATGATGCGATCGGTTCCCGAGTAAGGATGCCATGCGCGATGCTGGGCCACCGAACGGTCCGGAGGACCTACAACCAGGATCGACGACTCCGGAACATATTGGTGCAGGTCATCGATGATGGAAGCGAAGGTCTCTTGATAACTCTCCTCATCCCAATAGGAACTGGCCGCTTCATTGGTCCCATAGGCCAATACGATCAGGGCTGGAGAGTTGTCCTTGAGATAGCGCGAGAAAAGCGGCTGATCCCACTTGAGGATCAGAGGGGCCTCGGCTCCGTTGATGCCGATCGACTCCCAGGTAACTCCCGGCTGGGTGGCAACCCATCCCAGCAGAGTTACGGGAGCGCTCTGCTCCGTAGTCACTTCAAAATGGTGATCTCCGGGCGTGCAAAAGTAGCTATATGTGCCGGGACTCGTGACCGGTGCGTCCGTTTGAATCTCGGCGGTATCGACGCCGTTGTCTGAAAAGCGAAGGCTGCCGCCGCCGGGCTGTTGCAGGTATTGAAGGTCGAGGGAAGTGCAGGGTGCGTCCAGGGTGACATGCTCTCCGGCACGCTCGGTTGAGATGCTGATGCCGCCGAGGCCCGTTTGGCCGTCCCCGAGCTGTAGGAACTTGTTGCCCTGCGTCTTCCATCCGGGCGACTGCGAGCGCTCCGAGCCTAGAATTCTGTAACCGGCAAAGGGCCGGCCGGCATAGGAGTAGCCGATACCTCCGTCGCCGAACTGCTCCTGGAAGACGCGCCGGGCCTCGCCCGTAAACATGTCCGCCGCTGTGTGCGAGTCGCCGAACTGCAAGACGCGCACGGTACCGGTCTGTGGCCCTGTGTCATGAAGCTCGGACTCGTGGGATTCAAGCTGAGCATAAAACCCGTTCAGCGCGGCTCCGTAAGCGATGGCCTGCGTGGCCGGTTCCTTGAGCTCTGTGCCGATCTCCTCGACCAGTGCGGCTTTGCGCGCGGGGTCAAGGCGCGGCCCAGCATAGTAGCGCACACGCAAACGCCCCTTCGATCGAGTTGCTCGAGTTGCTTTGCCCGTCGTGGGCCGTCCGGGCGTGATCCGTGTGCTCTGGTGTATCTTGGCGCTCGATTTGCTTGCCGCTGGAGGGTGATGCTTCTTTTTAGCCGGAGCGGCGGACAGCAGGGCAGCGCTCGTAAGCGCCAGTATCGTGGCGGCTATGCAGACGGCGGGAAAAGGCCGAATTGCAGTCGCAACCCTCGAAAGACGTCCCTCCGGGGCTAAACAGGCTGCGGAAAAAGGCCTGAATCCAGGCCAAACGGATGAAAAGCATACCTCAGGGGCTAAAGCCTCCGTTGATTCTGCCGCCTTTGTGCCAGGGATAAATCCCTGGCCTACCGCCCGAACGAGTTTTTCCGCAACCTGTAAGGCCCGGGTTGATTCTGCTGCCTTTGTGCCAGGGATAAATCCCCGGCCTACCGTCCGAACGAGTTTTTCAGCAGCCTGTGCGGCTACGCTCGCCCTGGTTGAAAGACGCCGGATTGGAAGATGCCAGCTCATTTTTCCCTGGCCTTCTTTCCGGTGTGTTTCGCGGCAGGTTTGGATTTTGGTGTTGCCTTGGCCTTGGCTTGGTCTGCGTCCGTCTTGGGGGCCATTACGGGGCTTGCGGCTGGCAGGGCAATTCCGTGTTGCATCTTCCATCGATTGTATCCCAGCCCCAACTGCTCGACGAATAGACCGGCCACGATGGCGGCTCCCTGCGGTGTCGGATGCAGAAGGTCGGCCGTGCACAGCCTGGGACTGGCCGCATACCAGCGGGCCATGGTGCCATCGCCGCCCATTGCATCGTAGGTGTCAAAGAAGGCAACGTGGGTCTCGGCGGCCACCTGGCGCTGAATGGCAACGATCTCGGGAATGGTGCTCATGGTCCTGATTTCGTCCAATCCGCTGCGTTCCCCTCGATCCATCGGGCTCATCACCAAAATAGACGCGCCGGGGACGGCCGCGCGTATCCGCTGTATAGCCAGACGCAGTTCTCCGGCATATTGCTTGTGAACGAACGCGCCAAAGCTGCTTTCGTTGGAGCCATAGTTGATGATGACCAGCGCCGGCGCAGCATGATCAAGCTCCTGCTTCCACAGAACGGGCTGCAAGACACGTGCCAGGACGGAAGTGGTTGCGCCGTTCAGGCCGAGGCTGTCATAGAGCAGCCCGCTGGCGCCGCGGCGGAAGTCCGCGCCAAATAAGGTCACGGTTCCCGTTGTGGGCCGGATGGAAACGGTCTTCGTTCCCGGCGGCAATTCCACGTGGACCCAGCCAACTGCCTGCGTCTCCGAGGCGGTGGTTTGCTCGACGATCCGCCGATCGTCCGCCTCGACGGCAAATGCGCCGCCCCCGGATTTGGCCAGGTACTCGACATCCACCGCCGATTGTTGCGATTCGGTGAGCCGGAATTTGCTCCATGCGCCGGATTGCCCCTCGAAGGCCGCGCCGCCCAGCCCATAGATTCCCTCGCGCATCAGGCCCACGCCGGTGCGCATCTTCCAGCCGTGGTCGCTGATCTCCACGCCGCGGTGACCATACCAGGCCCAGGGCTTGGCGATGAGCGTGTAGCCGCGGCCGGCGTCGCCAAAGCGGCTTTGCAACTGAGCGCGCACGTCGCCGGTGATCAGGTCGGCGGTGGTGGGCGAGTCGCCATAGTGCAGCACCGTGACCACGCCAACCGCTTTTCCCTGCTCCTGACTCCCCTGGCTCAGCTTCCCCTGCTCAAGGATCCAAAGTGCTGCAAAGAATGGGTCCAGGCTGTTGGTATCATCGGCAAACACGGCCGAGACCTGCGGCAGCTTTTCGTTCCCCCTGGGTTGGATCGCGGGTGTTTTGGGAACCACAGGGGCAGGGGGCTGAGGCCAGTGGAGCCGGAACGTCTCCGCAAAGATGCCGGGGTCCAGACCCTTGGTGTGATCCACGTACCAATGCCAGCCCGCCAGCGCGCCCACCAGCACGAGAATGGCCAGGGCAGTCTTGAACGGGAAGCGTGAGCCGCCGCCAGCCAGCTGGGGACTGGGCTGGTCGGGACCGGGTTCGGAAAAGTCAAAAATTGCCATAGACAAAGGGAGCGGAACCGCGGCCCGCCAGCGTTTGAATCAGCAAGATCAGGGCGGCCATGGCCAGACCCTGCACCCAGAAAGGCGTGCGAGCAGCCACTTCCGCCGAAATCTCAAACCAGCGCGGAGGCAGTGAATGAAAGACCGCGGCAAGCAGCATTACGCCCAGCAGAAGCGGCGTCAGATTGTCCGTGGACCAGGTCAACGCGCCCAGGCTGCGCAGGATGGCCAGCGCGTTTTCAAGCGAGCTGGCGCGAAAGAAGATCCAGGTGAAGCAAACGAAGTGGAAGGTCACCAGGCCGCCCAGCAACTTGGCCCACCAATGGGGCGAGGGAAGTCTGCGCCAGAGCTTCCAGGCAAAGACGACACCCAACGCCAGCCCGTGCAGCACGCCCCAGATGAGAAAGTTCCAGGAAATGCCGTGCCACAGTCCGCCCAGGGTAAATGTGATCAGGAAGGCATAACTGTAAGAGAGCAGGGGATGCTTGCGCCGCTTGGGCAGCACGTCGAAGAGGTAGTCGCGCAGCCAATTGGAGAAGGTGATGTGCCAACGGCGCCAGAAGTCGGCCACGTTCACTGCGAGGTACGGCCGGCGGAAGTTTTCCGGGAGCTGAATGCCGAGCAGCAGCGCCGCGCCGATGGCAATATCTGTGTAGCCTGAGAAGTCGAAGAACAGTTGCAAGGCGTAAGCGTAGACGCCCACCAGCGTTTCCAGGCTGGAATACAAAGGCGGCGTGTCGAAGACGCGGCCGACCAGATTGTTGGCCAGATAGTCGGCAATGAGCAGCTTCTTCACCAGCCCGACGCCTATCAGCAGCAGGGCGCGACCGCCATCCTCAGCGCTGAAGACGAAGGGCTTTGAAAACTGGTCCAGCAGCTTGCCCTGGCGGGGAATGGGCCCCGCGGTCATCGAAGGGAAAAACAAGGCCGACGCCAGATAGGCCAGGTAGCTGCGGGTGGGCTGTATTTCACCTTGATAAAGGTCGATGGTGTAGGTAAGCGACTGAAAACAATAGAACGAAAGGCTCAGAGTGAACAGCCAGCCAAAGCGTCCCGCAGTCAGGAGCGGAACCAGCTTGAGCCCAACCAACAGGCCCAAATTCACGACCAGAGAAACCCCGAGCAGTAGCCGGCGGGCTGCCGTCTTCTGTGCCCGTCCCAATCCCAGTCCGACTAGAAAATCCGCGCTCGCCGCCACGGGCAACGCCAGGTAGATCAGGCTGAAGCGGGCGAGGAAAAACAGGTTTGCCGCTACCAGAAGCGCCAACTGGAGCCGGCGCGACCCGGCGGCAGCCCAGTAGAGCAGGCACACTGCAACAAGAAAGACAAAAAAAGGAGCGGCGCTGACCAGCATGGAAGGGTTCCAGACTATAGTCCATGACCCGCGGCGTAGAGGTCAAGCCCGCCCAGGTCCGCCCAGGTCTGTGTTCATGGTGCAGGGTTTCAAGCCTCGCCCAATCGGCGGGCGATTAAGAAACTGGCTGCGGGAACACACTTGATCACCTCGTATGGACTTTGAAGGCGGCAAAATCTGGAGGATGTCACGCGAATTCGAAGACTATTCCGCTCATCGGGAGAACCTTGTGGCGACCGAGGGCATCCTTTGAAAGATTGCGGCCGAAGGAGGATTCTGAATCCGCATCCTCTGGAATGTTCTTCCCAGGTTCACTTTTCCGGGGGTGGAGTCTGCCGGAATTCCATGTGCGGCTCTGGGCTGGATCGAGGAGGTTGGATGCTCCTGGGCGCGGGATCAGGCCGCGACTGGCTTGGGAAAGGCAGTTTTGCACTGTTTCTGGTGCAATCTGCAAGCTGCTGAGGATGAAAGGCTTATGGCGATGAAGCAGCAGATCCATCGCTCCTTCGACAAGAATACCGGTCTATTTCTCGCCAATAGCTGGGCAAAGGGGTATCGATTTAGTAAAATGGGGAGATGGTTATTCGAAGGAAATCACGCAACATGAGCTTGAAGACTCCGCTCGGGATTTGTCTCCTGGCTGGAGCTTCATCGGTTGCACTGGCCGTTGTGGGGGTTACACTCTCCACGCCGGCAGTGCATGCGGATGCGCGGCTTCCCAGACCCGCATCAACCGCGCCACCTTCCGCTCCGATCCTGAGCGCAACGCCGGTTTTGCAGACGCCCGCAAAGGCAGCCGTTCAATCGCGGACCGATATGCTCCACGGCATCGCCTCGTGGTACGGTTCGGTACTCAACGGCCATCGCACGGCCAGCGGCGAACGGTTCGACATGTTCGCCATGACGGCCTGTCACCCCACCCTGCCCTTTGGCACCCTGGTGCGCGTGGTTAATCAAGACACCAAGAAATCGGTCGTGGTGCGCATCAACGATCGGGGCATACTCTCCGAGGGGCGCATTATTGACCTCTCCTATGCCGCGGCCCAGGAACTGAAGATGACCAAGGCCGGTCTTGCTCAGGTGGATGTTGAGGTCATCTCCCTGGGCCGGCCGCACCACAGGAAGTAGGCGGTCTCGCACGGCATTCATCGGCCAGCCTTCGGGCTGGCCGTTTTGCGTGGCGGACTGCGTGGTTGCGGCCCATTGACCGTGAGCGGTAGTATGGCGCACGAGTGAGAGGGTCCTATGAATCGCCGTGAATTCTCCGCACTGCTGCCCTTGCTGTTTGCCGCGCCGGCACTGGCGCCCACTGCTGAAGCCCAGACAGCCGGGCCGCCACCCGCCGGCACACCGGCCCAACTGGCCAAACTGACGTCGGGCCTGTACGCCGGGGATGCGATCCCCGACCCGAAGGTGCAACACGTTACGCACCACTACGTCCTCGGCATGCTGCCGGACAATATCCGGCTGGAGGCACACGGTTCGATTCTTGCGCCGGGTGCGCCACACGAGAAGATTGGCCATCACAAACATTCGGAGATCTGGTTTATGCGCGAAGGCACGGCCACGCTCATGACCGCGGGCACCGAGCGCACGCTCAAGCCCGGAGACATGGGCATTTGCATCGCCGGCGACGACCACTGGATAGGGAATGCCAGCACGACGGAGCCTGTGTCGTATTTCGTGCTTACCGTCGGGCCGCCGGAGTAGGGCTGGGCGATCCAGCCATTCTTTCCCTTGACAATCGACAGGAGTTTGCGTCAATCTATTGTCGAACGTCGAGGGGAGCGAGATGCCGCCATCCACAGACTTGTTGCAGGGAACGCTTGATTTGCTGATTCTGCAGACGCTTGCGCTGGGGCCGATGCACGGGTGGGGAGTTGCGCAGCGGATTCAACAAGTCTCAAACGAGGTGTTGCAGATCGGGCAGGGGTCGCTTTACCCGGCGCTGCACCGGCTTGAATACAAGGGATGGATTCAGTCCGGCTGGGGGAGTTCGGAAAACAACCGGCGGGCGAAGTTCTATTCGTTGACTGCTACCGGCAGGAAGCAGTTGGAAGCCGAGTTGGAGACCTGGGAGCGGCTTTCGTCGGCGATTGGCCTGGTGCTGGGCACGGTTCCGGAGGCATCGGCATGATCAACGAATGGCTGACGCGGATACGCTTTCTGGTGAAACGCCCTAAGACGGCCGATCTGGACGACGAACTCCAGTTTCATGTGGAGCAAGCCACCGCGGCCAACATAGCCGCAGGCATGACGACAGAGGAGGCGCGACGGCGGGCGCTGATCGGGTTCGGCGGCGTGGAGCGTGCGCGGGAGCAGTGCCATGAGCAGCGTCCGGGCTGGTGGCTGGGCACGGTGGCGCAAGATGTCCGCTATGCGCTGCGGGGATTCCGGCGCAACCCTGTTTTCACGATTACGGTGATTGCTACGCTGGCGCTGGGGATTGGCGCGACCACCGCCGTGTTCAGCGTGGTCGACCGGATACTCTTCCGCAGCCTGCCCTATGCGCAAGACGACCGGTTGGTGTCGTTTGGCCTGGTGCAGTCGCTGGAGAAACAGGAGTTCACGCTGGGCGCTTTCTTTTACGAGTGGCGCGACAACCAGAGGCCGTTTGCGGCGGTCACCTTCGAGCGCGGCGCGAGCGCCTGCAGCCTGACGGAGGCGAACCCGGTCCATCTTCAATGCGCTGAGGTAGCGCAGAACTTTCTGCCGACGCTTGGCATTGCGCTTGAGCTGGGACGCAATTTTCTGCCGGAGGAAGACCTGCCGAATGGGCCGAAGGTCGCGCTGATCTCGGATGGGCTGTGGCTGAGCCGCTACAATCGCGATGCGGGCGTGCTCAACAAGAGCATCGAAATCGATGGGCATCGGGTGCGCATCGTTGGCGTGCTGCCCAAAGACTTCGAGATGCCCCGGCTTCAGCCAACCGACGTTGTTCTTCCGGTGGCCTTGGACGTAGCCGCGCAGCCCACCGTCAATAGCGGCCTCGGCTATCCGTTGTGGGCCTTTGCCCGGCTCAAGCCCGGCGTCAGCGTTGCCGAAGCGAAGGCCGAGCTGGAGCCGCTCTTCCTGCATATGCAACAGTGGATTCCACCGCAGATCCGCCAGGATTTTCATCTCCAGGTACGTTCCATCCGCGACCGGCAGATGGAGGAGGCCTATCTGGTTGCGTGGGTGCTGCTGGGGGCGGTGCTGGCCGTGCTGCTGATTGCCTGCGCCAACGTCGCCAGCCTGTTTTCGGCGCGCGGCGCCGCGCGGCAGCGGGAGCTGGCGGTGCGTTCGGCGCTGGGCGCCGGCCGCGCACGGCTGATCCGCCAGACGCTGACAGAGGCCATTCTGCTGGCCGTTGCGGGAGCCGCGGCCGGATGCGCGCTGGCAGAGATATTGCTGCGGGTCTTCATCGCCATCGCTCCCACGAGCGTTCCTTTTCTGGCCCAGGCGCGGCTCGATCTGCGTATCGTCCTGTTCACGGTCCTGGTTGCGCTGCTCTGTGCGGCGTTGTTCGGTATTCTGCCCGCGATGGAGAAGCCGCGCGCGGCGGCGCTGGCGGCGCGGCAGACGCGATCCGGCGCGCACGCCCGGTTCCGGCGCGTCCTGGTGGCGGCGCAGATCGCCGTCAGCGTGGTGCTGCTCTCCGGCGCGGGCCTGCTGGTGAGGAGCTTCTGGAATCTTGAACAACAGAGCCTGGGAATCGAGACGCGGCACGTGCTCACTGTCCGTGTCCCCTTGAATTGGGAGCGTTACCCAACGGATCAGGCCTACTTCGATTTCTTTGCGCGCGCCGAAGCGGCTCTGCGCCGCCTCCCCGGCGTCACCGCCGTTGGCGTGAGCGACTCGCTGCCTCCCGACGGCAACAGTTGGCACAACGGCGGGCGTTTCGACGACCTCTTTGTCGCTGGCCGGCCACACCCCCCGGCGGGAACTGGGGGAACCGTGGTTGAGCGCTCGGTCACGCCGGACTACTTTCGCGTACTGCAAATTCCCCTCCTCGAAGGAAAGGGCTTTACGGAAGAGGAACGCACTTCCAGCAGCGATTTCATGATTCTCAGCAAGTTGCTGGCCGCGCGGCTCTTTCCTCAAGGCGACGCCGTCGGGCAGCACATACAGCTTCCCACCTACCGGCCCTATTTTGCCTTGAACGGGCCGGTCTTCACCATCGTCGGAGTGGCCGGCAACGTGAAAAACGCCGGACTCACCGGCCAGGACGATCCCGAGTACTATACACTGCGCCGTAATCGCGGCCAGGAGTGGAGGGGACACTGCGTCCTGCTGCTCGAAACCGCGCTCCCGGCCGCGGTGGTGGCGCCGTGGGTGCGCTCGCAGATCGCGCAACTCGACGCGACCGCGCCGGTGGAGATCGAAACGCTGCACGGGCAGGTAAGCCAACTGGCCGATCGTCCGCGCTTCGAGACGGCGCTGCTGGGTTTCTTCGCGCTTTGCGGGCTGCTGATGGCGGTGATCGGCCTCTACGGCGTGATTTCCTTTGTGGCCGCGCAGCGCACGCAGGAGATTGGCGTGCGCATGGCGCTGGGCGCAACCCGGCTGGACATTCTGAGGCTGATTGCCGCGGAGGGTGTTCGGCTGATTGTGCTGGGTGGAGTTGTGGGATTGGGTGCGGCTCTGGCTGCAGCGCGACTGCTGAAGAGCCTGCTCTACAACGTGGGACCGCACGATCCGGCCATTTATGCGGCGGTCGCGCTGCTGCTGGCGCTGGTGGCACTTGCGGCGACGCTGATTCCGGCGCGCGCGGCGATGAAGGTTGAGCCGGTGGAAGCGCTGCGCTACGAATGATTCGGTTTCTATACAGACCTGGTTCTTGACCTCTACAATTCGTCCCACGATGAAAACCGCCCGCATGTTCTTTCCCGCGGTTCTGCTGCTTTGTGCGGCGCCGCAGCTTCTCCGCGCGCAAACTCCGGGCGCCTCGTCAACTCCTAGCCCGGCCGTGCCGGATTGGGCGCAACCGGCGTCCGCAACACACACCCAGGTATCGCCACCGGCAACGTTTCACAGGCCCAGCACGAATTTCGATACGCCGATCGGCATCTTTGAGGGTCAGTCCGACATTGGGAGCGCGGTGGTGCCGGGCAGCGCCAGTTACGACGCAAGCACCAGGCAGTACACCATCAACTCCGCGGGCTACAACGTCTGGTACGTCCGCGATGAGTTTCGGTACCTCTGGACGAAAATGTCCGGGGACGTTTCCCTCGCGGCCGACATCACCTTTCCGGACCCGAATGGCTTCGGAGATCGCAAGGCGGTGCTCGTCATTCGCCAGGACCTGGAGGACGATTCCAAAGAGGCAATCGTGGCCCTGCACGGTGCGGGTATGATCCACCTGGCACAGCGGCCCGAGAAGGGCGCGCGCGTCAAAGACACGGAGTATCGCATCGGGGGGCGCGGCCTTCCAGCAGGCGCCAGCCCCGACAGCCTCGTCCCCGTCATGGCCCGGCGCATTGGAATCGAAAAGCACGGCGACGACTTTGCGCTGTTTGTCAGCCTTGAAGGCGAACCGATGCATCAGTTCGGACCGCCTATCACACTGCACATCGATGGGCCTTTCTATGTGGGGATTGGATTCTGCTCGCATCTGCCGGACAAATCCGACACCGCGGTGCTCTCCAACGTGGTTCTGGTAGACTCCGCCGGAAAAGTCCAGTAGAGCAGCGAGAAGCCGAACCCTGACCAACCACCTGCTGGCCCTGAGACGCACTACAGTCCTGGCGTATGCATCGGGACTGAATCCTGCGTGGTTACTGGAAACCCGGATCCGAAACACGTCAGCACATCGTATGTGGAACGGCAGAACCTCACAATGCGTATGTCTATGCTGAGGTTTACGAGGTTGACGAACGGCTTCGCGAAGAAAATAGAGAATCATGAGCACATGCTTTCTATCTATTTTCTTTACTACAACTTCTGCCGTGTGCATCAGACTCTCAGGGTCACTCCTGCCAGGGAAGCTGGAATCGCCGGTCACGTTTGGAGCATCCAAGAAATGGTTGGCTTGCTAGATCGGAAGTCGATCCTTGATGGGCTGTGTCAGGTCGCCTAAGCGCATAGAGGAACAAATGGCGAATCTAAGCCTCTTTTCCACATTCGGTCCCGCCGTGTGGGAAATGGAGCGGTTTTGCTTGACTGATGCGTCTATCAGACGTAACACTCGGAAAGAGTTCAACCACCCATACGTGGCGTCGCCAACCAATTACAACATGCGGGGTGCGACATGAAATTGAGAAAAATGTTGAAAGTCAGTATAGCCGTCGAAGTAGAAAGAGACGGGGATTCGTTCTACGCGCACTGCCCAGGGTTGAAGGGGCTGCATGTCGATGGAGCTACAGAAGAAGAGGCTGTGCAGAATGCAGTAGAGGCCGCGTCTCTGTATGTTGACTCTATCCTTCGACATAACGACCCGTTGCCCATCGGTACGTATTTTTCCGCTGAGGAGCACTTTGTGCGGCCATCATCGGAAAGACGATCTCTGTCCAGAAACGTAGAGGTACCATGGCCTTCAGTGGAAGTGTGTGGAGTCAGTTAAAGAACAAAACAGCAGACGATATTATCGCTGCACTGAAAAAGAGTGGATGGAAGGTCGAACCGAATTGCTCCGGTGCAATTCAGGTATATAGAGACGAACAGGGGAACCGGGTCGGCATCCACTACCACCCTAAGAAGACATACGG
>Ga0224557_1000133_pt1 | contig 86177 bp, 79 predicted proteins | sample 714S31014metaG_FD_180677 | JGI IMG/M metagenome (GOLD analysis project Ga0224557, IMG submission 180677) | Peat soil microbial communities from Stordalen Mire, Sweden - 717 S3 10-14 | ecosystem: Environmental > Terrestrial > Soil > Wetlands > Peat | place: Sweden: Norrbotten County, Stordalen...
CACCCCGGCCTGGGGGTCGGTGGAGGGGTGCTGGTAGACGCCGGCCAGCACCTGGCCCGCGGCGTTCTCCAGCCAGGGGGTGAGCGGCGCCCCGGCGCCGATGGTCGACGGGTAGCCCCAGGTGCCGGTGTCGAAGGGGACGGTTCCCTTCAGCCCGGGGAGCGCGGCCAGACCGGCCGCCGTCAGCTGGGCCGTGCCAGTGAGCGCCCCGCTCGAGGCATCGGTCAGACCGAGGGCCGGGGACGGGTACATGTACCCGTCCACCTGGCGCACGCCGTAGGAGGACTCATAGGTGTCGAGGGCACTCAGCTGGCCCGCCGCGAAACCCGATGGCGAGTCGGCCAGCACCACGCCGTTGAAGTTGCCCACCGACCCGGTGGTGAGCGCGGGCAGGGTGACCGTCTCGGCGCCGTAGGACCCGGAGGCGGTGACCGAGGTGTAGGCCACGCCCTCGCTGCTGAGCGCCGACTGCCACGCTGCAGTGGTCGGGTCCGACGACCCCGTGCCGATCAGGAGCACGTTGAGGTTGAGCTGCACCGGGGTGGCGGCCGCCGCCGAGCGGGCGACCACCGACACCAACGTGGCCACCAGGACAATGGTTATGCCAATTGTGACCGCGGACCGCCGAAAACGAGTCATGCGTTAGCTCTTCCTCCGTCTGCCCGCAAGGGGGTGCTGCGCCTTGTGGCACCGTAAGGCTGGAGGAGTCGCATCACCACCCCGTACTTTCGATTCGCCACCCTGAACTTATGTTCCTCGACCCCGGCATTTCGCAGGTACCTGCCCTCCCAGGTGGTCCTTCATCGTCGGTGGTGGCCGCCTGGCGCCGGTCCGACGCCGGAATGTCCAAGACGGAAGTCAGTCCCATCAGGCAGGCACTTCGAGGGTCAGAGCCTGCACGAGGTGGTTGTGCCGCCGAACCGGTGCCAGTGGACGGTCTTCACGAGAGATCCCATCTGGTGCCTCCGGTCGGGACCAGGTGACGATCTCCGTAGACCCGTAGACCCGTAGACCCGTAGACCCGTAGACCCGTAGACCCGTAGACCCGTAGACCCGTAGACCCGTAGACCCTCGGACCCCGAAGGCCGATGCTGGTGATTCGTGCCCTGTCCATGCCCGAGGCACTGGTGGACATCCTGGCGGACCCCCTGGCACGGGCCGGACTGACTGGCGCCAATGCCGACTCCTCCGTGTTCTCCGCACCTGGTGGCGGTCACTCGTCCTATGCGAACTACCGGGGCCGCAGGTGGCAACCCGCGACCACAAAGGCAGGCGTGGCCGGTGTCGGATTCCACGATCTGGGCCGGACTGCCACAACCCAACTGGTCCTGGGAACGTGGAGTTGAGGACCGCGGGGATCCGCCTGGGGATCTCAGCCCCCCGCCTGACATTGGCCGTGTCGGCGCACGCAACCACCGGGGCTGACCGGGCCGCAACCGACACGGGGGGCCGGTTCGCCGCCGCGATGCGAGTTGGCGATGCGAGTGGCGATGGCGACAACATCGCGACGGAAGCCCCAGGACGAGGGCGGCCGGGGCCTTGACCCCGGCTGACCTGCACTTCGTTGGTCGGACAGGCCGGATTTGAACCGGCGACCTCTGCGTCCCGAACGCCCAAAGTGGGGTTATTCACAGAGATTCGACAAGTGCAAACGTCGCCTGACCTGGAAGAACGCATATGTGGACACACGCAGAAACAGGGGGTTACGGCTGGACGATCTCGACAGAATCTCGATAACACCGTCAGAACGGCGCAGGTCAGGGCGGCAGTTCTCGCACCAGTTCTCGACAGTACCGAACGTGAGATGCCAAGTTGCTCTCCGGGCACCCGTTGCACGACGAACATACGTTCGATACGGTCAAAGAGTGCACTTCGAGGTCGACGTGGAGGTCCAACACCCGCTCGATGACCGAGCCAGGCGGTTCCTGACGGACGTGCAGAGGTCAGCGAACCGGGTGCTCCGCTTCCGAGGTGATGACCAGAGGATCATCATCACCGTCGAGGCTCATGCCTACGACCGAGAGGGTGCCGTCAGCGCAGCCATCCGTGAGGTGGCCCACATCTATCCATTGGTGAAGTTTCAACAGACTGGCGAGCCAAGGCCAACCTAGGCTCGGGTCACGATCAGCGTGCGGCCATGGGTCAGGAACTAGCCAAGGACATCGCTCTCTCCACGGCATGAGTCGACGGCGACATGCAGTCGTGGGCGGAACTGGCGGCGAGGTGGATCGAGCAAGATCCTCTCGACCTCGTCGGGGAACTGAGTCACATCGTTGGGCAACCGCTGCGGCCCTGGCGCAGATCGAGGGGCCGGACTGCGCCCCGGCGATCGTTCTCCGACAACTGGCGCTCGATGCGGAGTCGGGACCCGGAGAGTGACGCCTGGGACCACGGTGTGAGGATAGACGCCGACGCTGATAACGGGGTCGAACGACGACCTCGAAGCCATCGTCAAGTCATGGAGGACCGCTAACGACTGGCTAAGTGCCTCGGATCCGGTACCCCCACACCGTTGGCAGAAACCTGCCCACGCGAACTTGCAGAAGCCGTGTGAAAGCAGGCTCGCCCGTGTGCCTGAAAGACTGAGCCGTGGGGATGTCTTCGGCGTTCCCCTTGCTTTGTACGACAGGGGAATACTCCTTGGAAGCATCGAGTCTGTGCTGCCGAACTTGTACAAACGAGCGAAAGAAGCGACGGATTCGCTGATGTTGTATTTGTAGCTTGCCAGGCGATCAGTCGAAAAACAGGGAAAGTCGGTTGCATAGGAGAATGAAGGACCCCGGCTCCGAGCATCCCCTTCTGTTCCTCGATGTCGATGGCGTCCTCAACGCATTCGCCTTCGATTCCAGGCTTGCCAGCTTCGACGACTTCGAAGAGCACGAGGTGATGCTGGACGAGGGGAACGGATTCCGCATGATCCTTGACCTGTGCCTGTCTCGGAGCATGGGTGAACGCATCGGTGCACTTTCCGCCGAGATCGTCTGGGCCACCACGTGGGAGCACAATGCTGATTCGATAGTGGCCCCGCTCTGTGGTCTTCCTAGAAGCCTGAGGGTTCTGACCCGGCCACGCAGCACTACCCGGATGGACGGAGCTTGGAAGTTCGACGAGGTGCGACGTGTCGTGACTGACGAAATGAGGCCATTCGTGTGGATAGACGATGACATCGATGCATTCCGCCTTGGCCCAGAATCGGCCAGACGATGGGCAGCTGCTCTCCCTGTCCAGAATCTCCTCCTTGCACCGGATCCACGAACGGGCATTACCCACGGTCACCTTGAAGCCATCGAGCACTTCCTCCATCGGATGATCGAATGATCTGATGAGCGGTGATCAATCGACGGGTACTGCGGAGGGCAATTGGCTGGCCAAGAGTTCAGAGACCTGGGCCACATCTACTGGGGATAGTGGTCCAGGGGCAGCGATCATCTCGGAGACCTTCGTGGGCCATGTGACCCATACCCCACCCTGCTGGAAGGGCTTGGCGAAGAAGCCCCATTCCGAATCGACGAAGCAGAGAGCCGCATTGATGGGGATCTCGGCGTCACCTATCGCCTCGAGCACGGCATTGATCTGCTGGGCAAAGCCTGCGACGAGTCTTGTTTGATCTCGCTCGTTCACATAGAGGCGCTGTTCAGTCTTGAACAAGCCTCCAACATCTCTTTGTTCGACCTTCCCCGTGTAGTTCTTGGCATCGATGATCCAAATACCCGATGCAGCGATGGCTAGGTGGTCGATGTTGGCCCGAGAGCCGGGGATCTTTCGATCATGGAGGAGGGCGGCACGATCACCTAGTGATTTTGCCAGGAGAGATGCCAGTCGACGCTCGCCTGTAGATCCCGTGGCCCAGGCCTTTGTGGATTTAGGATCGGTCGAGACGAACTTGACTACGCCTGCCAGGCGTCCCCACTTTTGCTCGATCCTCTCCTCCCGCCGTCGATGCTTCTGTTCGTACATCTGGCGGGCTGATGCTCCGGCCTCTCCGGTGGCTAGTGGGGTAATGGAATCTGAGTTCGTCATGCCTTGGATCTGATCGGGTGCAGCCACTTGGACTCTGCTGTCATCCTCGGCAGGATGGCAATCCACGCACGTGGCTGTACGTGCTTCGGAGTCCCACCACCCCCGAGTGTCAGGAGCCAGGACGGAGGCACACTGGGAACAGGTCCCGGCATATTGGAGGCGAATCAGTTTGGTACCCATCTCAACGGTAATCGGCACCAACCCCGCACTCCTGTAGGTCTTCAGCATAGGGACCAAGAATCGCCCGAGAAAAGACCGCAGGGCCGATCCAAGCGTTCATGCGATGATTCAAGGAGCACTCGTTGGGCTTCGCTGGGGCGAGGTTGCGGGACTACGAATCGGGAGCCTCGATCTCTTGGGCCACACCTTGACGGTTACCGAGACTGTCACCAGGGATGAACATGGCCGACCAAGCCTTGGACCGCCAAAGTCCGAAGCCGGAACTCGAATCATGTCATTGCCTCAGGCACTAGCGGACATTCTGGCTGAACACCTGGCCAGTATGGGCTTGACTGCCGCTGATGCTGCCTCCTTCGTCTTTCCCGCACCAGGTGGCGGTCACTGGTCCTACGCAAACTTCCGTCGTCGCATGTGGGAACCAGCGACCAAGAAGGCTGGTCTGGCCGGAGTTGATTTCCACGATCTGCGCCGGACCGCCTCTACCCAACTCGCCTTGGCGAACGTGGACATGAAGACCGCAGGAACTCGTCTAGGGCACTCAGCCCCCCGCCCGACATTGGCCGTCTTGGCGCACGCAACCACCGGGGCTGACGGGGCCGCAACCGACACGGGGGGCCGGTTCGCCGCCGCGATGCAAGTGTGATGCAAGTGGCGATGGCGACAGCATCGCGACAGAAGCCCCAAAACGCAGGTCAGCCGGGGCCTTGACCCCGGCTGACCTGCACTTCGTTGGTCGGGCTGGCCGGATTTGAACCGGCGACCTCTGCGTCCCGAACGCAGCGCGCTAACCAAGCTGCGCCACAGCCCGTCGACCGGAATCGGCTGTTCGGCCGCTCCCAGAACAGGGAGATGCTACCCGACGGCGGTGCGGTCGTTCCCCGCGTCGCCGGTCGATACCCCGCTGTCCGCCGCGACCGGCGACGACCCGACCCGCTTGGCCACCACCTTGGCGATCCGGCGCTTGTCCATCTCGGAGACCCGGAGCTGCCAACCGCCGACATCGAACGTCTCGCCCTCCGCCGGAATGTGGCCGAATCGGTCGAAGAGGAACCCCCCGAGGGTCACGTACTCGCCCTCGGGCACGTTGATCCCGAGACGGTCCCGGACGTCGTCGACGCTCATCCGGCCGTCCATCAGCCACCTGTCGCCGTCCACCCGCACCAGGTCGGGCTCGTCGTCCGAATCGAATTCGTCGGCGAGATCACCGACGAGAGCCCCTAGGAGGTCCTTGATGGTGAGGACGCCTTCGACCCCGCCGTGCTCGTCGACGACCACGGCGAAGGCCCTGCGCTGCCGCCGCATCTCGGCCAGCACGTCGAGGACGAGCCGGGACTCGGGCACCAGGAACGGCTGGCGCACCCGGCGCGAGATGTCGATCGGGCCGGGCGAGGGCTGATCGGGCCCGACACTCGCTGCGTCTGCCGAAAGGGGGGACTCGCCCTCGGCGGTTCCCCCGGCTCCGACCTCGCGTCCGCCGCTGACCTTCCACCCGGCCCGGAAGAGGTCGTTGACGAAGAGCACCCCGATCAGGTCGTCGAGGTTCTCCCCGTAGACGGGGAAGCAGCCGTGGCCCGACTCGCGCACCGCTCGGGACACGGTGTCGACGGTCAGGGGGATGGACAGCGCCACCACGTCCACCCTCGGGGTCATGACCTCGCGGACCGCGGTGTCGCGCAGCTCGTGCAGCGCATCGATGATGAACTGCTCCTGGGCGTCCGTCCCGCTGTCGGTGGGCAGCCCGGGTGCCTCGGCCCCGGAGGTCGGGGCGGTGCGGCGTCTACCCCGGCGTCCCTGGCTGTTCGATGGTTCTTCTTCGTGACGTCGAAACACGGACACGGCGGTACCCGGTCTGTTCGGACGGAGCCGTCAGGCGCCGGCGGGTGCGGACACGACAGAGAGCGGTTGGTAGGACTCGTCGTAGTAGGTGCCCCCGTCGAGGAGTGCGGTGACCGCACGCCGCAGGCGAATGGGGTCGAGGGGCTTGACCACCCATCCCTCGGCTCCGGACCGGCGGGCGAGGAAGACGTCGGGGCGCCGGTCGAGCAGCATCAGGACGGGCACGTGCTCGAGGCTCCCGTAGGAGGCCTCGAGCCGGAGTTCGAGACAGACCGCCATCCCACCCATGTTGCCCATCTGCAGGTCGACCACGACCAGGTCCGGCAGCGAGTCGGCGACCTCGGCCATGACCTCCGGGCCCGAGCGGGCTTCGCGGATGGTGATGTCGGGAGTCTTGGCGATGGCGGTGACCTCGGCCCGCACCGATGGGGCATCGCTGGCCACGAGGATGGTGCGCACGACCACAAGGTTAGCGTCCCCGGCCGCGGTGGCCCACCTGGGGACCCGGGGCAGCTCAGTCGCCGACGGTGGTGAACAGGAGGTCGGCGATGGTGGCCAGACCGTCGAGGTCGTGGACGTCGCTGTCCAGGAGCGGAATCCGGTAGACGGGCGCCGGCGCCACCTTGACCACCAGGTCGGCGAAGGCCTGTTCCTCGCGGTCCGAGGCTGCCGTGTAGCCGCGGAGGTTCTCCACCAGCTGGTCGAAGGCCCTCCCCGAACCCCCCTCCGCACCGCTGGGCAGGGATGCCAGCTGCTCGTCCTCGGCAAACCGCGGCTGCACCCGGTTGACGACCAGGGCGGTGACCGACATCTTCGATTCCGCCAGCTTGTCGGCGAAATGGACGGCTTCGTCGACGGAGTCGGGACGGGGGGAGGCCACCAGGACGAAGGCGGTGTCCGGCCTGGTCAACAGCTCCCGCACGCGGATCGCCCTGACACGGAATCCCTCCTCCATCCCTTCGAAGGCCTGGAAGAAGGCGACCGCGTCGCTCACGATGTCGGCGCCGGCCACTTTCGAGATGGTGCGCAGCAGTGCGTGGGCAGCCACCCCCATGAATCGGAGGCCGACGCGGGTGGGGGCCATCAGGGCCTGGAACACCCGGTTCTCCAGGAAGTGGGTGAGCCGCCGCGGGGCATCGAGGAAGTCGAGGGCGTTGCGCGACGGAGGGGTGTCCACCACCACCAGGTCGAAGCCGCCTTCTTCCACCAGTTCGTAGAGCTTCTCCATGGCCATGTACTCCTGGGTGCCCGACAGCGTGCCGGTGAGGTTCCGGTAGATCCGGTTCACCTTGATGTCCTCGGCCTGCTCGGCGGTGTCCGAGTAGCGCTGGACCAGGTCGTCGAACGTCCCCTTGGGGTCGAGCATCATGGCGTGGAGCTCGCCCGGCCACGCACCCTCGATCCGGGTGGGCCGGTTGGTGAGATCGTCCAGGCCCAGCGCGTTCGCCAGTCGCCGCGCCGGGTCGATGGTCACCACGCACGCGCTCCGGCCGAGGCGGGCCGCCTGCAGGGCGAAGGCGGCGGCGGTGGTGGTCTTCCCTACTCCCCCGGAGCCGCAGCAGATGATGATGGAGCGGTCGAGGACGACCTCGTCGATGGTGGCCGGTTCGGTCACGATGGCACCTGGGCCGGGTCGTGGAGCTCCTTCACGCCGGTGGCGAGAGCGTCGGTCAACAGGTCCAGCTCATGTGGACCGATGGCGGAGGTGAAGAGGAACGGGACCCGCAGCTGGGGGAGGGGAAGCTCGTGGCCCAGGCGTTGGAGCTGCTCCTCCTGCAGCTCGTGGCGGGTCTGGCGGAAACGGCGCGCCGCCTCGAGCGAGGACACCATGGACGGGTCGAGGGTCACCCCTGCCGCGGCGACGGCATCCTCGGCGGGCACGTCCAGGCCGGCGACGGGGGTGTAGCAGGCGTTGACGATGACCGGGCCGAGGGCGATGCCCACCCGGTCCTCGAGCTGGTAGGCGGCTTCGATGACCTCGTTGACCGGCATCTCTTCGGGGAGGGTGACCAGCGCAACCTGGCATCGGGTCGGATCGGAGAGGAGCTCCACGACATCGGCGGCCTGGGTGCGTATCGGGCCGCCGCGGGCTGCATCGAGCAGGCCCCCGGCCGACGAGAGAAACGTCATGGTGTGTCCGGTGGCGGGCGCGTCCACCAGCACGAGGTCGGCGATGCCGCTGCGCTCGATCTGCTTGATCTTGCCCAGCACCAGGATGTCCCGGATACCGGGGATGGCACCGGCCACGATGTCCACGATTCCCGAGGACATCAGGCGCTTGGAGACCCGCTTCAGCCCGTGGTCGGCCAGGTACTCGAGCAGGGCGTCGTCGGGGGTGATGGTACGTGCCTGCACCGTGCCGGGCGGAATGACCGCGGTGCCGTCGCCGTCCCCACCGGCATTGCTGCCGTCGCCGGCCAACGACGCGCCGGCTGCCCGGAGTACCGACCCGGCGTAGCCGAGCTCCTCCTCCTGGCCGAACGCGGCACCCACGCCCGAGCGCCCCTCGAGCTCGACCACCAGCACCGACAGGCCGGCCCCGGCTGCGAGGTGGGCCAGTGCCGCGACCATGGTGGTCTTCCCGACGCCACCCTTGCCGGCCACGATCAGGACCCGGCTCTGGCTGCAGAAGGCACGGACGTCCATAACGCAGTGGAGCGTAGTGTCCGGTTCCCCTCGTTCCACTCCACGGGGCCCCTGGCGTGCCCGGAGTGGCCGAATAGTGGTGCGCGCCACCCGGGGCCTCGGGATGATCCGGGGGGAAATCCTGGTCAGACCTCTTGTTTCGGGACACAGGCGCGAGTACGTTCGCTTGCTGGGGGATGGATCTGAAATGGGGAGTCGGGCAGTGGAGCAGGCCGTTGACACATGGCAGCTCAAGGCGTCGTGCCGTGGGCCACAGGCGGAGATCTTCTTCCCGCCCGCCCACGCCGAGCGCAAGGAGGAGAAGCTGCAGCGAGAGGAGCGGGCCAAGGCGATCTGCCGATCCTGCGCCGTGCGGGTCGACTGCCTTGATTATGCCATCCGCATCCACGAGGCCCATGGCATCTGGGGCGGCCTGAACGAGATGGAGCGCAAGCAGCTGGCGGACCGCCGGGCCGGCTGACCCGGCAGTCCGGGCCCCGGGCCGAGAGCCCCGCCCGCAGGCCGGCTGGAGGTCAGCCGATACCGAGGGCCGCGTCGGCGGCACGTACGCCCTTGCCTGCACAGACGGCACCGGGCTGCTGCCCGGTGGCCAGGCAGATCCCCGCAGTCAACTCGTTGGCTGCGGCCACGACGGCCCGGCCGGTTGGCTGGTCGGATTGGGTCAACGCACCGACGATGGCCGTTTGCGACTGTCCCACCAGGATGGCAGGGCTGAATCCCGAGGTGGTGGCCACCATGTGGTTGCCGATGTCGACGAACGGATAGGCCCCGGTTTCTCCGGTTGCCCCGTATCGGGTGACCAGGGCCGACTGTGCGGGGGTGAGGGTGGCGATCCGTGCGAACACCCCGTCGGCGTCGACCGCGTCGGAGTACAGCTCGACGCCGGTGAACGTCACGTACCGGCTCGTGTAGGCGGAGTCGGTGAAGGTGAAGCTCTGGATCTCGGCGAAGACCGACAGTGGGGCCGACTGCACGTTGTGCAGCGTGGTGAACTTCCCGAACCGCGACAGGGCCACGACCAACGGCCATCGTTCCGAGGCGCAGAACGGGCAGAATTCGGCACCGACGAAGAGCACCTCGGGCTTCCCGTTCGAGGTCAGGGGTGGTTGCCCGGCCAACACGGTGGGGGCGGCGAGCGGGGTGGTGGGTGCGCTGACGCCGATCGTGTCGAAGGCGGATGCGGGGACCGTGGAGAGTGCGGAGAGCACGCCGCTCGATGTGGTGGGGGGAAGGGCAACGCCTTGGGGGGTCGAGGTTCTGGTCAGGCCGTAGACGACCAGCGCGATGACGCCGATGAGGATGACGGCCACCGCCCCCCAGGCAAAGCGGGCGGTGCGGTCCACCGCCGGGCTGTCGCCAGGAGGGGCAGCGTCGGGCGTTCCGGGTCGGCCGTCAGGTTCGGCGTTGTCTGCGTCCGGGTCGGTCGGACCGGCATCGGTCACGCGGCTGTCCGCCGCAGGATGCAACTACCCGGCATCGTAGGCATCGTCCCCATCGGCCAGGGCGAGCCCGTGGTCGGGGGCCAGGACGATCGGGGACGCCGTCACGATGATCACGAAGAGGATGAAGGTGATCAGGTGGACCGACGAGCACCACAGGCAGATGGCCTTGATGATGAAGAGCTCAGCGATGATCAGGTAGACGATCATGCCCACGCCGGTGATGGACAGGACGAGGCGGGCCAGGTGGATCCGCCGGTCGGAGGATCGCCATGCCGCCGGAAGGCAGAGGACGATCATGGGCACGAAGAACACCAGCCCCAGCATCGCCACCGGGATCCCGAAGATCACCGACTGCGGGCTGGTGGTGACCTTCTCGCAATTGATGGTCCCGTTGGACGCGCAGACCAGGGCGACCTTGTCGAAGTGGGTGATTGTCAGGTAGACGGACACGCCGAGCCCGAAGATGCTGAGCAGAAGCGTGGCGACGGGCTGCCATCGCAGGTTGGGCATGGTCGTCTCCTGGGCGCCGGGGTCAGCTCAGCTTCAGAGCCTTGGCGGCAGCCTCCACGCCCGGGCTCGAGCAGACCGAGCCGGGCTGGCCCTTGGTGCCCACGCAGATGGACGCAGTCATGTAGTTGGCCGTGGCCACGATGGCCTGGGTCACCGGATTGGTGGCGTCGTTGAGGCCACCGGAGATGTCGGACCACGAAAGGCCGGAGAGGACCCCCGGGCTGTAGCTGGGCCCGGAGACGAGGGCCAGGTTGTTGATGTTGATGAACGGGAAGCCCACCTGGCCGGCGGTCGCTCCGGGGATGAACTGCGGCGAGTCGTACTTGGTGAGGATGTTCTGCTCCTCCTTGGTGGGATTCTGCAGCGACGTGTAGTAGGTGGCGGTGGGCACGTTGCTGACCGCCTCGACACCGCTGAACTCCAGGTACGGACTGGTGAGGCTGGCACCGTGGTAGCTGAAGGTGTGGGTGGCGGGGAAGACGTCGGTGTGCGACGAGGCGGTCACCTTGAGGCCGGACCAGGTCCCGAACCGGGACAGGGCCGCCGTCATGGACCAGCGCTCTGCGGCGCAGTAGGGGCAGTACTCGGCGCCGTAGTAGAACATCGCCGGCGACTTGCCGTTCAGGGTCATCGGGGGCTGGCCGCTCGTGATGATCGGAGGCGTCACCTGCACCGTCGGGGAGGTGACGCCCACCGTGTTGTAGACCGAGAGCGGAATGTTGGTGACGTCGTGCACCACCGAGGCGGGGGCCGGGGTGACCGGCGTGTAGGGGGCGTTGGCGTTGTTGGTCGAACCGGCGGTGAGCTTCACGATCACCAGCACGGCGATGACCACCACGATCAGGCCCACCGCGCCCCAGGCGATGAGCGCACCGGACGCTCTGCGCTTGGGTGCTGCCGGAGCCGGGCGAGCACCGGAGCGGGGCGTGTTCCCGCCCTTGCCGCCTGCACCGCCCTTGCCGCCCGGACCGGGCTTGGCACCGGGCTTGCCCCCCTTGCCGGCCGGGGACTTGGTGGAGATCGACCGGCTCTGGGCCTTGCTCCGATCCTTGGCGCTCTGTCCTGCGCTGCCCGGGCCGTTCGCCGGTTTGGGTTTGTTCCCCCCGGCGGTGGTCCTGTCCTGGTCTTGTGCCATCGTTCCGCAGTCTCCGATTCGTCGACTCGTCCGAGTGAGCGTAACTGGTCCGCCACCAGGAAGGGAGTCGGGGCGGTCCCGGGATGTCCGTGGTGGGCACGACCCGCCCGCAGCCTGGCTCGGCACCGCCCTGATCGGGCACCTGGGTGGGTGTCGGGCCTACACTGGCCGGCCATGCCCGCAGAATCAGTGATTCCCGTGGACCCGATCCCGCCGGCACCGGGTGCGAGCTCACACGTCGTCCGCCGAACGGCCTCCTTCGACGGGCACCGGGTCAAGTACAGCGTCGTGGGCTCCGGACCCACCGCCCTGTTCCTCCACGGCTGGGGCCTCCGGCCCAATGCCTACGGCGGCGCCATCGAGGCCATGGCTTCGGCCGGGTGCCGCGTCTACGCGCCGGCGCTGCCCGGATTCGGCGGCACCCGCGAGCTCGACCCGGAGCAGCGCACCTTTTCCGGATACGCCCGGTGGGTCGGGCACTTCCTGGATTCGGTCGGGGAGAGCCGGGTCGCCCTGGTGGCCGGCCACTCCTTCGGTGGCGGTGTGGCCACCGCGTTCGTCCACGGGCAGCCGTACCGTACGTCCGCCCTTCTGCTGGCCAACGCCATCGGCAGTCCCACCTGGGCCCTCTTCCCCAACGAGGTCCGCACCATGATGCAGCGGCCGTTCTGGGACTGGGGCCGTCACCTGGGGTCCGACATCCTCTCCTCGCCGGAGCTCATCCGGCTCCTGCCGACCATCCTCGAGAGCTTCATCCCCAACCTGCTGCAGAACCCACTCGGCATGCTCCGCACCGGCGAGTTCATCCGCCGGGCCGACCTGGTCGAGGAGGTCCGCACCATCGCCCGGTTCGGCATTCCGGTGACGGTGGCGTGGTCGGACCGTGACGGCCTGGTGCCGCGCTCGGCCTTCGACGACCTCCGCCGGGCCGCCGGCGTGGACGGCGTGGTGGTCGAAGGCGCGCACTCGTGGCTGATCGCCGACCCGGCCGGCTTCCGGGAGCTGGCCATCAGCGCCCTGGTCGACTCCGGTGCCCTCACCACCCGATCCGTGCGCGCACGCTGACCGACCCCGACCCCGACCCCGACCCCGACCCCGCGACGGGCGCATGCCTCGAGGGCGCAGCAGTAGCCTGACCCCATGACCGTGACCGTCCGTGATGCCGCCACGGTGATGCTGATACGCGACGCACGTGACGAGGCCGATCGACCCGCCATCGAAGTGTGCATGTTGCGCCGGAACCTGGCCTCCGAGTTCGTGGCCGGTGCCTATGTCTTCCCCGGAGGGTCGGTGGACCCCGACGACCGGGGACCCATGGCCGAGGCCCTGTGTCGGGGGAGGACCGACGCAGAGGCCAGCGCCCTGCTGGGTGTCGAGTCCGGCGGGCTGGCGTTCTGGGTGGCCGCCCTGAGGGAGTGCTTCGAGGAGGCCGGGGTGCTCGTCGCCCAACGGCACGAGGACGCCGAGCGGGGCGACGGCACCCTGCTCGACACCAGCGACCGGGTGGTGGCGAGGCGCTTCGCGGCCCATCGCAGCGCTGTCAACGACCAGAGCACCCGGCTGCTCGATGTCTGCCGCGAGGAGGGTCTGGTGCTGGCGGCCGACACGGTGCACTATGTGAGCCACTGGATCACGCCCGAGTTGGCCCCGAAGCGCTTCGACACCCGGTTCTTCGTGACCGCCGCCCCGCCCGGCCAGGTGGCGCACCACGACGAGGCGGAGACCATCGCCAGCATCTGGGTCCGCCCCGACAACGCGCTCGCCCGGTACGCCGCCGGTGAGATCGAGCTGCTGCCGCCGACCATCGCCAACCTCGAGAGCCTCGCCCCCTTCCGCTCGACCCGCGAGGTCATGACGTGGGCCCGAAGCGTCACCGACGTGCCCACCATCCTGCCGATCGTCCTCATCGAGGACGGGCAGCTGTTGGTCCTGCGACCGGGCGACGAGGGCTACCAGGAGGCCCTGGAGGTCAGGCAGGCGTCGGGGCCGACGGTCCACGAGAATCTCGCCGAGGCCGCCCGTGCGGCCTGGGGGCCGAAGGCCGGCCAGGCCTGAGGGCACGGGCGCCGCTCGCCGGGACGGGGCGGCGTGGTGAACCTAGTCAGGGCTCCGCTCCGGTTCCAGGGGGGCCGGCGGCCCGTCGGTGGAGCCGCCCTCGGGGGCACCGGCCCGCACCGCCGCCTCCACCCGATCGAGCATCCGGGCGCTGCACCCCTCCATCGACACCACCGGCGCATTGGTGGTGATCACCGACTCGGCGATCCGGTCGAACACCTCGGCCAACGGCTGGTCCACGTCGAGGGCGACCGGGGCTCCGGCGTCCCCGCCGGCGGCGACCGAGGGATGGAGGGGGATCTGCCCGATCAGGGGGACGCCCACGTCGGCGGCCAGTCTGGCACCGCCGCCGGAACCGAACAGTGCATACGACGTGCCATGGTCGCAGGTGAAGTCGCTCATGTTCTCGATGACCCCGACCACCCGGAGGTATCCCTTGCGGGCCATGTCGGCGGTCCGCGCCGCCACCTTCTGGGCGGCCACCGGGGGAGTGGTGACCACGAGGACCTCGGTCCGCGGCATCATCCGGGCCAGGCCCATCTGGATGTCACCGGTGCCGGGCGGCATGTCGATCAACAGGTAGTCGAGGTCTCCCCAGTGGACGTCCTCGATGAACTGGCGGACCGCCCGGTTGAGGATCAACCCACGCCACATGATGGCGTTCTCCTCGTCGGCCAGGAACCCCATCGACAGCACCCTAAGCACCCCCTGCCCGACCTTCCGTTCGAGGGGGACCATCTTCTTGTCGCGTGCCTCGACGTCGCCCTGCATGCCGAGCAGACGGGGGACGGAGAACCCCCAGATGTCGGCGTCGAGGACGCCGATGGTCAGCCCCCGGCGGGCCATCGCCACCGCCAGGTTGACGGTCACCGAGCTCTTCCCCACGCCACCCTTTCCCGAGGCGACGGCGATCACCCGTGCCGTGTCGGGGATGTCGGTGTCCGGCGCAGGGTCCCGGGCCAGAAGACGCGCCCGGGCCATCACCACCTTGCGCTGGTCGGCGTCCATGACCCCGGTGCTCACCGACACCGCCTGCACGCCGGCCAGCGCGCCGAGGTGGGTCTCCACATCGTTGCGGATCTGGGTGCGCAGGGGACACCCGGCGACGGTGAGGGCCACCTCGACGTCCACCACACCGCCCTCGGCGATCCGCACCGCGGTCACCATGCCCAGCTCCACGATGTCCGCCCGCAGCTCGGGGTCGACGACGCCGCGCAGGGCGGCACGCACCGCGTCCTCGGTCAGGCCGGGTGCCCCGGGTTCGGGCGTGTCGGGCCTGGTCATCTCGACAATTCTACCGGTCGGCACCCGGCGACCATCCGGCGACCACCCGGCGACCACCCGGTGACCATCCAAGGGGGTGTACCGCCTGCACCGGGACCCGGGTACGCTTGGCGGAGCAGTGGCGACCGGCCCCGTGCCGGCCGGCTGGCGGCAAGGATCCGGCCAGAGCATGCACGCAATCCGTCCCGTGACCCAGGAGGAACTCCGATGAGCACCACGATGCAGAACGTCAGTATCGGGAAGAAGCCGAATCCGGTCACGCTGACCGATCACGCCGCCGCCAAGGTCGCCGAGCTCCTGGCCCAGGAGGACATCGACGGCCTGGCCCTGCGGGTGGCGGTGCGCCCCGGAGGATGTTCGGGCTTCAGTTACGAGATGTTCTTCGACGCCGACGTGGCCGACGATGATGTGGTGAGGGAGTTCGGCGAGGTCAAGGTGGTCGTGGATGCGACCAGCGCCGACCTGCTGAAGGGCTCGACCCTCGACTACGACGACGGCCTGCAAGGCGCCGGGTTCCATGTGACCAACCCGAACGCGTCCCGCACCTGCGGCTGCGGATCCTCCTTCAGCTGATCCGCTGATCCGCTGATCCAGCTTCACGTCAACGGCGCCGTCGTCGAGGTCCTCGACGACGGCGCCTCTCTGCTGGACGTACTTCGCGATCGGCTCGGGCTGCACTCGGTCAAGGACGGCTGCAGCCCCCAGGGCCAGTGCGGCTGCTGCACGGTATGGGTGGACGGCGCCCCGCGGGTGGCGTGCGTCACCCCGGTCCGCCGGCTGCAGGGTCGCCGGGTGACCACTCTCGAGTCGCTCCCCGGGGACGGGGCCGCCGAGTGGGCCGAGGCGCTGGTGGCCACCGGCGGCAGCCAGTGCGGCTTCTGCACCCCGGGCATCGTGATGAGGCTGGCTGCCCTGGCCCCGGAGCCCGCCGGGCGCGGCCATGGTTCCGCCGCGGCAACCGCCGCATCGGAGAAGGTCGGACAGGCCCTGGTCGCCCACGTGTGCCGCTGCACCGGTTGGCAGACCATCGAGGAGGCGGCCTCCCTGATCTATCAACGGTCACCGGGGTCCGACCTCTCGGCCGGCCCGGCACGCGACCTCGGTGCCGCTTCGGCCCGGGCCGAGCTCGAAGGAGGGGTCCCCCAGCAGGTCGGCCCCGACGTGGTCATGGGCCGGGCGGGGTTCGCCGACGACACCTGTCCGCCGGATGCGCTGGTGGCCGTGCCCGATGGACTGGGTGGGCACGCCGTGGCCGAGTCGGTGGCCGCGGCTCGGGCACTGGCCGGAAAGGTCCAGGGTCGGCGCACCAGTGCCGCGCTGAGCCATCCGATCGCGGTGCCGCCGGGAGCGTGGACGGTCGGCTTGCGTACGACCTGGGTGGAGCCGGCCTACGTCGAGCCGGACGCGTCCTGGTGCGTCCCGGGGGGAGTGCCCGCGTCCCCTTACGGGAACGGCGGTGCCTTCGGGGGGAAGCTGCACTCACCGGTGGCGACCGACGCCCGCCGTCTGGCCGACGAGCACGGCCGGCCCGTGCGGGTCCTGTGGTCACGCGAGGACGTCGTGAGGTACGGGCCCAAGCGCCCACCGGTGGCCGGTGGCATCGACGCCGGGGGGACCGGGGTGCTCCGGGTGGGGATCACCGCGGGCGAGGTGACCGGGGAGCAGTGGGCCTCGGTGTCCGCCCGGTCGGCGGCCGTGGCCCCCGGGCTGGTCCTCGAGCAGGTGGCGCTGGCCGGGCCACCGATCTCCTTCGACCTGCGGGCCGCGGTGTGGGCGGAGGCGGCGGTGCTGGCCGCTGTCGCCCGCCTGTCCGCGCCCGACGGCCACGGGCCTCGCCACGACGTCCCCGTCGAGGTGGTCGGCCCGTCCGGGGGGCGTGCGGTGGCCCGCTGCGGCCCCGACGGTTCGATCGAACTGTCGGTCGACGCCGGCCCTCCCCTCGACGCGGTCGTGCTCCGCTCCTACTGCATCGGGGCTGCCCACCAGGCGTTGGGCTGGGTCCGTTCGGAGGGGATTGCCGTGGATGCCGATGGGGAGGTCCACGACCTGACCGTGCGCTCCTTCGGGATCCTGCAGGCCAGGGCGATGCCGCAGGTCACCGTCCGCATCGTGTCGGCCTCTGCTGCCGGCCCGGTCAACGGCTCCGACGCCGCGTTCGCCGCGGTGGCCGCCGCCCGCTGGCTGGCCGACGGACTGGCACCCGAGTGGCCTCTCGACCGGGGTGGCGCCGGCCGCCGATGAGGCTCGTCCCCCGGCCCGCGGCGAAACGTAGGCTGGACCGTCCGCCGTCCGCCGTCCGCCGTCCGCCGTCCGCCGTCCGCCGTCCGCCGAGCCCCATCCCCTACGAGGAGCATGCGATGAGTACCCCGATCGGCCCGTACACCCCCATCGTCACCGCCGGCCCCTGGTTGATCTGCTCCGGCCAGCTCGGGCTGGGCGAGCCGGAGGCCGGACAGGCTCCCTCGTTGGTGGAGGGTGGTGCCCCGGCCCAGCTCGCACAGGCCCTGGCCAATGCCGACGGGCTCCTGCGCGGCCAGGGTGCCGTGCCGGCCGACGTGGTCAAGACCACCGTGTTCCTGGTCGACATGGCCGATGCGCCCGCCGTCAACGACGCCTACCTGGCGTTCTTCGGCGACCACCGCCCGGCCCGCTCGATGGTGGCCGTGTCCGCGCTCCCCCTGGGCGGCCTGGTCGAAGTGGAGCTGTGGGCGTACCGCGACCCGTCGTGACCGAGGCGGGTCAGGGTGTCCAGCTGGTCTGTCCGAACCGGTAGCCCACCGAGCGGACCGTCTGGATCAGGTGGGCGTTCTCCTCGCCGAGCTTGGCCCGGAGGCGCCGGACATGGACGTCGACGGTGCGGGCACCGCCGTAGTACTCGTAGCCCCACACCCTCGACAGCAGCGTCTCGCGGGTGAACACCTTGCCCGGACGGGCGGCCAGAAAGCGGAGCAGCTCGTATTCCATGTAGGTGAGGTCGAGAACCTTGCCTGCCACCGCGGCCTGGTAGGTCTCGAGATTGAGTACCAGGGGCCCGTGTTCGAGGAGGTCCGGCCGCAGGCCCCGTCCGGTCCTCCAGAAGAGGTGGGCCAGCCGGGCGCCGAGCTCCTGGGCGTTGACCGGCTCGAGGCAGAGGTCGTCGAACAGGTCCTCACGGAGCTCGAGCTCGCCCAGCTGCTCGACCGGGACGACCACCATCACCGGGGCGAGGGGGACCTCACGCTTGCGAAGGTGGCGGCAGAGGAGGAACGCCCCGACCGGATCGGCGGCGCTGGAGATCACCGCACCCGACCATCCGTCCTCTGGCTCCTCGGTCTCGGCGGCATCGGGTTTGTCGATGCCCCGCCACGGATAGCCGGCCCGTTCGAGGACGGCGATCACCGCGAAGGGTGGCACGGCGGGAAAACACAGCAAGGGCTCCATGGCGGTGTTCCCCCTTTCCTCTCGAGGTGCTGGCTGTTCGAAGGCTGCTTACAGCAGCGGGAGATAGCGGTCGAGCTCGAACTGCGACACGTGGGCCTTGTACCCGGCCCATTCGGCCCGCTTGTTGCGGATGAACCACTCGAAGACGTGGTCGCCGAGGGTGGTGGCCAACAGCTCGGAGGACTCCATGAGGACCAGGGCCTCGTTCAGGCTACCCGGAAGGTGCAGGATCCCCTTGCCCGACAGCTCCTCGGCGCTCAGATCGAACAGGTTGGCATCGGTTTCGGGGGGCAGCTCGTACCCCTGCTCGATGCCTTGCAGCCCGGCAGCCAGAATGACGGCGAAGGCCAGATACGGGTTGCAGGCGCTGTCGGGCGACCGGTACTCGATGCGGGTGGACTCGCCCTTGCCGGGCTTGACCACCGGCACCCGGACCAGGGCGGACCGGTTGTTGCGGGCCCAGGAAACGTGGATGGGGGCCTCGTAGCCGGATACCAGGCGCTTGTAGGAGTTGACCCACTGGTTGGTCACCGCGGTGATCTCCCCGGCGTGGCGGAGGAGACCGGCGATGAACCCCTCGGCCACCTCGGAGAGACCGCCCGGCCGTTCGAGGTCCACGAATGCGTTGGCCTCCCCGCGGAAGAGCGACATGTGGGTGTGCATCCCCGAGCCCTGCACGCCGGCGAGGGGCTTGGGCATGAAGCTGGCGAACACCCCCTGCTGGCGGGCCATCTCCTTGACCACCAGGCGCACCGTCATGATGGTGTCGGCCATGGTCAGCGCGTCGGTGTAGCGGAGGTCGATCTCGTGCTGGCTGGGTGCATCCTCGTGCTGGGCGTGCTCCACCGGGATGCCCATCTCTTCCAGGGTGAGCACGGTGCGCTGTCGGATGTCACTGGCCCGGTCGGCCACTGTCAGCTCGAAGTACGACCCGGTGTCCAACGTCTTTGGCGCGTGGGCGGGGTCGCTGTCGGCGAAGTAGAAGTACTCGATCTCCGGTGCTGCGTAGAAGGTGAAGCCGCGATCGTGCGCCCGGTCGAGTGACCGGCGCAGCACGTGGCGGGGGCAGCCCTGGAACGGCGAGCCGTCGAGGTCGACGATGTCGCAGAAGACCCGCGCCACCTGGGCCTCGGGCACCTCGCCATGCGGCCCGAACTGCCCGTGGCCGTGCCAGGGGAGGAGCTGGAAGGTGTTGGCGTCCGGCCGGGCCAGGACGTCGCTCTCCTGGACGCGGCTGAAGCCGTCGATGGCGGACCCGTCGAACGTCATCCCCTCGCCGAGGGCGTTCTCGAGCTCGGCGGGCGTGATGCTGAACGTCTTCGGTGTTCCGAGTACGTCGGTGAACCACAGCTGGACGAACCTGATGCCGCGTTCCTCCACGGTGCGGAGGACGTACTCCTCTTGACTCCTCATCGGGTCGGCCACCTCCGGACGAGTCGGGGTCTCTGTGTGGGGGTTGTCAGGGTCGATGCCGCCATTCTCGCAGGTGGCAACGGGCCCGGTCGAAGTGGCGCCGGCGGAGGCGAACAGAGCCGGGCCCGAAGGGGCCCGGCTCTGTTGCACTCACAGCGGCAGAACCGGGGACCGTGGGGACCGCCCCGCGGTGGCCACGGGTGCGGTCCCCGGCTGGTCTCCGCGCCGGTCAGCTTCCCTCTGCGTCGCCGCAGACGGTCTCGACCATGATGGCGGTCACCTGGTAGGGGTCCATGTTGGCATTCGGGCGGCGGTCCTCCAGCCAACCCTTCTTGGCCTTGGCCGTGGCCCACGGGATGCGGATGGAGGCGCCCCGGTCGGAGGTCGCGTAAGTGAACGTGGTGTAGTGGGCGGTTTCGTGCGCTCCGGTCAGTCGGCTCTCGATGCCCACGCCGTACACGGCGATGTGCTCGTCGATCTTCTTCCCGATGGCCTCGCAGCCGGCGATGATGGCGTCCCAGCCGCCGTCTTCCCGCATCTCCTTGGTGGAGAAGTTGGTGTGGGCCCCGGCGCCGTTCCAGTCACCGAGGATCGGCTTGGGCTCGAGGGTGGCATAGACCTCGAAGTCCTCGGCGATGCGGAAGAGGAGCCACCGGGCCACCCAGAGCTGGTCGGACATGTCCAGCGGCGAGAGGACGCCGACCTGGAACTCCCACTGGCCCATCATGACCTCGGCGTTGGTGCCCTCGATGCTGATGCCCGCATCGATGCACGCAGCCGTGTGGAGCTCGACGATCTCGCGTCCGGGCATCTTGTCGCCACCGACGCCGCAGTAGTACGGGCCCTGCGGCGCGGGATACCCGATGGCCGGCCAGCCCAGCGGCCGCCCGTCCTTGAAGAAGGTGTACTCCTGCTCGATGCCGAACTTCGGCTCGTGGTGGCCGTACTTCTCCACCACCTCACGGAGCCGGGCGCGGGTGTTGGTCGGGTGGGGGGTGAAGTCGGTCAGCAGCACTTCGCACATCACCAACTTGTCGTCGGGCCCCCGCAGGGGATCGGGACAGCTGAACACCGGCTGGAGCACGCAGTCGGAGTCGTGGCCCAGTGCCTGGTTGGTGCTCGAACCGTCGAACCCCCAGATGCCCGGCTCCTCGCCGTCGGCGACGATCTTCGTCTTGCTGCGCAGCAGCGGCGCAGGCTCGGTTCCGTCGATCCAGATGTACTCGGCTTGGTAAGGCACTCGCACTCCTCTATGGCTCGGTTCTATTGCTCGGTTGTTCCTCTACTCGGTCGCCCTCTGCCCTGGCTACCCGCCGCTGATGCGGGGAACGTACCTCCGGCGCCGCCCAGGGGCCATGCCGGTGGAGGGTGGGAATCCGAGGGACAACCCACTATCGCAGGGCGCCGTTTCTCCCCCGTTACCCGATTGTGAACGGACGATGAACAGGCCGACCTGCGGGCCACACTGCCGCAACCGTACCCTCGTAGGCGGCCACTTGGTCCAGAGGGGGTCCGTCTGTGGCGCCGATAGGCTGGCCCCATGGCTCGAGTGCGGGTGGCCGCGTGCCAGATCAACACCGTGGTGGGCGACCTCGAGGGCAATGCGCGGCGCATCCTCGGTGCCCTCGACGAGGCAGAGCGCGGCCGTGCGGACCTGGCCGTCTTCCCCGAACTGGCGGTCACCGGGTACCCGCCCGAGGATCTCCTGGGCCGGCCGGCCTTCGTGACCGACAACCGGGCGGTGTTCGCCGAGATCGCCGCGTCCACGGGCACCTGTGCGGCCGTGGTCGGGTACGTCGACACCGATCGGGCCGGGCGACTGGTCAATGCCGCGGCCATGTGCGCAGGTGGCCGCGTGGTCGGCCGCTACTTCAAGCGCCTGCTGCCCAACTACGGGGTCTTCGACGAGCAGCGGTGGTTCGCCCCCGGGGACGGACCACCGACCCGCCCCGTGGTGGCCGGCGTGCCGGTGGGGATGACCATCTGCGAGGACATGTGGTTCGCCCAGGGGCCGATGGTCGACCAGTCCGCCGCCGGGGCCCGCCTGCTGGTCAACCTCAATGCGTCCCCCTACTCGCGCGGCCGCCGGTCCGAGCGCCTCTCCGTGCTGGCCGACCGGGTGGCGGAGACGGGATGCCCCATCGTCTACGTCAATCAGGTCGGCGGCCAGGACGAGCTGGTCTTCGACGGCGCCTCCCTGGTGATGGACCCCGATGGGGTCCTGCTGGCCTCGGCGCGCCAGTTCGAGGAGGAAGTCCTCCTCGTCGACCTCGACGTCGACGTGCCTCCCCCGGCCCGCACCCCTGCTCTTCCGGACGGTGTCGCTGCGGGCACGTTGGTGGTCAGCGGGGCGTCCCGGGCCGAGGGGTCCGATCCCGTGGCCGACACCGTGGCCCCCGTCCTCGACCCCGAGGCAGAGGTCTACGGGGCCCTGGTCCTCGGGACACGCGACTACGTGGCGAAGAACGGGTTCACCGACGCGGTGATCGGACTGTCCGGGGGCATCGACTCGTCGCTGGTGGCGGCCATCGCCGTCGACGCGCTGGGAGCCGCGCACGTCCACGGCGTGACCATGCCCTCGCGCTACTCCAGCGAGGGATCGGTGGCTGACGCGGTGACGCTGGCCGCCAACCTGGGCATCGACATCGCCAACGTCTCCATCGAGGGGGTGCATCGGGCCTTTTCCGACGCACTCTCTCCTCTGATCGGAGCGGCGCCCAGCGGGCTGACCGACGAGAACCTGCAGTCGCGTCTCCGAGGGGTCCTGCTCATGGCGTTGTCCAACGCCAACGGGTGGATCGTCCTCACCACCGGCAACAAGAGCGAGATGGCCACCGGCTACTCCACGCTGTACGGCGACTCTGCCGGAGGGTTCGCCGTGATCAAGGATGTGGCCAAGACCCTCGTCTACGAGCTGTGCCGCCACCGCAACGCCCGGGCCGGGTTCGACCTGATCCCCGATCCGGTGCTCACCAAGGCGCCGTCGGCCGAGCTGCGTCCGGACCAGCGTGACGACGAGTCGTTGCCGCCCTACTCGGTGCTCGACCCGGTCATGGCCGGCTACGTCGAGGGCGACCGGTCTGCCGACGACCTGATCGCCGAGGGGTACGACCCCGACGTGGTGGCTCAAGTCATCGGGCTGGTGGACCGCGCCGAGTACAAGCGCAGGCAGATGCCCCCTGGGGTCCGGATATCGGCCAAGGCGTTCGGCAAGGATCGTCGGATGCCCATCACCAACCATTACCGGTCCGCGACGGCCAAGCCCGACACGGGGCCGTGGACACCGGGCGGGGAGGCCCCGGCCGTTGTCTGACGCCCCGATCGGATTCGATTCGCCACAGATCGTCGACGGACCGGCACCCGGAGACCTCGGTGGCGAGCCGCTCGCCCTCACCCTCGGTGCCACGGCGGCGCTCGTGGGTGAGTACCGATGGATCGAGAACGCCCTCTACGCCGCCCTCGGTACGTGGGTGCGTGACATGCCCATCGCTGCCGTGCAGGTCCACCTGGACGCCCAGAGCATGCGCCACGCGTGGCACGCCGAACTGTGGGCCGACCGCCTGCCGGTCCTCGCCGGAGTCGATCCGGACCGGCTGACCATGCCGTCCTCCCCCTCGGCTGCCCTGTTCGCCGCACTCAACGGCGACACACCGGCGAGGGAGGGGCCGGGATCGTCGTGGCCACCGGTCGGCGACGGGCGACCGAAGCTGCCAGGTGCGCTGCCGCGACTGGCGGGGCTCTACCGGGTGGTCCTTCCCCGCCTGGCGGTCAGTTACCGCCGCCACCTGGGCGTCACCAACTCGGTGACCGACGGGCCGCTCCGTCGGACCCTCCGGCTGGTGCTCAACGACGGGATGGAGGACTGGTACGCCGGCGAGCAACTGGTCCAGCGCCTGGTCGCCCGACCACATGATGTGGCTGCCGTCTACGAGTTCCAACAGCGCCTGGAGGAGACGGTGGTGGCGGCGGGGGCCAGGACGGGGATGGTGGTCTTCCCCGACACGGTCCCCCTCGACTGACGGCGCACGGTGGCGTGGCGACCCGTTCCGTCTGAAGGGGTTGACGCATCCGGTAAACTTCGAGGGCAGCAATCGTTGCGCCCGATAACGCCAGGCCTGAGTCACCCAGAACCCGTTCGGCGGTTCGGTGGGCGCAGGTTTGCCGTCCCCCACAGCGTTGGGGAAAACGTAAGGACCTGGTGAATTTGGCAAAGGAGCGCCTCGAACGAGACGACGAGGACCTGGTTCGGTTGTATCTGACCGACATCGGCCAGTATCCGTTGTTGACCAAGGACGACGAGGTTCGTCTGGCACAGGCCATCGAAGGCGGGCGCGAAGCCGAGGCACAGCTGGCTGCGGCCCCGAAGGGGCTCACCCCGGCGAAGAAGCGCGAACTGCGGCGCACGACGCTGCAGGGAGAGTCGGCCCAGCAGACCTTCGTGCAGTCGAACCTTCGGCTGGTCGTCTCCATCGCCAAGAAGTACCAGGCCTCGGGCCTGCCGCTCCTCGACCTCATCCAGGAGGGCAACCTCGGCCTCATGCACGCCGTCGAGAAGTTCGACTGGCGCAAGGGGTTCAAGTTCTCGACCTATGCCACCTGGTGGATCCGCCAGGCCATCACCCGGGGGATCGCCAACACCGGGCGCACCATCCGGCTGCCGGTCCACGCCGGCGACACGCTGGCCCGGGTGCAGAAGGCACAGGCGCGCCTCGAACTGAAGTACGGCCGGCCGGCAACGCTGGCCGAGCTGGGCGCCGAAGTCGAGATGCCCGAGGACAAGCTGGTGGAGGCCCTTCGGTTCCGGGCCGAGCCCCTCTCCTTGTCGGAGCCCTTGCGCGAGGACGGCGACGCCGAGCTCGGTGACGTCGTCGAGGACCGGTCGGCGGAGTCACCCTTCGAGGTTGCTGCGGTCTCCCTCCTCCCTGAGGAGATCGGTCGCCTCCTGTCGCCACTCGACGAGAGGGAGCGCGAGATCCTCCGGCTCCGCTTCGGCCTCGACCGCGGCGAGCCGCGCACACTCGAAGAGGTGGGCGAGCACTTCAACCTCACCCGTGAGCGGATCCGCCAGATCGAGGCGAGGGCCATGTCCAAGCTGCGGCACCCTTCGTCGGACACCGGCGCTCGCGACCTTCTGACGGTCTGAGGATCTCTCGCGGTCTGCGCACTGTCCGACCACGCCCCGATGCGGACCGCGGAACCGGCCGGAGCAGCCGGGCTGGGGAGCGGGTACGATCTCCTTCCATGAAGAAGCTCCTGATCCTCGCCATCATCGTTGCCCTGGGTGTCGTCGCCGCCAAGCGGCTGCGCGCCTCCTGAGCACTCCCCGCACCTGCGCCTGCGGCGGCCCGCCTCCCTAACCCTGCGCTCTGCGGGCCATTCGCCAGGCCACGAACGCCCCGATCGACGCTGCCGCGGCGGCGCCACCGACGGCGGTGGCCGTGATCGACAGGCGCGGGACGCTCACCCGGTCGCGCAGGCGGACCGGCTTGGTGAACTGCATGACCTCCCACTCGCGCTCGCGGGCCACCTTGGCCAGTACCCGGTCGGGATTGACCGCCACGGGGTGCCCGACCGCCTCGAGCATGGGAAGGTCGGTGTAGGAGTCGGAGTAGGCCGACGACTCCTCGAGATCGAGCCCCTCCTCCTCGGCGAGCGCCCTCATCGCCTCGGCCTTGAACGGGCCGTAGGCGTAGAACTCCATCTCCCCCGCATACAGGCCGTCCGCGTCCACCACCGCCCGGGTGGCGATGGAGCCGTCCACGCCCAGATGCTCGGCGAGCGGCTGGACGATCTCCTCGGGTGACGCCGACACCAGGTAGACCTTGTGGCCGGCGGCACGGTGGGCCTCGATCAGGTCGAGGGCCTCGGCGTAGATGATGGGCTCGACCGTCTCCTCGAGCGCCTCCCGCACGATCTCCCTGATCAGGTCGCGGTCCCAGCCCTTGGTCAGGGTGAGCATCGACTCGCGCACCCGGGCCAGCTTCTGCTCGCTGGCCCCGAGGTGGAGGTAGACGATCTGGGAGACCACCGAACGGACGATCAGGCGCCGGTTGATGAGACCGCCCCGGTAGAACGGCAGGCCGAAGGCGGCGATGGATGCCTTGGCGATGACCGTCTTGTCCAGGTCGAAGAACGCGGCGCGCATCCGGGTCGTCAATGTCCGACCAACAGCTGCTGGACAGCCTCCTCGGCGTCGGCGGTCACCAGGGCCAGGACCTCGTCCCCGACGGCGAGGCGGGTGTCGCCCCGGGGGACCACCAGCCTGTCGGCACGGACCACGGCCACCACGGTGGCCTCCCGGGGGAACCCGAGCTCGGCGAGGTCGACGCCGGCCGCCGGCGAGTCCTCGGCCAAGGTGACCTCCACCAGGTGTGCGGTCCCGCCCTCGAACCGGAGCAGGCGCACCAGGCTGCCGACGGAGACGGCTTCTTCGACCAGGGCGGTGAGCAGCTGCGGCGTCGACACCGACACGTCGACCCCCCAGCTCTCGGTGAACAGCCACTGGTTCTTCGGGTGGTTGACCCGGGCGACGACCCGGGGGACCGCGAACTCCTGCTTGGCCAGGAGGGAGACGACCAGGTTGTCCTCGTCGTCTCCGGTGGCGGCCACGACCACGTCGACGGTGGCCAGTCCGGCGGCGTCCAGGGACGAGACCTCGCAGGCGTCAGCCACCACCCAGGTGACGTCGAGGTCGGCCCGGATGCGGTCGACCAGATCGGGATCGCGCTCGATGACCAGCACGTCGTGGCCGTTCGCGTGGAGATCGGAGGCGATGGCCGTCCCCACGCTTCCCGCACCGGCGATGGCAACCCTCATGAGCGGCTTCCTGCCACTGTGCCTTCGGCAACGGGGGCGTCTGCCCCTGCGCCGTCGGTCACGTCACGGTCATCGGAAGGCCGGTCCGTACCGCGTAAGCCGGCGGCGGGGGTCCCGACGATCCGCGCCTGGAGGCGCTCGAGGGCGGCGTCGGCGACCATCAGGTGGAGGACGTCCCCGTCCTGGCCGACCAGGTCGTTGAAGTCGAGGCGGGCCACCCCGGCCCGGGTGACCGCCACCAGAGTGACCTCCCCGGGCACCGACAGGTCGGCCAGGCGCTTGCCTGCCCAGCGCTCGGGCAGTTCGCGTTCGACCAGGGAGAGCGTTCCGGTGGGGTCGGACCACTGACCCTCCGTGTCGGCGGGGTTCAGGCGCCGTTGGACCTGGTCGATGGTCCACGCCACGGTGGCCACGGTGGAGATGCCCAGGCGCAGGTAGATCTGCGCCCGTCGGGGGTCGTAGATGCGGGCCACCACATGGGGGATCTCGTAGGTCTCGCGGGCGATGCGGGCAGTCAGGATATTCGAGTTGTCACCGCTCGTCACCGCGGCCAGCGCCGCTGCCTCCCCGGCGCGCGCCCGCTCGAGGGCGTCGCGGTCGAAGCCCGATCCGACCACCGTCGTGCCGGCCCAATCGCTGGGCAACCTCCGGAACGCCTTGGGGTTGCGATCGATGATGGCAACCGAATGGCCCTGCTCGACCAGTCCGACCCCCAGGCCCGATCCGACCCGACCACAACCGACGATGATGATGTGCACCCGAACCATGCAACACGCATCGTGGGGAGATGACAACTCACCCGCCGCGGTCTGGTGCCTGTCGTCGGCGGATTGCGGTGCCTTGCGTGCCTGCGGAGCCGGGTTCGGGCCTGCGGGGGCACCCATGGTTTACTGAGGGAATGGATCCAGCGGCCACCGGTGTCAGGGGTCCAGATGATCCGGCGCCATCAGGGGTGACGGAGCCGGCGGCTGTGCCGGAGGCTGTGCCGGCGGCCATGCCCGGTCCGGTGTCCCGGATGATGCCCGCCGCGGCGGCCGTGGTGAAGGTGGACCTCCCCGAGACGCTCCGCTACCGGCTCAAGAACAAGCTGCTGGGCCCGCCGCTGGTCAACGAGCAACTGGGCGACGAGCGGCTGGGACGGCCCTCGGCCCTCGGTGTCCTCGCACCGGACTGCATCTCCTCGTCGGCCTACGGCACCGAGGAGATGCTCACCCAGTTGGTGCCCTATATCGGGCTGGCGGCCTTCGCCATGGTGGTCCCGATCACCATGGCGATCCTGGGCGTGCTGTTCTTCGTCACCCTTTCGTACCTCGACGTCATCGCGCTCTACACCAAGGCCGGCGGGGCCTATGTGGTGGCCCGTGAGAACTTCGGACCGAAGGTGGCCCAGATCGCCGCGGTCGCCCTCCTGATCGACTACACGGTGACCGTGGCGGTCCAGACCGCCGCCGGCACCGCTGCCCTGACCAGCGCCTTCCCGACCCTCCTCCGCCTCCGCCTCACGGTCCCCATCACCGTGGCGGTGGTTCTCTTCCTCCTCTACGGCAACCTGCGGGGCATCCGCGAGGCGGGCAAGTTCTTCGCCTTCCCCACCTACTTCTTCATCTTCAGCCTGAGCTTCGTGGTGATCGCCGGCTACGTCAAGGAGGCGTTGGGCACTCTGCAGGTCCACTCGGTCCAACACGCAGGCACGCTGCCCATCGGCCATGCCGGGTCGGGCCTCCTCTACGGGGCCTCGTTCATCATCATCCTGCGTTCGTTCGCCAACGGCGGCTCGTCGCTGACCGGCCTCGAGGCCATCTCCAACGGCGTCGGGGCGTTCCGCGAGCCGACGGCCAGGCACGCCCGGCAGACCCTGGTGATCATGAGCAGCGTCCTGGCCTTCCTCGTGCTCGGGGTGACCCTCATCGCCCACTGGACCCACGCCGTTCCCTACGCGGCCGGGTCGCCGACCGTCGTCTCCCAGGAGGTCCGCTACGTCCTCGGCACCGGCCCGGTCGCGAGGTTCCTCTTCTACGTGGTGCAGTTCGCCACGGTCCTCATCCTCTACACCGGCGCCAACACCAGCTTCAACGGCTTCCCGTTCCTGGCCAGCTTCGTCGCCCAGGACGCCTACCTGCCCAAGCAGCTGACCCGCCGGGGGCACCGCCTGGCCTTCTCCAACGGGATCATCGTGCTCACCGTGGTGGCGGTGGCCCTGTTGATCGCCACCGGGGCCAAGGTGTCCAGCCTGGTCGCCCTCTACGCCATCGGGGTGTTCACCGGCTTCGCCATGGCCGGGGCGGGCATGGTCAAGCACCACTGGGACAACAAAGAGGCCCACTGGCGCCGCAACGTCGCCATCAACGCCATCTCCGCGTTCCTCACTGCCCTGATCGTCCTCATCTTCGCCACCGTGAAGTTCAAGGAGGGGGCATGGGTGGTCGTCGTGGTGGGGCCGCTCATGTACGTCGGGCTGGTCCGGCTGCACCGCCAGTACACGACCGAGGAGCACCAGCTCGAGGAAGGGGCCGCCGAGGCCGCCGAGGCGCCGGTCCTCAACCGCCATGTGGTGGTGGTCCTCGTCGATCAGCTCGACATGGCCAGCGCCCGCGCCCTCCAGTACGCCCGCACCCTGCACCCCGATGAGCTCCGAGCGGTCCATTTCGCACTGGACGCCCAGAAGTCCGAGGAACTCGAAGCCGAGTGGCGGCGTCTCGGCCTCGCCCACCTCCCCCTCGATGTCGAAGCGTGCGAGGACCGCCGGCTGACCAGGGCCACGCTCGAGCTGGCCGCCGAGACGGTCGCCGACCAGCAGACCGAGTTGACCATCCTGCTGCCCCGCCGCGGCTTCGCCGGTGGGTGGCAGCGGGTGCTGCACGACGCGACCGCCGACCAGATCGCCGCCGCCGTGGCGCAGCTCCCCCACGTGAACGCCACCATGGTCCCCTACCAGTTGACCGGTGGTTGGTTCTCGCGCCGACGCCAGTGGCGGAGGAACCCGGACGGCTCGGCCACCACCGCCAGAGGGGCCCGGGCCGCCGACCGGGCCGCCGACCGTGAGGCGGCGATCAAGGCGTCCTTCGATCGATCGGCCTTCGGCGAGCAGAGGCGGGGGACCACGCCCATCGGCGAGGCCCAGTGGCGGCATCGGGTCAGGGTGGCCGGCCGGGTGAAGTCGGTCCGCGTGCAGCCCCGGGCAGGTACCTCCAACCTCGAGTGCATGCTGGTGGACGACACCGGCAAGCTGCTCCTGGTGTTCCAGGGTCGGCGCCGGATCCCGGGGATCCAACCCGGCGCCCGGCTGGTGGTCGAGGGGATGGTGGGGGACTGGGCCCGCCGCCAGGCCATCCTCAACCCCGACTACGAGCTCATCGCCGGACCGGAGGCGGCCGTCGAGCCGACCTGATCGGCCCGGACGTCGCCGGGCGAACCGGCACTCCCGGGAGGGCCTGTGGGCTGCTTCCTTGCCGGACACCCCATTTTGTCGGTATCTTTTGACCCCACTGCCGGGCACGGCGCGCCCTGACGGCGCGCCTCGGCGAACGGCCAGGCGGTCGTGACCATGCGGGCGGACGTTGTCTCCGGACGTCCCCGGTCGGTCGCGGTCGTCGAAGCCGGGACTGTCTCGACCATACTCATGCAGTACACCGAAGGGAGCCGCACCGATGACCCACCTCCTGGCTGAAGGGGGTTACCAGATCTTCACGCTCCACAGCACCGAGAAGACCTGGCTGTACTTCGCGCTCCTGTGTGCCGTGGCCTCCATCGTGGTGGCCCTCCTCCTGGTACGCGGCGTGCTGGCCGCTGATCAGGGCACGGCCACCATGAAGGACATCGCCAAGGCCATCCAGGAGGGGGCGGAGGCCTTCCTGGCCCGGCAGTTCAAGACCATCGGGATCATCATCATCCCCCTGGCCGTGCTGATCTTCTTCACCGCCACCAAGGTGACCCACACCGCATACCTGTGCGCGGGAGCGGTGACCACGACGTCCTTCCACATCGGCTGCGTGACCCACACGGTCACCGACCTCACCTTCGCCCAGGCCGGCATCTACCGGGTGATCTGCTTCCTGGCCGGGGCCCTGTGCTCGGGCCTGACCGGCTTCATCGGGATGAGCATGGCCGTGCGGGGCAACGTGCGCACGGCGGCGGCCGCCCGCGAGGGCAAGATGGCCCCGGCCCTCAAGGTGGCCTACCGCACCGGTGCCATCACCGGGCTCCTCTGCGTGGGCCTGGGCCTGCTCGGGGCCACGGTCATCGTGCTCATCTTCCAGAACACCGCCACCTCGGTCCTCATCGGCTTCGCTTTCGGCGCCTCGCTGCTCGCCCTGTTCATGCGGGTGGGCGGCGGGATCTTCACCAAGGCGGCCGACGTGGGCGCCGACCTGGTGGGCAAGGTGGAGGCCGGCATCCCCGAGGACGACCCCCGTAACGCCGCCACCATCGCCGACAACGTGGGCGACAACGTGGGCGACTGTGCCGGCATGGCCGCCGACCTCTTCGAGTCCTACGTGATCACCATCATCGCCGCCGTCATCCTCGGGGTCACCGCGTTCAACTCCATCCACCGGGGAGCGGACGCGGCCAAGACGGTGATCTTCCCCATCGCCATCCCGGCCATCGGGATCCTGGCCACCATCATCGGCGTGTTCGTGGTCCGGGCCGGTAAGGACGACAGGAACGCCATGGCCCCCATCAACCGGGGGGTGTGGACGGCCGCCATCCTGACCATCGCCGGATCGGCCGTGGTGGCCGGCGCCTACCTGCATTACTGGAAGGCCTTCTATGCCGTCCTCGCCGGCGTGGTGCTCATGTTGGTGGCCAGCCAGATCACCGAGCACTTCACCTCGACCGAACGGGGCCCGGTCAAAGAGGTGGCGGAGACGGCCCGAACCGGACCGGCCACTCTCACCCTGGCAGGGATCGCCCTCGGCCTCGAGTCGTCGGTGTGGGCGATCATCGCCATCGTGCTGGCCATCGCCGTGTCCATCGGTCTGGGCGGCGGCAACATCCAGCTGACCCTGTACCTGGTGGCCCTCACCGGCATCGGCCTGTTGTCCACCGCTGGCATGATCGTCTCCGAGGACAGCTTCGGCCCGGTGTCGGACAATGCCGCTGGGGTCGCCGAGATGTCGGGTGAGTTCACCGGCGATGCCGAGCGGGTCATGGTCAGCCTCGACGCGGTGGGCAACACGACCAAGGCGGTCACCAAGGGCGTGGCCATCGGCTCTGCGGTCATCGCCTCGGTGGCCCTGTTCGCCTCGTTCATCGAGACCATCGGCACCCAGCTCAACCTGCACGCGCCGCTGGGGGCGCCGGTCAACTGGCTCTTCGACCTGCCCCAGACCTCGATCAACGTGTCCCACCCGACCATCTTCATCGGCGTCCTGATCGGTGGGTCGATCGCCTTCATCTTCTCGGCTCTGGCCATCCGGGCCGTGGGCCGGTCGGCCGGCACCGTGGTCCAGGAGGTGCGCCGCCAGTTCCGCGAGCACCCGGGCATCATGGACTACACCGAGAAGCCCGAGTACGGCAAGGTCATCGCCATCTGCACCGCGGCCTCGCAGCGGGAGCTGGCCACGCCGGCCCTCCTGGCCATCCTCTCTCCGGTCATCGTGGGCTTCGGCATCAGCTACTTCGCCCTGGGAGCGTTCCTGGTGGGGGCCATCCTCACCGGCCAGCTGATGGCCAACTTCCTGTCCAACTCCGGTGGGGCCTGGGACAACGCCAAGAAGTACATCGAGGACGGCAACGAGGGGGGCAAGGGCTCCGAGGCCCACAAGGCCGCCGTCATCGGTGACACCATCGGTGACCCGTTCAAGGACACCGCCGGACCCGCCCTCAACCCGCTGATCAAGGTGATGAACCTGGTGTCCCTGCTGATCCTCCCGGCGGTGATCACCCTGCACACCCACACCGGAGCCCGCCTGGCCATCGCCGGGGTGGCCCTGGTCGTCCTGCTTGCCTCCATCGCCTTCTCCAAGCGGAAGACCGGGTCGATGGACGCCGAACTGCCGGCCACCGAGGCCCCCGCCCCCGACCAGGCCGCTGCGGTGGGCATGGAATCCTCACATGACTGAATCCGCAGGTCACCGGGGCCTTGAGACCCTGGTGGCCTGTCTGCGGGGTTGACAACAGCTCTCCCCACCGTTCACCCTTGGCCACAGCCATGGCAACCACCAACCTGACAGAGACGTCCCTGGACACCGACGCCGGCAACGGTGCCCCTGGGGGCCCGCGCCCCCGGGGTGGCCTCCGACCGCTGGTCATCGTGGAGTCGCCGGCCAAGGCCAAGACGATCGCCGGACTGCTCGGCCCGGGCTACGTGGTGGAGTCCTCCATCGGGCACATCCGGGACCTCCCCCGGCGGGCCGACGAGGTGCCGGCTGCCTACAAGGGAGAGGCATGGGCACGTCTGGGGGTGGACGTCGACAACGGCTTCAAGCCGCTGTACATCGTCTCTTCGGAGAAGAAGTCCCAGGTCGCCAAGTTGCAGAAGCTGGTCAAGCAGGCCAGCGAGGTCTACCTGGCCTCGGACGAGGACCGCGAGGGCGAGTCGATCGCCTGGCACCTCCTCGAGGTGCTGGCACCCAAGGTGCCGGTGAAGCGGATGGTCTTCCACGAGATCACCCGCCCGGCCATCGAGCGGGCCGTGCTCGAATGGCGTGACCTCGACCGGCGCCTGGTCGATGCCCAGGAAGCCCGGCGCATCCTCGACCGCCTCTACGGCTACGAGGTCTCGCCCGTCCTGTGGAAGAAGATCATGCCCCGCCTGTCGGCCGGCCGGGTCCAGAGCGTGGCCACCCGCATGGTGGTCGAGCGCGAGCGGGCCCGGATGGCATTCCGTTCGGCTGGCTGGTGGGGGATCGACGCCACCTTCACCGCCGAGGGTGGCGATGTCGCCGAGGGCTCCCCGAGGGCGTTCACCGCTTCCCTGGTGGCCGTGGACGGCAAGGCGCTCGCCTCGGGACGGGACTTCGACGAGACCGGGACGCTGACCTCGCCCCAGTCGGTGGTCGTGCTGGCCGAAGCCGAGGCCCGCACGATGGCCGTCGGGCTGGCCGGATCCCCCTTCACCGTGAAGTCGATGACCCACAAGCCGTTCCGCCGCTCGCCGTCGGCGCCGTTCATGACGTCGACCCTGCAGCAGGAGGCCGGTCGCAAGCTCCGGTTCAGCTCCAAGCGGGCCATGCAGGTGGCCCAGCGCCTGTACGAGGAGGGGTGGATCACCTACATGCGCACGGACTCGACCACGCTGTCGAGCCAGGCCCTCGACGCGGCCCGGGCCCAGGCCCGTTCGCTCTACGGGCCGGAGTACGTTCCGGCCCAGCCCCGCCGGTACGAGCGCAAGGTGAAGAACGCCCAAGAGGCCCATGAGGCCATCCGGCCGGCCGGTGAGACCTTCCGGACCCCCGACCAGGCGGCCCGGTCGCTGTCGGGCGACGAGTTCCGCCTCTACGACCTGATCTGGAAGCGGACCGTCGCCTCCCAGATGTCCGACGCCACCGGAACCAACGCCCAGGTGCGGCTGACCGGTGTGTCGTCCGAGCCGGAGGGCGTCGCCCGCGAGGCGGAGTTCTCCGCCTCGGGCAAGGTCATCCAGTTCCCGGGCTACCTCCGGGCCTACGTGGAGGGCGAGGACGATCCGGAGGCCGAGCTCGCGGACCGCGAGGTCCACCTGCCGGCGATGGCCGAAGGGGACCCGGCGTCGGTCGACGACCTCGAGCCGGGATCCCACGCCACCCAGCCGCCCGCCCGCTACACCGAGGCATCGCTGGTCAAGGCGATGGAGGAGCTGGGGGTGGGCCGCCCGTCCACCTACGCCAGCGTCATCGCCACCATCCTCGACCGCGGCTACGTCTGGAAGAAGGGCACCGCGCTGGTCCCGTCCTTTACCGCCTTCGCGGTGGTCGGCCTCCTCGAGCGCTACTTCTCGGAGCTGGTGGACTACGGGTTCACCGCGTCGATGGAGGACGACCTCGACGCCATCGCCTCCGGCGACGAGGAGGCCCTGCCCTGGCTGACCCGGTTCTACTTCGGGACGCCAGGCCCGGGCAACGGCAACGGCAACGGCAACGGATCGCATGTCGGCGGCGGCGGCGGCGGCGACGACGGATCGGGGCGGACAGCGGACAGCGGGCAGCGGGTCGGGCTCGGACTCAAGCGCGAAGTCAGCACCTACCTCGGAGAGATCGACGCCAGGGAGATCAACTCGATCCCCATCGGGGCGGGCACCGACGGGCAGGAGATCGTGGCCCGGGTGGGTCGCTACGGCCCCTACCTGCAGCACGGGGAGGACCGAGTCTCCATCCCCGAGGACCTGGCCCCCGACGAGTTGACCGTCGAGCGGGCGGAGTCGATGCTCGCCGCCCCGTCGTCCGACCGCGTCCTCGGCAACGACCCGGAGACGGGCCTGCCCGTCCAGGTACGGGCCGGGAGGTTCGGCCCCTACATCCAACTCGGCGAGTTGGCCGAGGGGGGCCCGAAGCCGCGGACGTCGTCGCTGTTCGCTTCGATGTTGCCGGCCACGATCACCTTCGAGCAGGCACTCGAGCTCCTGCGGATCCCCCGCGTGGTGGGGACCGACCCCCAGGGCGGCGAGGAGATCGTCGCCCACAACGGGAAGTTCGGTCCCTACCTGAAGAAGGGGACCGATACCCGCAGCCTGCTGACCGAAGACCAGATCCTCACCGTGACCGTCGACGAGGCGTTGGCCCTGTTCGCCCAGCCCAAGACGCGGGGGCGCAATGCCAAGGGGCCGCTCCGGGAGATGGGGGCCGATCCCGACACCGGCCTGACCATGGTGGTCAAGGACGGCCGTTTCGGCCCCTATGTGACCGACGGGACCACGAACGCCTCCTTGCGGCAGGGCGACGACGTCGAGGACCTCACCGTGGAGCGGGCCTCGGAGCTGCTGGCCGACCGCAGGGCGGCCGGCCCGTCCACACGGAAGAAGGCGCCGGCCAAGAAGGCTGCCGCCAAGAAGGCGCCGGCCAAGAAGGCTGCCGCCAAGAAGGCCACCGCCAAGAAGGCGCCGGCCAAGAAGGCCACCGCCAAGAAGGCGCCTGCCAAGAAGCCAGCGGCCACGAAGGCAGCAGCACCAGGGGCGACGGTCGCGGGTGGCGGCGGCACCGGCGCCGAGGCGAAGAGCACCAGCGGCGCAGAGTGACCGGCAGCCCACGGGGTCGGTTGATCGCGTTGGAGGGGATCGACGGCTGCGGCAAGTCCACCCAGGCCGCCCTGCTCGCCGACCGGCTGGGGGCGGTCCTGACATTCGAGCCGGGGGCCACCGGGCTGGGGGCGTCACTCCGGAAGTTGCTGCTCGACCACGACCAGGCACCGGTCGCCGAACGTTCGGAGGCTCTGCTGATGGCCGCCGACCGGGCCCAGCACGTCGCCGAGGTGGTGAAGCCGGCGCTCGACGCCGGGACCTGGGTGGTCAGCGACCGCTTCTCGGCCTCGACCCTGGCCTATCAAGGGTCCGGTCGCGGGCTCGACCGGTCGGAGCTGGCCCGACTGGTCCTCTTCGCAACCGGCGGGCTCGCCCCCGACCTGAACGTGCTCGTCGACGTCTCCCTGGCAGTGGCCCGCGACCGCCGCGGCAGCACGCGTGCCGACCGCTTCGAAGCGCAGGGTGACGGGTTCCAACAGCGGGTGGCCGAAGGCTTCCGCCACCTTGCCGCAGAGTCGGGTGCCCCCTGGCTGGTGGTCGACGGCAGCGGATCGGTGGAGCAGGTCGCCGCCGCCGTGTGGGCCGGCGTCGGGCGCCTGGTCGGCCCCGAGGGCCCCGATGGGAGCTAGCGGATCGGTGGGCACCGGGGAGCTGCCCACCCCGGAGCTCTTCGAGGGAGTGGTGGGCCAGCCCCGAGCGGTGGCCCAGCTGATGGCGGCGGCCCGTCATCCGGTCCACGCCTACCTGCTGCACGGGCCCCCTGGTTCGGGCAAGCGGGCCGCGGCGCGTGGCCTGGCAGCAGCGCTGCTCTGCCCGTCGGGGGGATGCGGGAGATGCAACTCGTGCCGCCGGGCCCTGGCGGGAAGCCATCCCGATCTGGTGACGGTGGAGCGTTCCGGTGCCACCCTCGACATCGACGAGGCCCGGGTGATCACCATGCGCGCCCAGCGGCGTCCGCTCGAATCGGCACGCCAGGTCCTGATGGTGAATGACATCCACCTTGCCGGCCGTGCCGCCCCGGCGCTCCTGAAGACCATCGAGGAGCCCCCTGCGTCCACCGTGTTCGTGCTGGTGGCCGACGACCTCCCGTCCAGCCTGACCACCATCGTCAGCCGGTGCGTGCAGATCCCCTTCGACGCGATCTCGCCGACGGTCATGACGGGGTGGCTCGTCGGCCACGGGGTGGACGTGGCTCTGGCCGAGTCGGTGGCAGCGGCTTCCGGTGGGCGCCTCGACCGGGCCCGCCTGCTGGTCAACGATGCCGGGTTCGCAGCACGCCAACAGCGGTGGCGGTCGGTGCCCACCCGACTGGACGGAACCGGCGCAGCGGCCGCCACGGTGGCCTCCGAACTGCTGGCTTCGGCCGGCGAGGCCCTGGCCCCCCTGCGGGAGCAGCACGCCCAGGAGATCGCGGCACTCGTGGAGCAGGCCGAGGCCGGTGGGTCGAAGGGGGTCCCGGGCCGCAAGCAGATGGAAGACCGGCACAAGCGGGAAGAGCGGCGGTGGCGGACCGATGACCTCCGGTTCGGGTTGGCCACCCTCGCCGAGGTCTATCGCGACCGGCTGGTGGACACCGTCGGGGCGGCCGCCGGGCCGGGTTCCCCGGGCACCGCCTCGGAACGGCGCCGGGCGGCACGCCAGGTGGACGCCATCAGCGAGGCATCGGCTGCGCTCGGCCGCAATGCCAACGAGTCGCTCCTGATGGACGCCTTGATGGTCGAGCTGTCGGAGATGCTCGACTGAGCCCCCCGCCGTCGGACGGAGCCCTGTTCCTCGTTCGGATAGCTTGTACACCCGCGCCTGGGTAGCTCAGTCGGTAGAGCAACGCACTCGTAATGCGTAGGTCAGGAGTTCGATTCTCCTCCCAGGCTCCATGTTTGTGAGAAGTTGCGCATGGTTGGCCTACAAATGGCCTACAGTCTCGGTATGGCAGGCACCATGCGAGAGCGCTCACCCGGGCACTGGCAGATTCGAGTCTTCGTCGGTCGTGACCCGGTCACCGGCAAGCCGAAGCAGATCAGCCGGTCATACGTTGCAAATCGAAAGGAACCTGGCGCTGGCAAGCGAGCGGCCGAACGGAAACTCGCCTCATTGGTAGCAGCCGTCGAACGGGGCGAGTACGGAGGCAGCAAGGCGACTTTGGGGGCTCTCCTGAGCGAATGGCTCGATCATTCCGACCGGATGGGGAGGAGTCCGAAGACGCTCCACGAGTACAAGCGGAAAATCGACAAGGCCATCCTTCCCACCCTTGGTGCCGTGCCGCTGGACAAGTTGACCGCCCACGACCTCGATCGGCTCTATGCCGACCAGTTGGCCAGCGGCCTGAGCCCGAGCACGGTTCTCTACCATCACAGGATCATTAGTGCTGCGCTCAAGCAGGGTCGGAAGTGGGGCTGGGTTGATCGAAACGTCGCCGATGATGCAACACCACCATCGGCACGCAACGTGGAGACAAGCGTTCCATCGCCGGAGCAGGTGCGTGCGCTGATCGTGGAGGCCGGTCGTGGCGGGGCTAGGAATCCTGAGCTAGCCACGATCGTGACGCTCGCGGCACTCACGGGCATGCGCCGAGGGGAACTCTGCGGGCTCCGTTGGAGCGACGTCAATTGGCAAGCCGCCGCGATCGACGTTCGCCGATCAATTTGGCAGACGCCCGATGGGATCGGAACGAAGGGCCCGAAGAGCCATCAGGCCCGGCGGTTGGTCCTGGGAGAGCAGGCAATGACAGTTCTGCGAGGCAGATACGCTCGAGCGGAGATCGATGCCTCAGGCGCAAATGTGGGTCTTTTTCCAGAGGGGTACGTGTTCAGCGCAGATCCCGACGGGGCCCGGCCCCTGCACCCGGATTCCGTGACTCAATCGTTCGAACGCCTATGTCGTCGCATGGAGCAACCGGCCCTCAGCGAACTGCGTAAGACGAAACCGACGGCCACGTCAAAGGATCTGCCATTCGAAGAGCGCTGGTCATTCCGGTTACACGATCTCCGGCACTACACGGCAACCCAACTATTCGCCGACGGGATGAACCCGAAAACGGTCGCGGACCGTCTTGGCCACGCTGATCCGGCGATCACACTCCGGGTTTACACAGCGAACACAAACGCTCAGGCTCAGGCGGCGGCCGACTCGCTCGAGGCTGGTCTCAATCTCCCTGAGATCGCCCTCAACCCCATCTCCTGAGGGCGGTGGATCGGCAGTTGGGCGATGGCAACGATCCGTGCAGTCCCTCGATATGATCTCAGGCGGTAATCGTCTCTTTCGAGTCGCCCCCGGGGCCCACGGGTTCAATCCTGTAGGGAACCCCCAGCTGGTCGAGAAGGCGGGCCACGGGGATCCGGTGATGGGCACCACTGCCACTTGCCCGTGGGAGGGTCGGAATGCGCCCGGCAATGCAGTCGTTCCGCACGCCGTGATCGGACTTCCCGAGGAGCGGAGCCACGGCCGCTGGTGATGCCACCAGGGGAAGTTCCCACCCGGAGTCCGTTCGGATGATGAGGTGTGTCTCGACAGTCAGTACGTCTTGCGGTTCCTCGACTGCCCCGACTACCCGCAAGCTTTTCTCAAGGGCGGTTGGGGCAGAGGTTGAATCGGAAGTGGCTCTCTCCGGATCCACGTGGGTGGGCGCAGCATTTGTCGTGCCCAGTTGCTGTCGGTACTTTGCATCGCCCTCATTCAGCGTTCTATCGAACTCGTTTAGCACGCGATTCGTCGGCACCGGGGAGAGGGAAGTCACTGCGCACCTGCTTCGGCGTGCGGGTCTCGCCTTCTACAGCATCCGCATGCGATATCCACCGCATGCTCTAGTCGCAACATGTCTGCGTTCCCATCGGCCCTACGGGATCTGCTCACCGGTCACCAATCGACGCAGAGCCTCGAGCTCCTTCTGCAGCCGACGAACCTCACTCCAGCTTGGTCGACCTCTGGGCCGTTCGGAGCGTTCCTCGAACCGGGCGAACCACTGGGCGCAGTTGCGAGCGTCGTATGAGCCATACGGATCCGCTCGGCTCACGCTTCTGGATCGACGACCTCCCTGGCTACGGTCCCACCGTCGGTTGGCAGATCCAGCTCCATTCACGAAGCGTCACCTTCGGTGCTCGTGCCCCGCTGAACGACGACTCGCACTCGACTGAGTATCTGATCGGTGCGAACCGGGTGAGGTCGCCGATCGGCTGGCCCGTGGCTCGGCAACGGTCCATCCCGGTCAACGCCAGCGGCCATCTCGGAGACACTCTCTAGGAGTCGAGCAACCTGCGCAGGCGATGCCATCAGCCGCAGCTCGAGACCACCTTCTGTGACGAGAACCACCTGAACTTCGGGTGAAGTCCGGGCACATTCGTCCCGGCCGCTAGTTCCTCGGAGCAATCGAAGGGGCTCTTCATGAGCTTGTTCGACTGGCGTCGGCGTGCATCGCCCTGCCCTTGGGCAAGTCGAACTGTCCAATCTTCTGTCTATGGCTGACGATGGTCCGGGCATCGAGTCTCCCAGGGTTGATGGCCGGGGCCTCGTGCTCCGGCAACAGCCATCATCCGGACGAGCGTCACGGCGGGCTCAACCAGTCAGCGCAAGAAGTTCGGCGAGCTTCTCCGATGGTTTCATGATTCCAAGAGTCTTGCGGGGACGGTTGTTGAGGCTGCGTGAGAACCGGGCCAGATCTTCAGCGGATAGCAGTGAGAGATCGGTTCCTTTTGGCATGTACTGGCGGAGCAATCCGTTGGTGTTCTCGTTGGAGCCGCGCTGCCACGGACTGTGCGGATCGCAGAAGTAGATCTGTATGCCGGTGTCGATGGTGAAGTTGGCATGGCGGGCCATCTCGGATCCCTGGTCCCAGGTGATCGTCTGGAACATTTCACCGGGCAGAGTGGCGATGGCCACCTTCATGGCGGCGTTCACCTGCTCCGCCGATCGGCCGTCGGGAAGGTGCAGCAACAGCACGAAGCGGGTGGTGCGCTCGACCAGCGTGCCGACCGCCGAGGCTCCGGCCTTCCCGATGATCAGGTCGCCTTCCCAGTGGCCCGGAACGGCCCGGTCAGCCACCTCTGCCGGGCGATCGCTGATCATCACCATGTCGGGATGGTGACCCCGCGCCTCGATACGCCCCTTGGGCCTTCGGGTGGTCCGGCCCGAACGCAGGCACCGGGCCAGCTCCCGGCGGAGCTCACCCCGCCCCTGGACGAAGAGGTTCCGATAGATCGTCTCGTGGCTCACCCACATCATCGGATCGTCTGGATACTCCGCACGCAAGCGGAGGGCGATCTCCTCGGGTGACCACCACTCCTCCAGCCACGTCGTGACCTGAGCGGCCAGCCGGGGGCACGACAGCTTGAGGGTCTTCGGGCGCCTGGCGCACTTCGCAGCTCGCTCGTGGCCCTGCCATGCCCGGTAGTCCTCTCTGCCCCCGCTGGCCTTCACCTCGCGGGACACGGTGGACACCGCCTTGCCCAAGTGCCCAGCGATGGCCGTGACGGTCTCGCCCCGCTCCAGCCCGAGGCTGATCTCCTCGCGATTGGCCAGCGTCAACCGCCCAGGCCCCGGAACCCAGTGGTCGATGTAGGTCCCGCGGGTCGAGTCGATCCGACAGATGCGCCAGATCTCCTGTGCAGAACAACCAATCTGCCGGCCCACCTCACGCAGGGAGAAACCCTCGGATCTCAGCTTCCGTGCCCGGCTGTGATCGCCTCTGGTCAATGCCATGTGGACCTCCTCGGTCGTCAACTGCAGCGTCGTTGACTCACCGAAAAGTTGCGCGGACCCCTTGAATCCGCCCACCCCCAACGTCACCTTGGCGAAAGAGGATCCTGGCCAGGGATGAGGCCGGCAAGTGAACGTCACCCTGCAGCGAGCAGGCGTCAAGACGGCTGACGGGGTGACGTCACCTTCATCTCATGCGTCGAGGTCCCGGTGGCCGCTGAACCGCCGCGATGTCCTGCGGTTTACAAGCAACCTCTCCGCCGAAGCGGAGGCAGTTCACGCCCGACTCGTTGGCGTCCGGCATGGACTGTCTCTGCGCCAGTCAGAAGTCCGTTCCCGGGGAGAGAAACGTTCACGCCGCTCACCCGGTGAAGGATGAAGAGCGACAGCTCGCGGATTTCAGTCTTCGGGCCGCAGTGTCGATAACGAATCCATGGTTGGAGCCGTCGGAATTGATGACACCGAGCCACCTGTCGATGGCTGATCGCCTGCTCAAGCTGCGGTATCCGGCGAGCTGTGTGAATTGCGGAGCCGATCTCTGCTCCTATCCAGATCGGATTCGCCCTAACTCTGGCCGAACTCTTGAAGGTGAAACCCCGCGTATGGTGGGGTCCAGCGGGTAGGAACGTCCAGGTAGAAGGGCCGCAAGGTGAAGCGAGATGAGACGTGGCACGCCTGGACACGCTCTCGTAATTGGAGCCGTGTCGCGCCAACCCGACACGTGAGGGCATGCGAACTCCGATCGCATCCCTGAATATCGTGGCCAGGAGCCGCACTTCAGGGTCGTCTACCGCCGTAGATGACATGGTCGAGCTGCTTCCAGTACACGTCGACCCCCTCGAAGCCCGCTTCCTCCAAGAGGTCGAGCTGAGGGGCGAGAGGGATCATGTATCGAACATGGTTCTCGTGGCGGGACTGCTCTTCGGGCGTTCGATTCTCCCGTTTCGCTGCTGCTTCGGGGTCACGGCGGTCCCCGGCCCGCAACCAGGCTGCCTCGACGACTGCATCCTCGGTCGTGACAGGGTCGTAGTTGAGGTACCAGCCCCCGGGAAGCAGGTGCTCCAGGACCTCGGCAAACAACTGCCCCTTGCGCTCATCGGGGAGGTGATGGACGCACAGTGACGAGATGACTGCGTCGACCTCACTCGGGATCTCCGTCGGCCAGGGGCCGCGAGCGAGATCGAACTCGACATAGGTATAGCGATCCCCGAAGGCGGAGAGCTCACGGCGCCCTTGCTCCATCATCTGCAAGGAGTAGTCGGCCAGGATGGCTCGTGCGCCGGGGAAGTAGTCGAGGACCACCCGAGCGGCAGCGCCGGTCCCAGCGCCCAGGTCGATGAAGGTGAACTGCTGGTCCTTGTCGAACGGCAGCAGCTCAGCCATGAGCCGGCGCTCGTCGGCGCGTCGGCGCTCACGGTCCTCGGCCGTCGATACCCAGTGCGAGATCGCAGCATCAGACTTCCAGATGGCCTCGTTCGTATCGGCGCTGTCAGGCATACGGGAAAGCTACCGGCTCGGAGCACGGCGGAGTACGTCGAACCGGGCGGTTCGTGCAGCTTCATCAGTCGAAGCAACTGGCCACCGACTCAGAGCAGACCCTCTCCCTTTGCTCAAGCCGAGTGTGCCCGAGGTCCATCGGCGAATCGGATCGGTACTGTTGAGGTAGTCATCCAGAGTCCGCTCGGCATTCTCTTGACGAAGCGTACGGAAGGGCCGTGTTCGGGACTGTGGCACATCCCTGGGGGCACGGTACGGTTCGGCGAGCCGTTGGTCGCCGCAGTCGAACGGGTCGCATCAATGGAACTCGGCCTGGAGATCAAAGCGGGGCCACTCCTCGGCTACATCGAGTACCCGAGCCACTACCTCAACGGATTGGACTCACCCGTCGGCATTGCATTCCTCTGCCACGTCGACCTGACGGCTGACGCCAGCTCCGGACGAGGGTGGTTCACGGCGCCACCCGACCCCATGCACACGGAGCAGGTCGACTTCCTCACCGAGCACGGACTCCTAGTAGCGGATCGGTAACGGCGGCAGGTCGACTCGGACTGAGGGGCGCGTCGCCAAGCTTTGGTAGCACGTCCCTGCGAGGCCGACATTCGCCAGGTATCCCGTCCTCGGGGGATTCGCTCGCGATGTTCACTTGCGCTTGTGCCGTGACTGGGCTCCGTCGGCACCCTGCTCTCCTGTGAAAGGAGCGCAGACTCGTTCGCCTACGGGCAGTTAGGGGCCGTCATTCACCCGCCCTTCGTGCGTGCGCTTCATGCTGCTGTGAGCTGACGGCCGGCTCTCTGGCGGCGCGGAACGCTAAGCCGCTTCGACAAACTGCTTGATACCAGGGGGGGTATCGTGTTACTATTCCACATACCCACCCAGGTATCCGTGCATGCGCCCCTCCTTCCGAGTGCGTGTACCGGTCTGATCAAAGGATTGCTTCCCATGGCCGCGACCCGAGGAACCGGACTCGACTCACCCCAGGCGACGGCAGCAACCGAGGTCGATGACGGTCCGGTCCCGATCGGGGACAGCCTCGGCGTGGCCGACGACACGATCCACGTGGGGCGACCCAGTCCGTTCGCCCGTCTCGGCAGCTGGGCCGCCACCCACTTCCGGAGGGTGCTCATCGCCTGGATCCTGGTGGTCTTGGTCTTCGGGATCTTCGCCGTCCATGTGGAGAACGCGCTCGCCGGTGCCGGGTGGCAGGCATCGAACAGCCAGTCCGTCGCCGCCCGTGCCGTCATCGAAAAGGACTTCGCCGGCCTCGGCGCCACCGGGCTGCAGGTGGTGATCGTCGACCACCACGGTCCGATCGCGTCGGACCCCCGTGCCCAGGCCGTCGTGGCCAAGGCGACCCGGGTGCTCCGCAGCGATCCGCGGGTGTCCACCGTCGTCGCACCCCAGGCCGGCGTCTCGATCTCGAGGGACGGACGGACGGCCATCATCACGGCCGGCGCCGCCGCCGACTCGAACAAGATGGTGCAGGCGGCCGACGCCGTCGAGCCGAAGCTGGCCGCGCTCTCCACCGCCGGCGTCACCGTGACCCTCACCGGCGACAGCGCCCTGTGGGCTGACTTCAACACGGCCAACCGCTCCGCCATGCTCAAGTCGGAGATGCTGTCCTGGCCGGTGACGATCATCATCCTGGTCATCGCCTTCGGCAGTCTGGTGGCGGCAGGGCTCCCGCTCCTCCTCACCATGGCCGGCCTACTGGTGGCTGCAGGCGCACTGGTGATCACCACCAAGTTCACCCCGGTCTCGATCTGGGCGCTCAACTTCGCCTTGATGTTCGCCCTCGCACTGGGTATCGACTATGCCCTCTTCCTGGTCATGCGCTTCAGATCCGCACTCCAGCGACGCGGCGCGGAACCGGGTGACCGGGAGGCCATCGTCGCCTCCGTGGCCGAGACGGTCGACACCGCCGGAAAGGCCGTGGCCTTCAGTGCCCTGACCGTGCTTGCCTCCCTGGCCGCCATCCTCATCGTGCCCAGCCCGGCGTTCCGGTCCATGGCCTTCGGGATCATGCTGTCGGTCATCGCGGTGCTTGCCGCCACCCTCACGCTCCTTCCGGCCGTCCTCGGCAAGCTCGGCACCAACATCAACAAGGGGACGATCCGCCTCGGGCGCGGCGGCCCGAAGGTGGGCGAGGGGCCACTCGACCGGCAGCTCCACCGGTGGGGCAAGTTCCTGTGGAAGCACCCCTTCCCAGCAGGTGCAGCCGCCCTGGTCTTCCTGCTCCTGGCCGCCGCACCGGTCATCGGCATGCGGACCAACATGCCCTCGATCACGATCGTGCCGCCCAGCGCCAACGCCCGGGTCGGCTACTACCAGGTGACCTCCGCCTTCGGTCCCGGGGCACCGGGCACCCTGCAGGTGGTCGTGCCCGCTGATGAGCAGGCCAAGGCCATGGCCATCCTCGCCCACACCTCCGGGGTGGCCGGCGCCGTGCCGGGTCCGACCAATGCCGGGTGGACCCTCGACCAGGTGGTCCCGACCACCGGGCCGTCGACGACCGCCACGGGTGCCACCATCGATCGTCTCCGTCAGGTGCTCCCGGCCGGGACGCTGATCGGCGGAGCGGCGGCCGAGAACCACGACCTCCAAGTGTCGTTGGCATCCCACACGCCGATCGTCCTCGCCATACTCGGGGTCCTCGGGTTCCTCCTGCTCCTGATCGCGCTGGGGGCGCCGCTGATAGCGGCGATGGGCGTGCTCATCACCGCCCTGTCGGTGGCGGGCGCCTTCGGCATCGGGCGCCTCATCTTCCAGAACGGGTTCCTTTCCGGTCCGCTGAACTTCCAGCCCCAGGGGTTCATCGACGCCTGGGCCCCGCTGTTCTTCGGAGCCATGGTCTTCGGTGTGGCCATGGACTACACGCTGTTCATGCTGTCGGCGGCCAAGGAGCGCTACGAAACGCACCCGGATCCCGAGCACGCCATGATCGGCTCGATGCGCACCTCGGGACGGGTCGTCCTGTCGGCAGCAGCCGTCATGATCGCCGTCTTCTTGACCTTCGCCCTGTCGGGACCGCTGGCACCCAAGGAGATGGGGGTGATCCTGGCCATCGCCGTGGCCCTCGACGCCTTGGTCGTCCGGTTGGTAGTGCTCCCGGTCATGCTGCGGCTCGGTGGGCACAGTGCTTGGCACCAGCCGAAGTGGCTCGGACGGATTCTGCCCAAGGTGACGTTCTCCCACTGAGCCAGGGCCGGTGGCCCGAGAAGTGTCCGCGATGAGGAAGGAGGGGTGATCATGGAACTACCCGAGGAGGTGGTCGACGACCTCCGCAAGCGACTGAAGCGTGTCGAGGGGCAGGTGCACGGCGTGGAGGCGATGCTTGCCGAAGGTCGAGAGTGCCGGGACATCGTCACCCAGCTCACAGCGGCGACCAAGGCGCTCGAGCAGGTCGGCTTCCGCCTCATCGCCAGCGGGCTCACCTTCTGCGTCCAGCATCCCGAGGAGGCAGCCAAATCCGGCTACCCCCTCGACGAGGTCCAACGCATGTTCACCAAGTTGGCGTGAGCAGAACAGGAACAGCCAACCAAGGAAAGGAGCACGGATGATGGGATTCTCCCGATTCATGGCATCGGCTGCAGGACGGGCAGTACGGATCCTCGCCGGCGTGGCGCTGATCGTGATCGGCGGAGTGCTCGGCGGAGGGTGGTGGGCGCTCGCCGTCGTCGGCCTGGTCCCACTCGCCGCCGGCGCCCTCGACGTCTGCCTGTTCAACGTGCTGTTCGGACAGCCGCTCAGCGGCAAGGCTGTCCGGGCGAGCTGACGATCCACCACTAGGGCGGGCGGGACCGGCAATCCGGTCCCGCCCGCCCTCGCCGACTCGAAAGGCAGGACGATGAGCACACCGACGCATGCGGTCATCGAGGTGTTCGCCGACATCTGGTGCCCCTTCACCCATGTCGGCCTGCGGGCGATCGAGCAGGAACGGGCCCGGACCGGCCGCACCGACGTCGGCATCCGGGTGCGGGCCTGGCCGCTGGAGCTGGTCAACGGCGCGCCACTGGATCCCGCGGTCACCAAGGAGCACGCGGACGACCTGCGCGCACAGGTCGCCCCGGACCTGTTCCGGAACCTCGACGTCGACCGGTTCCCTCGCTCGACCTTCGATGCGCTCGCACTGGTCAATCGGGCCTACCGGACTGACCTCCAGGTTGGCGAACGGGTGAGCTTCGCGCTCCGGGACGCGCTCTTCGAAGAGGGCCGGGACATCTCGGACCGGGGCACCCTCGAGGACCTGGCCCGCGATCTCGGTGTGGCCATGCCCGACGAGTCCGACCACGCCGCCGTGGTGGCGGACTGGCACGAAGGCGGACGACGTGGCGTACTCGGCTCGCCGCACTTCTTCTGTGGCGGCACCGATGTGTTCTGTCCGTCGCTCGACATCACCAAGGACCCCGAACGGGGAGTGGCCATCGTCAGGGACGCAGCACGTCTGACGGAGTTCTTGGCGCGGTGCTTCACCCTGTCCGAACCGGGATGACGGGACGGATGACGACTCCGGTCGGATGGGTTGATACCCCCAGGGGTATCTGGTAGTGTGGGTGAGGCGAACGAACGGAGGATTGACATGGCACGAGTCGTAGTCCTGGGTGGAGGGATCGCTGGCCACACGGCGGCGCTCCATCTCTCCCGGATGCTCAAGCGCTCCGACGAGGTCGTGGTGGTCACCCCGAACTCCAAGTGGAACTGGATCCCGTCGAACATCTGGGTCGGGGTCGGCAAGATGAAGACCGACCAGGTCACCTTCGAGCTCGGTCCGATCTACAAGCGCAGGGGCATCGGTTACGAACAGGCACTTGGCACCGCCATCCACCCCGAGGGCGACGCGGGACATGATTCGCCCTACATCGAGCTGACGTACACCGATCCGACGAAGGCCGGTGAGCACGGCGAGCTCACATACGACTACCTGATCAACGCCACCGGCCCGAAGCTCAACTTTGGAGCCACCCCGGGACTGGGCCCCGACGGCCACTCCTACTCGGTGTGTACCTCGGGCCACGCCGTCGAGGCGTCGGCGGCCCTCCAGGCGTCGATCGCCAAGATGAAGCAGGGCGAGCGCCAGGTCCTCGTGGTCGGCATGGGGCACGGGACGTGCACCTGCGAGGGTGCGGCCTTCGAGTACGCGTTCAATGTCGAGCACGAGGTGCGTCAGGCCGGCGTGCGCGAGCTGGCCGACATCGTCTACCTGACCAACGAGTACGAGCTCGGGGACTTCGGCGTCGGTGGACTGACCTTCACCCAGCAGGGGTTCCAGACCACGTCCAAGCTGTGGACCGAGTCGCTGTTCCGGGAGCGGGGGATCCGGGCCATCACCGGAGTCCACGTGACCGGCGTCGAGGACGGCGTCGTGCACTACGAGCAGCTGGACGGCACCAGCAATTCGCTGGCGTTCGACTTCGCCATGCTCCTCCCGCCGTTCCGCGGGGTTGACCTCCAGGCGTTCGACAAGGACGGCGAGGACATCAGCGCCGAGCTCTTCGCCCCCAACGGGTTCATGAAGGTCGACGCCGACTACACGGCCAAGCCGTTCGAGGAGTGGCGGGCCGAGGACTGGCCCCGCACCTACCAGGTGCCCGCCTACCCCAACATCTTCGCTGTAGGGATCGCCTTCGCCCCACCCCACCAGATCTCGCGCCCGAGGAAGTCCCCCAACGGCACTGTCATCGCCCCGTCACCTCCCCGCACGGGTATGCCATCGGGGATCATGGGCAAGCTGGCCGCCACCAACGTCGCCGCCATGATCGAGGACGGCACCTCGGTGCAGGTCCGGTCGGCCTCGATGGCCGACATGGCCGCAGCTTGCGTGGCCTCGGCCGGGTCCGGCCTACGCCACGGGAGCGCGGCGTCGATGACGATGTACCCGGTCGTGCCCGACCTCCAGAAGTATCCGGGCACGGGGCGCAGCCTCAAGGACACCTTCGGCGAGATCGGCCTGGCGGGGCACTGGATCAAGCTGGTGCTCCACTACATGTTCATGTACAAGGCCAAGGCCCGCCCGGGCTGGCACCTGATTCCCGAGTAGGAGAGGAGAGGAGAGGACGATGGACCACACCACTGACGACATCGCCAGTGCACCGCTCCCGACGGCCAAGACCCTTCGGGCCCGCACCAGTCTGATCGCCCAGTTCGGGCGCTTCCTCGCCATCAACCTGAAGATGGCGAAGATCATCCGCAAGGAACATCGCTGAGCGGGTCACCGCTCGAGCTGACGAAAGGTACGGCGTATGTGTGCAGCAGTGACATGCAAGCGGTGCAGCCGCCCGTCCTGGAACGGGTGCGGCATGCACGTGGAGCAGGTCCTGGGTCACGTGGCCCCAGCGGATCGGTGCCAGTGCCGCGCTCGGACGGCGACAAAGGGGCGACGCTGGTTCGGTCGATGAGAGCGAGCTCGGTGGAACGGGCGGAGCATCTGCCGGCAGCTGCTGGCATTGGGATCTCGGCCTTGCCGCGTGGCGCGCCAGTGTTCTCTTCCGTGGTCTCCGACCGACGGAAGGCGTGACCATGGAAAGCCAGCAGTGGGACGAGCGCTACAGCGGCGACGAGTTGGTGTGGACGAGCACGCCCAATCAGTTCCTCGTGGCTGAGGTCGTCGGGCTTCCTGCAGGCCGGGCGGTGGATCTCGCCTGTGGCGAGGGGCGCAACTCGATCTGGCTGGCGGAACAAGGTTGGAAGGTGACCGGTGTGGACTTCTCGCCGGTCGGCTTGGCGAAGGCCAAGCGGTTCGCTGACCTCTGGGGCGTCGAGGTCACCTGGGTCGAATCCGCCGTGGAGAATTGGACGCCACCACCCGACGGATTCGACCTCGTTGCCGTGCTCTATCTGCAGGTCCCTCAACCTGCCCGCTCGGCGGCCCTTGCCATCGCTGCATCAGCTGTGGCCTCTGGTGGCACCCTGCTCGTCGTCGCCCACGATGTCGACAACCTGATTCGCGGGCACGGGGGTCCGCAGAACCCTGACGTGCTCTACCGGGTCAGTGAGGTGACGGAGGCGGCGGTCGAGGCCGGCCTGACAGTCGAACGGGCGGAGCAGGCAACTCGGGTCGTGGACACGGACGATGGCCCGAGAGATGCGGTCGACACGGTCGTCCGCGCCGTCAACGTTCGCCAGCGCTTTCTCTGAGCTGACGCAGGAGCCTGGTGGCCGCTGGCATCAGTGGCCGTTCGCTCGACCAGATCGCACGGATCAGGCGTTCGAGCCGGATGCCTGATGTCGGCACGACGACAATCCGACCGTCGGCCACTTCTGGTTCGACGGCCAATCGACTGAGGACGCCGGGTCCGGTGCCTGCCGCGACGGAGGCCTTGATGGCCGTGGTCGAGGCCAGCTCGACAAGGGGCGTGGGCTCCAAACCGGAGGCGCCGAGGGCTCGCTCGAGTACATCCCGTGTGCCCGATCCTTCTTCGCGCAGCACGAGTGGTGTCATTGCGAGGTCGGTCGGGGACAGTGGACGCCGGCGGCGGGCCCAGGGATGGGACGGTGCCACCACGACCACGAGGTCATCGCCCGCCACAACGCGGGTGTGCAGATCGGGCGGATCATCAGGTCCCTCGACGAATCCGATGTCGGCCCCGCCGACCCGCATGATCTCGGCAACGTGCCCGGAGTTGCCCATCTGCAACGAGACGGCGACGTCCGGGTCGGACGCCCGGAGTCGGCTCAGCCACCCCGGCACGAGGTACTCGGCCACGGTCATGCTGGCGGCGATGCGCAGGTTGCCCCGCCCCTCCGACCGCACGGCCGCGGTCCCGAGGAGCAGATCCCGCATTCCCTCGAGCACCGCCTCGCTCCATTGCACGACCGCGCGCCCGGCGCCTGTGAGGCGAGCCCGACCGGACGACCGGTCCAGGAGTTCCAGGTCGAGTGTCCGTTCCAGCGATCGGAGCCGCGTGCTCGCTGCCGGCTGACTGATGTGGTGTGCGCCGGCGGCCTGCCGGATTGAACCCAGTTCCGCCACGCTCCGGAGCAGGTCGAGCGAGCGGATGTCAGGAACCGGTTCTGCGAGTGGCATAAGGGAACCTTATATGACTGCGCCGAGATTCGGTCTATCGGGAGCTGTCCACCGGACAGAAGGTGGTCACATGAACGTACGGCACCCTGCTGGTCCCTCGAGTGCACCAGCGGAAGTGGAGGCCGCCCCGGGCCGAACCCGGTTGGAGCGTGCGACGGCACTCCTGCCCGGGTTGGTGCCGGTCGTGGCTCTCACCGCCCTGGCCACGCTTCTCGGCCACCTGGCCCCCGTAGTCGGACCCCCGGTGTTCGCCGTCGTCGGGGGGATCGGCATCGCACTCATCCGCCCGCCGGCGGAACGGGCGCGTCCGGGACTGAACTTCGCTGCCAAGACGGTCCTGAAGACGTCGATCGTGGTCCTGGGCACCGGGCTCTCGTTCCACGAGGTGCTCACCATCGGGAGTGCGTCGTTGCCGGTTCTCCTCGGCACGTTGGCGGTGGCGCTGCTCGGAGCCGTCGTGATCGGACGGGCACTGGGAGTGGCCCGGGATCTGCGGACGCTGATCGGCGTGGGGACCGGCATCTGCGGAGCATCGGCCATCGCCGCCACCGATGCGGTGATCTCCGCCTCGGATGCCGACGTCTCCTATGCCATCGCCACCATCTTCACCTTCAACGTGGCTGCGGTCCTCACCTTCCCGAGCATCGGTCACGCGCTCGGTCTCTCGCCCCACGCCTTCGGCTTGTGGGCCGGAACTGCGGTCAACGACCTCTCCTCGGTCGTCGCCGCATCGACGATCTTCGGGCACGGTGCCGCGACCTACGCCGTGGTGGTGAAGTTGACCCGCACGCTCATGATCATCCCGATTGCCATTGCCTTGTCGGCCTGGCGTGCCCGTGCGGGCCGTCCGCGTACAACCGCGAATGGGCCTGAGGCACCCAGAGGGATACGCCACGTCGTGCCGGTATTCATCGGGTGGTTCCTCGTCGCCGTGGCTCTCAATACGTTCGGCCTGGTACCGATCAGCTGGCACCAGGCCCTGTCGGCCATCGCCGAAGGCATGATCACGATGGCACTGGGCGCCATCGGCCTGTCCACCCGGCCACGGGAGATCCGCCGAGCCGGGTTCCGGCCCCTCGCTCTCGGTGCCATCCTGTGGGTCCTCGTGGCCTCGACCAGCTTGGGGCTCCAGGCGCTGACCGGCACTCACGTGTGACTACGAGGGGTGAACGGGGTGGATCAGCTTCCCCGAGATGCAAAAGCCCGTCCGTGAGGGTCGGTGGCGGGCAACCCGGCGGTCGGGGAGTCAGCGCTCTGGTCCCCTGCCAGAGTTGCGCCATGTCCGTGGCATCACGAGCGCGATGGTGAACCAGGTCACGATGACCGCCTCCGTTGCCACTGCCCAGTACCAGCTCCCCGTGGCCACACTCACGATGGCGACGGCAAGGATGACGAAGGTGAACACCCCGAGCACCACCGGGCGCCTGGCCATGGCGGGCGCCGGACCCGGCCTCATTCGGCCATGACCCCGGCCGGCACCGCGATCGGTCCGCCTTCCGACGTCCCCGCAATGAGTCCGGCGACGAGAGCGACGCCGGCGAGCACCAGGCAGGTGGCTGAGAACGCGTGGGCCACCGATCCCGACGAGGCGGAACTGCCGCCTGTCGCGTCGAAGATCAACCCGGTGACCGCCAGCCCGAGCGAGGTTCCCATGCCACGGGTCATGTTCAAGACACCTGACGCCACTCCGGCCTGGTTCGCAGGGACAGAGCCCATGATCGTGGCGTTGTTCGGCGGAGTGAATGCACCCATGCCGAATCCGACGACAGCTAGCAGAACCACGAAGAGCCACGTCTCCGGCCGGAGAGCCGCGAGGGCTGTGAGTCCAACCGCAACGCTGGCCATTCCACCCACGGTGAGCGGACGCGCTCCGATGCGATCGGCGAGCCGACCGGCGAGCGGCGCCGTCGCACCCAGTGCCACAGGCATGGCCATCAGTTCGAGTCCGGAGCGCCCCGAACCGAGGCCGACTCCCCGCTCGAGGTAGAAGGGCACGAGGAACAGGACGCCGAACATCACCAGGTAGGACAGCAGCCCGCTCGTGATCCCGGCGCTGAAGCGTGCCTGGTGGAACAGCCGCAGATCGAGCATAGGGTGCTCGCACCGCCGCTCGCGGAGGACGAACGCCACGACAAGGCCCGATCCACCCACAAGGAGTCCGATGATCGATGGCGAACTCCAACCGCGGGCGTTGCCGAACGAGATGGCGGCGAACAGTGCCATGACGGCGGGGAAGAACAGGGTGAAACCCGACCAGTCGAACGGCGTCGCGTCCTGGAGATTGCGGCTTCGGGGAATCAACAGGACCCCGGCGATCATGCCGACGAGGCCGAACGGCACGTTCACGAAGAAGATGAGCCGCCACCCTCCGGCGGCAAGGAGGAAGCCGCCCACGGTGGGGCCGAGCGCCAGTCCGATGGCCTGGGCAGCGCCCTGGATCCCGATCGCCTTGCCCAGCGAGGGCTTGGGCACGGCAAGGACGATGATGGCCACGCTGTTGGCCTGGAGGAGGGCAGCTCCCACGGCCTGGAGCGCACGGAAGCCGATGAGCCACCCGAGGCCGGGGGCGAGCCCGCACAGCGCAGAGCCGATGATGAAGATGCCGAACCCGTAGACGTAGAGGAGCTTGCGACCCCACATGTCGGCGAAACGGCCGACGGCCACCACGGTGGCCACCAGGACCAGGAGGTAACTGAGCCCCACCCAGGTAACCGCGCCGACGCTGGCATGAAAGGTGCGCTGCAGGGTCGGGAGGGCGACGGTCACGATGCTGGCGTCGAGCTGGCCCATGAAGGCACCGATGCACACGGCGGCGACGGTGAGCCAGAAGGCCCCCGGTCGATTCCGGATCCGGTCCGGGCGCTTCGGCTCGATCAGCAGCCGCTGCCACCCAGCCGAATTCGCACCCCTGCTGACGGCTTCCTCCACCAAGCCAACCTGATGCACTATCACTCAGAAGTCGAATAGCGATGTCCACTGACTGCGATAAGTTACGCAAATCGATACGAACCGCCTCCGGCATTTTGTGGCCGTGGTTGATCACGGCGGGTTTACCGCGGCTTCCAGGGCCGTCTTCGTTTCACAACCGGCCCTCTCACTCGCCGTCAAGGAACTCGAGCGCGAGCTCGGCACGCCGTTGTTCGCACGGGTCGGCCGGGGGGTAAGACTGACCGCGGCAGGCGCCGCACTTCTCGGGCCGGCCCGACAGGCCTTGCGGGACGTCGAAACGGGCCGGGCCGCGGTGGCCGCCGTCGCCGGGGTCATGGCCGGCTCCCTCAGTGTGTGCAGCCTCCCGACCTTGGCGGCCGACCCATTGGCCGGACTCGTCGGGCAGTTCCGGCAGCACCACCCCGGCGTGCGGGTCGACCTGGCGGCTCCCGAGAGCGGTAGAGAGCTTTTCGACCTGGTAGAGGGCGGGACCTGCGAACTCGGTCTGACCGACGCGCTCCACGTCCCGGAGTCATTTGAATCCATCGACCTAGGGTCTCAGTCGCTCGTCTTCATCCATCCGCCGGGAACGTCAACCTCACGTGCCCGGGGTGGGGTCGAAGTGGCGGTCACGGATGAGACCCCGTTCGTGGCGGCGCCCGAAGGTACTTCTACTCGTCGGTTGCTCGACGAACAACTTGGGGCACTCGGAATCACCCCGATGCTGGCTGTCGCTTCGGCGCTGCGGGAGGCCATCATCCCGCTCGTCCTGGCTGGTGCCGGTGCGGCCCTGGTGCCCGAGGCTCTCGCAACGTTCGCCGAGCAGTTCGGAGCCGTCGTCTCCAGACCCGATCCGGCGGCGGTCCGGCGGATCGCCCTGGTGTACCGATCGGGTGAGCTGTCGCCCGCGGCGGCTCGGTTCTGCGAATTGGCTGGGTTACCGGATTTCGTCGGCAACCTGGGCGTCGACGAGTCCGAACTCTGACCGCAGCGCGCCTACCGCCGAGTACCACGTCCTGGTCAACGTCAGCGGACACCGCGTGCCCGGCATACACCTCGGTGTACCGACCGACGCTCGGACAGGGTGGCGACCTACTGCGAGGTGCTCTCGGAGGAGGTCAGAAGAGCGGGGGCGGAACAATGCTCTGAGCAATCTCCAAGTCGTTGGCAGGTTTGCCGAAGAGCTTTCCCTTCTCCCGCTTGCCGGTTCGGGCGTCACAGCCCCGTCTCCGACTTGACTGCACGTCGGCTATTACCATGCCTCCTGGAGGCATATCCCATTGGCTAAGCACCCTCCGAACCTGCCGAATGTGGACCTACGTCGTCCTCCGGGTGCTGACTTACCGGCGACGCGCCGACCCACGGCTCGGGATCACTCATTTCAAGGCGCGTGACCCTAAAAGAGCGTGCCCTCGCCCGACGAGTGGCTGATCACGTTCTTGTCCGCTCTCTTCGTCCCGGAGCCCTGGGAGGAGTTTGACGTTGATAGGAGCCTCTCCGGTTGGAACTTGCCTCCGCTGGCGTCCTCCGTTCCGGGCTACTCGGTCGGCGGCTACGAAGAATTGATGATCTGTCGCGCCCCTCCATTCAGGTCCCCACACCCAATCCGGCCACATTCTGTGCCGTCGAGGAGACTTGACTGAGATGGATCCCCACGTCCACCGGGAGGATCGCGAGGTGCGTTACCGAACCGGTGCCGAGCTGTCCGCTCCCGTTGTCGCCCCAGGCCCAGAGTCGTCCGCTCGAGTCGATGGCATAGCTGGCGTAGCCGCCCGAGATGACCCTGACGAAGGCGACGTTCCGGGGGACGTGCACCTGCACTGGCACATCGGAGTCAATCCGGCTCCCTATGCCGAGCTGACCACGATCGTTGTTCCCCCACGCCCAGACGCCACCGTCCTGAAGGATGGCGACCGTCTGGCCGTTCTTGGCCCCGCTCCCACCTTGGAAGACTTGGGTGACGGCACCGGGAAGATCGACCCTGACGGGGAATGCACTGTTTGCGGTGGAGCCGTTGCCCAGTTGGCCGGCCGCGTTGTACCCCCAGTTGTAGTAGGCGCCATTGGCGAACAAGGCGCCCGATCCCTCCCAGGATGACGTGAGGGCACTGACCCTCAGGCCGCTCGGAAGTCCGACCACAGGCGTCGGCGTGCTCGAGGAGGCGGTCGACCCGTTTCCGAGCTCGCCGGCGTCGCCGCTCCCGCAGGCGTAGACGTTGCCGTGCGAGTCGAAGAGGGCGTGCGTTCGGGCACCCGTCGCGACCGTCACGTCGGTGAGGGAAAGCTTCTGAGGGCGGCTTTCGACGAGACCGGATAAGCAGAGGTCGCCGACACCGTTGAGGCCCCATCCCCAGACATGACCGGTCGAGTCGATGGCAAGGCCGGCGTCGAACGGCATCGGGTTCGGGAGTGACGTGATCGTGACCTCGGCCGGGAAGTCGACCTCGACGGCCACCGTCTCATAGGGCGTCAGCCGTCCGTCCCCGAGCTCGCCATAGCTATTCACCCCCCAGGCGTAGACGGCGCCTGTCGAAGTGAGGGCATAGCCATCGGAGTTAGAAGTGGCGATCTGCGCAACCTTGCCCCTGATGCCGGCGATCGCCCGCGGCGTGTCGAGCTCGAGCTGCGTGATTGCGCCTCTGTTGCCGACGACCCCCCATCGGTAAACGGTGGTGGTCGCCGCGGCGGAATTGTTGCTGCTCGTTCCACCGCCGCACGCAGCGAGCACCACGGAGGCGACCGCGAACAGACTTGCTGCGATGACAGCTGATGGGCGGCGGGCGGCGCGCGTCACAAGCAGGCCGGAGATCGGCGCGGGGAAATTCGAAAAACCAACTGGGGAGCGGGTCATGGACTCCCCGGCCCCGGAGCTGACCCTGGCGTCTCCTGCCTTCGACGCAAGCGGTACCGAACCATCCGCCAGAGCAAAAGGACCCCGGCGACGGCGAGCAGACCGCCCGCGACGTGGCCGAGCAGGATGAGCACGGCACCGGCGACGACCATGGCAACACCGATCACGTAGCGCTGCCAAGGCGTCGCTCGCACGAGGGCTTGTCGGATGAGAGGACCGCTGCCGTAGGGCATCGAGAAGCCTCCTTTTCCGGCGTCTGTGCCAAACGCGACTGTAGTCTACCAGTTAGACTGTCAACGAATATGACGAATATCGGCATGGACTCACCGGGCGTCCGCCAAGAGCCGAGTGGCCCGGCGGCACTGCTGCCGTGGCTGCTCCGACGGACCAACCAGCACTACCGTGCCGCCATCAGGGACCGCCTAGCGGACCGCGGGTTCGCGGAGTTGCCACAGCCCGGGTATTGGGCGCTCATGATCCTTGCGAGAGGCGGTAACGACGCCCGCCAGCTGATAAGCGGAATGGGGGTCAGCAAGCAGGCGGTCTCCAAACTCGTCGACTCCCTGGTGGCTGGCGGATTCGTCGATCGAAGGCCCAATGACAGCGATCGCCGCCGGACGGACCTCCTGCTTTCGGCCAGGGGTCGCCACGCCACCGACGTCATCGCGGACGCAGTACGGGAAACCGATGAGGCCTTCACCAGGGAGCTCGGTACCGAGCGGTTCGCGGACCTTGTCCAAATGCTCGAGCAACTGACGCGGTGCCACGATTGACGCCCTGCGTTTCCCGGCCGCGGTACTGAGCCCACCCGGGTTCGCGCCAGGTGGCGCGCACTGCGACGCTCAGCCCAACGCCCTGGTCGTGGTCGTGGTGCATCTGGATCGATCCGAATTGGAAACGGGATAGGACGAGCTTGTCGAAGCGGCGCCTCGGCGCGCTGACTTTGACTCCGAAGTTCCGAGTGGAACGCGCTATCGTCCGAGGCTGAAGCGGAGCCGCGGTTAACGCCGCTCACCGAGTCGAGGATCCGCCCCTTCCGGGCCGTGGCCGCCTGCACAACCTCATTCGGCCACTCCTAGATTGACAGGTGCCCCATTGGAAAACGGAAAGCGCATCGTGCCCACTTCCCACCATTGGTCGACCCCAACACCCGAAGCAGTCTCTATGTCCAGCTCCACGGTGTCGAAGTGCTCGCCCAGCCTAAGGTCGGGTTCTACGTGATGCGGATGAAGAGCTACGGGCGGCCGCCGAGCTTCCTCTTGCAGACCGGCTACGAACAGGTCCGATCGGTGGTGGCTGCGGTCGCCGCCACGCTCGCCGGGGAAGGCGTACAGGACACCGTCGACGCGCTGGCGGGAGCCGGTCGGTGATCGACGCGATGACCTACCGACATCCCGAGGCCCTAGCCTCACCACAATGGCTCGCAGATCATCTCGCTGACCCGTCGGTCCGGGTGGTGGATGCCCGCATCAACATCCGGGCCACCCCAGAGGGAGCGCTGGAGGCGGTCGCCGAACGCGACGCCTACGGTGAGGCCCACATCCCCGGTGCGGTATTCGTCGACGTGATGGCCGACCTGGCCGATCCCGACGACCCGGTCGTCGTGCTGCCGCCCGACCGGTTCGAAGCGCTCATGGGCCACCTCGGGATCGGCGATGACAGCACCGTCGTCGTCTACGACGACAAGGGCGGTACGTGGGCGGCTCGGCTCTGGTGGGCCCTGCGCTACTACGGCCACGAGGCGGTGAAGCTGCTCGATGGCGGTTTCACCCGGTGGCAGGCGGAAGGACGTCCCACCGAGCAACAGGTACCCGAACCCTCGCCGGCGGTCTTCACGGCGCGGGTCCATCCCGAACTGCGGGTCGACGCCGACAATGTGATGGCAGCCATCGGCTGTGAGGACATCTGCATCGTCGACGCGTTGCCCGAGGTGTTCTTCACCGGTGTGGCCCGCCTGTACCCGGGCCACCGGGCCGGTCACATCCCGACCGCGCACAACGTGCCCGCCCCGGCCCATGTCGATCCGGCCACTCAGACCATGTTGCCTGCCACCGAGCTTGCCCGCCTGTGGGAGCCGGTCGGACTCGAGCCCGAGCACCGGGTCATCACCTACTGCGGAGGTGGAGTGTTCGGGGCCTTCGCCCTGTTCGCGCTCTATGTCATGGGGCACGAGAACGCCGCCCTCTACGACGCCTCGTGGATGGAGTGGGGTGCCGACCCCAACCGGCCAGTCGAGACCGGCCCGAGAGCTTCGATGCACGATCGTGATCAACCAAAGGAACCGAGGAGGCAGTGATGGCACGAGTGAAACTGATCGATCCCGAGCAGGCCGAGGGACGGACCCACGAGGTCTTCGAGCGGGTGAAGGCGTACTACAAGATGGTCCCCGGGCTGCAGCAAGCATTGAACTATCTGCCGGAAACGACGGATGCACTGTGGACCTTGAGCCTGAACACGGCGATGGAAGGGACCATCCGCGAAGAGCTGAAGCGGGTGTTCTTCGCGGTCACCGCCTACGAAGTCGAGTGCGAGTACTGCACCGCTGCCCACATGATCGCCCTGATGGGCAAGGAGTGGAGCCGTCAGGAGTGCGTCGACGTCATCGAGGGCAAACCGTCTCCCCGCCTGACCGACAAAGAGAACGCCGCGGTGGACTTCGCACGGATCGTCGGCCGGCGGCCGGCGGGGGTAACCGACGAGATGACCGACAAGCTACGCGCTCTCGGTTGGACCGATGCGGAGATTGTGGAGATCGTGGCCTCGGTGGCCCTGATGCGCTACACGACCACGGTGGCTAGTGCTCTCGACGTTCCGCTCGAAGAGGCCATGGAAGGCGTCGGGGTGAGTTGCGGGGTTCCGCTCGATCGACTCGATCGCTGAGGGGCTCCCCGATGCCACCTGGAGAATCGGGTTCCGATGTCATCTCCTCGAGGGTCTCGGCCTCGATCGGCGAGGCAGATGCCGACTACTACGGCAGAGCCGGTCCAAGGTCGAGTCCATGAGCGAGCCGGAAGACAGCCCATCCCGACCCGAAGCGCCAGTTGCTTCCAAATCGACACGACCTCGGCGACAGGCACAATCGACTACCCCCGCCACTCCGGCGGATGAAGCCTTCGATCTCCTCGGCGGCATGATGGTCGCAGCCTATGCAGCCGGACTCGTCGCCCTCGGGCTGCGGCTCGGCCTGTACCGGGCGATGGCCGGTCAGGGTCCGCTCACCAGCAACGAGGTCGCCGAGCGAGCCGGGCTCCACGAGCGGTGGGTCCTCGAATGGCTCCATGCGCAGTCCGCCGCCAGGGTCGTCGACTACGCCGGCAACGGACGGTTCGAAGTGACCGACGCGGTGGCGGCGTTGCTGGCCGATGAGTCGAGCATCCTCTACCTGGGTGGGAGCTTCACCACGCTCCCGAACCATCTGAGCCTGCTGCCCCGGCTTGACGAGGCGTTCCACACCGGGCTCGGGCTTGCCTTCGATGACCGCGGTCTCGAGTCCGCCCAGGACTCCGAGGTCCTGATGGGGAACTGGTATCGCCAGGTGCTCATCTCCACCGCGCTGCCGCAGTTGGAGGGAGTGATCAGTCGTCTGCACCAAGGGGCGGTGGTCGCCGACGTGGGCTGCGGCTCGGGGATCGCGCTCCTCGAGATGGCCCAGGCGTTCCCGACCTCCACCTTCCACGGCTATGACGTGTCGGTCCATGCCCTCGAGAGGGCGGAGTCGCATCGCGCTGCGCTGGGTGCCGGAAATGTCACCTTCCACCGTGTCGATGCAGACCCGCTCCCTGATGGACCCATGTTCGACCTGGTGACGACGTTCGACTGCCTGCACGACATGACCCGACCAGGCGAAACCGTCAAGGCCATCCGGAAGGCGATGGTCGGCGATGGGACCTGGTTCATCGTCGATATCGACTGCGCCCCCACCTTCGAGCAGAACCTTCGCCGGAGGCGTTTCGCCACCATGCTGTACTCCACCTCGGTCTACTCGTGCCTGTCGTCGGCCCTGTCAGAGCCGGGTGGCGCCGGGCTGGGGACCTGCGGACTCCCCGAACCGGCGCTTCGCAAGCTTGTGGGCGACGGAGGATTCGGCCGATTTCGCCGCTTGGACATCGAACACCCGATCAATGCTTTCTATGAGGTGCGCCCCTGATGCCTCTCTTGCTACAGGATTGATCTTCTGGGGGAACACCCTTACTCGGCCCGAACGAGGTCGAGGTCATCGCCGGCCCCGCGGAGGGTGGACCCCTCGCCGTGGGTGAAACACAGCACGTCCACTGCGCTTCCTCCGCTGGTCAGCGTGGCGAGCAGGGCGCCGAGACCGAACGACTCGTCATCGGGGTGGGCGCAGACGGCCAGCACTCCTGTCAAGTGGGGGAACCCTCCGCTGGTGGCAGCGGCGGTCATGGCCCGGGTTTCCTCGGTCCGGTCATGACGGTGCCTTGCCGATGACGAGCACCTGGAATGCCCCGAACCTCGGGAAGGCACGACCGAGACCTTCGAGGAGGGGACCGACCTTGTCGAGGCCGGGAAGCGCGCCGGGGGCGAACAGTGCCGCGTGGAGCGTGACGCGACCGAACTGCCGGCCGAGGGCCGCCAGCTCCGACCGGGAGACAAAATGGGCCGCATGCCATGGTGGGCGCTGGAAGTGTCGACGTCGGGCCACTCCCCGGGGACTGAGCGGGCTGAGCGCGCCGACGGCGATACGGCCGCCGCGGCGCGTCACCCGACTGAGCTCGCCCACCGTGAGGTGGGGGTCGGTCACGAACTCGCAGAGGGTGACAGCCACGGTCCCGTCGAACGTGGCGTCGTCGAACGGGAGGCGCTGGGCGTCGGCGACGATCAGCGGTGTCCGAGCCCGTCGGGCGGCGACCGCCGGCATGGCGGGGTCGAGGCCCTCTCCGGTGAGTAACTCCCCGCGCTGTTCCAAGGCGGTGGTGAACCTCCCGCTCCCACATCCCACGTCGAGAACGCGCCGGCGGTCGAGAGGCCCGACGGCCCGCAAAAGGCGTGGCGCCGTCCGACCTCGAAGGCGTGGTGGCCCCAGGGCGAGTCGAAGCACCTGTCGTAGGCGACCGCTGCCTCTACCGGCGGGGCAAGCGCCACGGATGCCCCCGGCGCCGCCCGGAGGTCCTCAAGAGGCTCAGGCCGACCGGGCATGGAGCGTCACCCGTCGCCGTCCGGTCCGCTCTCTCCGGGATGTGCGCGCCGAGTCGCCCGGGACCCGCTCGAAGCGACGCTCTGAGCACTCGTCTCCGGCTTGGCAATCACCGCGCCCCAACCGGACGACTCGGCGCCGGGTTGGGCACACACGGCGACAATCGCTCGCAGACCAGGTCCTCCGGGTCGCGAGCGTTGGCCGCCAGTCACGAAGTGCCGGGAGGCCATTTCAGAATCATGAACTCCAATTGCCCCAGTTGACACCGCAACCGCCGAGGTACATCCGCGGCTCGGGGACACCAGCGATCTTGGCGGCGACCTTCATCGGCCGCTTGGGAAACAGCTGGTAGACCTGGCGCACGGATATGGCGAAGTGCTTGCTAACGAATCGAGCAGTTGGCGGCCGCTCGTTGCCCAGGTATCGGCTCCGCATGTACCTGATGACCTTCCAGTGATCGTCGGTCAGCTGGCCGATGCCTTCTCGGGCGGCGATTTCGCGCGCCATCTCCTCTTTCCACTGCCCAGGGTTCGTGAAGAAGCCGTCGTCGGTCACATCGACACTGAGGCCGGTGAAGGTCATCGTTGGCATGTTCATCCTCCTTGCATCCGGTCACGACGGATCACGCCGCCGCATTCGATATACCAATCGTCTCGTCCTCACCCTGTTGTGGCAAGGGCCGAAAGGCTCTTCCGAAGGTCGAGGCACCTTCCTTGCCAGGCGTCGGCACGGCGATTGGGCTCGACGCTGAAAGCGCACCCGGGTCCTCGCCGGCGGGGTGCGACCGGATCGGCTCAGAACTCGCAGCCGGGACATTCGGCCCTGGCCGGGCGCAGGGGCCGCCCCTTGTGGTCGGTTACGCGTCGCAAAACCTTGGGCTCAGCTGACGGCGCGCCTGCCACCGCGAGCACTTCGGCCGAGTCGCCGCACCGGCGGGTGACATCGTCAATGAACCGGACGAGAACTAGCCTATCAGTGCCCTGAGCTGGTAGTTTTCGGCCTGAAGCCGTGCTTCGTACCCCGGTCACGAGACATGGGGTAACTGATTGCTGAGCAACCTCGGGAACTGGGGGATCGCTGCAGAGGATGGCCCATGGCTCGTGGCTCGCTCCACCCGTCGATGTTCGTGCAGGGTGACCATCTGTACGATGAACGGGACGTGTGCAACATCTGAGTCCTCGTCGCCGTCGATCACCGAGTGGAGTCCCACGTCGTAGAAGTCGACCGGGTAGTGGTGGCTGACCCCGTCCGCCGCATGGATCCCACGGGGAATCTCGAAGGAGAAGTCTTGGTGGAGCATCACCGGCAACTCGTCGACGCGGTCGACGTCGATGCCCAGGGTGAATGCTCGTCCGTAATCGTCCGATGCCACCTGGATGACGAGCGCCAAGGCCAGGACGTGACGAAAGGGAAGCTTCGGCAACCTGATAGAGCTCTGGAACCCGGACCGAACATCGAGTGTCCGGGTAGCCGGATTCACCTCGGCATGATCGGCGATGAAGGCGCTCTCGATCCGCATCAGAACGAGACTAGAACAGCATGGTCAGTGAGCTTCCGGCGGGCCGCATGTGGGCACTGTCCATTGGTCCACGGCAGAAGGCTTGGACGTCGATTCGCGAGTGACCCCCAACGGCACATCGGAGTCAGGTGCTCCGGTTCTACCCCGCTGAATCGCCGCCCATCATGTTCCCGTTCAAGTTCCCGTTCAAGTTCCCGTTCAAGTTCCCGTTCATCATCCAGTCGTCCCAGTTGCCGATGTGCCACTCCATCCAACTCACCATGTCGTCGCACCAGCCCGGTGAAGCAGTGGTGGAGATAAAAGCCCGTGAGTCAGTGCCCATCCACTGTCGGCAGACAGAATCCATCGTCGTGGCGCTGCCCCACATCATCGGCCCGGTTATTTGCCCGACTTGGAGTCGCTGACCCATCCAATCGGCCATTGTGGAACACGCTTCACTGGCCGAACTGGTGCCCAGGCTGAAAGCGGAACTCCCCGGCCACTCCTTGCAGACCTGCTGAATGGATGCCAGTTGTTGCTGATCGGTTACGCCGGAGCTATCGCTGCCGTTCCCCATCGAATCGCCGCCCATCATGTTCCCGTTCAAGTTCCCGTTCATCATCCAGTCGTCCCAGTTGCCGATGTGCCGCTCCATCCAACTCACCATGTCGTCGCACCAGCCCGGTGAAGCAGTGGTGGAGATAGAGGCCCGTGAGTCAGTGCCCATCCACTGTCGGCAGACAGAATCCATCGTCGTGGCACTGCCCCACATCATCGGCCCGGTCATTTGTCCGTTTTGGAGCTGCTGGCCCATCCAATCGGCCATTGTGGAACATGCCGCACTGGCCGAACTGGTCCCCAGGCTGGCAGCAGAGTTCCCCGACCACTCCTTGCAGACCCGCTGCACTGATGCCAGTTGTTGCTGGTCGGTTACACCGGAGCTGTCGCTACTGAAGAAGATGACCCCGACGACGACCAGTACGACAACCGCCAGGCCGATTGGAATGAGCCATATGGCGTGGCGTTTGACCGGCGATGTCCCGTCAGGTTTCTCTTTAAGAGTGTCGGTCACTTTCCCACGGTAAGGCCGTGGGCGTGGAAAGCATAGGGCCATAGGTCCCGCCTAGAGCGTCAACCGCCCCGAGTTCCCCTCTGCGTCTGGTTCCGGTAGCCCTGAGGTGTCCCCGATCGCTGCCGGTTACGCGTCGCAGAATCTCGGGCTGAAATTGCGGCTCGCTAACGATCGCGAGCACCGTTGTCGGCTCACCGCACCGGCGGGTGACTGCCTCGGTGAAGTGGACAAGAACTGGCCTATCGGCAGCCTGGCTGCGGGTTCACGGCGTGAAGCCATGTTTCGTACACCTCTCACGAGACATGGGGTAACTTAATGCTGAGGAACCCCAGGACCTTGGGGATGGCGGCGGAGGATCGCCCATGCCTCGGTGGCCGTTCCGTACCGCCGGGGTCAGGGCTTGGCCAGGGCGGGATTACTCGCGATCGTTGCTGCACCCGTGTAACAACTCTTCAGGGATGCACGTCGATACGAAAACTGCCCGGATCCGACATGAACGCTTCCTTGCAAGCTTCACAGCAGAAGTAGATCTTGTGATCCCCGTGGACAGCATGAGCAGTGGCTCTCGCCGGATCGACCGTCATCCCACAGACGGGATCGACGTGGGACGAGCTATGGCTCGAATCGACGACGGACACGGCGGGCGTGTGACTCATCTCGGTCGGACCGCCCATTGCCGCGTGGTCATGGGCTCCGGCCGCCACCGGAACCTTGGCGAACTTGGCCGGATCCGCCTCGAAACGGTGCCGGCAGTGGTCGGAGCAGAAGTAGACGGGGTGACTCTCGTCGATCACCGAGGCGGGCGCGTTGGCCGTCTGGACCTGCATTCCGCACACCGGGTCGAGCGCGTAGCCACTCCCTCCGCCGAGGCGCTCCCGGTTCCGATAGGTCCAGTAGAGGAGGCCGAACAGGGCCAGGAAGATGATGTTCAGGTAGGTGGTGTAGTTCCACTGGAAGTGGGCCGGGGCGACCGTTGTCGGGCGGGTCGTGGGAATGGCGCCCAAGGCCCCGAAGATCCCCTCGGTGATCAGGCCGGCCGTCGCCATCACTGCCCAGAACAGGGCCAGCATGCGGAGGGTGAGCTTCGTCCCGTAGTACCGGCGGTAGATGAGGAGCAGGGGGAAGGCGATCAGGTCGGCGAAGATGAACGAGATCACCCCGCCGAAGGAGATCCCGCCATGCCAGAGAGCTGCGGCCAGGGGTACGTTTCCGATCGAGCAGACGAAGCTGATGATGGCGATGAACGGTCCGACGATCACGTTCTCGAGGCTGGTCCAGAAGCCGTGGCCGTGGAGGAACACCACGTTCCAGACATGGGTGGGGACCAGCACGGCCAGGAAGCCGGCGATGGTGTACCCGATCATCAGTTCCCGGCGCAGCATGGTGAGGTCGGCCATCGTGTAGGTGGCGGCGTTGGCCCATCCGCCCTTGCTGCGCAGCTTGGTACCCCATGGCTCGCTTTGAAGGGTGGTGTTCTCCTCAGGCCCGTGCTGGTGGCCGTCGGCGGACTCCACCTCCAGGCGCACCCGGGCCTGGGCGATCATCCGGCCCCGGAACCACAGGCCACCGAGGACAGTCAGGAGCACGATCATGATGGCCCCACCCACGAACTCGGCAGCTGCGAACTGCCAGCCCATCAGCACGATGAGCACGATGCCGAGCTCGAGGACCAGGTTGGTCGAGGCGAACATGAAGACCATCGAGGCCACGAAGTCGGCACCCTTGACGAACAGCGACTTCGACATGGCCGAGGCCGCATAGGAACAGGACGAGGAAACCATGCCGTACCCGCTGGCCCGGGCGATCGACGCCGGGCCGTGGTCGCCCATCTTCTGTTGCATCGACTCCCGGCTAACGAACGCCTGGACAGCGCCGGAGAGCCCAAACCCGAGGATCAGCGGCCACAGGGTCTCCCAGAACATGAAGAAGCCCTCGCGCAGGCTGCGCCCGATGGAGTCGAGGACCGGGATGCCGGCAAGCAAGGCTCCGCTCACGAGCGCACCAAGCGGGCGATAGCGGCCGATGCCTCGGTGAGCTTTGCCTCGGCCTCGTCTCCTCCGACCTTGACCGCGTCGGACACGCAGTGGGCCAGGTGCTCGTCAAGGAGCAAGAGGGCGACGGACTGCAGCGCCCGGGTGGCGGCGGACACTTGCTCTAGGATGTCGATGCAGTAGCGCTCGTCCTCGACCATGCGCTGGAGACCCCGGACCTGGCCTTCGATCCGCCGCAGTCGCTTCAGGACCAGTTCCTTGTCGTCGCTGTAGCCCGGTCGCATGCCTTCACTCATACCCATACCCCCTAGGTGTATCTACACAGGCTACCAGGACCGACACGAGGGCGCTCCTCTGGCGGGTGCACGCCTTGAAGCCGTTTTTCGTGCCCCGCGCAGGAACCCTGGTGCAACTGATTGCTGAGGAATCTCAGGACCGAGGGGATGGTGGTGGAGGATGGACCACGCCTCAGCGGCTCATGCGAATCGCTCGGATCAACGTTTCATCACCCTCGGCACTGGCTCCCGCGAGAGTTGCATTTGCCTGGAACGAATCAGGCACCTCGGGGATGCAAGTCGTCTGGTCGTTCGGGTGTCAACCGACAGGGTTACGCATGCGTGGGAGCAAGCGCTTGGCCTCTCGCTGGGCATCCAGGAGCGACTGCATCTGACTGAGGGCTGCGGCATCATCGGATACCCGATTGTGTCGCTCCTCGGGATCGACGGTGAGGTTGTGCAGTTCGAAGAGCGGTTCTGCCGGTGCGCCGAGGAAAGGGTTCTTCGGGATGCCGTGCTCTGCATTCCAGTCATCGAGGCGCTCGTAGTAGTGGTTCAGCTTCCACAGCTCGTCCGACCCGTCCGTTCCGGCAGGGAGAGACGTGATCACGGACTCGACCTTGGACGGGTAGGGAACCGGTTCGTAGCTCTTGCCGGTCAGGATGTTCTGCTCGGAGATCCCACGGGAGACATCGTCCTCAGTCATGAAGTAGAGGGGCGATGCCACAGATGCAGCCTCGGCCTTGCCGGTGACGATGCCGCTCAGGTCTCGACCGGGCAGTGCCTGGGCCTCGTCGTGGTGTTCGGCCACCCCGGCTGCCGCACGCTCGACGTCGATACCAGCCAGTCCCATCAGCGTGGGGATGAGGTCGACGTGGCTCGTCGGCGTCGTGATGCCGCCCGGCGTGGCCGCCACGCCCGGGCCCTTCACCAAGAGGGGCACCCGGACCGACTCGTCATACGCGTTGTACCACTTCTGCTGCATGCCCCCATGGGCGCCGAGCATGTCCCCGTGGTCGGAGGTGAAGGCGATGATCGTGTCGTCGGCCATGCCGGACGCCTCCAGGGCTTCCAAGATGCGGCCGATGGCCTTGTCGACGATCTTGTGGAGGTAGTAGTAGAGGCGGCGATAGGCCAGGTCGGGGGACTGCTCGTAGGTCATCTCGACCCATGCCGAAGTGAATCGCTGCTGGCAGCCCGGGCGGCCATCGAAGGAGTCTGCCTGGGACGGGGCCTCGGGAATCTCGGGCACCGAGTCGTCGGGGGCACCGAACTTCCAGAGCTGGTCCCACATCATCCCGTAGGTGGTGATGTCGTGCGGGTTGAGGAACGAGGCCACGGCCAGCCACGGTCCGTCGTCCCGTGCCTCGGCGAGGTCGCCGAACAACTCGACCACCTGTTCGGCGAAGACCCCGTCACGGATGGTGCCGGACTCGGCCCGGTTGGCACCGTGGGGCTCGCGCCCGATCCACCCGGAGAACCCGAAGGGGTCGAGCCGGTCGGCCTTCTTGTACGCCTCGACCGCCTCGGGGAATACCTTGCCGTCGCCATCGGAGGCCATGAGGCCCTCGTGGGTACCGGGGATGGGAAGCGCGGCATTGGAGATGTGCCACTTGCCCCGGTAGTGGGTCTTGTAGCCCCCGGCCCGGAACCAGTCGCCGAGGGTCGGCACGGAGTCCGGGTCGAGCCACCCCATGTCGGGGTCCGTGTCCTTCTTGGCCATGCCGTCGGTCTGGGAGGCGCCGTGCAGGGAGGGGTACTGGCCCGTGAACAGCGTGGCCCGGCTGGGCAGGCAGGCCGTCGACCCGGCGTAGTGGCGGTGGAACTCCAGCGCTCCATCCCGGATCGACTCTCTGGCCGTCAGTTGGTCCTTCCGAAACGCCTTGACGGCGTCCACCTCGTAGGGCGGCGGATAGCGCTCCTCGTCGGTCATGATCAGCAGGACGTTGGGCTTGGCCATGCGGGGAACCGTAGGCGGTGACGGCCCACTTCGCTCCTCGCCCTGCGGGTATCCCCGATCACCGGGTCGGTGGGACATGCCAACCAATTTTGATCGACAATGCTGCCGCAGATTCTCAGAGCAACTGCGGGTGCGGGTGCGTTCTCAGTTCGAGGCCCCCCGCATGACGGCCCGTCTCGAATTCCAGGACATGACTGACCATCGAGACTTGGCTGAGAGCAAGGAGCCCATCGAGCTGGCAGAGCCGACGGAGAACGCTGAGAGAACAGATCCGATTGACCCGATCGAGAGCGCCGAGCCAATCGATCCGATCGACAGGATTGAGTTCTTCGATCCGATCGACAGGAAGGAGTTCTCCGACCACAGCGACCACTTGGAACTTCTGGCAAGAGACTCCATGACACATTCTGCCCGCTGAATCGCAGAGAGCCAAGTGCCCTAACTCCTGCTCCACAACGCCGGCTACGCGCCGCAATATCTCGGGCTCAGCCGACGGCACGCTTGCTACCGCCAGCACCCCGGCCGGGTCACCACACCTGTAGGTGACTGCCCGAGTGAACCGGAGTAGAACTGGCCCATTGGCACCCTGAACTGCGGTTTCACGCCTCGAAGTCGTGTTTCGTGCCCCGTGCAGGAACCCCGGTGTAACTGATTGCTGAGCAACCTGAGGAATGCCCGTACCGATGCCTCAGATTCCGTGCGTGCGCCCGTTGCAGGCGGGACCACCAGTCGAACTCGGGCTGAGGGATTGGCAAGCCGCCGAGATCGGTGACCAATACACAGCCCACGTGTGCGGTGGGCATCGTCGAGACCATGAACCGTGGCGACCTCCGTGTCGACGAGACTGAGCTCGTGAGAACACCAATCAACTGGATTCTCTCTCGCCGATTCATATGTGCGGTTCGCCGCCACCCGACCGAAGTCAGGTTGACTCGATACGGGGACAGTTCGACCAGACCGATGGGTACGGTCTCGCGTTGCCTGTGCGGTCGTAGCTCAACACTTACACCGCCGTAGGAAGGCATGTGATGACCAGATCGACGGCCATTGAGCCAGTTGGAAACCGTGCCCAATTGGGGGACCTCAGTCCGTCAGTCCTGAGGGCAACCAGCCAGATCCTGTCCTATAAAATGTCCTACAAACAGCGCCGTTAGCTGCCGTTTCTCGATCACCCATCGTCACAGGTCAGAACGTTGCGCATCGTCCGATGTCTGGCAGATCGTATGCTTGGGACGAACTGATAACGCTGGGGTCTGGGCCGTGGCTTACGGAGCCATGGGCTGCATCCCCAGCAACCTCGGGACCGTGGGGATGGCGGCGGAGGATGGCCCATGTCTCGACAGACAGTTCGTGTACTTGGAATCAACAGTTGATGCCAAATGCCAGATCTCGTGGCTCACCCGTGCAACAACGCGTGGGTGTACCTCCGGCACATCTTCTGCAGCGCATCATGAGCAATTCATCGAAAAACGGAGCGCCGATCCTGGCGCGAGGGGATGACGCCCCGGGGTTGGTCCGGCACATTCGTTCTGTGCTGCCCTCGTACCAAGCGGGGTCGGTGCTTGAGAGATATCGATCGGGCGGCGTGCCGACCCCAGAGGCCCGCGCCCTGTAGCCGGCAGTTCCGAGCGGTATGACCCTTCAGCTGTCGAGTCGGGTACGGCAGGATAAGGGTCGGCCTGCTAGGGGTCAACCCGGTGGAGAGTCAGGTGTTGATACCGGAAGGTCGAGCTGGAGAGGCGAACCATGGTCGCAATTCGATACCGAGAGCGCCGGTCGCGCCGAATATAACGTGAGAGGTGCTGGCGGGCGGTGTTACCGCAGTGCCTCGAACCCGGGTGCCCACTTGCTCGGCACGAACTCAATCACCTCGTGCTCAGCGACGCCCTCTCGGACAAACGGATCTTCTGCGACTGTCGCGTTGATCTCCCCGACGCTTTCCGCGTGGGCGATGATCACACCGCCGATGCGCGGTTCGCGCCGTCCGGAGACGATGAACCGGCCAGCATCGTAGTTGCGCTCGAGGTAGGCGTTGTGGTCGTCGACTAGGCGATCAATCTCGTCGAGCGGCCTCACATATGTCAACAGGATCAGGAACATCGCCATTTTCCTTAGGTATCCCTCAGCGTACCCGATACGGGGCGGTCACAACCCAGCGCCGGGTGAGCGATAGCGAAGTCAGTTTGCGTCAAGGCACCTCTTTCAAGGCGGGACCGAGATACTCGAATCCTGGCCGAACCACTCACCCCCCGCACCCCTCCCGGCATCATTTCTTGGCGAGGTTGCCCATGGGCCGGCGAAGAAAGGTAGGGGACGTTGCAGCGAAGTTGATTCGAGCTGGCCATGCCGCCGATCGCCGGCGCTGCCGTGGCCCCAACTTACATTCGGGACTCGGACGGCCTCCATGCGGACGGCTAGCGACTCGATGGTGTACTTCCGGACGGATTCCACCGTACCCCTCAGGGAGGAGGCGACGAAACCTTCCCAAGGGTGACGACTGCGACAGCCATCTTCCGTACCGTTGGTCCTACACCGACACCTTCGAAAAGGAGAACCACCAATGCGCCGCACAATGGTTGTCACAATTTCCCTCACAATCGTCACCCTGGCCACTTTGTTCGGAGCCAAAGCAGTGGCGGCGTCTCCATCACACAGCAGCAAGGCCGATGCCCAGGACGCCTTGATCCGCAACTGCACCGACTACTACAACCAACGGGCATGGACCTACCTTCAAGCACACTGCTACGACACCAAGTCCTTCATTGACCACACCCACTGACCGGTCAGACTGCCATTGATCCGGCGAAGGCGGGAGAATGACCGCAATGGAGTCCAACGGCACCGAACACGAGGCTTCCGGCTCGAAGCTCGATGCGATTGACGACCTGAAGACCCTTCCCGTCGCCGAGGTTGAGAAGCGGCTCGGCTCGTCCCCGGATGGCCTCACCCAGGTCGAGGCGGAGAAACGCCTGACGCAGTACGGCCCGAACGAGATCGTGGAGAAGAAGGTCAACCCGCTGCTGAAGTTCCTCACCTACTTCTGGGGGCCCATCCCCTGGATGATCGAGGCGGCAGTGATCCTGTCCGGAGTGCTCAAGCACTGGCCCGACTTCTTCATCATCCTCGTCCTGCTCCTGGCTAACGCCGGGATCGGATTCTGGGAAGAGCGCCAGGCGGGCAAGGCCATCGCCGCCCTGAAGGCCGAGCTGGCGATCAAGGCCCGCGTCAAGCGGGACGGCGAGTGGGTCACTCCACCATCGCGTGAGCTCGTACCTGGAGACGTCATCCGCCTGCGCCTGGGTGACATCGTGCCGGCAGACGCACGCCTCCTGGACGGCGACCCGATCGAAGTGGATCAGTCGGCACTGACCGGGGAATCGCTGCCCGCCAGCCGGAAGACCGGCGACGCCGTGTTCTCCGCCTCCATCATCCGCCAGGGCGAGATCGGCGCACTCGTCTATGCGACGGGTGCGGACACGTACTTCGGGCAGACCGCGGAGCTCGTGCAGGAAGCCCAGACCGTCAGCCACTTCCAACGGGCCGTCCTCAAGATCGGCACGTTCCTGATCATCCTGGCGGTGGCCATGGTCGTGGTGATCATCGTCGTATCCACCATCCGCGGAGACGCCTTCTTCACCACCCTGCAGTTCGCCCTCGTCCTCACCGTGGCCGCCATTCCCGTGGCGATGCCGACGGTGCTGTCGGTGACGATGGCCGTCGGTGCCCGGGTACTCGCCTCGAAGAAGGCCATCGTCAGCCGGTTGGTGGCCATCGAGGAGCTGGCCGGCGTGGACGTGCTCTGCACGGACAAGACCGGGACCTTGACCCAGAACAAGCTGACCCTGGGCGATCCCTATACCGTCGGCACGCTCACGGCCGGACAGGTGATCCTCGACGCATCCCTGGCCTCACGGGCCGATGACGCCGACGCCATCGATCTGGCGGTGCTCGGGGGCCTGACGGATGATCAGTCGTTGGACGACTACCACGTGGTCCAGTTCCAGCCGTTCGATGCGGTGCGCAAGTGCACGGAGGCCACCGTCACCGCCACCGACGGCTCCTCGTTCAAGGTGACGAAAGGTGCGCCCCAGGTGATCCTGGAGTTGTCGGCCAATGCATCGCAGGTGAAGACCGACGTCGACGCTGCGGTTGACGGATTCGCGGCACGAGGCTTCCGTTCGTTGGGTGTGGCCCGGGCCGAAGGGGACGGTCTGTGGAACTTCGTCGGGGTGCTGCCGCTGTTCGATCCACCGCGGGAGGACGCCAAGGCGACCATCGCCACCGCCTTCCAGATGGGCGTGGACGTGAAGATGGTCACCGGTGATGCCCTGGCCATCGCCCGGGAGACGGCCAAGACACTCGGGATGGGCACGGACATCCTCGACGCCGCCGGACTGGGCGACGTCAAGCGCGAAGAGACCGCGGCGACGGCCGAGTCCATTGACCAAGCCGATGGGTTCGCCCAAGTCTTCCCGGAACACAAGTTCCACATCGTCGACGTCCTCCAGAAGCGAGGCCACATCGTCGGCATGACGGGCGACGGAGTGAACGATGCCCCGGCACTGAAGAAGGCCGACTGCGGCATCGCCGTCTCGGATGCCACGGATGCGGCGCGGGCAGCGGCATCCATCGTGCTGACCACTCCCGGGCTCTCGGTGATCATCGACGCGATCAAGGAGAGCCGGAGGATCTTCCAGCGGATGAACAGCTACGCGATCTATCGCATTGCGGAGACCCTCCGCGTGCTGCTGTTCGTGTCGGCCGTGATCCTGATCTTCAACTTCTTCCCGGTCACGGCGATCCAGATCGTGATGCTGGCACTGCTCAACGACGGCGCCATCCTGTCCATCGCCTACGACAACGTGCGCTACCGGGAGCAGCCCGAGGCGTGGAACATGCGCCTCGTGCTGGGGATCGCCACCGTGCTCGGCATCGTCGGTCCGTTCGCCGCCTTCGGCATGTTCTACCTGGGCGACAAGGTGTTCCACCTCGACCATGCGCACCTGCAGACCCTGATGTACCTGACGCTCTCGGTCGCCGGACACCTGACCATCTTCCTCGCACGCACGCGTGGTCCGTTCTGGTCGATACGGCCCGCTCGGATCCTGCTGTTGGCCGTGCTCGGCACGCAGGCGCTGGCGACCCTGATCGCCGTGTACGGGGTCTTCATGACACCCCTCGGTTTGGGGTATGCAGCCTTGGTCTGGGGCTATGCGCTGGTGTGGTTCCTCCTCACCGACCGGGTGAAGCTGGTCGCTTACCGGATTCTCGATCCGGTCACGATCGAGACACCGTCCGATGTGGCGCCGCCGATCGCCGAAGTCAGTCGGTGAGCAGCACAAACGGCAGGGACGTAGAAGATGGCGAACCGGCGGCAGACTCGAAACGGAAGGCGGACATCGGACTGGTTGCCGCCCTGAGTATCGGGGTGGGCGGAATGATCGGTGCCGGGATCTTCTCCATCCTCGGAGTGGTGACACGTGTCTCAGGCTCCGCTCTACCTCTGTCCTTCGCCATCGGAGGGGCGGTCGCGGGACTCGCCGCCTACAGTTACGTCGCCCTCGGGAAGACGTTCCCCAGTGTCGGGGGCGCCGTCACGTTCCTGGTTCGTGGCTATGGCGAGGGCGTGGCCTCCGGCTCGCTCAACCTCTTCCAGTACTTCGCCTACATCATCACAATTGCGCTGTACGCCACTGGGTTTGCCGCCTACGCGGTGACGTTCATCCATCTCCCGTCCAAGGTATGGGCCGTAGGCGTCGTGCTCGCCTTCACGGCGATCAATTTCCTCGGTAGCCGGCTCATGGGCCGAGCGGAATCCGTGATCGTGATCATCAAAGTGGTCATTCTTATCGTCTTCGTCGTCGCAGCCTTCGTGGCGCTCAACGGGAAGGGGGTCGCTCGGCTGTCGCCGGACTCCTGGCCTGGTCCCCTGGCGATCTTCACCGGAGCCGGGGTGCTGTTCGTCGGCTACGAGGGCTTCGGCCTGATCACGAATGCCGCAGCCAACATGGCCAGGCCGAAGCAGGAGCTACCACGCGCGATCTACGGCAGCGTGGCCATTGTGGTCGTGATCTATCTGCTTGTGGCGATCGGCGTGGTGACCAACGTGCCGCTCAACATCCTCAGCGGACTCGGCAACTCCGCCCTGGCGGTCGCGGCCAAGCCATCCCTGGGCCAGGTGGGATTCAGGTTGGTTGCCATCGCTGCCCTGCTCTCCACCGCATCAGCCGTCAACGCCACGTTGTTCGGGTCCACGAACATTGCGTATCAGATTGCCAAGAACGGAGGACTTCCCCCGGCGTTTGACCGCAAGCTCTGGGGTCGAGACGTCGAAGGACTGTTCATCACGTCTGGCGTGGTGCTCGGGTTCGTCCTGCTCTTTCCCTTGAGCGCCGTGGCCTCTATGGGGAGCGCAGCCTTTCTTCTGGTGTACTCGGCGGTCAACATCGGTCACCTGAGGATCCGAAGGCAGACGGGAGCAAATGTGTGGTTGGTGGTGGCTTCGGCAGTCACATGTCTTTCCCTCTTCGTCGTCCTCGTCTACGACATGATCGTCACCGCACCGACATCAGCGATTGCTCTCGGCATCACGTTGGCCGGGAGCGTCGTGTTCGAGATCGTGTACCGCAGAAGGACCGGGCGAACGTTCCGGAACATCCTGGCCCAGACCGAACCGGTACCGGCGGGCCCTTCCCCTGCGGCTGAATGAGCATCATCGTGGCTGCGATACATCGGGTCGGACTTGCCTTCAGTCCGCGTGGCGTCCCGGATTGGCGTTGGCTCCTCCTGCCGTGCGGGCCGCGTTCACGGGGATCACGAATCTGTGCGTAGTTCTATCCGTCGACCCGACGGGCAGTCGGTCCACAACGTATCTGTGCCCGAATGTTGTCGGCGTTTCGCTCTGTGGCAGCAGGAGGTCGACAAGGATGCCGCATCGGGGAGTGGCAAGAGTCAACCGACGATCGGTGGGCGTAAGGCATTCCCCGGTCGCTCGCTTCTTCAGTCGCCAACCCGAGCCGGCACCAGGGCACGCTCGTCGCCCAGGATCCCTTTGCCACATCGAAGGCTGTCATCGATCATCTCTCGCCCGGCCCCCTGGATGCCGGTGTCACGGAATCCCCGCGCCAACATCGATCGAGCCTGGCGGCTCTTAACCGTGGTCCTCACGAGGTCTGTGTCCGCCTGGATCGGAAGCACGACCAGCAGCGATCCGGCGGACGACGTCGATGTCGGAGGACTGGCCGATCAGGAGCAGTTCATCACCGGCCTCCAGCACGGTGCTCCCGTCGGGAACAACGAGGTCCTGCCGTCTCTGAATGGTGGTCACAATGACGCTGATCGGGAAACCTGAGTGACGGAGCGTCCGACCGACCAGGGGTGAGTCGGATTCGATGCGCACTCTGTCGGTGCCACCGGGCTCGCCAACGGCGTTCACCTGCTGGAGGCTCGCCAGTAGGCCCAATCGATACCCTCGGACAACATCGGAAATGGCAACCGTGCCGAGCACCTTGCGTTCGGCGTCGAGGACCGTAACCCAATGTTCGGCTGATGTTGTCAGGGCGTCGAGGGCAACATCGAGGTGCGCTTGCCCGGCCACTGTTGGCGCCGAGACGTCGACCACGGACTCGAGAACCCGATCACTCCCTTGTTCGAGCGCTCTGAGATCGGCGAGGGCCACCGATCCCTCGAACCGCCCCTGGTCGTCGATCACCGGAGCACCGGTGACGCCAGCCTGTTCGATCTGATGGCGAGCAGCGCGCACGGTGGTGCCACCAGTGACCACCACACGCGGCGTTGCCATGGCTTGGCCAACAGACACGATGGACAGGATGGGCATGCCGGTCAACAGTCGTTGAGCCGGTGCATCGGCCCGGTTCTTGAGCTGGCTGCGGTAAATGGTGTCGTCACCTCGTCTGACGATGAACCATGCCAATCCGACGGCGATCATCGCCGGCGCCAAGATCGAGAGGCTTCCGGTCATCTCCGCCACCATCAGCATGACGGCCAGTGGCGCTCGGGAGATGCTCCCGAAGCAGCACATCATGCCCACGATCACGAAGGGCGCCGGGTTATGTCCCATCGAAGGGACGATCGGCTCGAACAGCCGCCAGACGGAGGCGCCGATGAAGGCACCGATGACCATGCCCGGCCCGAAGATGCCGCCTGAGCCTCCCGAACCGATGGAGAGCCCGGTGGCCAGGATGCGAGCGAACGGCAAGATGAGGACGATCCACAGGGGGAGGGTCAGGAGTTGGTGGCCCAGGCCCTGTTGTATCCACCCGTACCCGGTGCCGAGGACCTCCGGGATCGCTAGGCCGATACAGCCCACGATCACCCCGCCGATGGCCGGCTTGCTCCAGCGTGGGAGGTGGAGTCGGCCGAAGATGTCCGAGATCCCGTAGAAGCCCTTGGCGTAGAGCAATCCGACGAATCCACCCAGAATGCCGATCAGGGCGAACCAGAGTAGGTGGGACGGATTTGTGAAGTGGTAGCTGGCGTTGAAGCCGAACAGTGGTGTGTATCCCACGGCCGCACCGAAGATGACATATCCGAGGATGGAGGCGACAAAACTCGGAAGGAGCGCCTCGGCATCGAAGTCGTCCCGATACAGGATCTCGGTGGCCAGCACCGCGCCCCCGAGCGGAGCCCCGAAGATGGCGCCGATCCCCGATCCGATCCCGGCCATCACCGCGATGCGTGCGTCAGCTGGGCTCAGGTCCAGCTCCCTGGCCAGCAGCGACGCAAAGCCGGCGCTGATCTGGCCCGTCGGACCCTCTCGGCCACCGGAGCCACCCGATCCGATGGTGAGCGCCGAGGCAACGATCTTGACGATGACCGCTCGGAAGCGGATTCCCCTGGGATTGTGGTGGACGGCAGAGATGGCAGCATCAGTCCCATGGCCTTGAGCCTCCGGAGCGAACCGAAAGACGAGGATCGCTCCGAGCAACGCACCGAACCCGACCACCAGGGGCAATGCCCAAGGTCGGGAGAACGAAGCCGAGGCTGCGTGTCCGCCTTCACCCACGGGTGTCGGCACGTGGTAGCCGGCGAGCACGCCGAGGAAGAAGTGCGTACAGGCGAGAAGCGCCTCATAGAAGACGATGGCCCCCACCCCGGCCATCGTCCCGATGAGAACGCCGAGCACCAGCCACTTCTGCAAGTACGACGTGCCAGAGAGCCAACGTGACGCTCTGGCCATGACTGCCCGCCATGAGGTTCGACGAAAGAGGGTCATGGACTGAGGGCAAACATCTAGAGGTCCCAACCCGCTGACCAGTCCTGCTCGGGAACCTCGCCGGCAGCCGAGGCGAGACGTTGCAGGGAGTCGACCAGTGCTGTCTGCTGTTCCCTGGGAATTGCCTTCAGGAGATCGGTGATCTCCGCCCGTCGTCGCTCCGTGACCGCATCGACCAGCACCTGGCCTTTCTCGCTCAGACTCAATCGGATCAGTCGTCGGTCACCACGCTCGTGGCGGCGCTGCACGAGCCCCTTCCGGATCAGTCGATCGCACATTCGGGTCGCGGTCGGTGGGGTCACGTCGATCGCTTCGGCCAGGGTGGCCAGGCTCTGAGGCCCACGGGATGCCAGCACGACAAGGGTGCGGTACTGGGTGAGCGTCACCTCCTCGGCCACGTCGCCGAGCGAGCGCGCCGCCACGGCGACGAGCACGCGACTGGCGCTCAGCACCGCATCGACGACGGAGTCACGGCCGACCTCGGGTGTCACCGTTTGTGCGCACATATGCTAATGATTGTAGTAGCTAATGATCGCAGCTGCGGCAGACTCGGACGAGAACCCGAGTCCTTTCGGGAGCGCGGCCGGGTGCCCCATTCCGCGTATTGCCGACAGCCGATGGTGGGCTCGACCACCGCCAGGGTCAACAGCGCCTGGACCACATGGGTGGGTGTTGCCTCGGGCATCTGCGGGGTCCGGCGGGCCTTCGGCACCAGTGCGTCGAGTCCGTAGCGGTCGGCCACGTTCTTCCACTGGTAGTACCGGGTCCGGGAGATGCCGAAGATCCGGCAGGTCTCGGCGACATTCCCGGTTCTCGCCGCATGGTCAAGCACGGCCACGCGTCGTTGGTAGATGATCTCTGCTGGGGTCATGGTGATGGGCTCCCTGTCTCTTTGGTCAGAAACAAAGAGTCCATCGCCGGACCCCACCTCATGGTGGATGTGCAACCTCATCCCGTGGACCGGAAGCCCTAGCCTGGTCCCACCGGGTGGCAATGTCCACTGCTCCCGGACCCTCCCGAATCACAGATGACGTCTCGCGCTGGCACGGATGCTGGGCGGGACATTTTTGGCGCGCGCCGGCGGCGCGGCCAGGGGTCTGGCTCGCGCCGTTCGTGCCGGGCCTACGATGTCTGCGACGCTGAGCACCGTCGCGCCAACCTGGGGGCCTTGGGCAGCTAATCGCGAGGGCCGCTGCCCGTAGTCTGTCCTACAAAATGTCCTACAACTCGCGCCGTTAGTTATCGCCAGGAACCTTCCGGATCCGCCATCGTTCCAGCTCAGAACACCGCAAGCCGTCTCGCGTCCGCCCGTTCGTCCTCTTGAAACGAACTGATAAGGCTGAGGCTTCCTGTTGCCGTCATTTACGGAGCCATGGGCTGAATCCTCAGTAAGCTCCGGACCGAGGGCATGGCGGTGGAGGATGGCCTACGCCTCAGCGGCTGTTGCGTATCCCTCGAATCAATGCTCCATCCCCCTCGGCACCGGCGCTCGCGAAAGTTGCCTGCGCCCGGAACGAAACCTCTGTCACACCTGGGTACCGTGGCTGCTTTTCCGCTTTTCCCGATGACACCACCGACTGCGACCTCTCCGATTGTTGGAGAGGGGAGCCGCCACTGCCGTACAGCGCACACTGCGCTGTACGGCAGTTCGCTTCCGACTACCTCGTTCGACTAGCGGCCCACTTGACCAAGCGAAACAAGTGCACGGTGCAGGTCATTGCTTGCCCGGTGGAGGCTCTCATCCACCTCAGCGCCGGTAGTGACTTCCCGTCGGGCCCGCAGGCGATTGACTGCAATCGCCGCCTCCTCCAACACGACGACAGCGGCCTGTGCGTCCCCGTCGGGTTTCCCCAGGGACGGGGAGGTCTCAGCGGGTCCACGAGGTGCAGACGCCTCGGACCGTGAACGCTTACCTGCCAAAAGTCGGTGCTCACGGATGCTCACCATCAGCACCGGCGCCACGGCCACCACAACCGCGAAGAGCATCAGTGGGATCGTAATTAGGAATGCAGTGGACATATGTAGTTCGCAAGTATCGTCGGCGAGGCTTGCGTTCTCCTTTCACCTACATTGTGGGCGCCGAACATGACGCCACGATGATTGGAGGGTAAGAATCATCTCATAAGTCCGTGACATTGCGGCTCGAAATATGACCGTTGTTCACCATATGTTGCAGTTAGATCACAACCCTTGGAATTGCCTGAGGATTGCGCCCCATCCATCGCCGATTGGAGATGGCTCGTCATTGAAGGTCACACGCCTGGGCCTAGCTTCCTTGGCCGAGATCCGACGGAACACGTCAGGGCATGGTGTCCCCAGTCGCCGGTTCGGTGGACCCGTTCGCCGGGATGGGGGGTGCAGATGACACCGCTGATCTACGCGCTCGCCTGCTTCAAGTGCTCGTCGAAGAAAGCGATGATGCGCCTACGGGCGTCGAGGGCGGAGCTTTCGTGGAACTCGGAGCCCGATAGCTTGGCCAGGACTCTAAAGATCGTCGACACTTCTGTTGGATCATGATCGTTAAGGAATGAGTGCCCGGCATCGGCATAGACCTTCACGTCGTGGTCGATTCCGTTGGCCCGCAGCGCCTCCTCGAGGCGCCGGGGTGCCTTGCGCAGTGATCGATCCTTGGCGCCGTAACTTCCGATCACGGGGCAGGCTCCTTGCAACAGGTTTTCGGCGTCCTTCGGGACGCTGCCGTAGTTCACGCTGGATGCTGAGAAGCCGTGTCCGGGTGCCAGCAGCAGGGCGAACCCACCACCCATGCAGTAGCCGATGACACCGATCCGCCCCGTGCAGTCCGGACGCGCGGCCAACCAGGCCCTCGTGGCCTCGAGATCATCGAAGGTCTGGCCCTCGCGGGCGAGAGCGTCCCTGATGACGGCTCGCATGCATTTGAGCTTGCCGCCTTTGTGATAGAGGTCGGGCGCCGCCGCCAGGTATCCTTCGTCCGCCAACCAGTCGGCCTGTCTTCGCAAGTCCGTACTCATTCCGAACGCGTCGTGAATGACGACTACCCCCGGCCAGGGTCCCTCGCCTCTCGGGACAGCCAGGTAGGCCGAAACTGCACCAACAGTGGGGACCTCCACATCAGCCATGTCCAATGATGGCGCATGGGGCCTTGACGTGCTCTGCCACGTCGCCGACACCCACTATCGTCGGGTCTGAGGGCCGGGGCCTTCCAGCCGAGCGTCGGTCAGGAGAACACGCGGATGGCGAAGATCGAGGGTGAGATCTACATCGACCGTCCGCCAGAGGTTGTTTTTGACGTCGTTGCCGATGAGCGTAACGAGCCCCTGTACAACCCGAAGATGACCGCCGTCTCCCTGCTTTCCGACGCGCAGAATGGCAGTGGAAGTCGTTTTGTTGCGACGATGAAGTCCAGGATGCGAACCTTCTCGATGATGATCGAGTTCACGGACTTCGAACGGCCTACCAGACTTGGCTCGGTATCCACGGTTGGCACGATGCGAACCGTGGGCGCGCTCCTCTTCAAGCCCAAAGGGTCGGGAACAGTCATGAGCTGGTCCTGGGACATCGGACTGCGCGGCATCACGAAACTCGCGGCGCCTATCGTCTCGTGGATGGGCCGTCGCCAGGAGCGCGCCATATGGACTGGACTTAAGACGATGCTCGAAGCTGAGGTATCGAACGGCGGAGAATGATTGCCGAAACTGACCGGTCCTTCTGGGCGTGCCACCTGCCCCATGCCGGGTCCGAGACCAACCCTGTTGGTAGTCCTGAGGTGGGAGGAAGGGCTGAGGCCGAAGGTGGACGCTTACACTCCACACGAACCCTCGGGTAACTGAATGCTCTGGAACCTGAGCATTGCCCCTACCCATGCCTTGTTTCGGGCCCAGCAGATCACTCGCTGACGGTTCCGGACTACGGATCAGCAGGTTGGTGTTGTTCCAGAGCCGAGCAGCCGATTTCAATGCAACTCGACTCGGGGCGAGAATCGAAAATATGGAGCACACGGAGGCACTTGGGCAATCGATAGCTCCCCGCAATTGCGAAAAGTGCGGGGCAGCCTTGACGGATGTTGACTACGACAAGAGCGGCAGACTCGTCAGCAGATGTCCGAATCGGTACAAGGATCTGGAAAGCCCACTGCCTCCCGCGGGTTGACATTTGGTGGGCGGTGTACCGCTGCGGCCGCGGGTTCGAGTTTCTTAAGTTCCTTCTCGCTGCTGCGCACTATCACCACCACTGCCTGCCTTCCACCAAACCGCGCATCCCATATCCATCCCATAAACGTGCACGCCACGAACAGGGACGAGCCGCCGGCGAAATCGATAAGGCCTGGTCAGGGGTGTCGAGACGTCTCCAGATCCCGCCAGACAGGGACCGAGACCCTCTCGTAATGCGTAGGTCAGGAGTTCGATTCTCCTCCCAGGCTCCAGCTCATGTGCTCCGAAAGGGGTTCGTCCCTCCGGAGCTTGCGGGCTGGCTCTGAGACGTTGTGTTCCTGCCTGCGCGAGCAGGCCTATTGGCGACTACTGTCACAGCCGGGAGTATCGGACTGCTCGAACTGATCATGCTCAGTTCGGGAGTGGCCTTACTCGCGGCGGTGAGATTGGTCTTGGTCAGGGCCCGCCACGCAGCCGGCGGTGCTAAGGCCTACCTGATCTCGCTGGGCAAAGTGGCTGTGGCGCTGACCTGGGGGCTGGTCCGCACCATCTTCACCTTGCGGGGCACCACGACGGGACCGAATTGGTTTGGATAACTCCTGACGGGACCGTCGATGGCCAAGGGAATGTCCTTGCGGGCACGCCTTCCGAGCATGTACCGGAGTCCGGGAGTGATCGACTCCACAGTGTGTCCTGTCAACCCGCGCCGCCTCATCGGGAGATATCGCGATGAACTACCGGCTGTTACCTTCTTCTGAATGGATCTTCATGACTGGTTCCTGCGCCCGAGCGAGCGAGGCAATCCGGACACCAAGATCGATTCTGGACATCTCGGCCCTGTCGCGTGGACGGAGGGAAATGACGTACAGGTCTTGGTCCATGGTGCGACATATTTCGCACACCTGAAAGCTCTCCTATCAGAACTCGGCTCCGGCGACGAGGTGCGGTTCACCGATTGGCGAGGCGATGGAGACGAGATGATGGAGGAAGGTCATTCAGACCTGTCGACACTCTTGGAATGCCTCTGCAAGCGGGGAGTGGATGTCCGAGGCCTTTTGTGGCGTTCGCATAGCGACCGAATGTCCTTTTCCAAGAAGGAGAATCTGACCCTGGCGGAGCGAGTGAATGGAGCCGGCGGCGAAGTTCTGCTTGATGAGCGGGTTCGTAGGGGTGGTTCGCACCATCAGAAGATGGTCGTCATCAGGGGTCGGGAGTCACGCGAAGGGCATGTGGCGTTGGTTGGGGGAATCGACTTGAGCCACGGGCGTCGTGACAACGACATGCATCGAGGAGACCCTCAGGCGGTGAAGCTCGATCGTCGATACGGACCTCGTCCTCCCTGGCACGACATTCAACTGGAAGTTCGCGGACCCGCAATCGCCGATCTTGACTTCACTTTCAGAGAGCGTTGGGAGGATCCGACGCCATTGAACCATGCCTCTCGCTCCAGGGCTTGGTGGTCTCGAGCGGCATCTCGAGACCGGGTGGCGCGTCCCCTGCCCCCGGCATTACCGAGCCCGTCCAATGCGGGCCACCATGCCGTCCAGGTGTTGCGGACCTATCCGCAGCGAAAAGTTCGCTACCCGTTTGCCTCTCAGGGCGAGCGCAGTATCGCTCGTGGATTCGCCAAGGCAATCGCCCGAGCGCGGTCACTCATCTACATCGAGGATCAGTACCTGTGGTCGACCGAGATAGCTCAGATCCTCGCTGGCACCCTGCGACGGCAACGTGATCTCCAGTTGATCGCGGTCCTCCCTCGCTATCCAGACAAGGACAGCCGATTCGCCGGGCCGCCCGCCCGGCTGGCACAGACCCGGGCAATTGCGCTGCTACAAGCTGCGGGCGGCCACCGGGTTGGCATCTACGACCTCGAGAACGAGTGGGGCACGCCCATCTACGTGCATGCCAAGGTATGCGTGATCGACGACATCTGGGCCCTTGTTGGCTCAGGCAATCTCAATCGGCGGTCTTGGACCCACGACTCTGAGGTGTCCTGCTCGATTCTCGACGAACAACTCGATGATCGAGTACCGCTCGATCCGGCAGGGCTCGGTGATGGCAGCCGTCGATTCGCCCGGGATCTTCGCATACAACTGTGGGCGGAGCACCTGAAGCGCTCACCCAGTGATGTCGCCCTCCTCGATATCCAGAGCGCTACGGACCTCTGGAGGAGCAGCGCCTTGAATCTCCTGCATTGGAAGGTCGCGGTGAGCGGAGGGCAAGAACCGCCCAGTCGAGTGCGTGCCCACGAAGTTGAACCCGTGTCACCACGGGACAGGAGGTGGGCAGAGCTCGCCTATCGCTTGGTGTTCGATCCCGATGGTCGACCCCGCGACTTTCGAAAGCGGCGCGACTTTTGATCGGGCTAGTGCAGGCTTATTCCGAATTAGCCCGGGCGGCATTGGGGGTGACGAAGGGGGAGTTCGGCGCAAGTTCCGCCCTGAGTTGACTGGGGAGTGTTGCAGGAATCCGTTGTTTCAGGCTAACCGGTCGACGTGTTCCATACCTTATCTCGGAAGGACCACAGGTAGTGACGGTATCAACATCACACCGAAGATAGGAGACCCACCGTGATTGTGCTTGGCATTGTCCTTCTGCGACACCACTCCGGCCTGATTCATTGAACGACCTCCCTCAGTGGCTACCGACCGTGGGCCGGGCGCCCCGATTCAGGTAGAACCGCACTCAGTCGGGGTCGAGCCTCCGGAACCAGAGGCGCCAGGGTGTGAGGTTCCCCGGAAAAAGTAGACACGGGCTATGCAGCTTGGTTGAGGCGGGCCAACGCTAACTCGTAGCGGACGGGGCTGACGTTGCCGGCCTTCCCGCAACGACGCTGGTGGTTGTAGAAGTTGATGTAGTCGTCGATTCCGGCGCGCAGCTCGTCCATGGTGGAGAAGGCGTGCCGGTAGAAGTACTCGTGCTTGAAGATCGACCAGAAGCTCTCCGCACTGGCGTGGTCGTAGCAACTGCCGGTGGCCCCCATGGAGCGGACAATTCCGAACCTGGTGCAGAACTCCTCGACCCTCCGGTCGCTGAACTGGCTCCCGCGGTCGGCGTGGAAGATCGTGCCGGCACAGTGACCGAAACGGGTGGCGGTCGCCTGGTTCAGTGCATCGAGGACGATCTCGGTACGCATGTGGTCGGCCAGTGCGTAGCCGAGGACCCGTGAGGACCCCTCGTCACGAACGGCGCAGAGATAGGCCTCGCCATCGCCGATCCTCAGATAGGTCAGGTCGCTGGTCCAGAGCTCGTCGATGCCTTCGGGGCTGAACCGTCGGTTCACCAGGTCCTCGGGGTAGGTCGCCACAGGGTCCGTCACGGTCGTGGTCTTGAAGGTCCGTGGGCTGATGCCGGCGATGCCGAGCGCCGCCATGCGGACGGCCACCGTGTTGTGGCTCACGTCCTCGCCGTCCTCCTGGAGGTCGAGGGTGATCCGTGGGGAGCCGTAGGTGCCATGGGAGTCCTTGTGGAAGCTGAGGATCTTGGCGTCCAGGTCTGCCCGGCGCTGCTCACTCGGCAACGGTGGACGGACCTGCGCATCCCTCCACCGGTAGTAGCCGGCACGGGAGACCTCGAGCAGCCGGGCCATGCGGGTCACCTCGAAGTTCGCGCACTCCGTGGCCATCAACGCAAATCTCTCTGCTTTGGTGGATTTGAAGCGAAGTACGCGGCAGCTTTTCCCAGAAAGGCCAGGTCCCTGTCCTGTTCGGCCACCTGGCGGCGCAGGCGCACCAGCTCGGCCCGCTCGGCCGAACTCAGCGGTTCACCACTGGTTCCTTCCAGGGTCTCCATGCGTCGACGCTCGTCACGCACCCACTTGCTCAGGGAGTTCTCGAAGACCGACAGCTCGCGGGCAACGTCTCGAACCGTTCTTCCGGTGTCGATGACGCGATGCGCTGCCTCGATTCTGAACTCCAGGGTGAACTTCCTTCTGGTTGCTCCCACGGTGACATCCTTCCAGCCGGCT
>Ga0224557_1000136_pt1 | contig 85150 bp, 69 predicted proteins | sample 714S31014metaG_FD_180677 | JGI IMG/M metagenome (GOLD analysis project Ga0224557, IMG submission 180677) | Peat soil microbial communities from Stordalen Mire, Sweden - 717 S3 10-14 | ecosystem: Environmental > Terrestrial > Soil > Wetlands > Peat | place: Sweden: Norrbotten County, Stordalen...
TGCTGCACCCGACCGAGCCGCCGCGGAAGTCTTATTTGGAAACGCTTCTGCAACCGGAAAAAGGCGTCTTTGTGGCGGTTTCGGACAACATCAAGCTGGTGCCCGACCAGATTGCGCCCTGGGTGCACGGCGGACTTGACACGCTCGGGACGGATGGATTTGGCCGCAGCGATACGCGCGAAAATCTGCGCCGTTTCTTCGAGATCGACGCTGAAAGCACCGTCATCGCCACGCTCTATTCGTTGGCGAAGAAGGGTGAGATCGAGATGGCGGCGGTCGCGCAGGCGATCAAGGACCTGAAGGTAGATCCTGAAAAGGTGTACCCGTTTACGGTGTAGGCGGGTCGATCTCGGCAAAAGGAAACTCAAATGGACATCAAATTACCGCGTTTGGGCGAAGGGGCTGAATCGGGGACGGTCGTCAGCATCTTCGTCAAGCCGGGCGACCAGGTCAAAGAGGGGCAGACGATCCTCGAATTGGAAAACGAAAAGGCGGTCGCGCCGATCCCGGCCAGCGCTTCCGGGCGCGTCGCCAAACTCTACGTTAAGGAAGGCGACAAGATTTCGGCCGGCCAATCGATCCTGGCTTTGTCGGACGATGGCGCGGCAATTCCCGCAGCGGCACCGGCTTCCGCGCCCGTGGCGGCGAGATTGGGAACTCCCTCAGCGCCGGTTTCCCAACCGCAGCGTCCGGCGGCGGAGGTTCCGAGCGTTGCAGTTCTGGGTGAACCCGTGGCGAACGGGAGCGTGGCAGCGTCGCCGACCGTCCGCAAATTGGCGCACGACCTAGGTATTGATTTGACCCGTGTGCGCGGGAGCGAGCGCGGTGGGCGCATTGTGTTGGAGGACCTGCGCGCATACATCCAGCAGCTTCAACAGTTGGCGCTTCAGCCGAAGGCGGCGTCCGCGCCGACAGCATCTACGGCGAAACCAGCGGCGGAGAAGATTGACTTTGCGAAGTGGGGGCCGATTGACCGTCAGCCTTTGACCTCCTTGCGGAAGATCATTGCCCAGCGAATGCATGAATCGTGGGCCAGTATTGCCCGCGTGACACAGTTTGACGAGGCCGATATTACGAACATCGTCGCGCTACGGAAGAAATACGCGACGAAGTATGAAAAGAAGGGCGGACACCTCACACTGACACCGTTCCTAATGAAGGCGGTCGTCGAGGTGTTGAAGAAGTACCCGACTTTCAACTGCAGCCTGGATGAGGCGAGGGAAGAAATTGTTTTCAAGAAGTACTATCACATCGGCATCGCGGTCGATACCGAACAGGGATTGCTCGTGCCCGTGATCCGCGATGTGGACAAGAAGAGCCTGTTGCAACTTTCCAAGGAACTGGCCGAAGTGGCCGAGAGAGCGCGCAAGCGCAAGGTGGCGGCGGATGATTTGAAGGGTGGTACCTTCACCATCTCGAACCAGGGCGGCATCGGCGGCAGCTTTTTCACGCCGATCGTCAACAAACCCGAGGTGGCGATCCTGGGGGTGGGGCGCGGCGTCTTGAAGCCGGTCGTTCGCGGTGCGAAGATTGAAAAGCGCATGCTGTTGCCGCTGGGGTTGTCGTACGACCACCGAGTCATTGACGGCGGGACGGCGGCGCGGTTTACTGTTGAGGTGGTGCAGGCGCTTGAACAATTCAAGGAAGCCGGCGTTAAGATTTGAGGTTTGGTTCAGCAAAGGAAAGCAATGGAGTCGATCAAGACTGAAATTGTGGTGTTGGGTGCGGGCCCGGGTGGTTACGCGGCGGCATTTTACGCCGCGGACAATGGCAAAAAGGTACTGCTTGTTGAGATGGACAAGGTGCTGGGGGGAGTCTGTCTTAATCGCGGGTGCATCCCGTCCAAGGCGCTATTGCACGCGACCCAACTCATCGCCGAAGCACGCGAATCCGAGCATCGCGGTATCACATTCGGGGCGCCCAAGGTGGATCTGGAAAAACTGCGCGCGTGGAAGGACTCAATCATTGGGAAGTTGTCCGGTGGCGTTGCGAGCCTGGCGAAGTTACGCGGTGTCGAGGTGATGTGCGGTCGCGGCTATTTTGAGGACTCGAAGACGTTGCGTGTTGAGACGTCGGAAGGGCAGAAGTTCGTCACGTTCGACTCGGCCATTATCGCGGTCGGTTCGAAGTCCGCGATACCGAAGGCTTTTGATCTTGGCAATCCACGCGTCATGACTTCGCGCGAGGCGCTGGATGTGCCGGATGTGCCAGGGACGTTGTTGATCGTGGGTGGGGGCTACATTGGCATGGAGTTGGGAACAGTGTACGCGACCCTGGGCAGCAAAGTGGTGGTTGTCGAAGCCCTGGGTTCGATTTTGACCGGGGCGGACCCGGACCTGGTGCGGCCGGTTCAAAAGTACGCGGAGAAGGCTTTCCAGGAAGTCCGTGTGAAGACGAAGGTGGTTTCCATGGCGACCGTGGGCAAGCAGATCAAAGTGGTCATGGAGATGAACGGCAAGAAGATCGAAGAACTTTACGACCGTGTACTCGTATCGGTTGGTCGCGTGCCGAATCATGCCGACCTCGGCCTTGGGAACACGAAGATAACCAAGGATGATCGCGGCTTCATCAAGGTCAATGAGAAGCAGCAGACGAACGACCCGAAAATTTACGCGATCGGCGATGTCGTGGGCGGCGTGATGCTCGCGCACAAAGCGACGCGCGAAGGGAAAGTGGCCGTGGACGCCATCCGGGGCGAATATGAGTCGCCGGATAAGTATATCGTCCCCGCCGTTGTCTTTACCGACCCCGAAATTGCGTGGTGCGGTTTAACGGAGGCCGAGGCGAAGGAGAAAGGGATCCCTGTGAAAGTCTCTCGGTTCCCGTGGGGCGCTTCGGGACGCGCCCTGACGTACGACCGTACGGACGGGCTGACCAAGCTGATCATCGATCCCGTGACCGAGCGCGTGCTTGGCGCCGGTATCACCGGGCATGGCGCGGGCGAACTGATTAGCGAGGTGGTACTGGCCATCGAAATGGGCGCGACGGCTTACGATATCGCGTCGACAATACATCCGCACCCGACGCTTTCCGAAACGCTCATGGAGAGCGCCGAGGCGTTTTACGGGCAGGCCACCCATACCTTCACGCGCAAGGCATCCAACCCGGGCGAGGACACATAGCCCATGGCAGATTTCGATATTAAGCAGATTGTTTCGCAGCGGCTCGGGGAGAACTACGAGTTGCACGAGAAGTACATCAACCCGACGCTGGTAAAGGTTTTTCGCACCATCAGCTTCGACAAAGTCTACACGAAAGCCAAGGGCCAGTATCTGTGGGACAAGGAAGGCAATCGCTACCTCGACATGTTGAGCGGCTTCGGCGTTTATTCGATTGGCCGCAACCACCCGCAGGTTGCGCAGGTCATTCGCGACGTGCTCGACCTGGATTTGCCCAACATGGTGCAGATGGACTGCGCGTTCCTGGCGGGGTTGCTGGCCGAGGCGCTCGTCAAACGCTGTCCGCCGCACCTCGACGCGGTTTTCTTTTGCAACTCCGGCACGGAAGCGGTGGAAGCTTCGCTGAAGTTTGCCCGCGCGGCGACGGGTCGCAGCAAGTTCGCTTATCTCGACCATGGCTGGCACGGGTTGACGCTCGGTTCGCTGGCCATCATGGGGAATGAAGAGTTTCGCGAAGGGTTTGGCGAGATGTTGCCCGGCGTGGAGGTGCCCTACGGTGATTTGGAAGCGCTGGAGAAAGTGCTGGCGAAGAAGGACATCGCGGCGCTCGCCGTGGAATGTATCCAGGGCAAGGGCGTGCGGATTCCGCCAGAGGATTACCTGCCCGCGGCGCAGGCGTTGTGCCGCAAGTACGGCACGCTATTTTTCTGCGACGAAGTCCAGACGGGTTACGGAAGGACCGGCAAGCTGTTTTCCTTCCAGCATTGGAAACTGGAGCCCGACATTATCTCCACCAGCAAGGCGCTTAGTGGCGGATATGTGCCGGTTGGCGCGATGATCACGCGGCGCTGGATTTACCAGAAAGTTTTCAATCGCATGGACCGTTGCTGGGTCCACTCCTCCAGTTTTGGCCGCAACAATCTCGGTATGGCTGTCGGCCTGGCGACGTTGCACGTACTGGATGAAGAGAAGCTGGTCGAACGCAGCGCGACGCAGGGCCAGAAGCTTCTCGACGCCATCAACGGACTGAAGTCCAAACACGAAATGCTGATGGAAGCCCGCGGCAAGGGCTGCATGATTGGCATCGAGTTCCACGAGCCGAAGAGTCTCAAGCTGAAGGTGGCGTGGAAGATGATCCATGCGGCGCACGACGGTTTGTTCGCGCAGATGCTGGTGATGCCGCTATTGCAGAAGCATCACGTGCTGACGCAGGTGAGCGGGAACCACGGCGACATTATCCGGATTCTGCCGCCATTCGTGATCACGGATGAAGATATCCAGTATTTCGTCAAGGCGCTCGACGATGTGCTCAGTGATTGCCACAAGCTGCCGGGACCGATGTGGGACCTCGGGGCGAACCTGGTGAAAGCGGCGATGCGCAACAAGACCGAAAAGCAGCCGGAACCGGCCACCGCCGGTACACGCTAACATGACCCGCCGCAACGCAAAGGGTGGCCTCGTTTAGATGCGACGGCGGTTTTTCAAGGCGCTGGCGAACGTCGTTTGCCGCAGGCCCGGGCTTTTGATCTTCCTGGGTGTCGCATTGGCGATTGTCTGCGGCGTTTACACTGTCCATAGCCTGGAATTCAAGACCAGCCGCAACGATCTTATCGGACGCGATAGCGATTACTGGCGGTTGTACAGTGCGTACGCGAAGGAATTTCACTCCGAGGAAGATTACGTCATTCTCGTCGAAGGCGGCCATCCCGACCGCAACAAGGCGGCCATCGATGCGCTGGTGCAGGGTCTGTTGTCGCCGCGGAATAATCCCCACTCGGGCGATGATCCCGGAGCGCAACAATTTATCGCGGACGATTTGTTCTACCAGGTCAACCTGCAAGCGTTTCAACGGTGGTTCCTTTACTACCTCTCCATGGACGATTTGAACTGCCTCAAGGATTTTCCACAATTGGTGTTCGTGCTCCAACATCAGCCCAACATGACCGGCTTCCTGCACGTCGCCAACGAGTCGCTGATGCAACTCGGAATGTCGGGTCCCGACCGGAAAAAGTGCACGCTGGGATTCCTGCCGATGATGACGACGGTCGTGGGGCAGGTGGGAGATCTTGCGGACGCGGGAGGTTCATCCGAATGGCACTCACCGTGGATGCAGGCGTTTATTGGTCCCGGAGACAGCGATAAAGTGGAGGAACAGATGAAGTGGCAGGGATACCAGACTTTCCGCCATGGCGAGATGTTCCTCTTGATGATCCATCCGCGCGTCGAAAAGGGGACGCCGGAGGCGTTGCATGAGGCGACGGTGCCGAAATTGCGCCGCATTATGGCGGAGGCGCAAACTCGATTTCCCGAGGCGAAGATCGGTCTCACGGGTGAGCCGGTACTCGATTATGACGAGACGATCCAGTCACAACACGACGCGACCAAGGCGACGGGACTAACATTGATCCTCATTTGCATTTTGTTTGCGGTTGGTTTTCACGAAGTTCTGCGGCCGCTGATGGCGGTGGTCACGATGGTCATTGTCCTGGCTGCGTGCATGGGGTATGCGACGCTTTCTGTCGGCCACCTCAATATGATCACAGTGACGTTCGCCGTGATGATTCTGGGCCTGGGTATTGATCTGGGGATCCAGTTCATCGCCCGCTACGAAGAAGAATTGAAGAAAGGCGCAGCGCGCGCGGATGCCGTGCGGACCACGATCCATCACACCGGGCCGAGCATCATCACGGCGGGAGTGACCAATGCGGCGGCGTTTTTTGCGATGGGATTGAGCGGATTTCGCGGTGTGATCGAATTGGGAATCATCGCCGGCGGCGGGATGTTGATTGCGACGGCGGCGACCATGACCGTGCTGCCAGCTCTGCTGCTGATGGTCCATCGCAAACAGGAGGCCACCCGGATTCCGGCGCAGTCGATGGCGGCGCGCGTCGAGAATGCGCTCTTGCAACAGCCGGCTCTGACCCTGGGAGTCTGCGCGCTGGTGACTGTGTTCGCGGTATTTATCGCCGGGCGAGTACGTTTCGATTACAACGTGTTAAATCTGCAATCCGTCAAGGCCGAATCGGTGAAGACGGAGTTGAGCCTGTTGCATGCCGACGCCGAATCAACGATTTTCGCCTCGGTTGTTTGCAGTAATTTGGATGAAGCACGGCAATTACAGGAGCGACTTGCTGAATTGCCAGCGGTGGGGTCGGTGCACAGCATCGCGGAGATGATTCCCGAAGACCAGGAGTCAAAGACGAGGATCGTCCACGACATCCGGCAAGCGCTGGGCCCGATTCATTTCGACGTGGTTCCAGATGATCCGGACGAAGTTCTCAAGGCGGTGGGATCGCTACGGCTGCGCGCCAATGCGCTGGCGCGCGAGGCGGGAGAACATGGCGACAAGGCGAGCCTGGCGGTTTTGATTCCCCTGACCAATGCCCTGACGCAGGCACAGGTGAAATTGAAGATGGCCGATCGGGCCCAACTTCCGGTGCGCCTGAGCGATTATGAGCACCACTTCTATGCCGATTTGGAATCGCAACTGGCGATTATCACCAACCAGTCGGACCGTGCGATGACCGTGGAGGATGTGCCGGGCCCGGTCCGGCGGATGTTCGTCGGCAAGACCGGCAAGTTCCTGGTGCAGGTATTTCCCCGGGAAGACATTTGGGAACGCGAGCCGTTGGTGAAATTCGTGCGCGAGGTGCGGCAGGTTGCTCCCGGAGTGACCGGCACGCCGTTGGGGTTATATGAGTTCATCGACATCCTCTTGCGCGGCTACATCAAGGCGGCCCTCTGGGCGTTCCTCGTGATCACGGTGCTCATCTTTGCGGACTTTCGGAATGCCTATGCGGCACTGTTGACGTTGTTACCGCTGGTTGTCGGGATGATCTGGATGGTCGGGGTGATGGTGGTGGGAGGGATCAACTTCAATCCTGCCAACATCATGGTATTGCCATTGATCGTCGGTATCGGAGTCGCATACGGGATTTACGTCGTCCAGCGCTATCGCGAGAGCCACGAGGCGACGTTCTACAGCAAGAGCACGGGCCGCGCGGTCGTGCTCTCGGCGCTGACAAGTATGTTTGCGTTCGCCAGCTTACTCGTTGGCGCGCATCGAGGCATTCGTAGTTTGGGGCTGGTGATGACGATCGGGATCATCGCCTGCCTGATCGCCGCGCTGGCGCTGTTGCCGGCATTACTGGAGACCGCGCGCCGCAAGGGCTGGAAGGTGTGACGCTGTTCGGTCCGAGTCTTTCTGCTACGGCACCAGACGCACGCGGTAGTAACGGGCGGCCTTGTTCGTTGCCCCGCCGATGTCGAGGTAGTTGGTCGTCGTGCCGACGGTGTTGGTGACGATGAATAGATTCGCGAAACTGTTGGTTTGGTAGCTCCCGTTACCCGCGCCCGCCGTCGCCTGTAATGCATTGGTCTTGCCGGCATATATTGTCCAAGTAATACGGATATTGTTTGTCTCGCGGGTTATGGCGGTGATCTGGAGATCGACGCAAGCGGCTTGTGTCTCTAACGCGCCGATATCGCTGCCGTCGCCGCCGGAAGCGTTCACGATGCAAGGGTCATCCACGGTCCTGGGAAACCCGCGCTGGTCGGTGGTCAGACCGAAGCTCTTGCCCTTATCAATGGCCGCACTGCCGGCTAATGGCGCGTGAGTGAGGGTTGGGCCCCCATTGTTGGCGAGCGGGCCGAGCATCGGGTCGGTATTGATTTTGTCGGTCGCGTTGATCAAAAAGCCGTCACCGTTGTCGCTCGCCAGATTGTAACCGACGGAGGTCACGGTTCCGAGGTTGTTCGCAATATTCGCTCCCACAGCGACGGTCTTCAGGATCGTGTCTGCGATCGACACCGTCGCAGTGCCACCGTTGCCGAGATTAAAAATGGAGCTGCCATTGCTGGCCGAGTTGCCATTGAATGTGCTATCAAACACGGAAAGGCTGGCGCTGCCGTCGGCGCCGCCATTGTAGATGGCGCCGCCGCTTTGGGGCGCCGAGTTGCCGCTGAACGTGCTAAGGCTTACCGCGAGGGATGCGAAACCGAAATTACCATAGTTGTAGATACCGCCGCCGACGACACCGGGTCCGCTGGCTATATTACCACTGATGGTGCAGGCGATGACCGAGACGTACGAGGTGCCCTGGTACGCATAGTTGTAAATGCCGGCGCCACTCCAACCAGTATTGCCACTGACCGTGCTGGCAATGATCGAAATTTGGGCGTAGCCGGATGAACCGTCGCTGTAGATACCGGCGCCGTTGCCGTCGCCGCCAGAGTTACCGGTGATGACGCAGTTACTGAGCGTCAGAACCGAATGATCGTTCCAGATCCCGCCGCCCTCGTTGCCGGGAAAACTGCCGCTGACTGCGCCATTGGTGATGCTGAGGCCGACCATGAGGGCGTTGACGGCGTTGGCGACGTGAAACACGCGGCTGGTAGAGTTGCCGTTGATGGCAAGATTGGCTGGGCCGGGACCCAGGATGGTCAGGCCGGTGGGCACCACCAGTTGACCACTCGTCAGCGTAATCGTACCGGAGATACCGGTTGCGTCAATAGTATCACCACCTGCCGCGACCGCTAAAGCCGCTCGTAGCGAACCTGTACCGTTGTCATTCGTGTTGCTGACCGTAATCGTGGCGGCTTTCACCGTTGTCCAAAGGCAAATGCCAGCTAACGCTGTTGCTGTCCGGTTCAGTTTCATGGGGTCCTCTCGCTATGGCACCAGCCGCACATGATAGTAGCGGGCCGGCGTATTTGTCGCGCCGCCGACATCCGTGTAATTGGTGGTAATGATACCGCTGCCGCCGATTAACATCTGTGCGCCGAGATTCGTGAAGCCGTTCGTCGAATAGCTGCCGCCGGTTCCCCCGCTGGTGACCTGGACCTGATTCGTCAAGCCACCAGCCGTGTTCCACGTGAGGACGATGTTGTTGCCCGCACGCACGACCGAAGTGATCTGAAATGGCGGAGCCACGACCTGCAGCGGTGTCGATAAGGGATTCTGCGGGTCCGAGCCCGCTTCATATTCCTCCCAATTCGAGTAGCCATCCCCATCCGGGTCGCCGAACGGGCCATTGTCACCGACGGGGTCGAGAGGATCCAATCCGTGCGCTTGCTCCCACCAGTTCGGCAAGCCATCCTGGTCGGCATCACCATTCGGATCGAGGATTGCGGTCTGGTAAGTGAGCATGCCACCCGCCCGAACGAAATTGGCGCAGGAGTTGGTGATTACGATCACATCAGCGACCACCGTACCCCCGCCATTAATCGTAAGCGTGCCGTTCTCCACGTCAATGACTGCCGTATGCGTCGCGTTGGTGACGTAGAGAGTGCCGCCCTCAAGATACACCTCGCCCACGGCCCCGTGTGTACAATCACCCAAGACCAGATTGGAGTAGATCGTTGTAGTGCCACCGACCAACCTGAATGTTCCAAAGCCATAGCCGCCAGCGCCGACTGCCACGTCGCGTGCCTGCCAGTCCCCATTAGAGACGACCATCTGGCCTAACCCACCGAAGCTGTTACCGATTAAAGTAGATGTGTTGGTGGTGATCAGTTGCCCGCCGGTCATCCACACGAAGCCCGTGGTGCTGTTGTCGTACGCAATGTTGAAGTCATTCAGGAGTGAGTTAAAGTCATTCAGGAATGAACCGGTCCCGTCAATAACGGTGGTGCCGCCGGCCACCGTCAGCGTGCCTCCTCCACCTCCGTAGATGTCATCGAACCAAGTGCCGACGTTCACATTGCCGGCCAGCCAAGTGCCGCCCGATATCGTCATTTGGCCTGTACCAATGTAACCGATATCAGCCTCGGCGGTGGTCAGGGACCCACCCGTCATCAACACCGAGCCGTCGCCTCCTGGCGCCACACTGATTGCCAGGTAGCTTAGCACGCTGGCGCCGCCGGCGAGTGTCAGTGCGCCCTGTGAACCAGGGTTATTACCGACGTCAACATACGCCGCCTGCCAGGTTCCGCCCATCACCGTCATCTGTCCGACACCTGTCTCACCCACAATGAAGTAAACGGTATTAGTGGTGATGAGCGAGCCCGATTGAAGTTGCAGAGTGCCATCGATGAAAACGCCGTTACCGTTAAAAGGCGCGGGATAACCTACAAGCAACAGGGAGTTGGTAACGATCACTGTACCGTTGTTTGCAATGTTCAGGGAGCCGGTAATCTTCAAGGGTGTGATCAGACCGGCGTTGTCGAGGAACAAGGTATTTTGGGAGCCTTTAAGCCCTACGCCGGTTCCCGATATGGATACGTTACTAACGGTCATCGTCGCCGGCTGGGCGACCGTCGTGCTATCGATGGTGACGGTTCGGTTACGGATTCCCATGAGCCCGGCGTCATTGGTAATCGAGACGGCGGATTGATTGATGTTTGGCGCGAGGCCCAACTGCCAATTCGAGGCAGTTGCCCAGTTCCACGTGCCGCTGGCCGCATTCGACCAAGTATTTGTTGTCAATGCGGCCCGCGCGACCGGGCCGGAGGCGATTCCTGACAGGATGGCGATGAGTGTGGCGAAAAATTTGAATTTCATCGGCGTGGGATCCCTGATGCTTGTGTTATCATGCCTCGCGACCGCTTCGGACGGATGCAGGAAACGGGATGCCACGCCGAGTGCCTCTCCGCGCGCAATAGACCAAAGTGGGGCTCGCATGTCCAGTAAATACTGGCCTTTAGGGCAGTATCCTGTGGTACGGAAGTTCCCGCGTGTGCCCGACCTGGGACCCACGGCGGCCGGCAGCGGTGGCTACGCGTTGCGCGCCGCAAGGGCTGGAAGGTGTAGCTGTTCGACCGCGGCCTGGAGAAAGCGGGCGAGCTTGTCGCCGGAGTGCTTGGCGCGATAGCCGAGCCGCGCAAGGTCGGCGAGCACGCGCGGGTCGCGGGCGCAACTGGAAATCACCCGCTTGGCGCGCAACTGGCCAAGCACGAAGAAATCATTGAACTCGTCGGGCAAATTGTCGTCAACACTGTCCGTGATACAGCGGACGGCGAGGAAATCCGTTTTGCGAGCGGCGCAGACGGCGGCGACGGCGCTGGTTTCCATATCGACGGAGAGGGCGCCGGTCGCTTTCCCGAAACGCGCCTTGTTCTCCGATCGCAAGACCATCTCGTCGGTCGTCAGGATTTTCCCATAGTGGACGCGCAGACCCGGTGTGTCTTCGCCGTGAATGCGATCCGGGTGAACGGGTTTGTGAGTCAAGTCCCATGTGAGTCTGGTTCCCTGATCCTTGCACAGGTCAAGGATTTCGGTGCCAACGACGATGTCACCGGCATGCATGTCCGGCTGAAGGCCGCCGCCGAAGCCGGCGCTGATAACCAGGTCGGGCCGGTAGCAGTGGATGGTCATCTCGGCAGCGATGCGGGCGCATTCCTTGCCGATGCCGAGCGCCAGCAGTGCCACGGGTTGGCCTCCGAGCGTACCTTCGTGGAAGTCGAGATGTTCCTGGCGGACGACGTGGTCGGCGTCGGCGCGACGCAGGATGGGCTTGAGTTCCTGGCGAACGGCAACAAGGATGGCGATCATGGTTTCCGGCGCCTTAACGAAGCGCCGCGACAATCACCCTAGCTGCAACAGTCGTCGCCATGGTCGTGGTCATGGGTTGCCGCAGCGACGGCAGCATTGACTTCCTTGTTCGCGAGCACCTGACGGATATTGGATTGGACGGAGTCGCGTTTGCCGGTGAGATGGCCCCGGCCGGTGGTAACGCCGTTGTAGGCGTCCACCTGGGAACCCGCGGCGATCGGCTGCGGTTTCGCGCCGAAGTTGTAGCGGATGAGTTTCCAGGTATCGCCGCGTTGGGTGTCGATGCCGAGGGAGGGCGTGGGCTCGTAACCGCAGTGCGTCATGCAGTTTTCGCAGCGGGGGTCGCGGGCAACGCCGTCGAAGACGCCGTATTTGTCCCAATCGACCTTGGTGAGCATTTCTTGATAGCGCTCGTAGTGGCCGTCGGTCATGAGATAGCAGGGGGCCTTCCAGCCTTTGACGTTACGGGTCGGGATCGCCCAGGCGGTGCAATGCAGGTCGCGCTTGCCGGCGAGGAATTCGAGATAGATCGGCGAACCGAAGAAAGTGTATTTTTGGCCCCACTCGACGACTTTCTTAAACTTGTCGCGCGTCAGCTTGCGGGTGAGGAAGAAGTCCTCGGGCTGCTTGCTCAGGCGCTTGATCATGTCCTTCTTGGCGGCATCGTACTCGTAGCCGGGGGTGATGGTATGACCGTCCACGCCGAGGGCGGAGAGGAAATCGAACATCTTCTCGATCTCGTCCATGTCGGTCTCTTTGTAGACCGTGCAATTCGTCGCAACCTGATAGCCGAGGATTTTGGCCATTTTGATCGCTTCGATACATTCCTTGAAAACGCCTTCGCGTTCGACGATGAGATCGTGGATGTACTCGAGACCGTCGATGTGGACGTTCCAATACATCCATTTCGAAGGTTTGATGCCTGGACGGCCGTCGTTCTTGCCCTTGCGAATCTCGGCGGCTTCCTTGTCGGTGATGAGGTCCTGCGCGAGCAACGCTTCCAGCTTCGGCTCGATGGCGGCGGTGTAGGTGCGGGCGAGGTGATCGCGCATTTTCTTGCGCATGAACATGCCGTTGGTGCAGACGTAGACGATGCGGCCCTGGTCGAGCAGGCCGTCAACGAGTTCCTCGATCTTCGGGTAAATGAGCGGTTCGCCGCCGCAGATCGAGACCATGGGCGCATTGCACTCGATCGCCGCGCCGAGACAGTCCTCGAGGCTCATCATGTCCTTGAGATTGGTTGAGTATTCGCGGATGCGGCCGCAGCCGGTGCAGGTGAGATTGCAGGTATGCAACGGCTCAAGCTGCAGCACGAGGGCGAACTTCCCGGTTTTCTTGATCTTGTTGGTGATGATGTGCCGCGCGATCTTCGCCGACAGTGTAAATGGGAATCTCATTGTTAGGTTTCTCCTGGGTTCAAAAATGTTTTAGACTTCGGTCAGGTGCGCCAACGCACGCAGGCGCGCCACTTTTCTAAGGATGCGCGGTTGTTTGTAGAACAACTGGATGACGCGCGATTTTTCCTGTTCGCGCGGCACGGGCGGGAAGCCCTGCAACAGATGGCGCGCATACATCCCCAACGCCATGAGCGGAAAATAATGCCGGTAGTAATGATAACGCAGATAGAACACGCGCGGGAAACCGGTGCCCGTGAACAATTCCTCGTCCCACCCGCCATCGAGTTCCTGTTGATTGAGCAGGTACTTGATGCCGCGGGCGACTTCCGGCGAGTTGACTTCGTTCGCGGAAATCAAACCCATGAGCGCCCAGGCGGTCTGCGAGGCCGTGCTCCGGCCGATGCCCTTGAACTGGGTGTCGTCATAACTGCGCAGCGACTCGCCCCAGCCGCCGTCGGCGTTTTGTGATGTCTTGAGCCAGGCCACGGCGCGGCGAATGTAGGGCAGGCGCATGTCTTCACCGATCAGATGCAGCCCGCGCAGCACCTGCCACGTCCCGTAGATGTAGTTCGTGCCCCAGCGACCGAACCACGAGCCGTCCGCGCACTGGTCACGCTTGAGGAAGCGAATGGCTTTCTGGACACAATCATCTTCCATCGTGAATCCGAAATGTCCCAAACACTCCAACACGCGGGCAGTGATGTCCGACGTGCTCGAATCGATCATGGCGTTGTGATCGGCGAAAGGCACCTGGGTGAAGAGCCACTTGTCGTTGTCCTTGTCGAAACTGGCCCAGCCGCCGTCCTTGCCCTGCATGCCGAGGACCCAGCGGGTCCCGCGGCGGATGGCGGCGAATTTTTCGCGATCGAATTCCGTGCTGACACGATTCAGGGCCATCAAGACCATCGCGGTGTCGTCGACGTCGGGATAAAATTCGTTGTCGTATTCGAAGAACCACGCGCCGACGGGCTTGTTCGGTTCGGTGTAGCGATGGCTCTCGGAGTGTTTCACGCGCCAGTCGCCGGGGCGGCGCACTTCCTTGTCCAGCAGCCAGCGGGTCGCGGATTGAAGGGAGGCGTGGTCGGCGGACAGGCCGGACTCGTGAAGGGCATTGATGCTGATGGCGGTGTCCCAAACGGGGGAGAAGCAGGGCTGCAGACGCAGCGTATCACCTTCCTCGATTTCGAGTTTTTCCATCTCGCGGATGCCGTGCACGACGAGGTAGCTCTCGTTGCTGTAACCGAGCACGCGCAGGGACATGACGTAGTTGGCCATCGCGGGGAAAATCGCGCCCAGGCCGCCGGGTGTCCGGCCGTGCTCGATCACCCAGCGTTCCGCCTTGAGCAGCGCGAAACGTCGGACGAACGGCACGGGGTGATGGCGGTGGACAAATTTCAGCAAGTGGTCAACCAGCAGAAAGAAATTGTGCCAGGTGCAGGCACGTTCATCCCGCGCGAGGCGGATGTCGGCTTTTTCGCGACCGCCGACCCACAGTTCATCCAATTGCCATTCGCGGGGAAGGGGTTTGACCGGCTCGCGGGAACGGATGATCGAGAGCGGCACGAGCATCGCGCGCGACCAGGAGGACATGTTGTAAATGCTAAAGCTGAACCACTTCGGGAAGAGAATCAGTTCGGGTGGAATCGCCGGGCAGCCGCCCCACGGATAGAGGCCGATCATGGCGAGGGCGATTTTCGTGAAGGTATTACAGCGCGTCATCCCGCCGGCGGCGAGGATCGCGTCGCGGGTCTTGGACATGTGCGGCGCATTGACGGAATCGCCCGCCATTTTGAGGGCGAGGTAACCCTTGACGGAGGCGCTCAGCTCCATTGGGCCGTCGGGGTAGATGGACCAACCACCGTCGGGGAGAGCCTTGGAGCGAACGTAATTGGCTACCTTGCGGACGATAACGGGGTCGAGCTTCTCGATGAAATGGAGGTAAAAGAGGTACTCGGACTCGAGGATGGTGTCGCCCTCCAACTCGGCACACCAGTGTCCATCAGAGGCCTGTTGCTCCAACAGCCAATCCTGCGCTCCGGCGATCGCACCTTCGAGACGCTCAATTAACTGCAGATACGAATCTTCCTTCGCTTGAATCATACTATCGGCAACTTCCTCCTTAAACTTGTGGCGTCCAGACAGTACAATACGCCAACCGGCATTGTAAAGCGCGATTTACGGGGGCTGGTTTCCCAGGTTACCGCCCCAGAAATTCCCCAGTTCCGTCGCTAAATTGTAACCGGCCCGTTTATCGGCCATACTATCAGACCAATCCGGTGGGAAAAGCGTTGAATACTGCGGCTGCGCAAAGCGTTGGCAGACAAGCACTGCCACGCCCAAATCTGATTCCGATCGGATCAGGCGGCCGACCGACTGGATGACGCGGTTCATGCCGGGGTAGAGATAGGCGAATTCGAAGCCTTTGCCGTAGTGTTCCTCATAGTATTGACGCATCAATTCCCGTTCGAAACTGACCTGGGGGAGGGCCGGACTGACGATAATCACCCCCGAGAGGGTTTCGCCTGGATAATCGACGCCTTCGGCAAACAGTCCGCCCTGAACGGCGAAGATCAGTTTTGGCGGTTGGGGTTCCTTGAGGGATTCCAAAAGAGCGAGGCGCGCCGACTCGGACATCTTCGGTTCCTGGACGATCACCTCCCAGAGGCCATCGGGCAATCGGGCGGCTACGCCGCGCATGAAATCGTAGCTGGGGAAGAGGGCCATGTAGTTGCCGGGACGGGCGGCGGCGGTGGTGGCGATGATATTGGCGATCTTGCCGTAATGGGCGACACGCGCCCGAAAGGTCGTCGAGACGGTCGGCACCACGATGATGCGGCGGTTTTCCTTGGGGAAGGGCGACGGGAAATTCGCCTGGTCGGTCCTCTCGGGATCGAAGCCGAGCATTTTTCGGTAGAACTCCATCGGGTCGAGGGTGGCCGACATGGCGATGACGCTGTGGAAGCCTTCGAGCCGCTGGGCCAACTGTCGCGACGGATCTTTGCAGACGATCTTCAGCGCCTCGCCACTGGTGGTGTCGTAGATGTAGGAGAACTCCTCGCCTTCCATGGCGAGCACGCCGCAGAATTGGCCGAGCGCCGAAAAGAATTCGTCCACGGGATCGTCGGGGATGGCGCGCCCGCTGGTGGTCTTGTCCAACAGGTAACGCATCGACAGCTTGCTGAAGGTCGGCTTGAGTTCGTCGAAGAAACCGCGTGGCGAGGGAATAAGATACTTGTCCTGGGCGAGTTCGGCGTCGTCGAGTTGGGTGTATTCGTCGATTTTCGGACGGGCTTGCTGGCGGAAGAAATCGTCGATCTGGTCGAGGAACTTCTTCAGTTCTTTCGCGAGGGACGGGTCCACGTGGCGGAGGTTGCGTTTCAGGTCGTGGATTTGCTGGCGCGAGAGGACGGGCGAGTAATACTCGAGCGCGCGCTGCACGAGGTTGTGGGCTTCGTCGATGATGAGGATGGCGTCCGAGTAATCGGCGTCGAGGAAGAAGCGGCGGAAGTAGACTTGCGGGTCGAAGACGTAGTTGTAATCGCAGACGATCACATCGGTCAGTTCGGCCTCGATCAAGGCCAGTTCAAAGGGACACAGGCTTACGCCGCGTCCCGCTTCCATCATCGCGTCGGGAATGATGAGGCGTTGCGCAAGCAAACGGTTCACGACGCCGGGGCCTTCCAGTTTGGCGCGAAAGTCGCGGAGGTGCGGACAGAATTCTTCGCGGCAGGCGTAGACATCGTTGATGCACATGCTCTCGCGGGCGCGGAAAAAAACGGCGTTCGGATGAGACGAATAGTTTGCGCCCATGCGCTGGAGGGTTTCGCGGACGATTTGTTGTTGCGTATTCTTGGCGGTGACGAAGAAGACGCGTTTGTCGTGGGCGAGGGCATACTTCACGACGGGATAGAGCGCGGCGGTGGTCTTGCCCACGCCGGCGGGAGCAGAGACGAGCAGGTGACGGCCTTCGTTCAGGGCGTGGTCGACGGCGGCCATCATTTCGTCCTGATGGACGCGAGGTTTGTCGTGCGGGAATCGTACTTGCTGGGAATGCGTGCGGCGTTCTTCCTGACGGCGTTGTTCTTCCTGCGCCTGGGCGACGAGCGAACGCACGCGGTCGGCAATGAGGCGTTCGCAGTCGTCGAACGGGCCGCGAATTTCGACTTCCTTCGTGGTGCCGTCGGCTACGTTCACAAAGACAAGGCGGCCGAGAGCGCTTTTCTGTTCCTGTTCGATGAAGAAGCAATAGAGGCGGAGTTGCTCGACGTAGTGCGGGTAGGAATTGGCGTCGAGCGCGGCGAATTGGAGCGGCGGGACGATGACGGATTTCACTTCCTCGATCACGTAGGCTCCGCCGTTGTGGGGAGGATGCACGCCGTCGATGCGGCCCGAGATTGTCACGTCAAAGCCATCGACGACGGTTTTGTGGCGGATGGTGATTTCGCGCGCGTACCCCTCGTACAGCCCGGCCTGGGTGCGTTGATGGGTCACGTGCGCCTCGCGTCCGATAGCGAGGCGGGTCCAGACACCGAGGCCAGCGACGCGATTGCCGTTGGTGAGCGGCTCCGCGACGATGTCGCCGACGCCGAGCGCAATTTTCTTTTTGTCCAATTGGATTTTGACGGACATTCCGGAGACAGAGTACAGCAAGACCGAATTGGTAGCCAGAGAGAGAAAGTAAAAGTGAAAAGCGGGAAGCAAAAAATGAAATGGAGAAGGGGTCTATAGCGGGGGAGATCGGGGGTGGCGGCAAACAAGGCGCGGTTGGCGCGAATGCGGCAAGACGTCAATCTTTCATGGATGCAAGTTGATCCGCGTATAGGGGCTGATACATATCAAAGATATGTATCAAGGGTTGGGGATGCACAGGATCCGTCGTCGCACTTTGTGCCAGGGCGCGACAGGGAGGGCGGCACGATAAATTTTGGAGACGCGGAAAACACAGACTACGTTTATGCGGGATACATACCCAAGGTATGTATCAGGCTCCGGCGGCGAATGGGTGGCGGCGTGATGAATCACGGAGAATGGCGGAAGGGGAAAGCGGGAAGCGGAGAGCGGGAAGGGGAAGGGAACGGATGTGAGGGAGATCGGGGGTTGAAGGCGGGATAGATGGCAGTGACATCTATCGGGTCGAGCTGACGCCGTTTAGCGCACAGACGGGCCGGGGAGTTATGGATAGCACTATCGATGACTGCGGGACGGAAGTGGAAGTGGGAGTCAGGGAAGTTCACCACGAAGGCGCGAAGGCACGAAGTTGGGTGCGGTGGGCGGCGCCCCAAGCACGGTCTGGAAACGCCTGCAGGCTTGGAGGGGTTTGATTTACTGGACTTGTGGGCGATGCTTTGGTCTGCTGTGGCTGCAAGGTCGCAGCGACGATACCGGCAATTGTCTCCGGGGAATGGCAGGGGGTATTGCAAACATGTATACACGAATGAACGGATGGCACCGCTGGGCAGTTCTGCTGGCGCTGGTCTCGACGGCGGTATTTGTTGCGTCCGTCCACGCCGCGCCCACTACGTTTGGGGCTTTTCCCAATAACTCAACCCATAGCAATGCTTCGGTCGCGGCGGCCATCGCCAATGTGCCCACGAATGCGGGTGTGGTGTTCGACCCCGTCGGCCAGACGAATGATATTCAGGTTTATAATTTCAGCGTGCTCGTCTACACGGGCCCCATCGATGTCACCTCGACGTTGAACCGCATCCGTGACGGCTACTGGATAAAAACCGAAACGGATGACGGTGGATTTTTCAATTTCAATAACCCGGGCGAGCTGCCGAATATTCCGCGGATGGGAAACAACTACTATATGGAGTTCGTGGTCTGGCCCAGCATGAACCTCACCAATGGCACGTACGACCCGAGCGTCGAACCGTTTGGCACGGTCGGGTTTCCCGGACCGATGCGGCTGTTGATCGGCCTGGGCGGTGAGGTCTACTTCACCGGTGACCATTACGGTTCGGGCCTGCAGACGAACGCGTATTACGTGACCCCGGCACCGGCCCCGGGTCTGTTTAACATCACCAGTATCGTGCCGCAAGGTAACGATATGCTGATTACCTGGCAGACCGTGGGCGGCGAGACCAACGTGGTCCAGGTGACGACGGGGACTTCCGGCAGCTACTCCAACAACTTCAGCGACCTCAGCCCGATCATCATTCCGAAGGGTGGCGACTTTACGACCACCAACTACCTCGATGTGGGCGGCGCGACGAACGGTCCGATGCGGTATTATCGGGTGCGTCTGGTACCGTAGCTGATCAAGCGATTGGAACGGGCGGGGTGGGCCCTCGCGCGGCGCTGCTGCATTGACGCCGAAAGTTATTCGGCCTAGACTTCCTGCCTTCCGTAGGTCACGCGAAGGCGGGCGATAATCAAGGATGCCGCGCAATAAACCAAAACCAAATTGCTACATCGTGGCCGGCTCGAATGGCGCGGGGAAGACCACGTTCGCAACTGAATTCCTGCCGCGCTATGCGGAGTGCACCAATTTCATTAACCCCGATTTGATTGCCCGTGGGTTGTCGCCGTTCGATCCCAATGCAGCAATGTTACGCGCGGGAAGGGTGGTGCTTGAGCGAATTCACGAGTCGATGCGTGGCAAGACTGATTTCGCTTTTGAGACAACGTTGTCTGGTCGAGCATACGCGAGCTTGATCAAAGAATTGCGGCGGGCTGGTTATCGCGTGCACATGTTTTACATCTGGGTTCCGTCCCCCGATCTGGCCTTGGTTCGTATCCGCGACCGGGTGACGAAGGGCGGTCACGATGTGCCAGCGCTGGATGTGCGTCGACGATTCACGAGGACACTCACGAATCTATTCACGCTTTACCGCCCTCTGTTGGACTCGCTACATTTCTTTGACAACTCACGCGCCGAGCTTCACTTGATTTTCAAAGACGAAGCGGGGCAGACTACCGTATTTGACGCACAGGCTTATGAGGAGCTACTATCCAGAGTAAGGTCATGAAGAAAGCGCTTGCTAATCAGAGCTCGCTCACGCGCATGGCAACGGCTGCCATGCGGGATGCGATTGCCGAAGTGATCGAAGACCACCGTCGACGACGGATGCCGCTGTCGGTCTGGGAAGATGGCAAGGTCGTTTTCATCCAGCCCGAAGATGCATTGGCGGTTCGCGAGACCTCCAAGCGTTATCGCGTGCGGCCCCGCCGTAAGAAATCGTAAATCTTTGATCGCCCGAACAGATCCGTTATGAATACAAGTCTGACCCTGTGTATGGAGCTTCCCCCAGTCGAATCACCCCAGACGGCTGTGCGGGCTGCTATTGCGAGCAAGGCGCAGAAGTGAAGGTATGGGCCTGGGACTGATTATTGATGACTTGTGTGTCTTTATCGGCGTGGTTGTTGTGTGGATTGCAAGGCGATGTAAATATAGCCTATGGGAGAAACTTAAAGGAGTTAAGGCTGGCGACTTTTGGCGTCGGTCTGAGGGAATCATCGGACTAGCAACAATTCTTGCACTTGGTGTCACGGTCTGGGTTCTGCACAAGATTCTTTGAGTAATTTCAAATTAGGACACTACCCGTTGCGCTGCTGCATTGACGGCGAAAGTTATTCGGCCTAGACTTGCTGCCTTCCGTAGGCCCATGCGATTGCGAGCGATGGCGCAACTGCGGCAAAAGTAAATTCGTCATGAATACAGGTCTGACCCCATTTACAAGGCGAGTAACACCGAGCCAATCTAGGGAAGGCGGATAGACTGTTCCTGTAGTGTTTTTCCCGACGAAGTGGTTAGATGAAATATCTTGAAGTCCCGATGCCCACGGGCGTATAACCCTAGCAACACCCCGTTTGCGGGGTCGCTTCCCGACCCCAACGCGCCCCGTCTGCGCGAGACACAAAAGCCATCTTTGGGATGAATGCGAATCGCGCCCTGCTGAAACATCGCCGTCCATTTTGGATGTTGCGTCAATCTCTTGTAGTAAAAGCCGACCAAAAAAAGAGCGCAGAATGAAAAAGATAACCGCAATGATGGCGATGCTTTTCGCTGCCGGTATACTCACGGCGGCATTTGGAGAAGCCACCCTTACACTTAAATCAGGGGAAGTTCTCAAGGGAGATATTGTTTCCGACACTAATGGCGTTGTTCAATTTCGAGCTTGGTTCAACAACCACAGCATGTCTTCACTGCGAGATGTCTCTCGCGCTGACATTCAAGACCTCGTGAATGAAACCCCGGAACAAATCGACTTCCGCGCCCTAGCAGTTTTTCGACTGGATCCGGATCAGGAACAACCCGCGGCTTTCTATACCCAGTGGATAGCCGCATTCGAGAGGTTCCTTAAGGACTATCCACAATCCGACAAGACTGCGGTCATACAACAACACATCGAAGAGTGTCAAACGGAACTCAGTTATGTCACTGCTGGAGAGGCTAAGTTTGGCAATAGATGGATGACTTCGGAGGAACAGAAACCACTGGCGCTCACCAAGCAACTTGCCCAACTGGAAGACCAGTGGTATGCGCTTGCCAAACGCTCCACTTCGCCTGAATCAATTGCGGAATTGGAAGGTATTGATGCGGAGATTCAAAATGTTAAATTTCAGCTTCCCCTAGCGCAACACGCATACGAAGCCTCTTTGGGCAATTTGACACCGCCCCCAGTCGTGCAGGCTCCGGTCGTTCAAGCGCCTACTCCCCCGCCACAGGAATCTTCGCATCAGGATCGAGCGGGGTGGGCTTCCTCGGCCTTAATGTTGTATTGGAAATGGGTGGTCGTAGGAGGTGCGATTGGGGTGGTCATTATCGTGGCGCTGTTACGGCGAAAGTGAGAAAGATTTCTAAGAAAAAGAACCTATGAAAAGCGCAATTGCAATTGCGGTGCTGGTAGTCACTGCCGCGACCGGGGTTCTGGCTCAGGACAACCCGAGCGTTGGCGAACCAACCAACCCAACCATTCCGAAGGAAGAACAGATTCGCTTGGCGAAGGTCGAGCGGCTCCAGACGGAACAGGAATGGTTCCGATTGGAACAGACTTGGCTGTCGATGCGGGAACAGATGCGACAGCAGATACTCCAAGAGATACAGGCTGGCGTGCCGCCGCAACAAATTCAGACTGAAATACAGGAACAGCAACAAGTACTGGATCAGGAACCTGCTCCTGAATATAATTATGTTCCCGTATCTACCGGACCTGCCGCACCTATCCAGACCGTTTTTATCACTCCAATGGACACGGAACACGAGCGCCACGAACGAGAACGCTGGGAACGGGAACACCTGGAACACGAACGCCTAGAACGCGAACGAATGGAAAGGTATCGCGTGGAATGGGAACAGATACGGGTGCAGGAGATGCAACGGATTCGGGAGAAGCATCCAGAACTCGTCACACGGATTGTCGCCGGTATCGCGAAAGCCCAGGCACCGACCACGGCTCCAACTGTTCAGAGAACTGCCACTTCGCCGACCGCGAAGCCACCTACGAGTAGGCCGCCGCCGGCACCCCCACCGCCCCCAAGGGCTCCCGTTCCTACACCGAAAGCTCCGGCTCCGCCTCAGAAGGCTCCGGTTCCTCCTCCGCCACCTACCAACAATAAGGGCACGCTGTCGCGATGACCATCCGGCACTCCTTATAAATGATCTGGAGATGGGAAGGTGTTTTTGGCGTAGGAGAAAAAAGAGACCACATGAAAAGTTTATTTGCAGTGGTTCTTGCGGTGTGGACAACGACGGTTATGAATGGGGTCAGACCTGTAAACTATACATTGCGGGCGTGAAAGGAAAAGACATGGAGCGAGTATTTTGGTTCGTTGGTGTAGTTGTGATGATTTGTCTTTTGACGTCGGTGAGTTCGCTGGCGCAGGAGACGTTGAACGACGCAGGTGTGGTGACCCTTAAGCAAGCTGGATTGGGCGACACGGTAATCATCAATAAAATCAAAGCGTCCAAGTGTGACTTTGATATCAGCACTGATGCGTTGAAAAAACTGAAAGAAGGTGGCCTATCCGATGATCTCATCAACGTGATCATCGCAACCGCAGCACCTTCAGTTGTCACTACACCGCCCAAGGTTGTGGCCGCTGTGGTTTCAAATGACCCTAATGCGTCTCATGAGCCGGGGATTTGGCTTTATCAGGAACAAGGGGGCGAGCATCGGATGGTCAAATTGAAACCTCAACCGAGTGGTCAATCAGGTGGCTGGAATACGAAGTCCCGCGCGGTTCTCTACGGAACAGCAGCGGTTCTGCAACTCTCCGGTGCTTACTCCTTTTACTATTACGAGGAAGCAAAGCAGGAGGGAGCCTTCGCTACTCCCCCCATGACTGCCGATGACTTTGTGTTGGCAAAGATGGAGGTAAAGCAGGAAAAGAATGTTCGGCGCGTGGCCGTTGGCAAAGAAGGGTTCTTCGGAGGTAAATCGAGCGGTCTCGATCCAGCCGCGTATGTTCCGGTGAAGGTTGAAAAGATCAGCGACGGTATTTTCCAAATTGAACCCGTTAAAACACTGGCGCATGGCGAATACTGTTTCATCAGCAAGGCGCAAGCGTCACGTGAGGCGCTCAAACATGCTGAGGTGGAACTCTACGATTTCGGCGTGGCGAAATAGTCCCTCTTGGGAGGAGAGGCTGGATCACGGCGCAATGCGGAAACGACGGGCGATAGGCCGTCCAATTTTCAACGGGTGCTGCGGCGTTGTCCTAATGTGAATTGTGAAGAAGCTTCTTAAGTTTCCTCAACTGTTTGCGAAGGAGTGCGTTTTCGGCGAGGACATTCATAGTATCATGCAGCAATTGTTTTGCGTCTTCTATCGCGAGACGCGTTTGTTCCAGCAACGCCGCTTCACTCGTCAGTCGCTTGCCACTATGCTTGTTTCTTTGCATTGGCCACGATAGACACCGGCACAGCCTTGTGCGGTGAATCCACCGGCGGCACGCCCAGTATGATCACAATGCGAACTTCGCGAAATTATGGTAGCCGAAATAAAGGCCGATTGCAGCCTTAAAGTTTTCCAGCTTTTTGCTGTACGGGCAGAGACGACGGGAGAATGAACGGCGCGGCGCGCCCGGCCCCGATCTCGGAATCGGGGTAAACTCTCTCGCCCTACCTTTCAACCGGAAACGGCCCGCGGTCGGCGCCCCGATCTCGGAATCGGGGTAAACCCGCGGGTACAACGGGGGAATATAGGACATATAGGCCCAATAAGACGTATAGGGTGGGGAAGGATTGCGGATTAGGGATGGGGGCGGATTTCTTCTGGACATCGTATTCCGATAGCCGTATGATGTGGGGGATGGGCTGTGCCACACAAATCCGGCGGGCCGAACAGAGCGGCACGGCGCGAAACCCTTCGGGCTTCGTGCCCTACAGTTCGGATGGGAATGTGTTGGTCAGCGATGGCGATGTCGCGCGGGAAGCCTGCTTCGCTAGGACGCTATCGGGGGCAATCCGTCTTCGCCAATGGCTTCCGCCTTCGCGAGACCGCTACGGCGCGACGGGTCGGCGCGAGCCTACTTCGCGAGGACGCTGCGAAGGCCAGGCTGCCCGCGCCACCAGGGGGAAGAGGGCCGTGAAAAACATGCGTTTCTGCGAAACGAACCGGATTGGAATGTTGGCAAATAGGACTATAACATGCAGAGAGGCAGTTGGTTGCGTAGATGGGTGCGGAAATTTGAATCCGGTTCGTTTGGCGAAGCCGAATCGATTTGCGGCGAAAACGGCGATGATTTCTTGGAATTCAGCGCGAAAGACTCGAGGAGTAATGCGCGCGGGACGGTATGCCAAATCTGGCCTGCTTGACACGCGGGGGTGTTGTCCTATACTTGGTGCAGTCATGCAGACCGACGAGCCTGGGGGAAAATGGGGCATTCCGAGCGCTGCGGCGTCACCGCTCGGCGCGAATCTTTCCTTGCCATTCCCGCATCCCAACGGCGTGAACCTGGAATCACTTCCCTTGCAATCTTCTTCTATTGACGAACAATTTCCGTCGGCGGGACGGGGCATTTGGGCGCGGGTGCCGGATGCGGACTGGAATGATTGGCGGTGGCAGTTGCGCAACCGCATCACCTCGTTGGAGGCGCTGGAAGCATTGATGCCGTTGACGCCGACGGAGCGGGCGGGCGTGTCACAGGCGGGCCAACATCTGGCGATGGCGATCACGCCGTACTTCTTCAATCTCATCAACGTCAGCGATCCGAACTGTCCGATTCGCAGCCAGGTGATCCCGCGCGCGGAGGAAATGGTCACGGCGCCGTGGGAGATGGCGGACCCGTGCGGTGAAGACGCGCACATGCCGGTGCCGGGGTTGGTGCATCGCTACCCGGATCGCGTGCTGTTTCTCGTGACGGACCGTTGCGCGGCGTACTGTCGGTATTGCACGCGGAGCCGGGTGGTTAGCGGCGCGGGCGAGCAGCAACTGCACACGGAATTTGACGCGGCGATCAATTACATTCGGGAACACACGGAAGTGCGCGACGTGTTGTTGAGTGGCGGCGATCCGCTGTTGTTCAGCGACGAGCGGCTGGAGCATGTGCTCAGCCAGTTGCGCGCGATCAAGCATGTTGAATTTCTGCGGATCGGGACGCGGATCCCGATTTTTCTGCCGCAACGGATCACGCCCGAGTTGTGCGCGATGTTGCGGAAGTATCATCCGTTGTGGATGAGCATTCATACCAATCACCCGAAGGAGGCGACGCACGAAGTCAGGGAGGCGTGCGGTCGGCTGGCCGATGCGGGGATACCGTTGGGGAACCAAAGCGTGTTGTTACGTGGGGTAAACGACGACGCGGCGGTGATGAAGAAGCTCGTGCACAAGCTGCTGATGATGCGGGTGCGGCCGTATTACATTTACCAATGCGATCCGGTCAAGGGCACGCATCACTTGCGGACGACGGTGAGCAAGGGCATCGAGATCATCGAGGCGTTGCGCGGGCATACGACTGGTTACGCGGTGCCGCAGTATGTGATCGATGCGCCGGGCGGCGGCGGCAAAGTGCCCATCGGGCCGGAGTATGTGTTGGCGCATGACAAACAGCGCGTCATCATTCGTAATTATGAAGGCAAGGTTTTTGAATACCCCGAGTTGAACGACGCGCCGATCCCTGTGAAATCGGGGTCCGGCGTTCCTCCCTTGACGCGCCCGTTGGGTGTGGAAGCTGCTCTAAAGGGCTGCCACACAACGCAAGAGGGTAATGGACACAACCGCTCGACGATCAACTGAAATACATTTTGGATTGGCCTGGAACTGGCAGTTCGACCAGGATTTTGTCAACCAGCTTGATCGTTCGTGTCTCCTGGCCGGCTTGAGTTGTTACCTCGTCGGGGTGCACAATCTCCAGCAAACTTTTCTTGAAGTGCAGAATGGCGAGCGGAATTTCACCTACTTCCTCGACCGCGCCAGCGATGAGGACGAACGCTTCCTGAAGTTCAACCAACTGCTCCAGTCGAAGGGCGCCAAGTTTCTCAACTCGCAGCACAACTATCGCCGTTCCATCGACAAGGCGAACATTCACGGCGAACTCCTCGCGCGTGGACTGCAGTTGCCGCTGACGATCATTTTACCACCGTACGAGAACGAGCCGAATTTTGACGCGCGCCTGATTGAACCGCTGGCGTCGCCGTTTGTCGTGAAACCGGCGAAAGGTGGTGGTGGTTTCGGCGTTGTGGTCGGCGCGACGCGGCCGGACGACGTCATGCAGACCCGCGCGAAGTTTCGCAATCAGCGTTTCCTCATCCAGCAGCGCATCGTCCCGCAAATCCTCAACGGTCGCCGCGCCTGGTTCCGCGTGTACCACGTTTGCGGCACGATCATCCCATGCTGGTGGGACGACACTACGCATCGCTATGCCGTCGTCACCCCCTCGGACCGCGCGCACGTGAATGTGGATGAACTTAGCCGCATCATCCGCATCATCGCCGATGTTTCCAAACTCGATTTCTTCAGCACCGAGATTGCCCTGGAACACGATGGCCGCTACTTCGTCGTCGATTACGTCAACGACCCGTGCGACATGCGCCCGCAAAGCAAGTATTTCGACGGCGTGCCCGACACGATCGTCGGCATGATCGTCTCCTGCATCACGGGTCACATTAAGAAGCAGTTCGCCTCCACCGCCCAGCCCACTGACGACGACGCGCACCTGTGGCCGTGAGGTGGGGGGTCAGTGCTTGATCATCAAATGCACTGCCACAATCACGCCGAAGATTACGACGGCGCCGCGCAGGAGGCGGGGTGACATTCGTTGCGCGAATTTCGCTCCGACGTATCCGCCCGCGATCGCCGCGACGGCCATGACCAGTGCGACCTGCAAGACCGCTGCGCCGACCGCGATAAAATAGACAATCGCGATGCCATTGATGACTACCGCAAGGAAGTTCTTGATGCCGTTCGCCGCTTGCAAATCTTCTGGCAGAAAGATCGCCATCGCCGCGAGCATCAGGATTCCCATCCCTGCGCCGAAGTAGCCGCCATAGACCGAGATGGCGAACTGCGAGATCCAAATCGCCGCCGCATGTTTCTTCGGGTGCGCCTCCGCCCGCTGGGAAACCCAGCGACCCATCGGTTCATTAAGCATAAGCAACGCGCAGGCGAGGAGGATCAAGAACGGCACGATGAAGCGAAAGAAGCTCTCGGGCGTTTTCAGCAGTAGGATCGCACCGAGAAGTCCGCCGACGAGGGACGGCAACGCGAGCGTCCAGACTCGCGCTCGATTTTCAGAAAGCTGGCGTCGATACGCCCACGAACTGGTCACCGACCCCGGCCACACCGCCACGGTGCTCGTCGCATTGGCCGTGATCGACGGCATACCGGAATAGAGCAGGGCAGGGAACGTGAGCAACGTGCCGCCGCCGGCGATGGCATTGACGAAGCCCGCGCCGAATGCCGCGAGCGTACTGAGTCCGTAAATCTGCATGATAAGTTGGCAGCATAACAAAACTCTGTTACCGTCATCAACATGCCGTCTGTATTTTTGAAGAAGAACAAGGAACGCCGCCTCTATGCCGGCCACAGTTGGGTTTACTCGAGTGAAATCGAACGAATCACCGGCGATCCCGATCCCCGCGACGGCGATGCCGTGGACATCCGCGACCACAAGGACCGTTTTTTTGGCCGCGGTTTGCTGAACACCAAATCGCAAATCACCGTGCGACGCTTCACGATGCAGAAGGAGGAACTCGACCGCGCGTTCTTCACCCGTCGCATCGAGGAGGCCCTGACCTATCGTCGGGAAGATACATCCATCGGCGACACCGAGGCGTTCCGCGTGGTTTCCTCCGAGGGCGACCAGTTGCCCGGGCTGATCGTCGATCAATACGGCGACTATCTCGTCATCCAGGCGCTCACGTTGGGAATCGACCAGCGCAAGGGGCAGATTGTCGAGATTCTGCGCGAGATCTTTCAGCCGCGCGCCATCATCGAGCGCAGCGATGTCGCCAGCCGCAAGTTGGAAGGGCTGGAAGAAACGAAAGGCGTCCTCTTCGGCGAGACCGGTGCCATCGTCCGCGCGCAATTTGCGGGATTCTCCATAGAGGTCAACCTGCTCGAAGATCAGAAGACCGGTTTCTTTCTCGACCAACGCGACAATTACGCCGAGGTGGCGCGACTCTGCGCGGGCAAACGCGTCCTCGATTGTTTCACGTACCACGGTGGTTTCGCCATCGCTGCGGCCATGGCGAGCGCCAAGAGCGTGGAGTGTGTCGAGATTTCCGACACGGCTATCGCCCGCGCGCGCAAGAATGCCGAATTGAACGGGCTGACGGGAAAGATCGAGTTCGTTTGTGCCAATGCATTCGACATTTTAAAAAAATACGACGGCGACAAACGCCAGTACGACGTGATCGTCCTCGATCCACCCACGTTCACGCGCACGCGCCAAAACGTCGAGGGCGCGCTCCGTGGCTACAAGGAGATCAACCTGCGCGCGCTGAAAATGCTTCCGCCGGGCGGCATCCTCGCCACATTCACCTGCTCGCATCACATCGACGCCGAGTTGTTCAAGTCGGTGGTCGTCGAGGCCGCGGCGGACGCGAAGCGGACCGTGCGCCTGGTTAAGGTGCTCACGCAATCGCCCGATCACCCGATTCTGCCCGCCATCCCTGAAACCGAGTATCTGCGAGGCTTGCTGCTCGAGGTGATGTAGTGGACGCCGAGCTCGAAGAACTGAAGCAGCGCCTCGCAGAAATCAATGACCTGCGCTCCGCCGCTTCCGTCCTAAACTGGGACCAGATGACGTACATGCCGCCCGGTGGCGCCGAAGCGCGCGGACGGCAAGTTGCAACGCTGGAGCAAATCGCGCACAAAAAGTTGACACATTCTTCCGTTGGAAGCATGCTCACGGACTTGCAGTCGCGCGGCGGAACGTTGCCCGCCGATTCCGACGAAGCCGCGCTGATTCGCGTCGCCCGCCGCGATTACGACCGCGCCGTGAAAGTCCCTCCCGCATTCATTGCGAAATTCAGCGCCCACCAATCCGCCACCTACGAAGCGTGGGCGAAAGCGCGGCCCGCCAACGATTTTGCGTCCGTGCGTCCGTACCTCGAGAAAACACTCGAATACAGCCGCGAGTTGGCGAACTTTTTTCCCGGTTACGACCACATTGCCGACCCGTTGATTGATTTCGCCGATTTCGGAATGAAAGCGGCGACCATTCGGGTGCTGTTTGCCGAATTGCGGAAAGAACTTGTGCCCATCGTGCAGGCAATTACCGCCCAACCGACTGCGGACGATGCCTGTCTTCGTCAGAAGTTCCCCGAAGCCCAACAACTCGCGTTTGGTTCAGCCGTCGTCAAGCAACTCGGCTACGACTTCCAACGCGGTCGTCAGGACAAGACGCACCATCCGTTCTGCACGACGTTCTCACTCGGCGACGTGCGCATTACGACGCGGGTCAAGGAAGACGATCTCGGCGACGCACTCTTCAGCACCATCCACGAGGCCGGTCACGCCATGTACGAGCAGGGGATTCGGCGCGAATTGGAAGGCACCCCGCTGGCGCGCGGAACATCGTCGGGTGTTCACGAAAGCCAGTCACGGCTCTGGGAAAACCTCGTCGGCCGCGGCCGTGGTTTCTGGCGGTATTTCTACCCAGAGCTGCAGGCGGCTTTTCCCGTGCAACTCAGCAACGTCCCACTCGATGTGTTCTACCGCGCCATCAACAAAGTCGAGCGCTCGCTGATTCGCACCGATGCCGACGAAGTGACCTACAATCTCCACGTCATGATCCGCTTCGATTTTGAATTGCAACTGCTCGAAGGCAAGCTGGCCGTCCGCGACCTGCCCGAAGCCTGGCGCGAACGCTATAAAACCGACCTCGGCATCGCCTCTCCCGACGACCGCGACGGCGTGCTGCAAGATGTGCATTGGTTCGGCGGACAAATCGGCGGTTCATTCCAGGGCTACACCCTAGGCAACATCCTCAGCGCCCAATTCTACGATGCTGCTCTCCGCGCCAATCCCCAGATTCCCGACCAAATCGCCAGCGGCGAATTCACTCCGCTTCACAAATGGCTCCAGGAAAACATCTACCAGCACGGCGCCAAGTTCACCGCCAACGAAATCGTGAAACGCGCCACCGGCCAGCCGCTTACCATCGAGCCATACATTCGCTATTTGCGCGCGAAGTATGGCGAGTTGTATGAGCCGTAGTGCGAACACGCAGTAACGCTCGCGATGGAAACTCACCTATCCAAATGGTGTGTGGTTCTGCTAGCTGTCGCTTGTTACTACGCGTACACTAGGGGGCTTTGGGTTGTAATTCAGCGATGGCGGCATAATAGAACCCATAGCAGGAAGATCTTTCTCGTCAGCATGTACGACATCCCACACTTCTTCTTTGAGTTTTTCCGTCTGCCGATTCTTGCGACACGCTGGCTGGTGAAGCGGCACTCGTCTACCAATAAATGAAGAATCCCCCGCGTTATATGCTTTGCAGCCCTGAAGCTCCTGTTGATTGGTCAGGGCCTATCGACCAGACGGCACATACGATTTCAACGCCTGCGTATTTTCCGCCAGCGGTGTGAGCGTGTAGAAACCCAGCGCGGCGGGGAGCAGGACAAATTCTCCGACATTGATCCGCTCTTCTTTGCCGTCGGGTAAGAGCAAACCGACCGCGCCTTTGGTGCAACTCAGAATGTGGAAGGTTGAGCCGTCGCAACGGTCGGGCCAGGCGTTGCGCAATTCGAGGCGGTGCACGTGGAACTCGGGGCACTCGACCAAACGCCAGAGGCCGTTGACACCATGGTACTCCACGGTCGCGCGCTGTTTCCTGGGTTCAATGTCCTGAAAGTCGATGCACACGAGCGCTTCGCTGGTGTGCAGCTTGCGCGGTTTGCCGTCGAGTCCGACACGGCCCCAATCATAAACGCGGTAGGTGGTGTCGGAACTCTGCTGGATCTCGACCAGCACGACACCCGCGTCGATTGCATGTATACGCCCCGAGGGAACGAAGAAGGTGTCACCCGTCAAAATGGGGAAGCGGTAAACGTAATCTTCGATCGTTTTCGTTTCCCCCTCATGGTTCGTGAAGCCTTCCATGGCGCGCATGAAGTTGGCACCCGTAACACCACGCCGAAAACCGGCAATAAGGTGCGCATCCTGATCGGCATCGAGCACGCACCACATCTCGGTTTTCGGTTCACTCTTCAACTTGGCGGCGATAGCGGCGGGCGGATGAACCTGCAACGAAAGCCGCTCGCGGGCGTCGAGAAGTTTGACGAGCAAGGGGAAATGGGTAGCCTTACCGCAATTGGTTCCCAAAAGCTGCGCGCCATGGGCGTGTATCTGCTCACGTAGCGTCTTGCCTTTGTCAGGACCATTGGCGACGACGGACTGGACGTCGTCGCGGTCACTGATCTCCCAGGATTCACCAATGCGTTTGCCGAAGGGGATGGACTTTCCGTAGCGCGTGAGCGCAGTTCCGCCCCAGACGCGCTCGACGAGAGCAGGGGCAAATTTGTATGGATACAGCATCTTTGTGCCTTGCAGTAAACTCCAGTTTGACATACACTGCGCAATCACAAGGAGGATTTGCAACGCTTTTCTATGGGGAAGGAATCGAAGCATTCGGGCGTTCGTGAGATTTGGGCCGTTGTCCTGGTCGTCGCGTCCCTTTTGCTCCTGCTGAGCCTGATTTCGTACGATCCGTACGATGTGGGGCATGTGGCGGCGAGTGGACACAGACCCGTCGCAAACTTTATCGGCCCCGTCGGCGCATGGATCGCTTTCTTCACGTTCCAGGCGTTCGGGCTGGCTGCCTATGGATTGATGGCTGTGCTGGCGGTGATCGGCGCGACGCTGTTGCTTGGCAAGGAACTGCCGTGGCGCGGCAAACTTGGCGCCGGCATTCTCCTGCTGATCTCCCTCAGTTGCCTGCTGCATGTCGCGGGACTGGAACGCGCGCAACGGGCGTTGAATCTTCCGGATAGCGCGGGTGGGTTCCTGGGCCTGATCATCGGCGGATTCTTCCAGAAAATTGTCGGTCGGCCCGGCACTGTCCTTGTCTTTGGCGGGTGTTACCTTATCAGTCTCATTCTATTGATTAATTTCCGTCCGAGTTACTGGGTGGCATTGACCGTGGGCCGGGCGACAGATTTCTGGCATCGGAAGCGGAGCAACAAATCCAAGCCGACCGTTGACGACGAACTGCGCGACCAGGAGCGCGCGTTGACGATCAAGGAATTCCAGACCGACCGTCAGGTGGCCAAACAGGAAAAGGAAGCGCGCAAGCTCGCCACCGAACGGGCCAATGGTAACGGTGATGATGAGGCAGCGCGCGAACGCCGGCCGGAACCGAAGTTTGAAGATTACACTGTGGCGCGGTCCGCGAATGGGGCGGACAAAAAGAAGGCGACCGGTGAGGGTGCGCCTTCCATGGCGCAGAGGATCGCCGACAAGCTCAAGCCGAAGAAGGAAAGTGACGCAACTTCCGCCGACGCCGAAGCGGGCGCGGCTACACCGGCAATTCCCAAACCGAAACGCGAAAAGCCGGCGACAGCGGCCCCTGCCGCCGTGTTGGGAAGCGTCACCGCCGCCTCCGGCGAAGAATACGTGCTGCCGCCTCTCGACATGCTGGAGCAACCGCCGTTACCGGGCAAACGCGACGTGATGGAGGATTTGAAGGCCAGTGCGAAAGTCCTGCGCGAGACCTTGCAGGAATTTGGCATCGACGTCGAATCTGGCGACGTGACGAAGGGGCCGACGGTGACGCTGTTCGAATTGTACCCAGCGGCCGGTGTGCGGGTGGAAAAGATTTCCTCGCTCTCCAACAACGTCGCCATGGCGATGCGGGCGGAGAAGGTGCGTATACTTGCGCCGGTGCCAGGCAAGGGCACGGTGGGCATTGAAGTGCCGAACTCGTCCCGCACAACAGTCTACCTGCGCGATCTTTTGGAATCGCAGGAGTGGCGCAATGCGACCGGAACGATCCCGATTGCCCTGGGCCGCGACGTGAAGGGCAACCCGATCATTGGCGACCTGGCCAGTATGCCGCATTTGTTGATTGCGGGCGCGACCGGCTCGGGCAAGACCGTTTGCGTCAACGCGATTCTGGCTTCGTTACTCTACCGCTTCACGGCGGAAGACCTGCGTCTCGTGTTGATCGACCCAAAGATGGTCGAGATGCAAAATTACAACGCCCTGCCGCATCTCATCGTGCCCGTGGTGACCGAGGCCAAGAAAGTGCCGCTGGCGTTGGGATGGGTGATCCGCGAGATGGAGAAGCGGTTCCAGATTTTCGCGAAGAGTGGCGTCCGCAACATCACCGCTTTCAACGCGCGCCCGAAAAAGTCGGTGAAGCCGGAAACCGAAACTCCCCTCGATCCGCTGGTTATCGAAGATGCCGCGAATGAGAAAGAGGAGGGAACGGCAAAGCCGAAGGCCGAACAGGAACTGCTCAAGATCGAAGTGCCGCGTGACTTCGAACTAATCATCCCCGAGAAGCTACCATTCGTCGTGGTGGTGGTGGATGAATTGGCCGATTTGATGCAGACCGTTGGCAAGGACGTGGAAATGGCGATTGCGCGTCTCACTGCCCTGGGTCGTGCCGCCGGCATTCATTTGGTGGTCGCGACGCAACGTCCCAGCGTCAACGTCGTGACAGGTGTCATCAAGGCCAATATCCCTGCCCGTATCGCGTTTCAAGTGGCGTCGATGCAGGACTCGCGCGTCATTCTCGACAGTCAGGGCGCGGAGAAACTGCTCGGCAAGGGCGACATGCTTTACGAGCCCGGCTCCGGGAAGGCCGTTCGTGCGCAGGGCGTCCTCGTATTAGACCGTGAGATTACGCGTATCGTTGATTTCATCGGCGGTCGCGCCAAACCGCAGTTTGAAAAGGAACTGCACCAGAAGCTACAAAGGAACACCAGTCTTGCCGATGCCGAGCCGAGCGAGGAGGACGAGGAGTTGGTAGAGCAATGCATGGAAGTGATTCGCCAGACCAATCGCGCCAGCGTCTCGGTCTTGCAACGGCGCCTGCGCATTGGTTACACTCGCGCCGCTCGGATCATGGACTTGCTGGAAGAGCGCGGGGTTGTCGGCCCGAACAAAGGCGCCGAACCGCGCGAAATCCTGATCGACCTGGATGGGCAAGTGCCGGCCGAGCGTTAATAGGCTGACTCAAATGGAATCCATCGGCGAGATCCTCCGCGAAGCGCGGCACCACAAGAGTGCTTCCCTTGAAGACGCATCGCGCTCGACCCGAATCAAGATGGAGATTCTCGAGCAACTCGAAGCGGACGAGTTCGACCGCCTTGCGGCGCCCGCTTACACCAAGGGATTCTTGAAGCTCTACTCCGAGTATCTCGGCCTCGACAGCCAGGCCATGGTCGATGCCTATTTGCGGAGCCAGGGTGGACTGCGGCGACAGGGGTTGCACGTCGAGACAGAGAAAACCGTTCGCGCGCGAAAACCAGCCGAATTGCAATTGCCGCTGCGGAGCGTCGGAATGGTTGTTGTAGGTTTGACGGTTGTCGTGTTCGTTGTCGTACTGGCCAAGAGCCATTTCTCACACAGTGCGCCCCAGCCTGCGCAACAGGCAGTTACAACGGCTCCATCCGTACCAAAGGCTGATTTCGACGCCTATTACCAGCCAAAGCCCATGCCCGCCCCTGAGCTTGTAGAACCTGCCGCAAACAAGTAATATGTGTCGTATCGATGAGTTCCCCCTCTGCCATCAAAGTCGGCTTCGTTAGTCTCGGCTGCGCGAAAAACCTCGTGGACAGCGAAGTCATGCTTGGCTCACTGCTGCGCGACGGGATGCAGGTGACCGTGAACGCGCAGGAAGCGGACGTGGTGATCGTGAATACGTGCGGCTTTATCGAGGCCTCGAAGAAGGAATCCATCGACGCGATCCTCAAGGCGAACGAACTGCGCGAGACGGGCAACTGCAAGGCACTCATCATGGCCGGTTGCCTGACCCAGCGGTACCCGAAAGACCTACAGAAGGAATTGCCCGAGGTCGATGCCATCGTCGGGCTCAACGAAGTCCCGCGCATCGGGCAGATTGTCCGCGAGATACTCGCGAAGAACGGCCACACCGTTCCGCAACTTTTCTGGTCGGGTCCGGCCAAGTATGTTCCTGATTACGCCGCGCCGCGATTTCGGCTCACGCCGAAACACCATGCCTACGTCAAGGTCGCCGAGGGTTGTAATCATCCCTGCACGTTTTGCAGCATCCCGCGCATTCGCGGGAAACATCGCAGCCGGGCTTTAAATGATGTCGTCGCGGAAATTCGCGGGCTTGTGTCCGCTGGTGCGCGAGAGATCAATCTCATTTCACAGGACACGACGTTCTACGGCAAGGACCTCGACCCGCAGTCGCCGGGCCCGCGCGACGGGAAGAGTTTGCTTTGCGAATTGCTGCGGGAAGTCCAGCAAATCGACGGCGACTTCTGGGTGCGGCTCCTCTACACGCATCCATATCATTGGAATGACGAACTGATCGAAACCATCGCCGCTTGCGACAAGGTGTGCCGTTACGTCGACATGCCGCTGCAGCATATCAACGACGAAATGTTGAAGCAGATGCGACGCGAGACGAGCGGCCAGTACATTCGGGATCTCGTCATGCGAATTCGCCGGGGCATTCCCGGCATCGCGTTGCGCACGACGTTCATTGTTGGATTTCCGGGCGAGACCGAGAAACAGTTCGAGGAACTGCTCCAGTTCATCGCGGAAGCGAAGTTTGAGCGGCTCGGCATGTTCCAGTATTCGCAAGAAGACCATACGCCTGCGGGAACGATGGCCGCGCAGTTGTCCGACAAGGAGAAGAAGAAGCGTTATCAGCGCGCGATGGCGCTGCAGCAGCGGGTGTCCCGTGAAGTACAGGGCGCGTTTGTCGGCCAGACGATCCGCGTGCTCATCGAAGAACAGACCGATGGCGGTTGGATTGGTCGTTCCCACGCCGATGCTCCTGAAATCGACGGGAGCGTGCAGGTTGCGGGGCCGGCGCAAATCGGCGAGTTTGCGCGCGTGCGGATTACCGGCGCGAGCGAATACGATCTTATCGGCGAGACATTGCGCGGTGCCAGCGTTGCAGTTGCTTGAGCGGTGGCAGTTTCGTCTTCCCGCTAAAAAGATAATTCTCCACGATCCCGTAGAGATCGTAATCCACAAACAGCGGGCGATTCGCAATCAGATAGTCTGACGCTGCCAGCATGTTGTCGATGGGCCTGAGCAGATCGGCGAACTGACGGTTCAGCTTTGTGCGGTCGCGCGCCCATTGGGTGACGCAGCCCTTGCCGAACTTCCGTTCTTTATGGCGGATCAGCATCGTTCGTTCGACGAGGGGCAGCGTAGGAATGACGTAACTATCATCCACCTTGAAGCCGATGCCTTCCAGATCGTTCTCGATATAACGTGCCAGGATCGCCTGGACGCCTTCCTTGTCGCGCGGGAACAAGCCAAGCTTGTGCTTGCGGTCAACATGTCGCGCCACCTCCTGCCCAAAGTCGGTGAAGTCCGCGACCGCCGTTCCGCCGTCGATGAGGCAGGGCACGCTGTAGGAGCGGCCTTTTGTCGCGCGGATGATAGTGTCGCGGTTGTGCGAGGGTATGTTCTTGATTCGATGCGGAATCCGGTGCCGCTCCAGGATACGTCGAATTGAGATGCAAAACGGCGACCAGGGGAATTGAATCAGTGTGATCATGGGTGCTGGGTTCCTCCACTGAGGAGTTCGATGGCGTGCGGGATGGCGGCGGCGACAAATTCAAGACATTCTACCGCGCCCTTGGGACTGCCGGGGAGGCAAATGACGAGCGACTTTCCAACGGCAGCGGCGAAGCTGCGCGACAGAATCGCGTGGGGGAAACGCTCGAAACTTTTCGCGCGCATCACCTCGCCAAAGCCGGGCAACTCCTTCGTGGCGATTTCGCGGATGGCTTCGGGCGTGACGTCGCGCTCCGTGATACCGGTGCCGCCGGTAAGCAGGACCAACGAACAAGTCTTCGCGAGCTCGAGGGTTTTATCGCCGATGAGAGCCTCTTCGTCCGGCACGACGACTTGTGCGGTGATTAGCCAGCCGAGCTTTTCGCAGGACCGTTTGAGCGCGGGTCCGCTTTTGTCCTCGTACTCGCCGCGGAACGCGCGGTCGCTCACAGTGATGATGCCGACGGAAATCATTTCTTCGTTTTGCTGACCAGTTTGATTTCGCTGATGATCATTTCTTTATCCACCGCTTTGCACATATCGTAGATCGTCAGGGCCGTGACGGCGACGGCGGTGAGCGCTTCCATTTCGACGCCGGTTTGCGCGGCAATCTTTGCTGTGGCGGTGATCTCGATGCGATCGCGTTTTGGTCGCAGATCGACATCGATATGCGAAAGATTCAACGGGTGACAGAGCGGGATCAATTCGCTCGTGCGTTTTGCCGCTTGGATTCCCGCGAGGCGGGCGGTGGATAATACGTCGCCCTTGGCAATCTGGTTGGCGGCAATCAATGCGAGCGTCTTACGCTGCAGAAAGATCGCTCCGCGCGCAACCGCTTCGCGATGTTGGACGGGCTTGGCGGAGACATCCACCATCAGCGCTTTGCCCTGCTGATTGACGTGGGTAAGTTTCTTCATCCGCCGATGGCGATCATTTTGCGGCCGGGGACGTAGTTGTTGCGGAACTCGTGTTCCTCCGGCTTGTTGCGGATCGTCTGCACGAACATCTCGCGCAGCTTGGAGTCGTTGGTGTCCTTCGCGCGTAGCACAGGTTTCAAATCGTATTCGAGATGCGCGCCGAGGCAGGGGCGTAACTTTCCGTCGGCGGTGAGGCGCACCTTGTTGCAGGTGTCGCAAAAGTGAAGGTTGGTCATTGCACCGATGAAGCCCAACCGTACGGGCTGGCCGCGACGGTTAAGTAATCCGCTGACTTCATAATAAGCTGCCGGTCCGCTGCCCTTGATCTCGCTCGGCGGCTCGGGCAGCGGAATAAGTTCGTAGCGTTGCGCGATTTCACGGCGGACATGACCGACGGAAATAAAGTTGTCGTCGGTGAGCACTTCCCCCGTACTGATGGGCATTAATTCGATGAAACGCAGGGTGACTGATTTCTCGCGCGCGAAGTCGATGAGGTCGAACACTTCACCATCATTCTTGCCCTTCATCAGAACCATATTTAATTTCACTTGCGGGAATCCCGCGTCGATGGCGGCGTCAATACCCGCGAGCACGTCGGCGAGTTGACCATTGCCACTCAACTCGCGGTAAGTTTCGGCGTCCAGCGAATCGAGGGAAATATTGACCTTGGTGACCCCATTCGCGCGAAGCTGGTGGGCGAGAGGAGCGAGCAACGTGGCATTGGTGCTCAGGCCGATGTCGGTGACGCCGGCCAGTTTGTTCAACTCACCGATAAAGTCCGCGACGTTCTTGCGCACCAACGGTTCGCCGCCCGTCACGCGAAACTTCGTCACGCCGAGCGAAGTGGCCACGCGGGCGACGCGCAGAATTTCCTCGTAGGTGAGGATTTGGCCCTTCGGCAACCACTCGATGGTCACGTCGTGCGGGAGGCAGTAGGCGCATCGCTCGTTGCAACGATCTGTGACCGAAATCCGCATGTAGGTTACGATGTGCACGCCTGACCTAACAATACGAGTTGTCGGCATTCGCCGCAAGCCCTGAAGAGGTTCGGGCAGGCCCCGGCGGGCAAGCGGATTGACATTGGTTGGCGGGCTTATATCCTGCGACCTATGCGGCGATCCTCCCTCTTCGCGGTATTGGCAGTGCTGGCGGCCAGTTGTACCACCGATCGGTACGCGAAACTGGAGACGGCCACTCCCACACTGTTACCCATGCAGATTGCCGAGTTGCAGAAGGCCGCGAAGACCCCCGAGGAGCTCGGCATTCAAATGCGAGTCACCGAGAGTACAAGTGCCTTCGCCGGTGTCAACGGCGTCGAGGCGCCTGAGAACGTGACGCTGCCGCTCGTGGAGATCCCGACGGACAGGCCATACGAGCCCGGCGGACTTTATCGCGCCCCGGTCATCCACGCGACCGTCAACGGCAAGCCCGATGTGCGCCTGCTTCTCGACAGCGGCAGCAACCGCAATCTTTTCGGTTATACGCTCGCGCGCAGTCTTGGCATTCCCACCATCGCAGGCCTGAAGCCGATGACGGGCTACGGTATCGGCGGCGCGGTGGACAATTACGGGGCCCTCGTGCCGACGATGCAGATCGGCTCCATCGGATTTCAGAAGACGGTAGCGATCATCGGCCCGGACGCGCAAGTACTGGGGTTCACACGCGGTACGCAAGTGATGCTCCTTGGCGTCAATGCGCTGCGCCGCCTATCGTATCTCACCATCGACTACATCCACGGCTATGTCATCTTTGGCGCACATGACGCCTATCTGCCGGACGATACGCTACCGTTCCTGACGACGGCGCCGTTGCAGTGGCTGGGTGACCTGCCCGCCGTGGACATCACCATTGACGGACGCAATCCGGTTCCGTGTATTCTCGACACGGGCGGCGATTACGGGATGTTGGTGCCGCGCTTGCGCGCCATGGAACTGGGTTATTGGAAACCTGGAAAGAACGGTCCGCTCTCGGTCCCCGGCGGAGTTGGCGGAGCTTCATTGGTTACGAGTTACCAAATCAAACAGGCGAAAGTCGGCGACGCGCTATTCCCGCGCGTTCTCGCGCACACCGTCGTGATCGGGCCGGAAGCTGGCGGCGGGCAGGTTTTCCTCGGCAACGCCGTCCTGCGCGGTTACCGGGTCACGTTTGATTTCAAGCACAGCACGCTTTGGCTGGAGCGTTGAAAGTTGGGGGTTTTGGCCTATACTGCCGCGTCCCAATGAGTGCCACAAAACCCAGAATCTGTGTCGGCATGAGCGGAGGCGTCGACTCCAGTGTGGCGGCTTATCTTTTGAAGCAGGAAGGCTACGATGTCATTGGTTTGACGTTTCGCGGCTGGCCGCAGGATTGCCGGTCCATTGAGGAAGACAAGTGTTGCGGTCCGCAGGCTGTCACGGACGCCCGCATGGTCGCGCACTCGCTCGACATCCCATACTACGTCGTCGACGAGATTGAAACTTTCCGCAGTGAGGTCATGGATTACTTTGCCGCCGAGTACAAGCGCGGTCGCACGCCGAATCCCTGTGTCATTTGCAACGAGAAGGTCAAATTCGGCTCGCTGTTGCGCAAGGCTCTGGCCCTCGGCGCCGAGGCCATTGCCACCGGCCATTACGCTCGGATCACCAAGAATGGTAGATACGAACTGCGCCGCGCGCGCGATGACCGCAAGGACCAGACGTATTTTTTGTTTTCACTCAATCAGGACCAACTCGCCCGCGCGATGTTTCCCATCGGCGAGTTGACCAAGGAACGGACCCGCGCCATTGCCAAGGAGATCGGGCTCAAAACGTACGGTAAAGAAGAGAGCCAGGAAGTTTGTTTCGTGCCGGAAAACGATTACCGGAAATTTCTCCGCGAAAGCGCGCAAGTAGCCGACACGAAGGGGGAAATTGTGACACGGGAGGGTCGGGTTCTCGGCAATCACAACGGTATCCACAATTTCACCATCGGCCAGCGCGAAGGTTTGAACCTGGGCGGATTGCCGCGCCCACTTTATGTCCTCGAACTGGATCCGGCACGCAACCGCGTCATCGTTGGTCCAGCCGAAGACCTGCTGCGGAGCGAATTCGAGGTCAGCAACTGCGTCTGGCATGGCGGCGAGCCGGCTGGGCCGATGGAGGTCACGGTCAAACCCCGGCATCAGCATCCCGGTTGCGCGGCGACGGTCGTCGCGACTGGCAAGGGCGGGGCGAAAGTCTCGCTTGCCGGGGCGCAACGAGCCATCACGCCCGGTCAGGCAGCGGTGTTCTATCGTGACGACCTGGTGATCGGCGGCGGCTGGATTTGTTGATTGCCACCAGCCGCGAGGTACGATAGGAATACGCGCGGTTTCCGACGGTTGGAGGAAAAGTTTATGGATCTGACGGGTCGCCGCGCCCCGATGGGCTTACGAGTAGTGTTGCTGCTGCTAATTTGGTCGGTCATTCCCACCCTGGTTACTGCCGCCGATACTCCCAGTCTGCTGTTTTATGTTTCCGGCGAAAAGGGCACGACTGCCGATTTCTCCGCGGGCGGCACGCCTGTACCGAATTTTGACTCCGAGGTGACCCGCATCCCTGACGGCGCGAAGGGCGCGGCGCTTAGCTGTGGCGATCTTCAGCGGCTGGCCTGGTGGGCGCCGGGGAACATCTACGCCCAGCGCGGCACACTTTCATTTTTCTGGCGCTCGCGCTATCCCGTCGGCCCGACGGAGTTTCCCATCTTCCGCGTTGGCTATGCCGAGCATACGAGTTGGGACATGGTTTTCCTCAGGATCGATTATAATGGGCACGGTTTCGACGCGTTTGTGACGGACGCCAGCCTTGCCCGCACGCGCGTGTCGGTTACGGTCGAACCGTTTCCCAAGCCCGATGAATGGGTGCATCTTGCGCTCGCGTGGGATGAGACGCAGGGGATTCGTTTCTATGTGAACGGCAAACTCGCCGCGAAGTACGAAACAGTGGCCGTCTACAACGCCGCCCTCGACCAATTTGGCCCGCACTCGCGGATTATCAGCCCGCACAACGTCCAAAGTGATTACAATTTCGTGCGCGGCGGCGACATTGATGAAATCCGCATTTACGACCGAATGCTCGAGGACGCGGATGTGGCGACACTGTCAAAAGGTGATGCGCCAACAGCTCTCGCGCCGCTACCGGCCCGCAAACTCGACGATGCTCGTTGGCGTGACGAATGGTGGCTGCGTTACGGGTGGAACCGGGCGGATGATCCGCCACCGTATCTTGCCGACGCGGCGACGACCGTGCGCAAGGTCGAGATTCACGATGCCTATGATTTGAAGCGTTGGTGGTGGAAGGCGTGTGACGGCATTCGCGAGACGACCTGGCCCGGGGTTTACAACCGTTCGCGTTTGCCGGGGCGCAACGACTATTTTCAGTTGCCCGATTGGGACTGCTACGTCCAATCCGGAAAATCGATCACATTCGTCATGCCCGACGAGCCATGGAACCATCTTGAGATATCCGGTGCGGCGTGGGGTCGGATGGATTTGCTGAAACCTGACGCAGCGAATGATGGCCCGGCGGAATCGACGCTCTTTGAGCGTCCCCAAGGGCAGGAGAAGACTGTTCACCATTTCGCGACGTCGGTCACAGGCCGCAAGATCCGTTTCACCAATGTCGAGCAGGAAGAGCCCATTGGCGAACTCGTGGCTTACAACGTTACCAAAGGGCAGGAGCCCGCGGGCAGTGCCAAGCTCGCCTATTGGCTTATGGCCGCCGTGCCCACCCACAGCACGCTCACTTCGCTCGTGACGTTCATCAACGGCCGCTATGCGCCAGACGAACGAGCAATCATGGTCGCGCTACCAACAGACACCAATTCGCCCGCACTCGTCACGAGCACGGCCAGCGCGACGCAATTCCTGCCGCTCGTCCACATTCTGGTGCCCGACAACTGGGACAATATGGAAGATGGGCTCGATGGAATTGCGATTGATCTGCCGGCGCTCAAGGTGAAGGCGACGCACGGTGAGCTGTTCCCGCTCAATATCCAGGTGAAGGATCCGCTTTGGCCGTTGCGGAACATGTTCGACTTTACATTTAGCGTGAAACCCGGCGAGGCGCGGACACTCTGGCTCGATCTGCGCGACCGCATTCTGTCACCGGGCAAGAGCCTATATCTCACCATTGCGGGCGCGGGCAGCGATTTTGGCCCGGGGTCACTCGAAGGGGCGAAGCTTCGTCTCGTGTTCAAACCCCGCGCGGAGGCGCGTGTTGAGCACGAGCTCGACCGCTTCACACAAGTGAAAGACTGCTACGCGCAGCTTGTGGAAGAGCATCCGCACAGCCCGAAGTACAATCTCTGGAACCGGTTCGAGACCGACCTCACCGACCTCTTGCGGGTCGACCCGAACCATGCGCTTGGCCGCAAATACGCTGCGCTTGAATTGAATGAACCGCTCCCGCCGATCCACCTTCCCGTGCCGCCGCCCGGCGTTCCGCTGTGGGCCATCCGCCAGGTCGAACTGCTTGGGCGCGTGAAAAAGTTTGTGCTTTGGTATATCGACAATCGGCAGGTCGACTTTGGTGACTTTGGCGGCGGCATCTCGGATGACGTTGATCTGCTCAACACGTGGCCCGGTGTGGCGCTGATGGGGTGCGAGCCGGAGAAGATCCGGAAGTCGCTGCATGCGTTGCTTGAGGCGGCGTTCAACAACGGCATGTTCACGGCCGGGCTGCCGACCATTCAAGCGGATGAATTGCACAGTAATGAGGAGGGCATCGGCTGCCTCAACGCGAACATGATCCTCGAGTACGGCAGTCCGCGCCAGCTGGAACGCGCCATGGTCACCCAACTCGGTGTCGCGGACCTGACCGGCATCAATGCCGCGGGTCATCGCCACTTTCGCACGTCCTATTTCAACGGCAAGAAGATGGCGACCGACGACCCGTGGGGGTACGCGAAGGCGTATTCCTACCTCGTGCTTGCGCCCGGCCAGATGATCGTCGAGTTCAACGGCAACGCGGCCACGAAAAAGATCGATCTCGAACTGGCCGACGGCCTGTTGGCCCACCGCCGCCAGGATGCCAACGGCCATTACTTCCTGCCCAGCGCGATTCATTTTGTGGACGACAAGGACAGTGTCGCGACACGCGCCTATTTCCCGTGGCCGGTTTTCTGGAGCGCGTGGAAGTGGACGGGCGACCGCAAGTACCTCGACCCGATTTTCGACGGCGGCACCACATCGCTCATGCAGATCAATGCCAACACGCTCGATATCCTCAATCTCCGCAAGACGTGGGGGCCGCGCATCGTGGCGGGTGAAACCGGTCGGGCCGGCGAAACGCGCCCGAAAGACGGCCGCGGCGCCGCGCGGGCGACCCGGTACCGCAATTCGAGCGTCGAGCATTTCGCGTGGCAGTTGAGCGGTGACAAGTCGAACCTCGAAAAACTCTACGCCGCACAGATTGAGGAATGCGATCTTGTCGATTACATCGACACCGAGGGCAGCCTGTGGATCGACCGTGTGGGAGTGCCCTACGCCGACTTGCAGCGTGCGCGGCTCGGCGGCATCGCGCTGATACGTAACCACGAGTTCCCGGGCCACGCGGTCAGTTGGAAATTTGCCGCACCAGCCAACGACGAGAGTGTTGCCATCCTGGTCCCCAACGCCACGCCCACGAGTTTCAAGGTCATCGCTTTCAACGTCGAGACCGTGGCCGTGCACGCGACCATGACGGGCTGGAACATCGACCCTGGTGTGTGGGAGATCACGCAGGGCATCGACACCAAGAATGACGACGTTGCCGACCAGTCGCTAACGACCTGGACGAACACGTTCGAGCGCACGAGCAGCCTCGAATTTACGTTCGCCCCGCGCGCGACCACCGTGTTGACTCTCAAGCTCAAGACGCCCGGCAAACCCTACTGGGAACGCCCCGATCTTGGTATCAACCGCGAAGACGTGGAGGTGCAGGGCCGGGAAGTGCGTGTTCGTGTGCACAGCCTGGGCTCGGTGCCGTCGCCCGAGACCACGGTGGTTTTTCGCGACTGGACTGGCAAAATCATTGCCACGGAGAAAGTCGACCCGCTGCCGGCGCCGGTTGATTTGTATCCGCAGACAACCGATATCGTGCTCACGTTGCCGGAGGGTGTGGAGGCGACGGGCGGCACGGTGGAGATTGATCCAGACCACCGAATTGAGGAAATCACCCGGCTTTACAACGTTGTGAAGTTGTAACGGATTGACCGTTCCGAGGCGGGTTATCGTTCGACAATACGCCGCAGGTCGTCGGGGTTCAGCGGCGCGGGACTGAAGCGGATTTCCTTGATGCAGCCCTTGAACCAAAAGACGCGGTTGAGGCGCACACCGAGGGACATGCGGCCGTCTGCCATGGGCGAGAAATTGACCGGGCCTTGCAGCTCCTTCACACCGTTGACGTAGTCCGACACCGTTTTGCCGTCGTACACCAGCGCGACCCACGCCCATCTTCCCGTCGGATGCCGCTTGGTGCGGTCGAGCAACGGGCGATCGTTGTCGCCGGAATGCAGAAACGTGTCCAAACTCCACGACTGGTTGCCGATGAGCCGCGTTTCGATCATGACCCGGCTGTCGCGGTCATCCTGGATATGCATGAAGCGCTGCGCGGGCGGTCCGTCGGCGTCCGGTCGGAAAAGGATTTCAATGGTGAATTTTGACAAGCCCCGGAGCGGATTGACCGGTAGGATGAGACCGTCGCTCTTGCCGTTGAACAGCAACGCCGGTCCGCCGGTGGCGGCGCTCGCGATTCGCGGTGCGCCGAGCACCCGGGGCCGGTGTCCGCCGATTGCTTCCGCGTTGTCCAGCGTCCACACGACGGGTGGTTGCGAGTAGGCGGCGAAGTTTTCCTCGGCGCGCAGTCGGGTTCCCAAAGTCTGCGCTGCAAGCAACAAGCAGAGGGCGCACTTCATTGATTGGGTTACCAGTTTCATTTTTATTTCCTGTCGCACGTAATGATAAGCGGGCGCGACCACCTGAGTCGAGGTTGGAATGTGTAGCCATCTTGCTATTGACGATGCGAGTGGGATGCGTACACTGCGCGGAGGTTGGCGAATAAAACCCTTAGGAGATCATCATGAGAATGCTTTTGGATATCACAGTTCCACATGAACCCTTTAATTCACTCGTTCGCAAAGGAGTGGCCGGCAAGAAGCTTGGCGAGATTTTGGACGCGCTCAAGCCCGAGGCGGTTTATTTTAGCGAGCACGACGGCAAACGTGGCGCGGTCGTCATCGTGAACATGGCCGATCCCTCGCAGATTCCCGCCATCGCCGAGCCGTGGTACCTGACCTTCAACGCGGATGTTAAGTTCCGCATCGCGATGACACCCGAGGATTTGAAGAAAGCCGGTCTGGATGCGCTTGGCAAGAAGTGGGCGTAGCAGCCGGTTGAAAAATGGTGTAGCCGCGCCCCGATCTCGGAATCGGGGCGCGAAACTTTTGATTTCCTCAGTGATTCAGCGGCTCACAGAGCCGCTGCTACACCGGCAAGGCTTTTTTCAACGGGCTGATAGCCATTGCGCTTCAGGCGCGACTTGAGGCTTCTTTTGCGAGCAGGTGGCGTTTGCGTTTGAGGCCCCAGCGGTAGCCGGCGAGGTTGCCATTTTCGCGGACGACGCGGTGGCAGGGGACGAGCACGGCGGTGGGATTGGTGGCGCAGGCGTGGGCGACGGCCCGGATGGCTTTGGGGCGACCGATGGCTTTCGCGATCTGTTTATAGGAGCGCGTCTCGCCATACGGGATCGAGCGCAGGGCGGACCAGACGCGCGATTGAAAGGCGGTGGCGCGGACGTCCAGCGGGAGATCCAACCGGGGTTCGTGGCCGTTGAGGTGGCGGAGGATGGAGCGCGTCCAGGTTTGTAACTTTGACCCACCGCGCTGGAGAGCGGCGGCGGGGAATTCATCTCGTAGCGACCTTTCCAACTTGGCTGCGCTATCGCCGAAGCTGACTTTGCAGATTCCTTTTTCCGTGGCGGCAACCAGCATCTGTCCCAACGCGCATTTGGCGGTGAGGTAATGGATGCGGGTTTGTTTGCCGCCCTGGCGGTAGCGTGTGGGCGTCATTCCGAGGCGACTCGCGGTGCGTTCGTAGGCACGGCTGCTGGAACCGTAGCCGGCGGCGTACACGGCATTCGTGGCGGATGGTCCGTGTTTGAGTTGTTGTTTGAACCTGCGAAAGCGGCAGGCATCGGCGTAGGCGCGGGGCGAGACGCCGAGGGTGCACTTGAAAACTCGTTGCAGGTGAAACGGACTCAGGCCGACCTTGTCGCCCAGCGCGGCGAGGCTGAGCGGTTCTTCGAGATCGGCTTCAATCAGTTGGCAGGCTCGCGCCACCATCGCGGCGTGCGCGGAAACTTCGCGCGGGTGACAGCGGCGGCAGGCGCGGAAGCCATTTTGTTCGGCGGCGTCGCACGTGGGGAAGAAGGCGACCTGATGGCGCGCGGGTCGGCGAGCGGGGCAGGAGGGTCGGCAATAGATGCCGGTGGACCGCACCGCAAAGACAAATTGTCCGTCGGCATTTGCCTCGCGGCGTTGCACAGCCTGCCAGCGTTGGTCGTCGAGTTCGACAGTTTTCATCTGCCGACACGATACGCTGGAATTTAAAAGGAGACTATCCGCTTCTTGCGGTCAAAGTTAGAAGGGATTGGTGATCCGAATCGTCTCGACTTTCTCACGTGATGTTGGTCTACTGGCTCGCGGAGAAACGCGGTGTTAAGGCGATGTACTCTGCTTGCTTGCCGACCTACTTGTGTTGCTGCCTGAGGAATTTCGGGCGACAGGTTTCGGCGACCGTTTTCATTCTTACCGTCACGCTGCTAGCAGTATGGTTGCCGTGGGCTGCGGACGCACAGAGTATTCCCAGCGCCCCGACCAATCTAGTTGCAACCGCAGTGTCTGCTTACCAGATCGATCTGAGTTGGAGTGACACGTCCACCAACGAAGACGGATTCATGGTTGAACGGTCCCTCGATGGGACGAACTTCACCCAGATTGCACAATTATTGGCGAATGTTACGAATTATTATGACAATGGCTGGTTTCCGAACACGATCTATTACTTTCGGGTACGAGCCTTCAATGGGGGAGGCAACTCGAATTATTCCCGTGTGGCAAGTGCGAACCCGCCAGCTCTCTGCCCAACCGCCATCGTTAACTGGGGTTCAGATCAGACGCCGACTGGATTGACCGGAATAGTTGAACTAGACGACGGTTTGGCACTTGAAAGTGACGGCACGGTCGTTGGTTGGGGTGGCAACGAGCCACCGCCAGGGTTGACCGGGGTAGTCGCCATCGCAGTGGGCGATGGCCATAGTTTGGCACTCAAAGCCGATGGAACGGTCGTCGGCTGGGGGAATAACGATTCGGGTCAAGCGACGCCTCCGGATGGACTAACAGGGGTGGTTAGCATTGCCGCCGGTGGGGATCACAGTTTGGCAGTCGTAAGTGACGGCACCGTTGTCGGCTGGGGGGACAACGGTTGGGGTCAGGCCGTGCCCCCGCCGGGACTGAGCGGAGTGGTTGCCGTAGCTGCTGGCGAGTACCACAGCTTGGTTCTCAAAAGTGACGGCACCGTCGTCGGCTGGGGGTTTAGCGAACAGGGCGATCCAATGCCACCGCCGGGGCTGAGTGGAGTGGTTGCCATAGCTGCCGGCGAATACCACAGTCTGGGTCTCAAAAGTGACGGCACCGTCATTGGCTGGGGAGACAACGATGTGGGTCAGTCAGCGCCGCCTGTCGGGCTGACCGGGGTAATTGGCATTGCCGCCGGTGGGGACCAAAGTTTCGCACTGAAGAGCGATGGCACCGTCGTCGGTTGGGGAAACAACGATTCCGGTCAGGCGACGCCACCTGTCGGGTTAGGTGGGGTGGTCGCCATTGCCGGCAATGCTGGCAGTCTGGCTTTGACGACTGCTCTGAGTGCTCCATCGGCTTTCACCGCGAACGCCGGCACCTCGAACCAGATCAACCTGGCGTGGACGGACAATACGATTATTGAGGACGGATTTAAAATTGAGCGAGCGCCGGACGTGGGCGGCAGCCCGGGTAACTGGACGCAGATCGCGACGGTCGGGCCCAACATCATGAATTATACGGACACCGGATTAACGACCAATAAGACCGCGGCAATTTTCTGGTACCGGGTGTATGCGTACGATGTGTGCACCAATTCGCCGGTAAGTGACGCGATGAGCGTGATGCTTGCACCGCCGCTGCCCAGCGAACTCTATGCGGTGGCCGTTTCTTCCAGCCAGATCGCTCTTTCGTGGCAGCGTAACCATCAAAATGAAATCGGGTTTGACGTGGAGCGTTCGACGAACGCGACCAGTTTCGGCCAGATTGGCACAACCGGCGCGGGAGTTACTTCGTATTTGGATACGAACCTGCACTCCCACACCACGTACTACTATCGAGTACGCGCCTTCAACGCAGTGGGTCGATCGGCGTATTCCAACACCAACGGCGCCACTACGTACTTCTCAACCAATATCACGGTTCGGGTGGTTAAGAATAATGCGGACAGTGGGGTGGGTTCGTTGCGACAGACCCTGCAGGATGCGAATTCGGGGGACTCGATCGTCTTTGCTTCGAGTGTTACGGGTACGGTCTCGTTGATCAACGGCGAACTGCTGATCAGCAAGAGTCTCACTATTGCCGGACCGGGCATGGGTAGTCTTGCGATCAGCTGCATCAACAGCAGCCGCATCTTGAACATCGGCTCGAATACCATCGTGGCGATCTCCGGGCTCACCATCCGAGACGGCCACGCGGCGGACGGGGCGAGCGGTGTCTTTAGCAATCTAGTTCCTGGTGTTGACGGACAAAACGGGGGCGGCATCTGCAATCATGGCAGGTTGACACTCAGCGATTGTTCCCTCTTCGGCAATTCCAGCGGTGATGGAGGGAATGGCGGTTCGTTTAATGATGCCTCGTGCGAAGGATGTTTGTCCCTGCAGGTCGCTGTTTCTTCCAGTGACGCGTCGCTACCGCTGGACGCACCGAGCGCAGCGATTGACTCTTTTGGCGTGGATGATATCGAGGCGTTTGCTTCCGACGGCGCGACATCATTGGATGGAGGGATGGGAGGAAACGGCGGCGGGATTTACAATGACGGCACGCTGGTTTTGAATCAATGCGTGATCAGTGGAAATTCGACCGGTAAGGGAGGTAATGGCGGTAGTACCGATTCGTTTCAAGGTAGTGGTGGCGGGAATGGAGGCGGCGGTGGCAGTGGGGGCGGGATATATAGCGACGGGTTGGTAATCCTGACGAATTGTAGTGTGACTGGCAATCTGACGGGTGGTGGTGGAAACGGCGGGAGCGCTCCGTATTCCGCTGGCCATGCGGGAAACGGCGGTGCCGGCGCGGGACTGGAGAACGTCGAGGCGGGTTCCGCCAGCTTCAGCTTTTTTGTTGCCAATCACACCGGCGGTGGAGGTGATGGTGGATCACAGCAGGGCATCGGCGCGCCCGGTGGTGCAGGCGGGGATGGCGCTGGTATTAACAATATTGGAATCTTTAGCGTAGATAACTCCACGTTCTCCGGTAATTCCACCAGTTCGGGAGGACAAGGTGCCGCCGGTCACGGTGGTGTTAACGGCGGTCGTGGGGGTAACGGCGGTGGCGGCGCCAATAGTGGGAACCTCATCGTTATCTCCTGTGTCTTCGATGGAAATCTCGACGGGGGTGGCGGCGATGGCGGCGATGGGATATTTGGGGGTCAAGGCGGAACGGGCGGTTCGAGCGGTGGACTTCAGAATGAAGGCACGATGAATGTGACGGCTTGTACGCTGAGCCACAACTTTTCGGGAGGCGGCGGCGCCGGGGCAGGCAATGGTGGCCCCGGCGGCAGCGGCGGCGGTGGCGGTGCCATTCAAAACCACGGGACCCTGATTGTGACGGCGTGCACCCTGTATGACAACAAGGCGGGCAATGGCGGCACGGGTAATATCGACGAGGGCGAGGGTGGCTCCGGCGGCAACGGTGGCGGCGTAGACAACGGCGGAACGCTCACCGTGACTTCCTGCACATTCAGCGGCAACGCTGCCGGTGACGGAGGTGCGAGCGGTGATTCGCTTGATTCCGCGGGTTCCGGCGGCGACGGCGGGGGCATCTGCAATAACGGCCTGTCGGTCGCGGTGGTAGCTTCCACCATTGTAGGCAATTCGTCTGGAAACATCGGCATTGGGTACAACCAGGGTCCCTCCGCGTACGGGGACGGCGGGGGCATCGCCAACTTGAGTGATCCAACGACATTCAGTTTGCTGAACACTCTCCTCAGCAGCAACAGTGTTCCCTCCGCGGCGGTGGGACCAGATGCCAGCGGCGCGATCAGTTCTCTCGGTCACAACTTGGTCAGCATCGCCGACGGCAGCAGCGGCTTCGATGGCAGTGGGGATCAAACCGGTACTATTATTGCACCGCTAGACGCACATCTTGGCCCGCTACAAGACAATGGCGGGCCAACGTTTACCTGTCTACTGCTGCCGGGGAGTCCTGCCATCGATGCCGGTGATGATGCCATACTTGAAGCACCGTATAATCTTGCCACCGATCAGCGCGGCCAACCGCGCAGAAGCGGAACGCACGTCGACATCGGCGCGGTCGAGGTCCCCGTGCCCGATGTGGTCACCGAACCGGCAACGGATGTCGAGATTGGAAGGGCCAGGGTCAATGGGAGCGCCAATCCAAATGGTTCGGCGACTATTGCGTTTTTTCGATGGGGCGCCACGACAAACTATGGCAATGTCACAGCTGGGATGTACGTTGGGAGTGGGGCTTCATGGGCAGATATTGCACAGCACTCTATCGGGCCTGACCCGGGGAGTCGGATATCACTTCCAGATTGTCGCCAGCAATAGCAAAGGTACCGCCTACGGGCTGGATCAGAGCTTCACTACTTTTGTGGATAGCGACGGTGATGGAATCCCGAACTGGTGGACGCAACGGTATTTCCATCACCCAGTCGGTTTTGCCGGGGACAAGTCACGCGCCCAGGATGACGCCGACGGCACCGGACAGGACAACCTGTTCAAATACGTTGCTGGACTCGACCCGACCAACCCGGCGTCCGTATTCGAGTTGTGGATTCTCCCTGTGTCCAACGAGCCGACACAAAGGAACCTGGTCTTCACCCCTATGGTCGCGAGCCGCACCTACACCCTGGAGTACAGCACGGATCTGGCAGGTGGCGTTTGGTTGCCCCTCGAGAGTTACGCGGGGCCTGTGACCAACGGCAACCAGATCACGATCACCGACACGAGCGCGGTTCCGTCACGGAAGTTTTACCGCATCGACATCTCCTATCCCTGAGCGCTACCAAAGGGCGTGTTACCTCGCTACGATCGCCTACGGCTCGTGCCGTAGTTCAAATATCTTTCCTCTGGACATCGTATTCCGATAGTGGTATGATGGGGGAAATGAGAGAGGAGAAGCGAGAACGGGGGCGGCGTGGCCTGCAAATCAGGTCGGAAACGACAGAGATCCTTCGACAAGTCCCGCAATCCCGCGGGATCCCGTCGCATGACGGGACTCAGGATGACAGACCGGAGAGGGGGGCACGGCGCGATACCTGGACGACAGGCATCGTGCCCTACAATTCGGAGGGGACCCGGGCTACTTTACCCCCCCGATTCTACCAAACGAAGCCATTTGTAATGTTGAAGAAAATGCATTTATATGGCTCGGGGAGAATGGGTTGCATAGATTACAGAAAAATGACAAATGGCTTCGTTTTTTTGGAAATGGGTGGACGAGGTGGACCGGCTGGACGCTGTGGACGGGGAGGGCAGACGCTCGCGCTATGACGTGGGGGATCTTTGAACTTATGAAGGCGTCCGGTTGCTTGAAGGGGTGTTGGTGTGGTGGGAGATGGTTCGACAGGCTCACCATGACAGACCGGGGGAGCACGCAGCTGGGGCTGGTTTGGGGTTTGACGGGAGGGCGGTCCGAGGGTAATGCTATGAGAGTGAATCCTTCGATTTTCCGCAGGTCTTTGCAAATGTGGGCACGCATGGCGGTGTGTTTTGGGGTGTTTGGTCTGTTTGCGGTGGAAGCGCGCGCGGTGAGTTTGTCGCTGGTGAAGACCAATATCACCATGCCCGCGGGACGGACATTCCAGATGCCGTTGACCGGTTCCGATCCGGATGGATTGCCGCTGAAGTTTTCCGCGAGGGTCAGCAACCAGAAGGCGCTGAAGACGGCCATGGCGCCGAGCAGCAATCGCAGCCTGGTTTTCAACGTCAGCGGCGTGGACGCGAACAACCAGCCATTCACGGGCAACCTGGTGCTGCAGCTTTTTGAAGATCTTACGCCGCATACCACGGCCCGCATCATCGACCTGGTCAACAGCAATTTCTACAACGGCCTGATTTTTCAACGGGTGATTGCGGGTTTCGTGGCACAGGGGGGCGGGTCGGCAAGCGATCCCAATTTCAGTTCGGGGGTGACGTTCGATGATGAGTTCGTCAAGACGTTGATCTATGACGGGTTCGGCCAACTGGGTATGGCCAATACGGGTCCCAACGATTCCAACGACTCGCAGTTCTTCATTACCGACGTGGACCTTTCGATCGACAACCCGACGAACATGTCACCGCAGTCGTTGAATTTCCAGCAACCCATCTTCGGACAGTTGACGAGCGGGTTTGATGTGTTTTCGAAGATCATGTCGACGCCGGTGGGTCCGAGTCAGAATAACTCGAGTGAGATCAGCGCACCGCTGTCGAACGTAGTGATCAACACCGCGACCATCATCAGCAATTCGCAGGACGGGGTATTGCGGTTGACGGCGTCGGCGACATTTACCGGCGTGGTGAACGTGGCGGTGAGCGCGGCGAACGCCGGGAATGAAGTCGCGACGCAGACGCTGCAGGTCAAGATCATCCCTAATACCAACACCTCGCCGGCGTTTCTGTCGCCGGTTCCCAAGAGCATGACGGTCACACAGAACTCGGAGGTGTCCTTCATTGTCAAGACCACGGACATTGATGGCGAGCCGGTGAGTATTGGGATTTGGTATGCGGTTTCGGAAGCTTCTCTGACAGACATTGTAGCCACGGTCGAACAAAGCACGGGTCAGATATGGTTCCGCCCTGACCTGACGCTTACCGGGGTGGTCGATCTGGTTATCGGCGCGAAGGACCTGACCCATAGCTATGATACGCACCCATTTTCCATCACATATCTGCCGCGGAGCGCGTCGCCGACGATGGCGATTACGTCGCTGAACGGCATCGTGAAAGATGTCAGCAAGCCGGGGGGCGACAGCGTCAATGTGTCCGGCAGATTCACGTTCATCGGTGAATCCGACCACACGTTCAGCAGCAACGATGTGCTGGTGCTGATGCTTGGCGACCCGACGACGCCGTTAACGGTGTCCTTCGGGCCGGACAGCCTCGGCTGGAAGTTTAACCACGGCACGGTCAACGGCAAGGCGCGAGTGATTTCCGGGCTGTCCAGTAACGTGAGCGTCTCGGCGCAGTTCAACAGCACGAGTGGCACGTTCAAGATCAGCGTTAAGAACTTTGACTTTCCGGCGCCCATCGTCAATCAGGTGCAGATTGGGATCGCGCTCGGCAACGATTATGTGACTGATGTCCGGACCTGGGTCGAAGAAACGCCCGGTACGTTTGTGCCGCTCCCGTAAGTCTTTTCCGGCAGACCCTCCGGGCGGAGTCTTCATGAGGGCGCGACGCGGCGGGCCGGCTCAGGGGAGGGAGTGAATTTGGGAAATGTTGATCGTGGGCTGGAGGTGGGCGGCTTGTTCGTAACATTCGAGCGCCTCGCGGTAGCGTTCGAGCCGATTATAGATGGCTCCCTTGCCGACATAGGCATCCGCCAGGGTATCATCCAGTGCGAGGGCATGGTCATAGCAGGCGAGGGCTTCGTCCAAGCGACCGAGTTGTTCAAGAGCGGCGGCTTTTTTTACATGGGCTTTGGCATGGTGACTGTCGAGGGCGAGAACTTCCTCGAAGCAAACGAGGGCGCGGCCGGGTTGCTTCAAATCGAGGAGGGCTTCTCCCGTATCCAGCAGGGACGCGAGGCGTTGGCTGATCCTGTCGGCGGAAGGCAACGCGGATGGCGGCATCACCACCGGCCGTACGCGGCGCTGGATGGATCGCAAGGCTGCGCGAACGTACAGCATCACCACCACCAGGCTGGCTCCGAGAAGAATGCCGGTCGCGATCGCGATTTTGAGTTGAATGCCGAGAGAGCGGATGGTTTCAGCGTTCTGTTTCGAGGAGGACGCGAGCTGCCGCTGAGAATCCTGGACGACCTGGAGGGTGGCTTGCTGTTGGGATTGAATCTGGCTGGCCACCTGCAGGGCGAAGTTTGCCAGACCTGATTTATCAGTGTGTGAGGGTGCGACTACGGCTTCGACGACATTTGTCGAAGCTGTTGCGGTGAAGGTGGAAAAAAGGGCGACGATGACGCAGGCTAAAAAGCCCGCGCAGCTCTGGATCCCGCGATAGCGGCACGCGGTCACGAGGGACTTCCGAAGTCAGCAGACTAGGAAATACGGATGCGAAATGCAACTTTATAACTCTCCCTAAACCTACAGCCTCAGTAGGTTTCTTCAACATGTCTGAAGCCATGTTGAAGAAGACGGTGCGGGAAGAGTATTCTTCGCTATCATGGATTCCATTTGGCACTGCGCCATCCTGTTTGTGACGGGTTTGGTGGCGGGGTTTGTCGACACGATTGCGGGCGGCGGAGGACTGATCACGTTGCCGGTGCTGCTGAGCCTCGGACTGCCGCCACAGGACGCACTGGGAACGAATAAATTCCAGTCGTCATTCGGCTCGGGCAGTGCAACATTTCACTACGCCCGTGCGGAGGTGATCGATCTCCAAGAGTGCCGGTTGGGGATTTTGTTCGCGCTCATCGGGACTTCGCTCGGGGCGCTGACGGTATTGCGGATTGACCCGCTTTTTCTGAGACAATTGATCCCGATCCTACTCGTGGGGATCATCATCTACCTGGTGGTGAAGCCGGGAGTCGGATTCGAAGAGATTCAGCCGAGGATGAAGACCTGGCTATTCTATCTGCTCTTTGGATTGGGGTTGGGATTTTACGATGGGTTCTTTGGTCCCGGCACCGGATCATTCTGGGCCATGGTGTTCATGTGCTTTCTGGGGTTCAACATGACGAAGGCGACGGGTTACACCAAGGCGATGAATTTCACCAGCAACCTGTTCTCGCTGGTTGTATTTATCGTCGGCCGACGCGTCCGCTATGACTACGGCGTGGTCATGGCGGCGGGACAACTGATTGGCGCCCGTTTCGGCGCACGCGTGGTCATCCAGCGCGGGGCCAGATTCATTCGCCCGGTATTCCTGACCGTGGTCGTAGCGCTCACCCTGAAGCTACTGTATGACGGGCATTGGTCGTCTCGATGACAGGCACCTGCGTCGAGGCGTCGATCATTTCATCGCGGTGTAGACGCGGTGGACATCGTCGTGTTCATCAATGGCAGTAAGGAAAGCGATGACCTCGGGGCGCTGCGCTTCAGGCACTTCAACCGTGTTCTTGGCGACGTAACTCATCTCGGAAGCAGTGACCGTCCACCCAGCCTTCGACAGGAATTTTCCCACGGCATCCAGATCCGTGCGATCACAAAAAAACCGAGCCCCAATATGACCCTCGGTCACATCGTGCGCCTCCAATGGTTCAACATTTTGCGCGCCAGCTTCGATGGCCACGGTCTCGAGATCCTGCGCGGCATTCGCGTGATGGGCTTCAACAATGCCGACGTGATTGAACATCCACGCCACGCTGCCGATGGCGCCGAGTTGGCCGGCTTTGAATAGCACGCGAATCTCAGGGGCGGTCCGGCTGCGATTATCGGTGAGGCACTCGACGATGACGGGGACCTTGTGCGGGGCGAAGCCTTCATAGGTGACGATTTCGTAATTAATCTGCTCGCCCGTGAGTCCCGCGCCTTTCTTCACCGCCCGCTCGATCGTGTCGCGGGGCACGGAATGCTTCTTGGCAGCCTCGATCGCGACGTACAATCGCGCGTTCAGGTCGGGATCAGCGCCACCGGCCTTGGCGGCGACGACGATTTCCTTGGCGAGCTTGCCGAACACCTGCCCGCGCTTGAGCGCACTCGCTTCACGGCCTTTTTGTTTCCATTGAGCGCCCATATCGCCTCAGTCATAGCAGCGGATCGGAACGCTGTGCAAGCGCGAAGCAACCGCGGCAGTTTGTAAAACCGGCTCCCGTTGCCGCCGACAAAGTTTCCATCGGCGGCAACAGAGCTTGTGAATAGTACGACCGCGCATCGGGACTACGGAGTTTTCGACTCGTCCTCAAGCTTACGCTGTTTTTCGCTGGGGTTCGACCCCGGCTCCCACAGGCTGTGACACACAATGGTCGTCCCGGCCTGCCCATACAACAAACGCACTGCCTCCCCGACCTTGAAGTCCGTCAGTGTCACTCCGTCCTTCTTGTGCTTGACGAAAAGCAGACAGTCCTTGGCGACCGCGAACGTCATCGGCCCCTTTTCCTTGTTCTTGACCGTCACAACTCCATTCGTGGCATCCAGGGCGGTAATCACTCCTCGGAACCCAAGGTCGTTCTTCCTATCAAGCCCAAACTCGTTGGGCTGGTTATCCGCGGCGACGGCCAACCTCGGCGCAACGGCCGGAGTCAGCAGTACGGCGCACAATAACACACGAGCCAGATGTCCCTTCATTTTGTCCTCCTTTGACAATTGGATATCGGTTGCTGTTGAACTCAACCAATACAGGAATTTCGGCGCAAGCTCAAGCCGCAAGTGCGGCGGTCCGTGACTCCTCCGAAGCTCTCCGGAAAGACGGTTGCCAGACCGACCAATCGCGGTTAACCTAATAAGAGGAAAGGGGAACTCACTCATGAAACGATTCACTGTGACAATTGCAGTTGTTCTCGGTCTTTGCGCAGCCGGCGTTATCGGCGCCGCGGCCAAAGACAAAACGGACGACCAGAAGGTCGGCGATACCGCGTTCACCGCCTACGACGGTTCGCAAAGCTGGCCGACCGGCAGCAACCCGCAGATCAACAAAGACTACTCGATCCCGATCTACATCGGCCTGCCGGACAAGGGCTACAAGGTCGTTGGCCGCATCACCGACAAACGCAGTGAAGGCGCCGATGTCGTGGGCAAGGCGTTCGACGAAGGTCTCGGCTCGGAAAAACACCGGATGCGCAACTGCGCGAACCAGGCCAGACTGCACGGCGCTGACGCCGTGGTCGTGACCGATGACGAAAAGGTCGTCAAAGTCTTCAATCTCACGAAGAAGGAAATGCACGAGTCCACTCCGCTATTCAAATACGAGCACAGCGTTGTGCTCGCGATCAAATTCTAAGCGGCCACATGCCGCCGTCGTAATTCACCTTACTGACATCACGCGAAATTCCTGCGCCGGCCCGCGCGTCACGAATTTAATCCGGTCGCCGAGCTTCTTCCCAAGCAACTGCTGCCCCAGCGGTGATTCCGGAGTGATCACCAGAATTTCCTGTCCCTTGTGGTGAATCTCCAACCCGCCGCCTTTCGGGCCAAGGAAATGGAGGCTGCACGTTCCGTTGGATTCCAATTCCACCAGCGCTGTGACATCGATGGGCGTCTTCTCCTGGAACTTCAAAAGTTCCAACGCCTCGTAAACCGCCAGCGCCTGTTCCATCTCGGTCGCCATCCGCGCTTGCGAACTGGCCAGGTACGCCGTCTCCAGCCCCCGCGTATCGTATTTGTCCTCGGGCTTGCTCTGCTCGTCGGACGCATCCGCATGCATCGCCCGCGAAACGCCCGCCAGATTCTGGAGTTGTTCGGTAAGCTGCTCGATGATGAGCCCGACGATGACGCGCTTGGAAATCACAGCGGCTGGGAAGCCTAGCTGAGGCGGTAAACGATGCGGGCCTTGCTCAGATCGTACGGCGTCATTTCCATCTTCACGCGATCGCCGATGGACAGGCGGATGAACCGTTTGCGCATCTTGCCCGAGATATGGGCCAATACCTGATGTTTGTTCTGCAGCTCGACATGAAACATCGTGCCGGGCAGAACTTTGGTCACGACACCTTCTACATCAACGAGTTGGTCTACCATATTATTGTCGCTATCACTTTCATTCATTGGCGCACCCAGCTTCCCCGGGCTCCGACCCCTGGCAAGATGCATCATTTGAACAGGGTCCGTCGGAACCTTCAATATGCCATACCCCAGCCACTAACGCAAGCCACGAGTTTGTTACGCCACGCGCCCGTGGCTTCGTTTCCCTCAATAGAACCAGATTTCAAAGAACAATTACCCTAAACCGACCCTAAAACCCCTCACCGGTGGGTTCGTTTTCCAAAACGAACCCACCGATTTCTCTCACAAGTTTCAGCCACAACCCATGTATTCACAGCCACTTCCATCAAAAAATCCTCCAAAAAACGGTGGGTTCGTTTGGTTGTATGGCACATTTCTTTCGCCCCACGCTCTTCCGTCAGTCGTTGGTAGGGCGTGGTGTCCCACCGCGCCGCGCCGTTCATTAAACCATGCCCTCCCACCAATGTCGCCGTCCGCCCGTGTCCTTCCGTTTTCGAGTTGAACAGGCGTCTCGCCTGTAGTCGTCCGCCTCGCCGTTGTTCTCCGGTCACCCCTCACGCATCACCCATCTCTCTTCTGCTGTTCATTTGTTTGAGATCATACCCCCTCCGAATCCCCCTGTCCAGTAAAAAAATCGTTTTACGATAGATAGACGCAATCCTCTGTAAAACTGTAGCCGCAAGCCGAGGTTGTCTATTCACGCCCAACCTGTTACAATTCCTCTAATGAACCTGCACCTCGACGAAACGATTCGGCGGAACCTCCGCAAAACGCCGGAGGAGCGTGTCGAGACCTTGATGGCTGCGCTCCGCGAAGTCCAAGCCCGTGGCCAATGGCCGAAAACCGACCGCAAAGCCAAGGAGCAGCGCCTCCTGTGTTCGATCCGCAATCACCGAGCCGGGCGTAGTGTCAAGGAAGCAAAGTCGAATTAGTCGAGTCGGTGTCGCAAGCCGAGTTCTCGAGACGCACCAGCGCCGTTTCTGGTGGAGCGCTCCGCTCTCGAGTACCTCAAAGCCATCGACCAGCGGAACAAACAAACCTAATCGCGCTCCGACCGCTTCCCGCTGTAGCCGCGCTTGTCACGTTCTCGGGACCGCGCCGGCGCGGGACTAAGCGCGGGCCGCTGTAGCCGCGGGCGCTGACCGCGGGTCGTTCCGGTTGTAGCCGCGCCTCTATGAGGCGCGCGCCGTTAGCCGTAGCCCCCGCCCGCCACCAACTCCTCCCCCTACCGCACTCCCCAGGCCAGCGGGCCAATTCCCGGGTTGTCAGATTTGTCGGCCGGCATCGTCGGCTTGGTGAAGGTGAAGCTGGTTTGTGTCCCTTCTGTCCCTTCCGTCGATTTGGCAGGCGCGGTATCAGTATGCCCCGAACCCCACCACTCCTTGAGGACGGAACTACCGGTCCCGAAATAATTCCCGCCGAGATTTTCACCGGTCTCGACGGGGTAAAAGCTGACATGAGGCCAACCGCGAATGGTCACGGGAAGGAAAAGTGAGAACGTGCCCTCGCCCCTGTTGACAGTCATCTTCTGCACTTTCAGGGGCACGCTCCTCCCCTCCGCGGCATCCATCGCGGTGACATACGCGGCGAGCACCGCCTGCCCGTGCGAAGCGAGGGTGTAGGTGCCCTTGATGCAATAGGTGTTGCCGGGCGTTATCGCCTCCGCCGTCCCGCGGACTTCCGTGATGGTGATCCGGTCGCCGGTCGCAAAACTATTCGCCCCTTGCACGAAAGGAACGACCTCGGGGAAGGAGATTGACTCCGCAGCCGTCGTCGCCGTGGCCGCGACAGGCGTGGTCGGAACGGCGTTGACGACACCAGGTGTGGCCGCATTCTCGGCGGCGGCCGATTGGACGCCGACGCAGCCGTAGATCAAGCCAGTGGTGATGAACGTGGCGGCAAGAGCCGCCCGCTTCCAGGAATTCAATCGTCTCATGACATCCCTCCGTTAGTTGAACAACCGAGAGTACCGGAGCCGTTCCCCATCTTACATCTATGAGTTCGCTAATAACAAAGGAACCATAAGCACAACGCCCACACTTTTTGCCTCCGGGTTGAATTCTCCGTATGGACTGGCTTTTGACAGCGCCGGCGACCTATTTACGTCGGGTTACAGAAGCGGCCTCATCACTGAGATCACGACGGGCGGAGCGCAAAGCAATATTGCGTCTGGCTTGAGTTATCCTACTGGGCTGGCCTTTGACACCGCCGGCAATCTGTTTGTGTCGAATCTAGGCTCCGGCTACATCACCAGGATCACGACAGGCGGCGTGCAAAGCACGTTTGCTTCCGGGTTGGAGGACCCTGACGGACTGGCCTTTGACAGCGCCGGCAATCTGTTTGAGGCGGACTTGGCCGACGGCTACATCTACAGATTCGCGCCGAGCGGAGCGAAAAGCACCTTTGCCTCCGGGATAATTGCTCCTGATGGACTCGCGTTCGACAGCGCCGGCGATCTGTTTGTGGCTTCTACCGAATCTTTTAACGGCAACGCCGATTTTAGTGGCTCCATCCTTGAATTCATAAGCAGCGGCGGAAACTTGAGCACAAACCCCACCGTTTTTGCCTCTGGCTTGAGTTATCCGGAAGGACTGGCTGTCCAGCCCGTGCCTGAACCTTCGGCTTTGGGGTTACTGACCGTCGGCTTGATCGCGCTGCTTCCGTTAAAAAAGGGGCCAGTTCGTTTTTTGTTATCATAGCGGGTAATCGGACTTACCCCCAAATCGCCCACCCAATCCCAACGAAAACCGGCATGAGTAACAACACCCAACCGGCGATGCAAACGAACACACCGGGTGTTGTATTCGTAATGGCCCCGCTCGATGTCGGCCCGATGTAACCGCCCATCGCGTCCGCAAACCAGATGCAGGCGAAGCTGCTTTTGCGCCTAATGTATCAATTATTTTTTTCTTCGCTGCATCGCTGCTGATAATAGTTACATCGTGACCGCTTGATATCAATATTTCAGCAAGTGGCTTGCTCACATTCCCGAGAGTACCAGTCAATGTTATTTTCATGAATCTGTTGATTTAAAATCGTTTACTTATGATTGAGGGCATTCCATGCCGCAAGGGAATCCATATAATCCCTCCAGTGTGCGATTTTACGGTTCTCGATCTTAATGATTGAACAAAATCGATTATCGTATTTCACACCCGTTGCGAGAATCGTCCCATGCACTTCGTATTCAATGACAAGAGTGCGGCCATCATCCGCCTTATGGGCAATCAAATTATCCGCAGATCGGAGTTTGATATAGTCGCCATAGCCCTGGAACGCCTCCATCAAATCGGCACGTCCTTTGATGATGCGGGGCCAGCCCAGGTCATAAAGAACTTCATAGGCGATATCATCGGCGACTATATCGAAGAAGTGTTCACCTTCAACCATGTCTCCTAACACCCCTCGAATGAGATCAAAATAAGGTTTGGAAGCTTCATATTCCGCATGCTTGTTTTTTATCATATAAGATTCTTAACTATATTTAGTATAGTAAGAAGGGGTCAGTTCGTTTTTTGTTATCATCGCGGGTAATCGGAGTCACTCCCAAATCGCCCACCCAATCCCAACGAAAACCGGCATCAGCAATAACAGCCACGGTCACGGTCTCTCGCCTAACCTTCGCGCGTCGGGTTGGCCAATCGAAGTGTCAGATGCTGGCGGTCATCGTCCCTGAACCCGGCTTGCCGATACACGGACAATGCCACCGCATTGTCTCGTCCGGTCTCGACATGGATGGCACGAACACCGCCCCGGACGCAGAACGCGCGAACCTCGGCCAGCGCCGCCGTGGCAAGCCCGGCACGACGAAATGATGACCGAATAAAAAGGTCGTCCACCATTGCCGTGGTCCCTCCGTACTCCATGCTGTAGCACAGGGTCAGAACCACGTAGCCGACATCCTGGCCGTCTGCCTGAATGAACCACACGCAACCGAGCCGCTCGTCGGCCAGCAGCGTCGCGAACGCCTCGGTACCATGCCGATGATTCAGCGGATAGCCGAACTCAGCGTGGAACTCATCCATCATCGTGACCAGTTGCGGCACGTCGCTAGGGGAGGCTCGTCTCATGGCGATTGGGCGACGCTGGCTGGGCGATCCGGCATTCACTTATACAGAAGTGCCATTTGTGAGAGATTGGCTGACGACGTGGCTTCAGATTTGGAGACGGATTACGACAAGCGGCGACATAAACGGCAACTACCGAGAAGCATGCTGGCACCCAACGCGACCAGAACGCACGATGCTGGCTCAGGTACCACTACTATTCCATAGGGACTTCCCAAACCTGTAACGAGCGAAGCGTTAACTGGTACACCGTTTGTCGTGTATTCGCCAATGGTCCCATTGCCGTTATTCGCTACGAACAAATTTCCCCCATACAAAGCCAACCCATCAGGCTCACTTAATCCCGTAATGAGCGAAGCGTTCACCGTCGTGCCATTCGTCGTATATTCACCAACGGTGCCACTAGCATAATTTGCAATAAAGAAATCGCTTCCATTCGCGGCCAAGGCATAAGGATAATTCAATCCTGAAATGAGCGAAGCGTTGACGGTCGTGCCACCCGTCGTGTATTCACCGACAGTGTCAAGTCCCCAATTTGCAACGATCAGATTGTTACCATCCAAGGCGACACCAACAGGAGTCACTCCTGAAACAAGCGAGGCGTTGACTGTCGCGCCATTTGTCGTGTATTCGCCAATGCTGCCTGGGCCGCCATACCCATAATTGGCTACATAAATTTTCCCTCCTCCCACGGCCAAGGCAACAGGATAATTCAATCCTGTGACCAGCGAGGCGTTGATGGTTGCGCCACTCATCGTGTATTCGCCGATGCTGCCGCTTTGTGCAAGCCCCACGGTCTGGAACTCACGGGCCACGAACAGGTCGTCTCCATTGAAGGCCATGCCAGTAATATAAAACAATCCCGAAACGAGAGAGGCATTGACCGCCGTGCCGGAGGTCGTGTATTCGCCGATTTCGACGTGGCCCGCATTTACCACAAACATCTGCTGGCCATGTACTGTGAGTGCTGGAATTGTAGTAAATAACGCCAGTAAAAGTACGTTAAGGACATTATGGGATTTCCCTCGCATTTAGATTCTCTCTCGCATTACCCATTATGACCTGCGCCTCGCAAAACATCGCGGGTCATTCAGTCTCTCTAAACGAACTTACACACCCGGCGAACAACAACGTATATAGTACCCCGCCGGTGGCCAAGACCGCAACATGAAATCGCTTTCGGAGCGTTATAGTATTTCATCCCCCCGACGCCGTCTAAGGTCAAGCCCCTCGAGACCAATTAACCCCCCGCTCAATCGTCGAGGAAAGCACAAACCGAAGCCCCGGCTGGAACGAAAAGGGGTCAGTTCGTTTTTTGTTATCATGGCAGGTAATCGGAGTCACATCCGCTCACCGCCAAATCGCACTCACAATCCCAACAAGAACCGTCATCCCCAATAACAGCCACGGTCACAGTCTCTCGCTTAACCTTCGTGCATCCCTTGGGGCGGCTCGTCTCATGGTGATCGGGCGGCGCTGGCCGGGCGATTCGGCATTCACTCAATTTCTCGAATGCCATCGCCAACGCGGATGACGCCTTCCGAGAGAATTTGGGCTCGTAAACCGCCCTTATTGACGAGTCCTTTCAAGGTTTCTGGAAACGAAGCTTTGGCCAAATAATTGCAGGGTTCACAAAGGCGAATTCCCCGGATGCGGACCTCCCCGACAAGAAACTCTCTGCCCGCCAGTGCATTCAGGTCGACCCCTTCCGTCACAATGTTCCGTCTCGCGTGCGCTGACGTAAACGCCAGGCCCGAGTCGCGCGCGAAGGCCTCGATCTTTTCGCTTTCGATGAATGTGATTTCGTAGTCCGGTTTTTGCGGATGTGGGGAAAAAGTCCCGTCACCGGAAAAATACCGGTCTCCCACCAGACCCTTTCCAGGAATGGCCCGAACCTCTTGCGTCTGTTGCATGGCAGACATTGGAGATGGCGAGATAAGAATTTGAGCGACTCGTTTCATTCTCTCAGCCATCATACAATTCCCGAACCGAATCACGTACCAGGACGACCATCGTAAATACACCCAGCACGGTCCCAAGCGGTATGTGCAAGCAATTGATTCCCGCAACAACCAGCGAAAATGTTCGACCCTTCCTCGCGCGGAGGCACAAGCCGGAAATCAAATTCAAAACGCCGGAACTAACGAACCAAACCGCAAAGATCAGATAGAACCATTTCAGTATCGCGAAGAACTGCGCCGGCGGGGGCGCTTGCTTTTGATTCTCCCACATTTTCGGATTGGACATGACAGTGGAGAAAATCGCGTAATGCGCCAGAAGGAATAGCAATCCGAGCAGGGCCACGCCTGCTCCGATGAAATGAAATATCGAGAGCAGCTTTAAATGGTCCGCATCGATCTTGCGTTGGTCTCTGAGTATTGGCGGTAGTTCACTCATCATCCGGTTCGAAGCCAACCCCATTAAACCGCCGCTCGCACGACGAGGAAAGCACAAACAGAAGTCCCTCAGCTGAATGGTCGACAAGCGGCTCGACCAGATTGTTGGGCTGTCCTTAAATATTTCGGATTAGAGCAACCGTGACGCACACGAGAAATGTTGCGCCACCGCACAAAATCAGACAAGGGGTCTGCGCGTCGCCATGGCCTGATACATATCTTTCATATGTATCAGTTCATAAGCGGAACGCAGCACTGGCTGCGCGACACGCCGCGATGTAGTTGTCGCGGCAACCGAGTCTGCGAGACCGGCTCAGCACCATATTCCTGACGGATTTATTTTCGCAGCAGAAACATCCTTGCTGTCCTCCCCGGTGGATTCGCACTTCGCATCGCTTCGTGGCCTTCGCCCCCCTGACTTCGTGTTCTTCGCGCTTCTAGTCCGCCATAGCCTTGGCGACGGCGGATCTCCTTCATGCAATTCGTGCTAACGCATCGCCGGCGTCGACAGCGTCGCGGCATATTATCTCGACATTCTTGTGAGGCCTTGTTTCACTCGCTGCAGGGAGGAGCAAGGCAGGTAGGCTTTCTGTCTTTGGCGCCTCCGAATTGGCAATGCGGTGGCGCGCTCGATCGGGCCTGACAAACAGGTCAGCGCCTCGAAACGCAAAGCCACAATGGAAAGATATCCGATGAAATACATCACTCGCCTCACAATCCTGGTTTCCATCTGCCTGCTCGGCAGCTACGCCCAAACCATTTCCGCGCAGACACTGACCACCCTGCATCAGTTCGACAACAGCGTTCCCACCGACGGCCAAAACCCCTTTGCGGGTCTCGTCCAAGGCACTAACGGTATTTTCTACGGTACAACCCCTCTCGGCGGGACGAACAGCGATGGCACGGTATTTCAAATTACCTCGGCAGGCACGCTGACAACGTTGCATCAGTTCAGCGGCGTGGCCACTGACGGCGGCGGCCCCGAGTCGGGGCTGGCGCAGGGTACGGATGGTAATTTCTACGGGACAACCACCCACGGCGGGACGAATGGCAACAATGGCACTGTGTTTCAAATCACCCCAGCGGGCACGTTGACCACGCTCTATCAGTTTGGCGGCGTGGCCAACGACGGCCTGAGCCCCACTGCGGGGCTAGTACAGGGTGTTGACAGTAATTTCTACGGGACAACCTCTGACGGTGGGACCAATGGCGGCAAGGGCACCGTGTTTAAGATCACTACGGCGGGCACGCTGACGACGCTGTATCAGTTTGGTGGCCTGCCCACCGACGGCGTCGACCCCCAAGCGGGACTGGCACAGGGTACGGATGGTAATTTCTACGGGACAACCACCCACGGCGGGACGAATGGCAACAATGGCACTGTGTTTCAAATCACCCCAGCGGGCACGTTGACCACGCTCTATCAGTTTGGCGGCGTGGCCAACGACGGCCTGAGCCCCACTGCGGGGCTAGTACAGGGTGTTGACAGTAATTTCTACGGGACCACCTTCGGCGGTGGGACGAATGGCGGCAATGGCACTGTGTTTCAGATCACCACGGCGGGCACGTTGACGACGCTGTATCATTTTGGAGGCTTGCTCACCGACGGCGTCAACCCGGTCGCGGCGTTGGTACAGGGCATCGACGGTGATTTCTACGGGACGACCACCTCTGGCGGGACGAATATCATCGACGGCACATTGTTTAGGATTACGTCAGCAGGCACATTGACGATGTTGTATCAATTTGGCGGCGTGGCCAACGACGGCCGCACACCCAGGGCGCCGCTGGTGCAGGGCATTGACGGCGATTTCTACGGGACGACCGAACTTGGCGGGACGAACGGTGCTGGCACGGTGTTCCAGTTTGATACGGGTTGCCTGTACGCTCTCACCCCGACCAACACAGCCTCCTTCACGGCGGCCGGCGGCTCTGGCAGTGTCGGTGTGACCGCAACCAATGGCTGCGACTGGACTGCCGTCAGCCAGAATGGCTTCATCACGATCACCAGCGGCAGCCCCGGCTCGGGCAACGGCACGTTCAATTATTCCGTCGCCGCCAACCTCAGCACCGTCACCCAGGCGGGTTCGATAACCGTCGCCGGGCAGACCTACACCGTCACCGAGGCCGGGATTGCTTGCAGCGTCTCGCCGGACACAACCAGCGCCACCTTCAGCGCGGCCGGTGGCTCCAGCAACATTTTCATCACCGCCAACGGAACCAACTGTACCTGGACCGCTGTCAGCAATAGCAGTTTCATCAACGTCACCGCCGGCGACAGCGGCTCCGGCAACGGTGTCGTCAGTTACGATGTCGCCGCCAACACCAACACCATCAGCCAGGCCGGTTCGATAACCGTCGCCGGACAGACGTTCACCATCGTTGAGGGTCCGCTTTCTTGTATTGTCACGCCCGCCGCGACCACCGCCAGCTTCAGCGCGGCGGGTGGCTCCAGCAATATTGTCATCACCGCCAACGGAACGAACTGCATTTGGACAGCCGTTAGCAACAATGGCTTTATCTTGATCACCGGCGGCAGCATCGGCTCGGGCAACGGCGTCGTCAGTTACGATGTCGCCGCCAACACCAACACCATCAGTCGGAGCGGCTCGATAACCGTCGCCGGACAGACCTACACCGTCACGGAAGCGGCGGTTCCCTGCAACGTCACGCCCTCCGCGACCAGCGCCAGCTTCAGCAGGACCGGTGGTTCCAGCAATATTGTCATCACCGCCAACGGCACCAACTGCACCTGGACCGCCGTCAGCAACAATGGTTTCATTACGATAACCGCCGGCGGCAGCGGCTCGGGCAACGGCGTCGTCAGTTACGATGTCGCCGCCAACACCAACACCATCAGTCGGAGCGGCTCGATAACCATCGCCGGCCAGACCTACACCATCACCGAGTCGGCGCTTTCCTGCAGCGTCGCGCCCGCCTCAACCACCGCCAACTTCGGCGCAGAGGGAGGTGCCAGCAACGTTGTCGTCACGGCTAACGGGACTAACTGCGTCTGGACAGCTGTCAGCCACAATAGTTTCATCACGATCACCGCCGGCGGCAGCGGCTCCGGTGACGGCACGGTCAATTACACGGTCGCCCCCAACACCATCCCCTTCGGTGAGTCCGGCTCGATGACCATCGCGGGGCAGACGTTCAGGGTCACGCAGGCAGCCGGGGTTAGCCCAAATTGCCAGTTCACCCTGGGGCCGACGACCATTCACCTGCCCTTCAAGGGAGGATCCAAGACCGTGAAGGTGAAGTCCAGAGGCACCGACTGCGAGTGGTCGGCAGCCAGCAACGATTCCTTTATCACGATCACCGCCGGCACCAGCGGCACCGGCAACGGCACAGTCCGTTACACCGTCCCCGGTAACACGAACGCCACGCCCCTGAGCGGCACGATGACGATCGCGGGCCAGACGGTCACCGTCAATCAGGATGCCGGCGGCTGCATCTACTCATTCAGCCCGAAGGGTGGGAAATTCAAGGCGGCCGGCGGACCGGGCGTCATCAAGGTCAAGCCCAGCCTCAACGATTGTGCGTGGACCGCCGTCAGTAACGATCCGTTTATCACGGTCCTCGGCAATACGAGTGGAGTTGGCAAGGGATCGGTCGGTTACGTCGTGTCGGCCAACACCAATACCACGACGCTAACCGGTTCGATCACCATCGGCGGCCAGACGTACACGGTGACACAGGCCGGGGTAAAGTAGGACCGACAAGGCCGGCCGGATGTGGGCTGACGCCATGGCGTTATCCCCCATTTCTGATTATAGCCCTGATAAAGCCGGACAGAAACACAAGCACAACTGAAATTCCATCCCGCTTTGGCTCAAGAGAATTGTTAGGGTTTGTCATGTCGGCTCTTTTGAACGCGAGCATGTACAACCAGGAGTACGATCAAATGCGCGAGTATCGCTGGAGCAACGAAAATCAGAATGATTGGCCAGAGATGCGAGCCTTGCACAAGTCCCAGGAACGTCACGATCAAGACCGGAATCATCGCCACAAGTGGGAGCAACGCCAGGACTCGCCAACCGCCTCGCGTACGTTTGATCGCCAGGAATTGTAGAATAGGGTAGCCAAAAATCCCGCCGAAAATCACTATCGGAATCAGAAAGGTCGTGATGTCCATACGCAAACCACCTATCCCGTTTGCAAGTTTCCGCGCGCTTCCAAATATACCCCTGACGGAGCCACACCGAAACAAAAAGGCAATACGGAAAGCGACATCCCGCGTGTGGCTCCACCAGCTAACCCATTAAACCCCTGCTCGAACGACGAGGAAAGCACAAAAGCCCCTTCGTATTCCCGCTCCGTGTCTTTCGTGTCTCCTTCGCGCAATTCGTGGTAAAGTTTCGGATGCCATCCAAGCTGGTAACAATCGTTTTCGTATTGGGGATCGGGCTAATCCTGTCCGGTCCTCAGCAGATCCGCGCCGCTACGGTGACGTGGGAAGATGCGCTCGGGCAATTCGATGAATCGGTGCTGACGAACCTCGATTTGTCCGCGTTGCCGTCGTTGACCGATCTCGACGAGGCGCAACTGCAGGCGGTGTGCCGCGAGTTGCAGAAACGGTTCCAGGGCGAGTACGTTCTGGAACTCGCGCCTTTGCGAGATGTAGCGAGCGCGGCGTTGCCGCTATTGGATCAACACGCGGAGACGCAGCCCTACGCGGCCTGGCTGCGCACCCGACTCGATTACCTGGCCGTCGCCGATACGCTGAAAATCGGCATTCCACCACCAAGCCTGGAGCTGCAGTCTCCGCAGTCGTCAACAGCAAATCCCGGTCCGGGCATCGAACGGCGCGCGTGGGAAAAGCGCCTGCAGTTGGAAGACTTGCCGCCGGGAGCGTTGACGTACGTCGCCCAGCTCAAACCGATTTTCGTGGCGGAAGGCGTCCCGCCCGAATTGGTCTGGCTGGCGGAGGTGGAATCGGGATTCGACACGCTGGCGCGAAGTCCGATTGGGGCGGCGGGTTTGTTTCAGCTAATGCCCGAGACTGCGAAATCGCTGGGCCTGGCGTTGTTGCCCTGGGACCAGCGTCGCCAGCCCGAAAAAAATGGGCGCGCCGCCGCGAAGTATTTGAAGAACCTGCATGACGAGTTTGGCGACTGGCGGTTGACCCTCGCAGCGTACAACGCAGGAGAGGGAACCGTGAGCCGCCTCCTGGCAAAGTACGCGGCGCACACCTATGACGAAATTGCGGTGCATCTTCCCGCCGAAACCCAGATGTATGTCCCCAAGGTGGAAGCCACGATCCTGCGGCGCGAAGGCGTCGTCTTGGATAAGTTGAAACTGCCCGTGTCGGAACGGTGACGGGTCGCGGACGCCACAGGATTGCAGTCTCGCATTGACATAGGGGCGCGGATTTGAGATGCCGATGCGTGCAGCCAGCCTTATACAACCAAGAGGAATCCTGGGAGACTCGATGAAGAGATACAAGCGGGCGAGTGATATAAAAGTGGGGGTCGTCGGTTACGGCGGCGCGTTTAACATGGGCAGCGCGCATTTGCAGGAAATGCAGAAGGCCGGCATGACCCCGACCGCCGTGGCCGAGATCGATCCCACGCGTCTCGCTGTCGCGTCACAGGATTTCCGGGATATTGAGACATATCCATCCCTGTCGGCCATGCTCAAGAAGTCGGCGGTGGACCTTGTCACCATCATCACGCCGCACAATACGCACGCCCCGCTCGCGCTTCGCGCCCTGAAGGCGGGGCGGCATGTCGTTTGCGAAAAGCCGATGGCGATCACAACCGCGGAATGCGATGCGATGATTGCCGCCGCGAAGAAGAGCGGCGTCGTGCTCTCCACGTATCACAATCGCCATTGGGATGGCCCGATTCGGAACGCCGTCCAGCACATCCGTTCCGGCCTGATTGGCGACGTGGTGCGTGTCGAGGCGCACTGGGGTTCCCGCAGCAAACCCGGCGATTGGTGGCGCACCAGCCGGTCGATCTCCGGCGGCATCCTCTACGATTGGGGCGTGCACTTGCTGGAATACGGCCTCCAGATTATCCAGTCAGATATTGTCGAGGTCGGCGGCTACGCCAAAACCGGTTACTGGGCCCCGCAAACGAAATGGAAGAAAGACGCCAACGAGGACGAGGCGTTCGCGAACGTGCGTTTCCGGGACGGCCAGTGGCTGACGCTGCTGATCTCCACACTCGACTCCAATCCGCGTCGCGGCTTCCTGGAGATCACCGGTACCGAAGGCTCCTACGTGCTCGACTGGGCGTTCAACGAGTGTTTCTGTCAGAACGACGGCGACACGAAGATTCAAAGGTTCCGAAATCCCGCGGGCGAAGGCTGGCGCTTTTACCAAAATATCGCCGACCATCTCACCAAGGGCGCGAAGCTCGTCATCACTCCCGAATGGGCGCGCCGTCCCATCCATATCCTTGAACTGGCCGGCCGCAGCGCGCGCAAAGGCGCGGCGCTTCCCGCAAAGTACAAGTAATGGCAGTCGGAGTCGCTTCCCCTCTACCCTTGGTAGAGAGGCCGTTGCGCGTGGAATGAGTGATTGCCCTCCCTGAAAGTCGCCGCATTTTTCTCTTTGCAATGCGGCGGTAGTTTTGTAACCTGCTTGAGACCCACCCCGTATTTAGGAGAAATAAAAGACTTATGACGGCATCTATGAATCGTGCCATGCAATGGATCACCAGGGGGAGTCCCCGTCTCAAAGTGCTCACGACGCTGGTCCTGTGTGGCGTAACACTGTTGGCGGCCAACTGGGCGCGCGCCCAGGACAAGGCCGCTGATTTGCTTGGGGAGATGTCCGGTCACCTCCCGAAGCCGTTCCACTTCTTCGCATTCATGACCAGCAGTGATTATTCACAACTGGAAAAGTATGCGCTATGGGCCGTGCTTTGCGTGGCGTTCGCCGGATTGGGCTACGCATTACTGCTGGTGGGGCAGGTCAAGAATGCCGACCAGGGCACTCCGAAAATGCAGAAGGTGGCGGCGGCAATTCGCGCCGGCGCCGAAGCGTATCTCGGTCAGCAATTCCGCAAGATCGTCGTGTTGATTGGGATCCTGACGATCGTGCTGTTTTTGACGGCGTTGAGCGAGCCGATGCCGGTGGCGGTCGGTCGCGCCATCGCGTTTCTGATGGGATCGCTCTTCAGTTTCGCGGTCGGGTTCGTCGGCATGCGCTTTGCCACACTCGGCAATTTACGGGTCGCAGCGGCTGCCCGGACTTCGTTTGGCGAGGCGCTCCAGGTTGGGTATCGCACCGGTACGATTACCGGGATGTTGACGGACGGCCTTGGTTTGCTCGGCGGCACGTTGATTTTCATGGCGTACGGCGAGCGGGCGTATGAAGTTCTGCTGGGTTTCGGTTTTGGCGGCACCTTGATCGCGCTGTTCATGCGTGTCGGCGGTGGTATCTACACGAAGGCGGCGGACGTTGGCGCGGATCTCGTCGGCAAGGTTGAAAAAGACATTCCGGAAGATGACCCGCGAAACGCGGCGACCATCGCGGACAATGTCGGCGACAACGTCGGCGACTGCGCGGGTATGGCGGCGGACATTTTTGAGTCGTACGAAGTCACGATCGTGGCCGCGATGATTCTCGGCTACGCCTCCTTTGGTCACAAGGGAGTAATCTTCCCGCTATTGGTGCGCGCCATCGGCGTGATCGGTTCGATTATCAGCACCTATAGCGTACGCTCGAAGGCAGGCGATTCCGGTGACGCGGCACTGGACTCAGTGCATCGCGGCTTCTTAATTGGCTCGGTGATCAGCGTCGTGGGCTTCTTTCTGGTCGGATTGTTTTATCTGCGGTTCGATGCTCACTACCTGTTGCAGTATCCACAATCGGCGGCGGGGTACCCGGGCGGCGTGAATGCGCTGCCATCGTGGGTCAACTTCGGGCAGGCCGGCTTGGATTTGCGTCCGGCGTGGACGTGCTTGATCGGTGTCTTCCTGGCAGTGGCGCTGAACAAGTGCACCAGCTACTTCACTCACACCACGCATGCCCCGGTCAAGTCAATGGTCAAAGCCTGTCAAACGGGTGATGCGACCAACATCATTCAAGGGTTTGCGGTTGGTTATGAATCCACCGTGTGGGCGGTCATCATCATCGCAACGGCCATCGGGGCGTCGGTCGGCATCTACTCCGGCACCTCACCGATCTTTGTGGCCTACGGCGTCGCCATGTGTGGCATCGGTATGTTGACGCTCACCGGCAACACGATCTCGATGGACGTGTTTGGCCCCGTGGCCGACAACGCCAACGGCATCGGCGAAATGGGTTATGACAAGGCCGAGATGGGCGAGCAGAAATACAAGCAGGCCCGGCAGATCCTGGCCGACCTCGACTCCGTCGGCAACACCACCAAGGCGGAAACCAAGGGCATTGCCATTGGCTCGGCGGTGATCGCGGCCGTGTCGCTCTTCGCCAGTTTTATCGCCGTCATGGCGATGGGCAGCGAAGAGAAAATCAGCGAAATGACCACCGCGCAATATAACAACGTCGCCGGCATGCTCACGGTTGCCAACCCGACGTTGTTCATCGGCTTGCTTCTCGGTGGCGCGGTACCATTCCTGTTCAGCTCAATGACGATTCGGGCCGTAGGACGAGCCGCGTTTCTAATTGTCAAAGAATGCCGTCTGCAATTCCGCGACAAAGAAATCTGGGCCGGAACGAAGACCCCGGATTACGCGCGCGTTGTCGGTATTTGCACGACAGCCGCGCAGAAGGAACTGATCGGCCCGGGTCTCTTGGCGATCATGGCTCCGGTGACGGTGGGCTTCCTGCTCGGGCCGTTGGCGCTGGCCGGCTTCCTCGCGGGCATGATTCTCGTCGGACAATTGCTGGCCGTGTTCATGGCCAACGCCGGCGGCGCCTGGGACAACGCGAAGAAGTTGATCGAAGACGAGCCGCGTGACCTCGCCAAGAATACGGGCAAAGGCTCCGAACGCCACAAGGCGGCGGTCACCGGTGACACCGTCGGCGATCCGCTCAAAGACACCGCCGGTCCGGCCATAAATCCGCTCATCAAGGTCATGAACATGGTGAGCTTGCTGATGTTGCCGCTCGTGCTCCGGTTCCACGCCGTCACGGGTGTGGAAGGCACCGGGTCGCAACCTTATGGGATTGCGGTCGTCATTGCGGTGTTGGCCTTGTCGGCCATCGTGTGGGCCGTGAACAAGTCCAAGACGGAGTCTCCTGAATTGGTGCAGATGGAGAAGGAGTTCGAAACCGTCTAACGTATTGCAGGCACTTCCAGCAGGGGCGCGGCGCAATCCGCGCCCCTGTTCTTTTTGCGGGCATTGCGTGGAGGAGTGTAATTCGCTACTATACCGCCATGCGTGTGCTACTTATTTTTGGACTACTTGCTTTGACTGGCTGTGCAGGAAGTCCGCACCCGATCATGATGGAATGGAATGCTCTTCTTCCTCACCCCGACGCCAGTCCTTCGCCGACGTTGGAGAACGGTCAGCTTACACTTTCGGGCGACGCTGTTCGCTCGCGTAGCACCTATAGCGCGCCTTTGACGATTGAATGTGAGCTTCAATCAGAGGCGACTTCTGCAAAAGGTGCGTTTTACATCAATCTGGTACCCCAGAACGTGCCGGCGACGGAATTGGCGCAAGATTACTTCGGGATCAAGCTGAGTGACGACAAAACGACGTTGGAGATCTGGGAGTCGCAAGGCAATCAACCGGCGCATCTGCTCAAGTCGACGGCGATTCCCGTCCAGTCACCGGTTCATTACAAGCTTGTGGTTGAGGTGCAGCGTGGCAATTTTTCCGTGGATGCGAACGGCGTAACCTTAAGCGTTAAGCAAGGCGTGCCTTTCGACACGTTTCAGGTCGAGTTGCGGACGTTTCCGCCGCCCAGCCTTTGGCATGTGATTAACTTTGTCATTCGTTGAGCACAGCACTTGACCGCCGCGTACCGCTCACGGATGATGGATGCATGCGCGTCACGTTTTTGGGCACGGGCACGAGTCACGGCATCCCGATGATCGGGTGCGACTGTGCCGTGTGCCGCTCCGACAATCCCCGCAACCAGCGGCTGCGGCCCTCCGTTTACATTGAGAACGGCGACCAGAGCCTGCTCGTGGACGCCACGCCCGATTTTCGCGCGCAGGCCTTGCGGGCGAACATCCGCCAGGTCGATGCGGTGTTGATAACCCACACGCACGCCGATCACGTCCTGGGCCTTGATGACTTACGCGTGTTCTGCCAGCGCACCGGACGAAAGCTGCCGATCCATGGCTCGCCGCATTCCATTGAGACAATCCAGCGTATATTTGCCTATGCCTGCACTGAAAGTCCCGCATGGCCCGGGTTGCCGAGTTTTGAACTGCACACGCTGCAGCCAGATCAGCAATGCGAGGTCGCCGGAATGGCGGTCCGCGTGCTGCCGCTCCTGCACGGGCGGATGACGGTGTACGGCTTTCTCTTCGGGCGCGATTTGGCCTACGTGACGGACTGCAACGTCGTGTCCGCCGACGTGATCGAGGCCATCCGTGGCGTGACGGTGCTGGTGCTTGACGCCTTGCGTCAACGCCCGCACCCGACGCACCTCACCATCGAGCAGGCGTGCGAAGTGGCGGGGCAGGTGGGCGCGAAGGTGACGCTGCTTACACACCTCTGTCATGAGGCGGAGCATGAAGCTGTCGAAACAGGGCTGCCGCCGCAGGTGCGCCTGGCTTACGATGGAATGCAAATCGAGGTGGCCAATGGCGAAGTTCGTCCGTTGGCGTAAGACAGGTCTGTGTTTCACCGTGTTGGCAGCGCTGCTCTGGCTGCCGTACGCTGCGCGTGCGGATGATCTGGCGAAACGCGTGGTGATTGTCTACAACGCGGAAGACCCTGAGAGCAAACCGCTCGCGGATTACTACGCGCGCAAACGCGGTGTGCCGACCAACCAGATTTGCGAGATTAACGCTAGCGTCGCGGACACGATCTCGCGCCAGGAGTTCAACGAGAGAATTCGCGACCCGATCTGGAAGTTCCTCACCCACGAGGGATTTCTCCAGCAGGAGCCGCGAACGGTCATGGACCCGGTGCTCGGCCGGATTCCTTCGTTGGTCACCGTTAGCTCGCGCGTGTCGTACCTTGTCTTGATGTACGGTATGCCATTGAAGATCGACCGGAGCGCCAGTCTTCATGAGAGTGCTTCCGATAAAACGCCGGCAGGATTGCAGCGGGACGAAGCTTCCATAGAAAGCGAACTCGCCACGCTGCCCACAACAGGTTTGCGGATCGCGGGACCGCTTCGCAATCCATTCTTTGGCAGCACCATGGCCCAATTCGGGCCGCTATTGAACAACGAGATGCTGCTGGTCGGCCGCCTGGACGGCCCCGATCCCCAGACGGTGCGGCGGATGATCGACGACGCATTGAACACCGAGCATTACGGACTGCACGGACGCGCGTATTTCGATGCGCAGGGCACGCACGATCCGGGTTACATTGTGGGTGACGATTGGATCCGCAACACCTGGCATGCCTTTCAACAGGCGGGATACGAGTGCGATTTCGATGAACGGCCCGAGACGTTCCCGGAGGATTACCCGATGACGGACGTGGCAATTTACGCCGGTTGGTACTCGTCGGACATGGTGGGACCATTCCTCCGGCACGATTTCCGTTTCCAAACGGGCGCGGTTGCTTATCATCTTCACTCCTACAGTGCAGGGACCGTGCGGACTCGCACCGCATTTTGGGTTGGGCCATTGTTGGCGAAAGGGGCGGCGGCGACGATGGGCAATGTGTACGAGCCTTACCTAACGCTCACACCGCACATTGATATGTTTTTCAAGCGGTTGCTGGCCGGCACGCCGTTCCTGGAGGCCGCCTACTATAGCGAATCAGCCTTGAGTTGGCAGACGACATTCGAGGGAGATCCGCTCTATCGACCTTTTGCCGCTTCGTTGGACGAGCAAATTCAGCGGCTGGAGGCCGACCACAAGCCGGAGGTTGAATGGGCGTATGTGCGGAAGATCAACCTGTTGATCGCGCAAAATGGAACCACGGAAGCGGAAGAGCTTTGCCGCAGCAAAGCCGTGGAGTTGCACAGCGCGGCTCTTTACGAAAAACTGGGTGATATGCTGCAGGCAGCGCACCGCGTACGGGAGGCCATCGAGGCGTACAGCAAAGCCGACGAGAAGGCCGCCGATCCGTACCGCGACATTCGGGTAGCCACAAAAATGGCGACGGCTTATGACGCGCGCAAGGAAACGGCACAGGCGTTGGCCATTTACGAAAGACTCGGCGATGTCTATCCGAAACACCACAACGTGGTCGAGTTCTACCAGCGCGCGCACGATCTGGCGCTGGCGCTGGGGAACGGAACGAAGGCGAAGAGTTGGCAGGCGAAAATCGACCAATTGACGCCCGCCCCGCCGGAAAAGAAGTGACAACCCCGCGCGCCTTTGCTATCAAGGTATCCACGGAAGCGGGAGAGGCCACACAGTGATAAGTACGGAACTCTTTATCGTTATCGCGATAGTTTGCTGCGTGCCGCTCTGGGTGATTGGTGTTTACAACCGCTTCGTCATGCTGCGTAACCTCGTCGATAGTGTCTGGGCGCAGACGGAAGTGCAATTGCGGCGCCGTTACGATTTGATTCCCAATCTTGTCGAGGCAGTCAAAGGTTACGCCACTCACGAACGGGAAACGTTCGAAAAAGTGATTCAAGCGCGCAATACCGCGATGAATGCCACGACCCCGGAAGCCATAGCCGGGGCCGAGAACGCTCTCACCGGCACCCTCAAATCCCTCTTCGCCGTCGCGGAAGCCTATCCCGAACTCAAGGCCAACCAGAATTTTACCGCCCTTCAGCAGGAGTTGACCACCACCGAGGGCTTCATCGCGGAGTGTCGCACCCACTTCAACAACACCGTCCTGGCCTTCAACAACGCACTGGAGGTGTTCCCCGCCAACCTCGTCGCCACCCTGTTCCGGTTCCAACCCCGCGGATTTTTCGGAGTGCCCGACGGAGTCGCGCGCGAGCCGGTGAAGGTGCAGTTTTAGCGGTCCGATTTCTCAAACGCCGCATCAAACGCGCGAGCGCTGGGCTTGAAGTCGAGTTTCTTGACGAAGGCGCAGGCTTCCTTCGCGCCGTGCTCGCGATCCATGCGGCTGTCTTCCCATTCAACGGATAGTGGACCGGCGTACCCGATGTCATTCAGCGCGACGATGATTTCCTCGAAGTTGATGTCGCCGTGGCCGAGCGAGCGAAAGTCCCAGTAGCGACGCGGGTCGGCAAAGTTCGTGTGGCCACCGAAGACGCCGACCGTGCCGTCGCCGTGTCCCCACCACACGTCCTTCATGTGCACGTGATAAATGCGTTCGGCAAAACGGCGGATAAACTTTACATAGTCCACGTGCTGGTAGCCGAAATGCGAGGGATCGTGGTTGAAACCGAATTCCTTCCGGCCTTTCAGCGCGGCAACTGCTCGCTCGGCGCTGGCGATGTCGAAGGCGATCTCGGTGGGATGCACCTCCAGGGCGAATTTCACTCCACACTTCTTGAACTCATCAAGGATCGGGTTCCACATCTTCGCAAAGAAGGCGAACCCATCATCAATCATTGCGGCGGAGACGGGCGGGAAGGAATAGAGTAGGTGCCAGATCGAGCTACCGGTGAAACCATTGACGACCTTGACGCCAAGGTTCTTGGCGGCTTGCGCCGTCCGCATCATTTCCTCGGCGGCGCGCTTTCGCACATCGGCGGGTTTCCCGTTGCCCCAGACATGAGGCGGCAGGATGGACTTGTGGCGCTCGTCGATATTGTCGCATACGGCCTGGCCCACGAGGTGACTGCTGATCGCCCAGGTCTTCAATCCGTGCCGCGCGAGGATCTCATGACGCGTATCGCAATACGCCTTCGACTTGGAGCCCTGGCGCACGTCGAAGTGATCGCCCCAGCAGGCCAATTCGAGCCCGTCGAAGCCGAAGCCCTTCGCTTTCTGGCAGATGTTTTCGAAAGAAAGGTCGGCCCACTGGCCGGTAAAAAGTGTGACGGGTCTGCCCATGATTGTCGCCTCCGTGTGATTCGCGTTGAACTCGCTGTGGCACGAGTGATAAACAAGGAGCGGACCCTTTTCAAGCATCATGTTTGTCGATAGCCACACCCACCTCTGTTATCCCGATTTTGCGGAGGAATTGCCGCAGGTCGTCGAGCGCGCCCAGGCAGCCAGGGTGGCGCAGATTGTCAGTATCGCCACGGATTTGGAGGCGGCGCGGAAGACGTTGGACATTGCCCAACGGTTTGAGAGCGTATATGCCACAGTGGGACTGCATCCCGGCGAAGTTCCCAATGTCTCGCTCTGTGACATGAAAGAACTCGCCCAATTGGTAACCGAGCCGAAGGTTGTGGCAATCGGCGAGACGGGCCTGGATTATTACCGCGAGGCGAAGGACGACCCAGCGTTGCGGCAACAGCAGAAGGATTTGTTCTGGGCGCAGCTCGAATTGGCGAAGGAGCGCAAGCTGCCCGTCGTGATTCACAATCGCGCCGCCGAGGCGGATATTCTCGAAATCCTCGGCGCCCACGCCGAGAGTCTGCCGAAAGAATGGCGACCGTGGGGCGTGATGCATTGTTTCTCGGGTAATGAGAAATTCGCGTTCGATTGCATCGAGATGGGCCTGCTTATCAGCTACACCGGCATCCTGACTTTCAAGAACGCGACGGCGCTGCGCGATATCGCCAAGAAAGTGTCGCTCGACTACGTGATGCTCGAGACCGACGCGCCGTACCTGGCGCCGGTGCCGCACCGCGGCAAGCGCAACGAGTCGTCGTATGTGCCGCTCATTGCGGAGGTGCTCGCACAGGTAAAAGGTGCTAGTGTTGAGGAGGTCGCGCAGGCGACGACGGCAAATGCAAAACGGCTATTTCAGTTACCGTAACAAAGGAGGTCATAGATGGATCTCGGGCGATGGAGTCTGCCCATTCGGATACTGATTGCGGTGGTCGTGGGTTTCGGCATGCTGGTGTTTATCTACTCCGGCGTACCCAAAGGCGGAGAGCTGGCTCCCGGTGACAAGTTTATCGGAGTCCTGCTGTCAATCTTCTACGGGTTCGTCTTGTTCGGCTTGTTCGGTTGGCCGATGATCCAACATGCCGGCGATCGGGTTGCGAGTCTATTCACGGGGCGAGATGAGGATGTTCGCATCGTTCCCGAATACAGCGTCGCCGAGGCGCGGGTGAATGCCGGCAAATATGTGGAAGCGATTGATGAATACCGCGTGGTCATCGTCAAGTACCCGGAAGACATGTGTCCGCACTTGCGCATTGCGGACATCGCGCTGAAGCACCTGCAGGACACCAAGACAGCCGAGTTGGACCTGATGACGGCGCTTGCGAAGGCGAGTGGCGCAGACTCGGCGGCGCTGGCCGCCGGCCGTCTGGCTGATCTCTATCAACTCACGCTGCACGATCCCGGCCGCGCGTTGGAGGTGATGAAGCAGTTGCGCGAAAAAATCCCGGGCACGAAGCAAGCCAAGCTCGCGGAAGAACGCATTGTGATCCTGGAAGGAATCGTCCACCGCGCGGAGCCACTGCCAGAACCGCCCGGCAAGCTCGCCGCCAGGCCATCACGCTTCAAGTTGACCGACTAGCCGGCCGAAGTACAGTAACGTGACGTAGTCGAAGGAAACCTTGCCGTCGATCTGGTGCTCATCGAAGATCGTGCGTAACGCGTTGAGCATGGGCGGGTAGTTCGGATGGCCCGGCTCGGGCGAGTAGGAGGACGATAGCAACCGGCCTTTCAACCCGTCGGAATCGAAGACCTGCCGGTTCTCGAACTTTCGCAGGGTGAACGTCTCCGGTGCGAAGAACACGGTGATCGCGTCGGTATCCACATTTCGATGATCGACCGCCGCATAGTCGATGCCGTACTGTCGGAGCAAATCCTCGTACGCGCACAGGAAAGGGGACGTATCTGTCAGTCGCTCGTTCCAGATCAACGCGACCCAACCATTCGGCTTGAGAATGCGCGCGAATTCCTTCCGCACCCGTTCGCGATCGAACCAATGAAACGCCTGGCCTGCCGTGGTGAAATCAACTGAAAAATCCGCCAAGGTAGTCGCCTCGGCCGTTCCGTTGACGCTCGTAAAGCCATGGTATTTGCCCAGCAGTTGTTCACCCGCCTCCCGCATCTCGCGATTCGGCTCCACGCCAAACACGCGATTGCCATTCTTCAGGAATAGTTCGGACAGAATCCCCGTTCCCGATCCGATATCCGCGACCAGTGAATTCGGGGTGAGCCCGCAGTCCTTTGTGAACGTCTCAACGATGCCGGTTGGATAACCCGGCCGATACTTGACGTAATTCTCCACGCGACTGGAGAAGCGGAGGGTGGGATGGATCATGAGCAACGGCGCATGACGTACCCGCGTCGTCAATACGCGAGGGTGAGCTTGTAGCGAAGGATGTTGCCGCAATGGACCGTGTCGATGGTGGTCTTGCTGCGCCAGCCTTCACAGGCTTTCTCGCCACTCACCGTCGTGCGCTTCCCGGCAACGGCTTTGGCGAGTTCCTCGGTCAGGTCGAAATCGCCCCGGATACATTCGCCGTTGGGGCAGTTGAAACGAAAGACGGATTTGGCGTTGGCGAGGTTCACCGTGTACTTGACCTGGCTGGTCTTGGAGGTGCCTTCGGGATCGTAGAAACTCAGGTCGACGGTCAGGGATTTCAGTTTCGCGAAGCGGGCGGCGAGACTGAGGGAATCCTTAACGCGCTGGCTTTCCAGTTCACGGTGTTCGAAGCGGGCGCCGGTTCTTTGTCGATACATGGAAGTGCAATTCTGTTTACTGCGTTCGGGAGCCACGATACCACGAAAACGCACTCCTGTCTGTAACAATCGCAGCGGCAAATCCTGCCAATGGACGCCGTGTTTACAAGCTTTTGAAGTAGAACCCGGCGGCTTCGGCGGCGTGGCGTTGGAAAAGGTTCTTGATGTCAATCAGCACGGGGGGGGACATTTTGGCTTTTAGCTGGTCGAGCGTGAGGGAACGGAAGGCGTTGTGCTTGTTGGCGACGAGGACGCAGTCGCATTGCGGCACTTTGTCAAATTCGACGTTCTCGATCCCGAAATACTTGCGGACGATGTCGGCGGAAAGCAGCGGGTCGCAGCCGAGCACTTTCACGCCAAAACCCTGGAGGTAGGTGATGATGTTGTGGACCTTGCTGTTGCGGATGTCCGGCACGTTCTCCTTGAAAGTCAGACCCAGAATCACCACGGTGGCGCCTTTAATCGGTTTGCCGACGTGGGCGATGCCTTTGATGACCATCTCGCCTACATGAACGGGCATGGAATCATTGATTTGGCGCCCCGCGAGAATCACCTGGGGGTGATAACCAAACTGCTGGGCTCGATAGGTGAGATAGTACGGGTCGACGCCGATGCAATGCCCGCCGACCAGGCCAGGGTGGTACTTGTGGAAATTCCATTTCGTGCCCGCCGCCGCGAGGACCTCCTCGGTGTTGAGACCGAGATGCGCGAAGATGAGCGAAAGCTCGTTCATGAGCGCGATGTTGAGGTCGCGCTGGATGTTCTCGATGACCTTGGCCGCCTCGGCGGTCGCGATGCTGGGCGCGTGGTAAACACCTTTGGCGACGAGTGAATAAAGCGCGCCGACTTCCTCCAGCGTCTCGGCGTCGCAACCGCTGACAATCTTGACGATCTTATCGACCGTATGCTCGTGATCGCCGGGGTTGATACGCTCCGGGGAGTAACCGATCTTGAAATCACCGAGTTTTAATCCTGACTTCTCCTCAAGGATCGGGAGGCAAATTTCGTCCGTAACGCCGGGATAGACGGTGCTTTCAAAAATGACGATGGAACCCTTGCTCAGGTTCTCGCCGACGATGCGCGAGGCGCTGATGACCGGCTCCAGGTCGGGGACGTTGGCCTTGTCCACGGGCGTGGGCACCGCGACGATGATGTAACGGCATTCGCGAAGCGTTTTCGGGTCGGCGGTGAAATTGATATTGGAATTCTTGAGGTCGCCACCGAGCGTTTCGCCGGTGCGATCGACACCCTTCTGGAGTTCCTCGATACGGCGGGCGTTGATATCGAACCCGACAACGGTCATGTGCCGGGCGAAGGAAACCGCCAGCGGCAAGCCGACATAACCGAGGCCAACAACGGCGATTTTACCTTCAATTTTCCTCATGATGTCCCATCGGTAGGTGAGAAATAGCAGGTATTGTGCTGGAAATCCAGCCGGTGTTCACAGGTGCGCGACGTTCACCTGATGGATGCGGCTGGGATTGAGCATCCCTGTGAGCAAGATGCGCAGGGTATGATAGGTTTTCACGTCGATTCGATGGTTGGCGACAGGGGCCGCCAGCGATTTTACATTCACAATTTTGTGCGTTTCCGGGTCGAAATCCGCCTCCACGACACCATCCTGATACCGCGCAGTCGGGCGCGTCTTGTCGAGCGCCAAGGAATATGTTTTGCCCTCCATGCGGCCCACGATTTCCGTCAGCCCATTCTGTTTGGTGATATAGAACCCGTCGCGGGCGGCGTTATCGAGCCACGCGGCGCGGTCGGCGAAGAAGCTTGGCTTTTGGATGAACGGCCCCCCGTACTCCGGACAGAACGTGTCGCAATTGCCGCACTCATTGCACCAATCGGCGAAGTTGGCGATCTGATGTTTCTTCTCGATCTTCAGCGTGCCGCTGTCGGCCGGTTGGAGGTGGCCGTCGCTATATGAATAATTCGTGAACGCGATTTCGACCGGATCGACTTCATAGTAGAAGTTGGAATCATTGGGGCAAACCGGGATGCACTTGTCGCAATTGATGCAATCGTAGAGCCACAACTTTGAGTCGATTCGTTTCGGAATGGCTTTGTTCTTCCCGAAGGCATAACGCTCGTCAACCAGTGTGCGGCTACCGATGGGGCCGATATTGAGGAAGCCGGCGTAATGGATCGCCGCATCACGATTTCCACCGGTTTTCTTTGCGAATTCCAGCGCCGCGGACTCATTACCCTCGCGCTTGAGGATGAAGTCATCGATGTTTATGACGCCAAGATTCTTCATCTCCTGTTCGAGATTCTTCAGGTACTCGAAGAGACGCCCGAAACCGCCGACCTTCAGCAGATCGGAGCAGGTCGTGATCGGGACGAAACCGCACGCGACGCAATTGGCGAAGTTATGTTTGTCCACGCCCGCCGAGAAACTGATGGGGCAATCCGCGCCGTAGTTCTGCCGCCAGCGTTCGACGAGCCGCAAGGTGATCACGTGCAGCGGCGCGCCGCTGAGATACATGATCTCATCCTTCGGGAAGAATGGCTTGTGGTTGACGACCTCCAGGGTGTTGCTGAATTTCGTGCCGACACCGAGCCCCAGTTTTTTGCCGGTTTCCTGCAGACGGCGCACCATTGCGATGCCTTCGTCGAATTTCAGACCCGCATCGATGGCCTTCTTATTGACCTGGATGTCGGTGAACCCGAGCCGGTCGTGCAGGAGATAGTTCAGATCGTCCAGGCCGAGCATCGTCGGGTTCATTTTCACCACGACGTCCATCCCGATTTCGGTCAGGAGGAAGTAGCAAATCTTCTCGATCTCTTCCGGCGGGCAGTTGTGAAAGGTCGAGAGCGTGACGGTATTCGAGATTTGCTACTTCC